>Ga0209415_10013411_pt1 | contig 13516 bp, 9 predicted proteins | sample PeaSoiSIISIP2007_FD_187696 | JGI IMG/M metagenome (GOLD analysis project Ga0209415, IMG submission 187696) | Peat soil microbial communities from Weissenstadt, Germany - SII-SIP-2007 (SPAdes) (version 2) | ecosystem: Environmental > Terrestrial > Soil > Wetlands > Peat | place: Germany... | reverse complement strand
CCCCGCCGCCGCCTGCAGCACCTGTTTCTCGCGCTCCAGCAGCCGGTCAATGCGCGCCGCCAGCACGGCCTGCACCGACATGGGGACTGCGAGACGCTCGACGGGGGTGACCAGTCGATAGCTCCCGCGTGTTCCCTCCAGGTTCCCCGACTCGATCAGCGACTGCACCACTTCTTCGGTGAAGAACGGATTGCCGCCGGTGCGCGCGTGGATTGCCTCGGCCAGTCCGCGCGTGCTCGGATCACTGCCCAGCAGATCTTCGAGCAACTTGCGAATCGCCTCCGGCCCGAGCGGGGCCAGCGGCAGCTGCCGGTAGTACGACTTCTGCATCCAGCCGGCGTGGTACTCGGGCCGAAAATTCACCACCAGCAGCCGGCTGGCCGAGCCGATCGCGTCGACCCACTCGGCGAGGAATGCCTCGCTGGCGGGATCCATCCAGTGGAGATCCTCGATGAGAGTGATGTACTGACGGCCGGACGGATCGTCGCGCTGTACCAGCTGGCGCAGCACGGCGAAGAGCTGTCGTTGCCTGGCATCCGGGTCCATGCGTGCGACCGGCCGCTCGGGATCCGGCACGCCGAAGAAGTCGAACATCACGGGGAGGACATCGCGAAAGCTATCATCGAGGAGCAAGAGGCGTCCCGCGATCTTTTCGCGCACCGTGAGGTCATCGTCGCGCTCGGTGATGCCGTAGTAGGCGCGGAAGACCTGTAGCATCGGCAGCAAGGGGATGTTCTTCCCGTGAGCAACGGCTTGTCCTTCGATGATGGTCATGTCGCGCGCCCGGCACCGTTCGGTAAACTCGAAACAGAGACGACTCTTGCCGGTGCCGGCCTCGGCCACCACGCCGACCACCTGCCCGTGACCCGCCTGGGCTTGCTCGAGGGCCGCTTCGAGGGTGCGCATGTCCGCATCGCGGCCGACGAAGTGGGTGAGGCCACGCGCGCGCGAGGCATCGAAGCGCGTCCGCACCGCACCGACACCGCGGAGCACGAACACCGCCACCGGCTCGGCGACCCCTTTGACCCGGAAGGGTCCGAGGTCGTCGAGTGCGAAGTAACCGGCGACCAGCGCCGCAGTGGTACCGGTCACAAAGCAGGTGTTCGCTTCAGCCAGGCCTTCCATGCGCTGCGCCAAGCCGACTGTCTGCCCCTGCGCGGTGTAGTCCATGCGTAGATCGTCGCCGATCCTGCCGACCACGACCGCACCGGAATGCACGCCAATGCGCACCGCGAAATCGAGCCCGTGGTTGCGCTTTACTTCGCGGGCATAGTTGCGCAGCTCCTCGAGAAGCCGCAGCGCCGCGTAGCAGGCACGCTGCGCGTGATCCTCATGCGCGATCGGCGCCCCGAAGAGCGCCATGATGCCGTCGCCGGTGTACTGATTCACCGTACCCTCGAAGCGGTGCACGCCCTCGGTGAGAATGGCGAAGAAGCGATCGAGGATGCTGTGCCACTCTTCGGGATCGAGCTGCTCGGCCAGCTCCATCGAGCCCTTCACGTCGGCGAACAGCACGGTGACCTGCTTGCGCTCGCCTTCGAGGGCGGACTTCGATTGTAGGATTTTGTCGGCGAGGTGTTTGGGGGTGTACGCGCGCCGGTCGGGCGGCGTGGGGTGGCGATCGACATGAGCGATCGCGGGATTGGAGGACGCGACTGCACCCGCACGTGACGCGCACACGAGCACGTTGCCCGTACGCACGGCCACTCCCTGCACATCGACCAGTTCCTCGATCAGCTCGTCCAGCTCGTCGCCGACGAGCGCCAGCTCGCGGCCAAGGGCACGCACGGAGAGACGACCCTGCTGCTCGAGGACTTCGCGGGCGCGCTGCATCTTGGCGACGAAGCTCATCGTGTCAGCTCCTCGATCTGCGCCGTGATGCGGTCGGCGTTCGCGCCCGCGCCCATGTCGCGGTAGAGGTCACGCGCCTGCTCTAGCTCGCGGCGCGCGTCGTTCCCCCGCCCTTCGCGTTGGAAGAGCGCGGCCCGCTCGCCGTGGATCTCCGGCACCAGGCCCAGGGCGCTGACTTTGCCGGCAAGCCGCTCCGCTTCTGCGAGTTCGCGCTCGACGGCCTCCACGCCTGCGCCCTCCGTGCGCAGCAGGCGCGCGCGTACCACGTGCGCGTAGACGAGCGGCACGACGAGCTCTTGGCGTCGCGCATGTTCGAAGCCGGCATCGAGCTCGCGCCGCGCGCGCGCGACATCGCCTACCGCCAGCGCCACGTGCGCCAGCCACGTGTGGATGTCCGTGACAACCTGCCGGAACGTCGTGTGCTCCATCGTCAAGCGGAGCGACTGCTCCAGCGCGTCGCGCGCCCCGTCCCACTCTCGATTCAAGGCGAGCGATTGCCCCACGTGGAAAAGGAGCAACGCGCGTACGCCTGCGGTTCCGCCAAGCTCCTCGAAGGTCTCGAGTGAGCGCTGAACCACACCGAGTGCCGCGCGGTACTCGCCCCGCACTCGGCTCTCGATTACGGCGAAAGATCCGCAGACGGCCTGCGTGAGACGATGCCGACGACCATAGTCGGCCAGGGACTGCTCGATGAGTATCGCGCCCTCGGCAAGGCGGCCTCCCATGACCAGTGCCGCACCGCCGACGCCGCGCAGAATGAGCGAGGGGTTGTACATGAGCACCTGTGCCCCCACCTCCAAATCGTCGCCACAGAGATCGAGCCCCGCCGCGGTGTGGCGCACCGCGAGAGACAGGTCTTCCGCGAAGTAGCCTATCCCGGCGCACGTCCAGTGAGCGGCGATCTGCACCTCCACGTCACCTGAGCGCTCGGCCTCCGCGAGCGCCTGGCGCGCGAGATCCGGGCCACCGGGCTGGCCCGCGTAGAAGACGAAAAGAGCGTAGGCGAAGCGACTGCGAGCCAACGAGGACAGGTCGCCGGCCCGCTGCGCAAATTTCTGCGCCTGCTCGAAGAGCGCGTGAGCCCGCTCGGGCGCCGCCCCGCGGCGCGCCTCGATCCACAGGAGCTGGGCACGGGCGGCGGCGGCGAGTGAGAGACGTTCGCGCGTTTCGGGGAGTTGTCCGAGCAGGTCACAGTGGCGTTCCCAGTGACGTACGGCGCTCGCCGCGTCGGTCATGCCCGCATCAACCGCCGCCGCGCGATGCCAATGCGCGGCGGGCTCGATCTCGCCGGATTCGTCCCAGTGATGCGCCAGCAGAGCCGGCGCCTCGCGCCCCTCCTCGAGGACACGCGCCAGCGCCGCGTGTACGGCGCGCCGCCGCTCCTGCAGCTGCGAGCCGTAGGCGACCTCGTGGGTAAGCGGGTGCTTGAAGGCGTACTCCGCCACCGGATAGAGGGCGCGCTCGAAGAGAAAGTCGAGATCGCAGAGCAGGCGCAGCGCGCCGTCGAGCTCGGCGGCGGCGAGCGGTGCCCGGCCGTGTGCTTCGATGATCTGTGCCAGCAGGGGCCGCGCGAAGTTCTTGCCAATGATGCCGGCGGTCTGCAGCACGCGCTTTTCGCGTTCCGCCAACCGATCGATGCGGGCGGCCAGCACCGCCTGCACGGTGGCGGGAATCTCGACCCGATCGACGGAGCCGACGAGTCTGTACGCCCCGGGCGAGCCCACCAATTGCTCCGCTTCGATCAGCGCCGAGACGACCTCCTCGGTGAAGAACGGATTGCCCGCCGTGCGCGCTTCGATGGCCGCCGGCAGCTCGGTGACGCTCGGGTCGGAACCGAGGAGCTGCCCCAGCAGCGCCCGGATCGCCTCGCTGCCGAGCGGCGTCAGCGGCAACTGCTGGTAGTCGGAGCGCTGCATCCAATCGGCGCGGTACTCGGGGCGGAAGTTGACCAGCAGCAGTGTGCGCGTCCCGCGCGCCGCCTCGACGAGTTGGGCCAGGAACGCGTCGCTCGCGGGGTCGATCCAGTGCAAATCGTCGAAGAAGAGGACCGCCGGCTCGCGCTCGCTGCGGGCGCGCACCAGGCGGCGCGTGAAGTCGTGGAGTTGCTGCTGGCGCACCGACGCGTCGAGCTCCTCGACCGGGCGCTCGGGATCCGGCACGCGCAAGAAGTCCCAAATCAGGGGCAGCACGTTGTCGAAGGCACGATCGAGCAACAGCAAGCGCCCGGCGATTTTCTCGCGCGCGACGCGCGTACTGTCGCCGTCGACCAGGCCGAAGTAGCTGCGCAGCAGCTCGAGCACGGGCAGATGCGCCACCGTCTTGCCGTGCGCCGGGCAGTGCGCCTCGTGCACGACGATGCCGCGAGCGCGGCAGCGCTCGGTGAACTCGAAGCACAGGCGGCTCTTGCCGACTCCCGCCTGCGCAACCACGCCGACGATCCGTCCATGCCCCGCCAACGCACTCTGCAGCGCCGCTTCGAGCGAGCCCATTTCGGTATCGCGACCGACGAAGGTCGACAGCCCGCGCGCCCGCGAACGGTCGAGGCGGGTCTGGAACGGGCCAACGCCTTCGAGATCGAAGAGCCCCACCGGCTCGCTCACCCCTTTGACCTTGGTGCGACCCAGGTCCTGCAGTTGGAAATATCCCGTGACCAGCCGCGCCGTGTGCTCCGACAGGCAGGCGTGTCCCGATTCGGCGAGCGCTTCCATGCGCTGCGCCAGGCCGACGGTGTGTCCCTGGGCCGTGTAGTCCATGCGCAAGTCATCGCCGATTTTGCCGACGACAACGTCGCCGGAATTGAGACCGATGCGCACGCCGAAGGCGACGCCATATCGCACCCGCACCTCGTTGGCGTACTCACGCACGACGTCGCGCAGATGCAGCGCCGCGTAGCAGGCGCGTTGGGCGTGGTCCTCGTGTGCGATCGGCGCCCCGAACAGCGCCATGATGCCATCACCGGTGTATTGGTTCACCGTGCCCTCGAAGCGGTGCACGCCGTCGGTGAGGATGGCGAAGAACTTGTCGAGGATCGCATGCCACTCTTCGGGATCGAGTTGCTCGGCCAGCTCCATCGAGCCCTTGACGTCGGCGAATAGGACGGTGACCTGCTTGCGTTCACCTTCCAGGGCGGACTTCGATTGGAGGATCTTCTCGGCGAGATGCTTGGGTGTGTAGCGTGCCGGCGAACCTGACCGCCCGGCAGCCGGTGCGGCAGCTGGGCTACGGTCGGGACTGTCGAGGGTTGGCTGTTGAGCGGCGAGTAGTACCGCCCCGCACCGGCGACAGAACTTCGCCCCGGCCGCGTTGGGCACCCCACACGCCGGGCAGGGCGACTCCATCTTGCCCCCACACTCGGCGCAGAAGAGCGCATCCGGCAGGTTCTCTACCTGGCAAGTAGAACAGCGCATAGTTTGCTGGAGTCCCTAACACACTTTGCTCTCGGGCCACAGAGTCCGACGCTCGTTTCCGGGCCGCATGATGACCACCTGCGGGAACTTGACCGGCTCACCCCAGAGGCGTGTGGCGCACATGCCGCAGAACCTTCCGCGCCGTGTCCGGCCGTCCGGCAACGTGAGTTCGTAACTGCGGGGCTCACCCTGGAGCAGCGCGAAGGCGCTGCGGCTGACGATCATCGACAACCCGAAGCTCGAACCGGTTTGGCGCTGGCAATCGGTGCAATGGCACGCGTAGAGCGTGAGCGGTTCATCACTGAGATGGTAACGGATGGCGCCACAGATGCAGCCGCCGTGGTAAGGCGCGGGTATTGGACTTCCTTTCTGATGGCTTTTACTCGCGTTCCCAGTCCCCACGCAAGACGGCCAACGCGCTGTTTCACGACGGGTTAAGGCTACCGGAACCGTGCCCGATGACGGACTGATCGCAACGGGGACGCTGCGGGTGCCGATCAGAAGTAACCGACGTGCCGGGTGACCGTCGCCCGCGTGCACGAGCCGTCTCGGCATACCGGGCAAGAGCGCACCAGCCAGCGACGCGGTGGTGTTCACCGAAGTGCCACGACCGGCGACCGTGCCCACGCCACCACCCGTTCTGGAGATGTTAGCGGGAATACCCCAGCTGCCGCACCGTGTTGGAGAGCTTCTTGAATGGGGAAGATGCGCACTTAGGCAATCACTTCTCGGGCTTCACCACGAGGACTTACGCCAGCCCGACCAGAGACGGGACAGAGCGCCTCAGATGATGTGGTCGGACGGTCTCAACTGAACTCGCCGTCGCCCCCGCATCCGATTCAAGACGAGCAGTTCATGCCGGAGTGCGAGGAGTTCCGCTTCGAGATCTCTGCGACGGCGATACGCGTCAGCGACCACCGCTGCAGAGAGAAAACGGCCCACATGGCGGGCGATCCTCGCTCAACCTCCGATCATCGGAAAGGCTTGATATTTCTGGCCGGATGGAGTTTGGGGGCCACAAGGGACGAGTGGGACTCAGCCTTAGGCACAACCCCACGTCCGTCCCTTGCGAGGAGCGCGATGGAAGACCTGCAAGACGTGTTTGTACCTCACACTTACAAGGAGCAGGCGGTCGATCTCGGCGAAGTTCGCATGAACTACGTCGTCGCGGGTGCGAGCGACAAGCCGGCGCTCCTGCTGATCCCCGGCCAGACCGAGTCCTGGTGGGGTTTCGAGAAAGCGATCTCCCTCCTCGAATCGCGCTTCCAGGTGTTTGCGGTGGATCTTCGCGGACAGGGGCGTAGCACGAGGACGCCCGGGCGTTACTCCCTCAACAACATGGGCAACGATCTCGTGCGATTCATCGCACTCGCGATCGGCAGGCCGGTCATTGTGAGCGGGAATTCGTCCGGTGGCCTGCTCGCGGCCTGGCTTTCGGCCTACGCGATGCCCGGCCAAATCAGGGGCGTGCATTGCGAGGATGCGCCGTTTTTTACCTCTGAAGTTCACCCGAAATATGGTCACTCTATCCGGCAGGCGGCGGGCCCCATCTTCGAGCTCATCAGCCGCTATCTTGGAGACCAGTGGTCTGTTGGGGACTTCAAGGGTCTGCAGGCGGCACAAGCCAAAGATTCCCATCCGGCGAACCAGTTTCTCAGCCAGCTCCCGCCGGAGCCGCCGCAAAATCTCAGAGAATATGATCCCGAATGGGGTCGGGCCTTTGTTCAAGGCACCGTTGCCTTGAATTGCCCGCATGAATGGATGTTGGCGCAGGTGCGCACGCCTGTGCTGTTCACCCGTCACATGCGATTTATTGACCCGGTCTCCGGCGCGCTCATGGGCGCCATATCCGACTTCCAAGTGGAGAGAGTGCGTGAGCTAGTCACGAGCGCCGGCCAACCTTTCGAGCTGGTCCAGGCACCCGACGCCGCTCACAGCATGCACCAAGCCGATCCGGAGCGCTTTGTCGGCATTCTCTCGTCCTGGACAAAGGGCCTTCCCTCGCCGCGGTAGCGGAGCCGACCCTCGCCCGCACCGATCGACTCCACGACATGCCCGACCCACGCACGATCGACGTTCACGCCCACTTCCTGCCGCCGACGTATCGGCAGGCGCTGGCGGACGCCGGGCTGAAGACTCTCGATGGCGGGATGCCGGTGCCCGACTGGTCGCCGGAGCGCGCGCTCGGGATCATGGACGAGGTCGGGATTGGCGTCGCGGTGCTCTCGGTCTCCTCGCCGCACGTGAGCTTCCTCGATCGGACGAAGGCCGTGACTCTCTGCCGCGCGGTCAACGACGCCGCGGCGGAGATGCGGCGCCGCTACGCGGGCCGCTTCGGAGCGTTCGCGATTCTGCCGCTGCCCGACGTCGCGACGAGCCTCGCCGAGGTCGAACGCGCGCTCGACCAGCTCGAGCTGGACGGCGTCGCTCTGCCGACGCACGCCGAAGGTCGGTACCTCGGAGATGCGCGGCTCGCGCCTCTTCTCGAGATGCTCGACGAGCGCGCCGCGACGGTCTTCGTTCATCCGACGTCGCCGTGCTGCTTCGAAGCCTTCGGCCTCGAGCTGCCGGCGCCGATGATCGAGTTTCCGTTCGACACGACGCGCACCGCGCTGAGCCTTCTGTATTCGGGTGCGCTGACGCGCCACCCGCGCATCGACTTCATTCTCCCTCACGCCGGCGGCACGCTTCCGTTTCTGGCGCCGCGAATCGCGGCGATCGGCTCGACGCCCGTGCTCGGAGAGCGCGCCGTGGCTTTGCCCGACGCGATCCAGGCCTTTGCGCGCTTCTTCTACGACACGGCCCTCTCCGTGATGCCACAGCAGATCGCCGCGCTGCGCGCCCTCGTGCCGATCTCGCAGATCGTCTACGGCACCGACTACCCCTTCGCCAACGAGGACCGCGTGCGCATGGCGGAGAGCTTCTTCGCGGCTCTGCCCTTCACGCCGGAAGAACGAGCGATGGTGCGGCACGGCAATGCGTGGCGCCTGTTCAAGGGCTTCGCCGCTCGGGCAAAACACAGTCAAGGCGGTTGAATGCAGCGCTCGACGGCGGTCCGGGCCACTGAGAAATCCCATAAAACCCTACAACTAACAGCAATTCTGACAATTTCTGAGTTGAGAACGACTTCCTTCACGTCGGCCACCGCCAAGAAGGAAGGTATCAATTGAGGCCAAAAAACCACCGAGAGGAGGCAGCCCGATGGCTGGCGCGAATCGTGGTCCGTTACTGAGCACCGGGGCAGTACTCTTCGGTCTTCTGGCGCTGTCGAACCTGTTGAAGCCGTTGCAGTTCGGCGGCGAGCAGACCGGATTCATGTTCTTCGGGCACCGTTTGTCCGGTACCGCGAACATGATCATCGGGCCGTCGTTCGGACTATACCTGCTCACCTATGCCGCCGGGATCTGGCGCATGCGGCGATACGCCATCGCGGTGGGATGGGGTTACGCCGCGTATGTCCTACTCAACCTCGTGCTGTTCAGTCTGAGCAATGCGCACCCGCCGGGCGTGGGCTACATGGTCTTCGGCATCGTCTACTTCGGTGTTGCCGTCGGTGTTTCCGTAGGCACAGCGTACACGCTGACCACTCGCCTATCGCGTTCCTTGTACCTCGCCCAACGTCCGACGATCAAAAAAGAAACTGCATCTACGTGCGGGCTGATTTACGGCGCGCGACGTCCTGACTACAAGGAGGCATTGGAGGAGGGGCATACGCAGAACCAGCTACGATGCACAGGTAGTGTCACATCACCGCCCGCGGCCGCGCTGCGCGCGCCGGTGGCCCCCGCCGGGTTACGGCAGGCCGTTCGTCTCCAACCGCCTGTCCTCCCCTTACGGCTCCTTCCCCTGCTCCTTTTGCTGCTGCTCGGTTGCACACGCACCGACCCGTCCGATGCCCGCAGTCGCACCCTGCCCGAGACGCTGCGCGTACCCGTAGCCCTCACCGAACCGACGGCGTTGCCATTCCCGCGCTCCTTGGCGGCCGACGCCGACTATCTCTACTGGACCAACTACGATGCGCGGACGGTCAATCGTATTGCGAAAGCCGGCGGTGCACCGGAGGTGCTGGCGCACACCGGCGTCGATCCGGGATCCCTCCACGTCGATGGGCAGCGTCTCTACCTTGCCCACGTGGTGGGCGAGCGGCGGGCCGGCGAGTCGATCGGAGCGGTCTCGATGTGGGCGAAACAAGACTGGCAAGGCCGCGAGTTGGCGAGAGTGGACGGGAGGATCACCGACCTCGCTGTGAGCGACACGCACGTCTACTTCGCCACCGAGACCGCTGTCATGCGAGTGGCGAAGGAAGGCGGAGCGCCGGTCACCCTCGCGACGGCACAGCAGGCATTCAGCGTGGTGGCCGACGCGGATGCCGTCTTCTTTGCCGACTACGGCCAAGGGACCATCAATCGCGTGGCGACCAGTGGCGGCCCCGTGCTCGCGCTCGCCCGCGATCTCAGCGGCCCGCGCAGTCTCACCGCTGACGCGACTCATCTGTACTGGATCACCTTCGACCGACGTTTGATGCGCGTCGCCAAGACCGGCGGTCCGGCGACGACACTGCTGCGCGACGTCGGGCTGTACGACACCTGCGACACAGGCATCGCAGTCGATGCCGCCCACCTCTACGTGACCAGTTGCTGCGACCCCGGGTCGAACTCAGGGCGGATCCTCGACGTGCAGCCTGCCGACGGCACGGCCACCGTGATGGCGAAGGACGTCACCAAACCCTGCAATCCTGTCGCGGATGCGGGCAACGTCTATTGGAGCACCACGACCATGGCCACCCAACACGCCGTGTTTCCCGGAGGTGTGATCTTCAAAATTGTGAAGTAGGCAGAGCCGCGCTCATTCTCCTGGCCCGCCCGTCGTGGCTGAATGGGAGACTCGGCGTACACACGCCGGCGATTGCGCGGGGCGTTCACGATGGTCGAGACCTCGTAGGCTTCCAGCGGCAGCGGCGCGAGCACTCGGTATGAGGATTTGTCGCCGTGGGTGTACGCGAACACGGATCCGCTGCCCCCCCACCGGTGAGGTCACTTGCCCGCCAGCTCGAGCGGAAACCGCCGCACACACCGCAGTCGCCGCGCCAGCGTCGGGAGCGCACGCGGGAGGCGGTTACAATAGTCGATGAAGCCAGGGAGCGTCGCGAATGTGCGTTCGGCAGCGGCAAAATGGGGATCGCTACGCAGGGTCTGCTCCTGGCGCACAAGCGGCGGTGTGTCGCGGTCGGTGCGATAGGCACGCACGTAGTCGAGCAGGCGACGGTGGTAGTCTGGGTCTTCGACGATTGCGGCGATCGTCCGCTGGCGCGGGTGTGTACCGTCGACCATCGCTTGCACCTGACGTTCAAAGTCTGCCAACCCGTCGGGAAACATCTCGATCAGCTGCAGATCGTAGACCGGATTCAAGTGCACCACCTGCATGACGTGGCCGACGATGGTGTCGCGGTCGGAGAGGAAGCCGGTGGGATCGATCATCGACACCGGGTCGTCGAGGGCGCGTAGCAGCTGATGAAAGCCGAACGAGATGCCTTTCTGCCGGTAGTAATCGCGCGACGCCGGCTCGATGACGAAGCGCAGCATATCGATCCCGCCGAAAAGGATCTGCGCCCGCGTTGGCCGTTCGCGGATGTAGCCCTTGGACTCGAGCTGGCGCAGGCGGCGCTCGATCTCGCGACGATCAAAGTAGAGGCGCAGCGTACGCCCCAGACGAGCCACCTTGGCGGTGATCTCCGGCCGGCCACCGATGGCAGTGCGCAGCAGTGTCCATGCGCTTGCAGTCTGGCGCAATGTCTGACCTTCTCTTTGCGGCGACATAGCGGTGGCGTTCATGACCTCGCTCAGAATCCTGTGACACCTATCCCGTCTGTGCCGACGATCCGCAACGCCCGTGCACCGAACGCTCTTATCATGGAACCCGCGACTTGCTGAGGGCGACCTGCGGAGCGACCAGCGATCTCGCTTTTCTGAACACCCCGCGCCGGACTTTCACGAGCGCGGCTTCGGCGCGCGCGAGTGCGTTTGCGTTGGTGGTGTTTCCTCCGGCTCGGCGGAACGCAGCCGGCGCGCCACGCCAAAGAGCTGACGCTGCGGCGCCATGAGAGGATGAGTCAAACATTGTGATGATTCACGGTCGGCAGTACAACGACCGCACTACGAAGGAGGGCAGGCACATGGGAGCGCGTTACGCAGGGTTCACGGCTCTGAGGGTGCACGTCGAGCGGGGAGTTGCCTGGGTGACTATCGATCACCCGCCAATCAATCTGTTCGACGTGACGCTGATCCAAGAGATGGACCGCGTGGGGCAGGAGTTGGAAAGCGACGGCGAGGTCCGGGTGGTCGTCCTCCAAAGCGCGAATCCCGACTTTTTCATCGCGCATGCCGATGTCACCCTCATCCAACAGCTGCCGAAGGAGGTCCCGCCGAAGGCCCGGACGCTAGGCTGGTTTCATCAAATGGTCGAGCGCTTTCGCACCATGCCCAAAGCCACCATTGGCAAGATCGAGGGCTGCGCGCGGGGCGGCGGCAGTGAGCTGTTGCTGTCGCTCGATATGCGGTTCGGCGCCATCGGCCGCGCCATCCTGAGCCAGCCCGAGGTGGCCGTCGGCATCATTCCGGGCGGCAGCGGTACCCAACGGTTGCCGCGGTTGATGGGACGAGGTCGCGCCCTCGAAGTGGTGCTGGGTTGCGAAGACTTCTCCGCCGAGCTGGCGGAACGCTATGGATACATCAATCGTGCGCTGCCACCGGATGAGCTGACGCCGTTCGTCGAGCGACTTGCCTATCGCATCGCTTCCTTTCCCGCACCAGCCATCGCGTTGGCGAAGGCGGCGGTCAACGCGGCCGAGCTGCCAACGGTGGACGGCCTCCTCGAGGAGGCGCACTGCTTCAATCAATCCCTGGCGACCAAGGAAGCGCAGGAACGCATGGCGGCGTTCATGGCGGCGGGCGGACAGACGTACGAGGTGGAGCTGGCCGGCATTGCCGCGGAAGCGCCGGGTCGCCTTGGGTAGGTGTCACTATTCAGATTTTCCCTGCGGTAGTGGGCTGCATCACGTCCTCGAATTCACCCAATCCTGGGGCGCGGTCGCACGCAGCCACTCGCTGAGTTTCGACCACCGGCGCCGGCCGGAGACGTTGCGGACTGCGATGGCGACGCCTTCTTCTGGCCGACCAGGACGACCAGCCGTTTGCCCCGCGTGACGCCGGTATAGAGCAGATTGCGCTGCAGCATGGGATAGTGCTGCGTCAGCACTGGGATCACGACCGCCGGGTATTCCGATGGCGATTATGCCGCACTTGACGGGAGCGGCCAGCCCGCTATTTCCATGCCTGAGCGCGATTCTAGCGCTGCTCTGCGTTAGTGCGGTCCTGCTCGGCTGCCGCTCGCTCTGCCTTGCGGCGCCGAGCGAACCGCTGTTTCTGCGCTCGGAAGTGGGGACTGGTCTTCAATTCATACGCCCGGCACTTGTAGCAGTAGAAGTCGATGATCTTTTGTGCAAAGGCCATTGCTTTGCTCCTTATGATCTAGCGCCAACGACGACCCAGATTGGCACATCGCCAATCTCTTCAGGGGTCACGAACCAGCCCGTGTCCAAGTTTCTTAGAAGCGGCCCTGGGACAAGTTTGACCTTTTCAGCTTTTAGGGCTTCGTTGATTCCAACTGCGGCGCTGTATTCTACTTGCAAACGATCCCTTGGGAGAAAAACGCCGACGCCCGTGAGGGCGATGCCTTGGAAATCAAGAGCTATCAACGGTGTCATCCCCGCAGCGGCGAGCGCATCCCGGATTTGCGTAGCGAATTCTCGAATCTCTAGGTCGTTGGTGCATGCGATGACGCCAACTACGATTCCGGCAAATTGCGTTAGCTTCGATGCTATCGACTTCTTCTGTTCCTCAGAAAGAACCCTGTGGGCCAATTGTTCCTCGATCGCCATCCTAGCCGAACGTTCCTGTTCTGCCTTTTCATTGGCCTCAGCTGCGCGCGCTTCTGCTTGGGCTGCCCGCTCTCCTGCCTCAGCGGCCTTTTGCTCCGCCCCGGCAGCTTTCACGTTGAGCTGCGCAACCTCAAGATCGCTAACGCTCTGTAGCGCCTCCGAAAATAGAAACATTCCACCATCGCCAATCAATTCACCTAGGACGCCAACAATGACCATGAGTTCGCAAAGTCGTGCGTATTCCTTCCACTTGTCTGACTTCGTGTATTCCCCAACCAATCCAACAGCGAGTAGAAGACCGAACGCCAAGAGGACGACCTCC
>Ga0209415_10013410_pt1 | contig 13517 bp, 7 predicted proteins | sample PeaSoiSIISIP2007_FD_187696 | JGI IMG/M metagenome (GOLD analysis project Ga0209415, IMG submission 187696) | Peat soil microbial communities from Weissenstadt, Germany - SII-SIP-2007 (SPAdes) (version 2) | ecosystem: Environmental > Terrestrial > Soil > Wetlands > Peat | place: Germany... | reverse complement strand
CAAGGGTGTTGAAGCCTCCTCGGGCTTCTTTATCCCCTCAAATGTGCGAAAGTCGGGCTAGGAGCAGATACAGAAGGGTTCAGATGATCGCGATTACTCTGCGTAAATTCGGTCGCGGCGTTTTCGTCCTCCACCTCGGTGCGCTGCTCGCCATAACCCAGGTCAGGCTGACAGTGGAGCCGTCACCCGCTAAGGCTGGGCATGGGGTCCGAGACGAGGCGCAGCCTGTGCGTGAACCGGTCCTCGGCTACATCTTTAACCAGGAACTGAGACGGCTCCAACCGATATTGGGAATACCAGGTTCGGCTCACACCGGCGTGGCGCTCGAACCGAGTGCGGCAGCTTCCGAGGTGGCTGTCTCGCCCCGGCACGATTTCGCATTGGCCGTAGCGGCCCCGTCGGCCGACCTTGTTCTCCTCGACCTTAGAGATAAGAACTTGCCTGTGCGATCGATCCCCAAGGCCATGCCGGGGGTGGACATGATCTTCATCTCCCCATCGGGCACATCGGCCGTCCTGTATAGTCGGAGGGCTCGGGCAGTGCAGGTTCTCGCCGGGTTGCCCGATGCTCCCTCAATCACCGACTCGAAAATTGATCTTTCCAACCCGCGCGAGTCGATAACCGCGATGGCGGTCAGTGACGATGCAGCCGTTATGCTTGTGGCCGTCACCGGCGGGGAGGTGGGGTCCCTGTTTGCTTTTGTGTCTCAAGCGGGAGAGCGCTTGATCTATCCGCTCAATCACATTTCCAGCATTAGCTTCCTGGAGGGCTCGCGCGACGCCTTAGTTGCCGCCTATGAAGACAACCAGGTGCTTTTGATTCGCGACGTGACCGCCGCTGCGACTGTGGAGGTTGTTGCCGACGAGAGCAGTGGGGTCTCCAGGCCCGTGGCCGTGGCCGCGTCGCGAGATGGGCGTCGCGCCTTTGCCGCCAACGCCGGTTCGGGAACGGTGCTCACAGTCCCGTTGGCGTCAGGCCTGCCGGCCATCATTCCCTGTCATTGCCGCCCCTCGCGTTTGCAACGGCTCGCGGACGATGACGCATTCGTCCTGACTGAACCTTCCGACGTTCCCTTGCTCCTGTTAGACGGCAGTTCGGCCGGTTCGCGCGTCCTCATGGTTTTACCCGATGGCTCGGCGGCGCCCACTTCTAAGAGCCGGATCGCGGTGCCCGGAGGCTCGCCACAGTGAAAGGAATTCTCGTCAAGGGCGGCCTTCGGGTGATTTTTCTTTCCTGCCTGGTGGCCGTTTCTTCGGTAAAAGGATTAGCGCAGCAAATCACCACGATCACCCTCGCGGTCACGCCGAATTCACCCCTGGTCAGCGATCCGGTCACGCTCACGGCGATCATATCGCCTCCGCAGGCGACCGGCAAAGTGACGTTCTACGATGGAACGACGATCCTTGGTCTGTCCAGTGTAACTAACGGGAAGGCGACGCTGGTCACTCGCCTGCTGCCGTCCGGAACCCGCGCCATCCAGGCGCGGTATGGGGGCGACGCAAGCTTCAATGGGAGCACGTCCAGTGTTGTCCGGCTGACCGTGAGTGCCAAGGAAGGCTTCGGTTTCACCCCGGCCATTGGTAGCCCATTCGCGGTGGGAACAAATCCCCAGTTTCTGGCGGTGGGGGACTTTAATGGGGATGGCAAGCCAGACCTCATCGCGCCGAGCAACCCGAGCAACGCTGGCGCCGGCGTGACCGTGCTGCTGAACAACGGGAGCGGTGGGTTCAGTCCCGCCGCCGCCGGCCCCTTCGCGCTGGGCATTTCGGCCCTTGCGATAGCGGTGGCGGACTTCGACGGGGATGGCATACTGGACTTGGCTATCCCTGACAGGCTAAATAACAACATCAGCATCTGGCTCGGCGATGGCGCCGGCGGATTCCGTGACGCAGGGGGCCGCTTCGCGACCGGAGGTACTCCTTGGGGCGTGGCAGTGGCGGATTTCAACGCGGATGGAAAGCCTGACCTCGCTGTCGCGAACCTAGGTAGCAACAGCGTGACGGTTTTGCTGGGCGACGGCGCTGGAGGGTTCCTTTCCCCCGGGCGCACCTTGGCGGTGGGAAGCCAACCTCTCGGCGTAGCAACGGGGGACTTCAACGGGGATGGTCTGCCGGACCTGGCCGTCACAAACTCAGGTGACAACAGTGTCAGTGTATTGCTGGGCGATGGCGCCGGCGGGTTCACTCAGGCTGCCGGGCAACTCCCTTCCACGGCGCTCTACCCCGCTTTTCTAGTGGTGGCGGACTTCAACGGGGATGGCAATCAGGACCTCGCCATCGCGAACTCGGGCGCCACCAGCGTGACGGTGGTGCTAGGCGACGGCCACGGCGGGTTCATTCCAGCCCCAGAAAGTCCCTTCGCGGTCGGGATCTCTCCCTTTTCGTTGGCGGTGGGGGATTTCAACGGAGACGGCAAGCCGGACTTGGCCGTGGCAAATTCACTTAGTAGCAATAGTGTGACCGTTCTCCTGGGCGACGGCAACGGCGGGTTCACCCAGTCCCCCCAAAGCCCCTTTGCGGTGGGAGCCTCGCCCTACGTTGTAGTGGTGGGAGATTTCAACGGGGATGGCAGATTGGACCTGGCCGCCGCTAACTCCGGCGATAACAATGTGAGCGTGCTGCTGGCAAACCTGGGGCTGAGGATCGCCGAGAGCCAGGTGGGGGCTTTCGTGGTAAGCCAGACTGGCGTCTATGCCTTGACGGTGACCAACGATACGGCAGGGCCGGTCAGCGGCGACGTGACACTGTTGGACGTATTGCCTCCGGGGCTGACGCCAACTAATTGGAGCGCGCCCGGCTGGAGCTGCCAAATCGCCGGCCAGAACGTGACGTGTACCAGGTCTGACGGATTGGGAGCCGGACAGGCCTATCCGCCGCTTAACGTGACAGTAAAGGTGGACGCCTCAGCCTGCCCGGCCGCGCCGGACGTGGTGAGCGTTTTGCTCAATCATGAGACTTCAGAGACCGATTCGCATTCGACATCCATCCAGGGCTGTCTCACCATCACGAAGAGCCACTCGGGCCAGTTCATCGTAAGCCTGAGCGCGAACTACACCCTGACAGTGGCACCAGTGAACGGGTGGGTCACCCAAAGCGGGATGACCGTGACGGTGATCGACGTGTTGCCTGCCGGGTTGACGGCGATTGCAGGCGCCGGCCCGGGTTGGAGTTGCGGAATCAACGGGCAGCATGTGACGTGTACCCGGTCCGGCGAATTGACGGGTGGTCTCGCGTACCCGCCGATCAACCTGACGGTGCAGGTAGCCGTCGCGGCGTGTCCGAGCGTGATCAACGTCGCAGAGGTTTTGCTCCAGGACTCCTTTCAAGCTTTCAGCAACCCGGACTCGGCGGATGCCTCCGGCTGTTTGGTGGTGGTTCCGGCAAGCCTCGACTTCCAGAATTTCAATACTCATCTGAGCGGCCAGACTGCTTCAGCGAAACTCCTTTCGTTGACAGTGACGTCGTCCGACAATAACCGCGTGAGTTTTTCGGCGGCGACGATAGCCTCCGAGGCTTTCTTCGCTTTCAGTGGTTATAATACGTGTACTCTGGCTCCGGGGCAATCCTGCCAGATCATTGTCATTTTCTTTCCTGTTTGTCTGGGAGAGCAGGTTGATCAGCTCGCGATTGTAACGGACGCCGGCGCTACCTACCAAGTCCCCCTGAGCGGATTCGGAGTGCCCAATAGCGTTTCCTTCGGCAGCGTACCGGCCACCGTTTTCCCTGGAGAACAATATACGGTCGGTCTGAAGCTGGACCCCGTCCCTGACGCCACCTGCGGTAAGAACCCGACAACGGCGCTCAGCTTCTCGCCGCCCGCACCGGACGGTACGAACTTCGATGTCGGATTAGATCCAAGTACATCCATTCTTCAGGCCGGGACGGTCGCCGGCACAATTACATTACAGGCCCAGCTCGATGGCAAAAACATCACTGCTCCAGACGGTTCAGGTGCCGTCGCGCTCCAGGTTCCAAGCCAGCCAGGTGTAATCCGAAGCGTGTCCATAGACCAACGAACGCAATCGAGCTTCCAGGTCGGCGTCACGGGTTTTTCGACACCTCGGGAGACCGGACCCAATGCCACCACCGAGGTTTGCCTCACCTTCTCGCCGGCCTCTGGTGCAAGTGTACAGGCAAACGGGCAGTTGTGCGCCCTCAAAGAAGACATCGAGATTTGGTACGAGCGAAGCACTTCTTATCCGACTGGAAGTCAATTTCAGGGAAACATCACCGTTTCCTTTTCGGGAGACATCAAGGCGATCGGCGGACTTAAGGTCTTGTTGCACAATAAGGAAGGAGATTCGCAGCCGTATTGTGTGGATTTTCAGTCGGGAAATAAACTGGATCAGTGCCCGTAGCGATCGGGATGGAGGTCAGTATCACCGAATCGAGCATCTTCTGGGATCAATTGATTGAGTTGATCGAGGAAGGGCGGGTTGTACCCGTGGTCGGCCCGGGTCTGTTAACGGTCCCAAACGCCGGCGGCCGGCAACTCCTCTACCCTTATCTCGCCGAGCGTCTGGCTGGTTACTTGGGCGTTCCGGCCGGAGACCTGCCCAAGGGGAGCGAGCTCAACGACGTTGCCTGCCGCTATCTGGCGCAGAGCAATGAGCGTTCGGCGCAGCGGATCTATACGGCGCTAAAAAAGATTGCCACCGAGGCCGAAGTGCTGCCTGTTCCCGAGCCGCTGTTGCAGCTCGCTGCGATTCAACCCCTCCAGCTCTTCGTCACCACCACGTTCGATTCTTCGCTGGCGCGGGCGCTCAACCGGGTCCGCTTCGCGGGCAATCCGAAGACCACCGTTCTCGCTTACTCGCCCGACAAGAAGGAGGATTTGTCGGGCGCCCCAGAGAGCACGAGCACCCCAACGGTTTACCATATGCTGGGCAAGTTGTCGGCTACCCCGAATTACGCCGTCACCCAGTGGGATCTCGTCGAATTCTTCCACTCGCTGCAATCCGAGACTCGCCGGCCTCATCTCCTGTTCGACGAGCTGAGTCGTCACAGCCTGTTGATTCTCGGCAGCAGCCTGGGCGGCTGGCTGGCGCGCTTTTTCATGCGCATGGCGAAGGGGGATCTGGCCGTTGGTGGTCAAACCGCCGACTACGTAGCCGACGCCGAGGTTAGCAGTGACAGCAGTCTGGTGCTTTTCCTGCAGCGTTTCAGCCGTGGCGTCGAGATTTTCCGCGACGGCGGGGCGGTCGAGTTCGTCGCAGAGTTGCACCGGCGCTGGATGGAGATCCACCCAACCTTCGAGGCGCAGCCGCCGGCACTCAATCGGCCGGTGCCGCCTCAGACGGAGGTCGGCGCTGTATTCTTGAGCTACGCCAGCGAGAACCGGCCGGCGGCAGAGAAAATCAAGAATGCGCTGGAAGCAGCGGGTGTCGATGTGTTTTTCGACAAAGAAGACCTGAAGGCCGGCGACCTCTGGGAAGCGAAGTTGCAGCGGAAGATCCGCGATTGCTCCCTGTTCGTGCCGATTATCTCGCGGCAAACCTTGACGCCCGGCAGGCGCTTTTTCCGGGCGGAATGGAACCTCGCTCTGGAAGAGGCGCAGATGGCGTCCTTCTCCACGGAGGAGAGCTTCCTGCTCCCGGTAGTCATCGACGATACCCCTGCGGATGAGCCAGGAGTTCCGGCAAGGTTCAGGGCGGCTCAGTGGCAGACACTGCCCGGCGGCGAAACCACACCGGAGTTTGTGGCCCGTGTGCAGCAGCTTTACCGCAAGTACCAGAAATCCATGGTGGCTGGTGCGCAATGAGTGCAGAAGACCGGATCTTCGCGGCAGCGCCTGACACCGGCACGGTCAATGCGGACAACCCCTGGCCCGGCCTGCTCCCCTTTCGAGAGGCGGACCAGGCCTGGTTCCAAGGCCGGCGAGCCGAAAGCGGGGAGCTGCTGCGCCTGGTCATGCGGGAGCGGCTGACGGTCTTCTTCGGGCTCTCCGGATTGGGCAAGTCGTCGCTCTTGCAGGCGGGTCTGTTCCCCCTTCTGCGCCAGGAGAACGTCCTTCCGGTATACATCCGCCTGGACTTCTCGTCGCGGAAGCCCAACCTCGTCGCCCAGGTCAAAGAAGCCATAGCCCGCGAGGCGGCAGCGGCGGAGGTCGAGGCCCCCATACCGCGCGAGGGGGAGACTCTGTGGGAGTATTTCCATCGCCGGGACGCCGACTTCTGGAATCGCCGGAATCGCCCTGTGGTGCCCCTGCTCGTCTTCGACCAGTTCGAAGAGATCTTTACCCTTGGGCGCGGCGACGCGGAGCACGCCGAGGCCACGGAAACCTTCGTCGGCGAACTGGCGCAGTTGGCCGAGGGGAGCCCCCCCGCGGCGGTCGAGGCGCGTCTGGAGGAGCATCCTGACGAGGCCGAATTGTTCTCTTTCGGCGCCCATCGTTACAAGCTTCTGCTAGGGATCCGGGAGGATTTCCTGCCAGACCTGGAAGGACTGCGCTCCCGCATGAGCGCCGTCGCGCTGAATCGCTTAAGGTTATGCCGGATGAATGGCGAAGCAGCTCTTCTCGCGGTCGATCAGGCGGCGCACTTGATTGATGAAAGAGTGGCGGAGCAGGTTGTGCGCTTTGTGGCGGCATCCAAAGGGCCAGATGTCCCTCTGGCTGGCCTGGAAGTCGAACCCGCTCTGCTGAGCGTCGTCTGCCGGGAGCTGAACAATAGGCGGCGGGAACTGAAGGAACCGAAGATCACAGCCCGTCTGTTGGAAGGCACCCAGGAAGAGGTTCTTAGCGATTTTTATGAAAGAAGCGTTGCCGATCTGCCTCCCGAAGTTCGCTCGTTCATCGAGGAGCGATTGTTGACGGTCTCGGGCTACCGCGACAGCGTAGCGCTCGAAAATGCTCTGAGCGCACCGGGCCTTTCTCGCGAAGCGATCAACCGGCTGGTAGAGCGAAGGCTGGTGCGCATTGAAGACCGCGGCGGGCAGCGTTTGGAACTGACGCACGACCTGCTTGTGGGAGTGGTTCGTGCCAGTCGGGACCGCCGCCGGGAGCGGGAGGCAGAGGAGCGCGAACGAAGGACGTTGCAGCAGCTTCGGCGAAGCCGCCTGATGGCCGCGGCCTTCCTGGTTCTTGCCCTGGTTGCCCTCGGAGCGGCAGCGGCCGCCGTCATGGCGCAGAGACGGGCCGTTGCTGCGCAGACATTAGCCGACAGCGAACGGGCACACGCGGAGAGAACAGCGGTCGAAAGACAACAGGCCGCGACGGCGGCAGCCGAGGCGGCACGTGTAGCTGAATTAGCGAGAGTGGCGGCTACGAAATCGGAGGCGGCGGCGAAACGCGACCGAGCTAGCGCGGAGGTCGCGCGGGCAGATGCGCTCGTTCAGGCACGCAACGCAGCCGAAGCGGCACAGCAGGAAGCCTCGGCGAGGAAGCTGGCAGAGGACGCGGGAAAAAAAGCTGTAGAAAGCGCGGACCAAGCGGCCCGCCAAGCCGCGGAAGCCGACCGGCAGCGTGCAGCAGCCGAAGCGGCACAGAAGGCAGCCGACGCGGCACGGATCAGCGAAAAGGCCCAACGCGAGAAGGTGTCGAGAAGCCTAGCTCAATCCGACGTCCAAGATGCTGCGCGTCTTGTTGACATTGGCCAAAAGAACCGGGCCCTGGCGTACCTGGCGCGTGCCTTGCGGGTGGACCCTACGTCCATGGCGGCTAAAAGCTGGATCTTCGACCTGCTGATCCGCGGGAGCGGTCCCCTTCCCGGCGAACCTCTCATGCGAGAGGGCAGTGTCTACTCTTTCAGTCATACCCCCCTGCAGCACCAGGAACGCGTCCTCTCCGCGGTTTTTAGTCCCGAAGGCCGGCGCTTGGTGACGGCCTCCTGGGACAACGCGGCGCAGGTGTGGGAAGTGGAGAGCGGCACGCGCGCCGGCCCACCTTTGCGCCACCAGGGCCTCGTCAACTCCGCCGTGTTCAGTCCCGAAGGCCGGCGCGTGGTGACGGCCTCTCAGGATGGCACGGCGCAGGTGTGGAACGCAGAAAGCGGCTCGCCCGTCGGCCAGCTCCTGCGCCACCAGCGCCCTGTCAACTCCGCGACTTTCAGTCCCGACGGCCGGCGCGTGGTGACAGCCTCTCAGGACTACACAGTGCGGATGTGGGATGCGGAAAGCGGCTCGCCTGTTGGCCAGCCCCTGCGCCACGAACGTCCTGTGACCTCCGCTGCCTTCAGTCCCGACGGCCTGCGCGTGGTGACAGCCTCTTGGGACAACACGGCGCAGGTGTGGGATGTGCAAAGCGGCTCGCGCCTCGGTCAGCCCCTGCTCCATAAGGGCCAAGTCAACTCCGCTGCGTTCAGTCCCGACGGACGCCGCGTGGTGACGGCCTCCTCGGATAACACAGCGCAGGTATGGGAGGAGGGCCGGCCCGTCGGCGAGCCCATGCGCCACCAACGCGCTGTGAACTCTGCCGCCTTCAGTCCGGACGGCCGCCGCGTGGTGACGGCCTCGGATGACAACACAGCGCGGGTGTGGGAGGCCGACACTGGCGCCCCGGTGGGCGCGCCTCTAAGGCACAAGGATCGCGTCAACTCCGCCTCATTCAGTCCCGATGGCCGCCGCGTGGTCACCGCCTCGTATGACAAAACGGCGCTGGTGTGGGAGGTATGGTTCGATTTCGAAGATCCAAGCCTGCTCTCCAACCTCGCCGAAGCGCTCGGCGGCTATCAGGTCGAGAGGCTTCCAGAACTGGTTCCCCTTGCGGACCCGCTAGAACTCAACAAGGTGCGGCAGCTAGCTGAGCGATCTCCTCAAGGCGATGCCACTGCATCCTTTGTGCGTTGGTTCCTCACGCGCCCCAGGTAGCTCCGGAGAAGCGTCCGAAAGTGATCGCCCAACCTCCCGAGGGTGAGGCAGTGTATGCTGAAGCCCCATACGCTACAGGTCGGCCTTGGCCAGACTCTCTCCGGTGTCGAAGCCGAAAGCCGTAGCCGACACAATTGGGCCGTTCATCCGACTAGCCAGGTCCCGGAGCAATCCGCGCGGAGACATCGTCGGCAAATCGTTCCAGTGCCACTTACTCATCGCGAAGGGCCGCCATCGAATCGAGCTTCGAAGCCCTCCGCGCCGGCAAATATCCCGCAATCAAAGCCACTCCTGCCAATACCGCCGCCGCTAAACCGAGCGTCCACGGATCGTTCGGCTGCAGCCCATAAAGAAAGCTTGCGACCAGTCGCGTGGCCGCCAGCGCCGCGCCGAAGCCAACCGCCAGGCCGATGCCGATCAAAATCGCGGCCTCGCCGAGCACCATCCGTAACACGCGAGACTGCTCCGCGCCCAGCGGCATGCGAATCCCGATTTCATTCCGCCGCCGCGCCACGTTGTACGACATCACGCCGTAAAGTCCGATGGCCGCTAGCACCAGAGCGAGCGCGCCGAAAAATCCCGCGAGTGTCGCGAGTAACCTTTCCCGCTCGATCGAATCGTCCACCTTGTCTGCAAGCGTTCTAAACTCAATGGCCACGTCGCGGTTCACGCCGGCGATGGCGGACTTCACGCCGGAGATGAGCGCGGTAGGAGCGCCGCCGGTAGCGCGCAGTTCAAAGCCGGTGAGCGGACCGGGCATTCCGCCTTGGCTCCACGGGATGAAGACGAAGGGCGATGGTTCCTCTCGCAGCGAGCCATATTTCGCGTCCTTCACAATGCCGGCGATCTCGACCGGACCACCGAGGATATTCCCGTCCCGGATGCGGAAATGTTGCCCCAGCGGATTGGTCGCACCGAAGTATTTTTGGGCCGTGGATTTACTGATGATGGCCACCTTCAGCGAAGTGGACGTGTCGTGGCTGTTGAAATCGCGCCCCGCCAGGATCGGAGTGCCGAGGGTTTCAAAGTACCGGTCGCTCACATTGTTGAAGGAGGCCATAGCGTCATCGCGCGATTTTGGAGCGTAGCCTTCGAACACCACTTCACCCGCCCACCGGCAGTGGCAGACCGGCGTGATGGAGGAGACGCTGGCTGCGCGAACGCCCGGGATCGTGCGCAGTTGGTCCAACATCTCCTGATACACGGCGGCCCACCGCTCCCTCGGATAGTTTCCATTGCGAAGATCCACGCTGACAAGCAGAACCTGGTCGCGCTCAAATCCTGCGTCGAGGGAAATGAGTTTCCAAAATGTCGAGAGCATCAAGCCCGCGCCCACCACCAGTAACAGCGAGAGAGCCACCTGTGCCATCACCAGCACTTTGCCGAGGCCGAGCTTGGTTCCTTCAACCGCGCCGCGGGCGTTGGCCTTCAATCCAGATTGGGGATCCACGCGAGTACCTCGCCATGCCGGCGCAATGCCGAACAGCAGGCCCGTGAGAACGGCAACGCTCGCTGTAAACGCGAGCACTCGGACGTCCAAAGATAGATCGACCGAAGCATCGAGAAATCGAACCAGCAGGCGGGCGCACCATTCGGCGAACAAAACCCCCAGCATCGCGCCGAGACTCGACAGCAGGAGGCTTTCGGTGAGCAACTGGCGAATCAGGCGGCCACGTCCGCCGCCCACCGCCATCCGGATTGCAATCTCCCGCTGCCTCGCCGCGGCGCGCCCAAGCAGTAGATTCGCTACGTTGGTGCAAGCGATCAGCAGCACCACGCCAACCATCGTCATCAGAACGATCAGCGCCAGGCGGTATTCCCTCCGGAGATAGGAGATGCCGTTGGCGGCGGACTGCGTATCGAAGGTCTGCCTCAAATACCGGGCCCGGTCCTCCGGCCCCAACTGGCGCCCGTCTTCTCTTGCCAGCCCCTGTTGCTCGACAGTCGCGTTATAAATCTGCGGCGCGAGCGTCTTCAAGCGGGCCGTCGCCTGGCTTGCCCGTACGCCGCGCTTCAAGCGTCCGATGACTTGCAGCCAGCCGACCGGATAGTAGTTGGTATCGAGCATGCCGGGGTAGCCACTACCGATCGGCGTTACCGCGCAGAGCGGCGCCATCACGTCGGCCGAGGCGCCGACCTCGGTTCCATTGAATCCGCGTTCGGCGACACCCACGATCTTGATCGGATGCCGGTCGATCGAAATCGTCTTGCCGAGAACGTCGGCACGGCCGCCATACTCCCTTTGCCACAAGCCATAACTCAGGACCGCGCTTCCCGCGCAGCCGCGCGTGTCGTCGGCGGGCGTAAGCGTTCGGCCAAGTACCGCGTGTACCCCCAGCGTGTCGAAATATTGCCCCGACACATAGACGCCATTCACCGTACGAGCTTCGCCTCCGTTAGCGAGATTGAAGCCCCAGCGGCCATAGGCGAAGATCCCGGAGAACACGTCCTGGCGATCGCGGAGATGCTCCCAGGTAGGGTTGCTGAAGCCCCCGTAGCTCTGCTTGCCCATCATCACCTGGAGCAATTCTTCGGGATGGCGCACCGGCAGAGATTTCAGGATCACGGCGTCGATCAGGCTGAAGATCGCGGTATTGGCTCCGATTCCGAGGGCCAGCGACAAAATTGCCGCGGCGGCCTTCGAACGTAACCACAATCCGCTTGCCCAGGGCCGCCAGTGCAGCCTGAATCTTCTCCGGTTTGGTGTCGTGCTTCGGATTCAACATGCGCCGAACCACCGTCTCGCTCACGCCGAGGCGCCTGGCAAGCTCCGTGTTCGGTATGCCGCGTTCCCGGATCGCAAGGTACAAGGCCAGCTTCGGCGCAAGATATAGCGGAACGCTAATGAGATGCTGGCCGCGTTTGGCCTTCGAGGGCGGCGGAATCTGGTCGCCGCGTGCAATTCGCCCGGCAATCGCTTCGGCCAGGCAGTCCGTGGCCTGCACCAGCGTATCTGCAAGGTCGTCTCCTCCGGTGAGCGCCTCCGGAAGATCCGGAAACCGCACGTGGAGCCACTTTACCGTTACCCTCGGGCGGAAGCTTGCAGGATAGCTCGCGGTGAACATCAGATGTCCTCCTTTCGAATGCCAAGTTGCTTGCACCTGTCGGCCAGCAAACCCAGGGCCGAGCTCCTTGTGATGTCGGAGGCCGAGAAGAGCACTGTCCTACTTTAACCGCACCCCCACTTCCTTGCCCCGCGGCAGTTCCAACTGCAGGATTCCTCCGGGGTCGGTGACCGCCTCGTACATCTCTTCGTCGTCGATCTCCACCAGGTACGTGTGGCGCGGTTCCAGCCCCACAATGAAGGCCGGCTCGTCCTCCTCCAGCGTGACATAGAACTTGCGCGCGGTCTGCCCCAGGCAAATCACCGCCTCCTCCAGCGAGAGAGGCGCCGAGCGCTGAGGGTCGACCAAAGTTGCGTGACCATCCTCGAATATCTGCGTGACGCCGTCGAAATAACCGAACCATTTGGCGTTTTCTTCCCAGTTCGAGCGCACGAACAGGTGTCCGAAGTCCGCATTGTAATAGACCAGCGGCACCAGGTAATAGCTGAGCCCGGGCTGATACGGATTGGCCCACAGAAACTCGTACGGCGCGCCAAAGGTGCTGCGGAGCATGAAGCGGTCGTGCATCAGCCAGCCCTGCAGCACCTGGGTGGATTGCGCATTGGTGTCGAAAGCCACCATCGCCAGCTCCGCCGTGCGCGCCAGACACGCCAGTTGCAAATCGGGCTCCCCGATCTTGCGCTCGGCCCCGATGTGGTATTCGGTGTCCGGGCCAGGGTACGTCGCCGGGTAGTAGCTGATCAGGTGTTCGATGGGGAACTCCTTGAAGAAGCCCGCGGCGGATTCCCGAAGGTCGAGAAGCGTGTTGTCGCGCATGGCGTGCAGCAGTTCATAAAGGGGGTAGGCCTCGTCGCGAGTCACCACGCTGCGGCCGCTGTTGAGCGCCGGCGCCATTTTCCCTTCCCACCACGTGCGAACCAGGCGCTCCAGTTCGCGCTGGGGCGTCCGCGGAACGTGATCGTAGAGGACAATGGCCGCCATGGCCCGCGTCCGCGCGGTGGCGATGCTGTCGTCGGCTGGCGGCGCCGTAATGGCTTTTTCCAGGCGGGCCGTCAGGTCGCGGCGCTGCGCCTCGGTCAGCGCCTCCTGGCACCAGTCGAAGACCATCGCCTGTTGCCGCGTGTCGCTCTCCCCTCCCAGCGCCCAGGCGGCCGCTCGTCGGCCGGCGTCGGCATCTCCGGAGATCTGGTAGTACAGCGCCCGTGCGAGTCCCTGTTCCGGCATGGGCGCCTGGCCCGCCACGTAGGCCTCGAACTGCAGCCATCGGGGCGACTTCCGCTCCCGCTCGCGTCTGAGCAGGCGGAGACGGGCCGGCCGCAGCAGCAGGCGTGGATGGTCGGTCGAAATGGCGATTGGGTCGCCGCCGGACTGCGGAAATAGGGGAACACCGCTCAGGAAAATGAGGCAGAGGAGGGGCCGCACAGTCCTGATTGTGTCATAGCGACACACCCTCTGCCCACCGGTCCACACCTCGTCTCGGGGCGGGCTGAAAAAATATTTGATTCAAAAGGGCCTTTAGAGATTGACACGTGGGTGTCTGATTGCTAATTATAGTTCTGAATTGGCGAAGTACCTTTCAAACCTGCCCTCTGCTGCAACAGGCAGGCGGAAGAAGAGTGAGCCGAAGGGACAGCGTGCTTGCGGGAGC
>Ga0209415_10013409_pt1 | contig 13518 bp, 13 predicted proteins | sample PeaSoiSIISIP2007_FD_187696 | JGI IMG/M metagenome (GOLD analysis project Ga0209415, IMG submission 187696) | Peat soil microbial communities from Weissenstadt, Germany - SII-SIP-2007 (SPAdes) (version 2) | ecosystem: Environmental > Terrestrial > Soil > Wetlands > Peat | place: Germany... | reverse complement strand
CCTCGGGGCCGACCACGACGAGATCGGCGCGCTGGTCGCGCGCCGTCCGGGCGACGTGCTCCACGTCGGTGGAGTCGCCGCGAGATCTCCGTGCGAGGGCGACGAGACGAGGTTCGGTCACCCGCGCGAGGCTAACCTCCGAGGCGCGGGTGGGGTCTGACGGTCGCTCATTCGGGGGCAGGGGTGCGGTTGGGTCTGTGGTTGGTGCCGCTTGGAGCCTCGCGGCGAAGCTTGGGCCCCCGCGGCCCGCGCCGCCACCCGGGTGATCGACGCCTGCAGCAAGTGCAATGGCTTGATTATGCTTGTCTTTATGATCGAACAGCGGCGGCCTGATGCGCCCTTGGATCACACTCTACTTCACAACTATGGATCCCTGCCGTAGGTTGTGCAGCGTGACGACGTTCGACCCGTTTAGCTCCAAGGGCCCGGACGAGGTTCCTCTGGCACGAGCCCCGCTCGTTCGGGTCATCGTGCAACTCCGTTTCCCCGCGATCGTCTCGCTCGGTCGCGCCGACTTCATCGGCCCCTTCCAGGAAGCCGTCCGCCCGCGGTACCCGATCCTTCGCCCGGAGCAGACAGCCGGGCTCATGGTCGGGCCCTTGGGGGTGCAGCGGAGCGACAGCATCGTGTGGCGCTTCCACGACAAGGCCGACGCGTGGCGGGTGTCTCTGAGTCCCGACTTCGTTGCTTTGGAATCCATCGTCTACAAGGACCGACGGGACTTGTTCGAGAGGTTCGAGCAGATCCTCGTTGCCCTGAACGCCATCGCGAAGCTCCCCGTCTGCGATCGTCTGGGCGTGCGCTACGTAAACCGGGTGCGAGGCGCCGAGTTGGAGAAGCTCGCCTCTCTCGTGCGGCCAGAGGTCCTTGGCGTTGCGAACGCGGGCATCGCCGGTCTCGGTCACTCCCTGTGCGAAAGCCTCTTCCAGAAAGACGACGTGTCGCTCAACACTCGTTGGGGGATCCTCCCGCCGAACGCCACGACGGATCCGGCCTCCATCGATCTGATCCCGGAGCCCAGCTGGGTGCTCGACCTCGACATGTTTCGAGGGGCCCAGCGGGACTTCGACATCGCCGCAATCCTCGGAGACGGACGCATGTTCGCAAGGACCATCCACGACTTCTTCCGCTGGTGCGTGTCGCCGGAGTTTCTGAAGGTCTACGGGGGAAAACGATGACAGACAGCTACGTGAGGCCCACGGCTCTTTCGAAGGACCAAACCTTCGCGATGCCTCCCGCCTTTCCGTCTGCGCAGAAGGCGATGAACGTCATCGTCGTCGCGGCGGCATTGGCCGTGTCGCCGACGAACGCAGCGGCCAGTACCCCAGACCCAACCCTCGATGCGCGCCGCCTCGCGAGTCGATGGACGAACAGCGGCGACGTGCTGAGCGAGGCACCGGCGGATCGGGCTTTCGCTGACGCGGTGCTGGAGGCACGTCACCGCAGCGGCCTGACATGGGAACAGCTCGCCTCCGTCTTTGGTGTGGACCGCCGATCGGTGCATCTTTGGGCGAGTGGTCGTCCGATGAGCGCTCCGAACGCGGAGCGGCTCAACCGAGTCCTCGCCGTTCTTCGGCGTGCCGACCGCGGCACCATGTCGACCACCAAGGCCTGGCTGCACTCCCCCAGCTCTCGCGGCCTGCTGCCGCTCGACCTGCTTCGAGAAGGGCGCTTTGACGAGATCGCGATGCCTGATGCCGCGGTGACCACTCCACGAGCGGCGCCGCCCTCGAACGCGGTGAGAGCGGCCCGTGCCCCGAGGCCGCTCGAGGATCTCGTCGCCGCACGTCAAGATCGCGTTCACATCGAGAAGGGGAAACTCCTGGCTGCCGTGCCCCTCAAGGTGTCCAAGCCGAAGTGATGCCGTGCCTCGTCTCGTCGCCGACGATCCCGATGCGAAGCGCATAGACGCTGCCGTCGCACAATGGCGACAGGGCGACGTGGCCCTCGACGCGGGGTGGTTTGTCCATGTTGCAGACGGATCGGCTCCTCTCACGAATGAAGCCGCCGAGCTCGAGGGCGGAGTCAGCATGGTTCAAGGCACCGTGGAGGCCTTGGTGGTGCTCACTCAGACCTGCGACGTCGTGCGACCGTGCATCAACCGGCCATTCGTCGAGCTCGCACCTCTGGTCGAGGTGGACGAAGACGAGGTCCACCGGATTGAACGGGGCCATCGGCCCCGGTACGCGATCGTTCCCGCCGTCCGGGGCAGGAGACTCGTGGCCGATCTCGACCGTGCGATGACCCTCGAGAAATCGATCCTCGCAACGTGGACTCGGACGCCCGGGTTCTCCACCGACGAGGAGACACGTCGGTTCGCCCAGGCGCTGGCGCGTAAGCGAGCGCGGTTCGCGTTCCCGGACGATTTCAACGACCTCGTGACGAAGCTCCAGTCCCGCATCGACGACAAACACGACAGACTCAGCGACGAAGGACGGGCCCTTCGCGCTCTCCGAGAGATCCGAGTCACCGGCAGCCCATCGTGGGACGATCTCAGCGTCGACGTCTTTTTCTGGTTCTTGAGGGATGACGCCGATGAGACCTTCGAAGGCAAGAGGTGGGATCCCTTCTTGGAGGCCTGGAAGAAGCTCGTTCCGGCGACGGGCAGGTACACAAGGGTCGAGGGCGTCGTTATGACCCTCAAGGACATGACGGCACAGGAGTACGTGGACAGCGATCCGCTCGATCTCGACTACCTGAGCACGCGGAGCGGCTGAGCCGAACCGAGTCGCGAGCTGTCGTCCGCATGGCACCGGTCCAAGGCGCGCGGACGCGCAACGCCAATCGACGTGTCGCGACGCGCCTCCGTCTTTAGACCCGATCTGCCTAGCGCTCGCCACCCTGTCCGCGCACCATCGCCTCCCGTGCGCTTCCTCGGCGGCGGCATCGTCGCCTTCAAGTTCGGCCGGTCCTGGCGGGTGCGCATGCCGCCCCTGTAGCGCGCGGTCGCTTTCCATCGCGTCCTGTCGCGCTATGCTCGATGGGTCACGCGTGAGCGACCGCCCGTGGAGGTTTCCATGGGTGTTCGATCAGACGGTACTCGCAAGGTTACTCGGGGCGGCAAGCCCCGCTGGGTCATTGATTTTCGATACTTCGACAAGGCGGGGCGCGAGCAGCGCTACCGCCGCAATGCGCACATGCAGACGGCTCCTGGCGCACGCGCGGAAGCCGCTCGCTTGATGGAGCAAGCCTCTACCAGAGGCTCGCTCGAAGCCCGCCCGCAAGCGCCGCTGTTCTCCGAGTTCGTCGAGACGAAGTTCCGCCCGCTGTACATGCCGACCCACTGCCGGCCTGCGACGCGCGAGCGGTACGAAGCCCTCTTCGTCCAGGGCGTGCTCGACTTCTTCGGGAACAAACGCCTCGACGGCATCCGCGCCCAGGAGGTTCGTGCGTACGCGGCGGAGCTCGCGCTCCGCGGCATCCACGCTCGCAACAACCTGAGCATCGTGCGCAACGTGCTCCGCGCCGCGGTGGAGTTCGGGGCGCTCGAGGCGATGCCGGAGCTCCCGCCGCTCCCGCGCCAGGGCAGAAAGCTGCCCGACGCGCCGAGCGACGAGGACGCGACGAAGCTCCTCGCGAATGCGAAGGGCTGGCTTCACGTCGCGATCGCGCTCTCCGTCTACGCGGGCCCCCGCATGGGCGAGGCGCGCGCTCTCGAAGTCTGCGACTGGACTTCAAGCGCGGGCAGCTCCTGGTCCGCCACGCGCTCTCGGCCGACGAGGTGATGCCACCGAAGTCGGGTCACGAGCGGGTGGTGCCGCTGGCCCCGGAGCTCCGAGCCATTCTGGAGGGCGCAGTGCGTCTCTGGATGCCCCACGCGCGCATTATCGTTAGCGAACGCGGGCAAACGCCTACACGGCAACGCGTCCTCGGTGCGTTCAAGCGGCTCGAGCAGCAGCTCGGCGTCCGCGAGTGGTCCTTCCATTCGCTGCGCCACTACTTCTGCTCCGCGCTCATCCGCAGGGGCGTCGGTGTGGAAGCGGTGCGTCTTCTCGCCGGGCACTCGAAGCTCGACGTCACGCAACGCTACGTGCACGCAACGGGCGACGACCTGCGCGCGGCGATCGCCCGGCTTCCGGGTAACTAGGGGGAAACGGCGCGCACCTCACTTGTCGAAGCTCTCGTATCTCTTAGCTTTCTCGCCGTTTCGGTCGGGGAGGCGGGATTTGAACCCGCGACGACGAGCACCCAAAGCTCGTGCACTACCGGACTGTGCGACTCCCCGGAGTCACGCCCCTCGGGTGTAGCACTGCACCCGTCGCTCGCCTACGACGCGCCTTCTTCCCCTCGCGCCGTTCCGACCGCTACGCCCGGCCCCTCAGCGCCGCGTAGGCCTGCGGCAACCCTCGCGGCATCGCCTTCAGCGCCACGTAGATGTGGTCCCTGTCCGTCTCCACCGCCCGCACGTTGATCACCGGCGTGACCACGGCGAGCGCGCGCTTCAGCTGCCAGTTGCCTGCCACGGCGGGCACGCGCATCAGATCGATCACGATGCGGTCGTCATCGGCCTCGACGATCGCCACGGGGCGCTTCGGGAGGAACTTCACCAGGTTGCCCGGCTTCGACAGGTCGAGCGCGCCCGACTTGATGAGCGTGGCCACGGGCGAGTCGCTTTCCCCCAGGAGCTTCAGCTTCACGTCGCTCACCCGCATGCCGATACGCATCGACTCCGGCGAGAAGTCGATCTCGTCGAACCGGACGGCGAAGCTCGCGCGCAGCGGCGTCCCCATCGCGTCCACCGTGAGGCTCAGGCGGATGGCGGGCGGGGAGCTCCCGATCTCGATGTCCTTGGGCGCCTTGCGCGGCATCTTCGCCTGCGCCGACAGCCACCGCAGGGCCGCGAGGGGAACGCCGAACCGAAGGCCCGCGGCGTTCACTGCCGCTCTCAGCAGCTCGTCGGGGTTTTTGCGTACGTAGTCGACCGAGGCGGTCAAAACCGCGCGAGCATCGAGCATGGGGATCCCGAGGCTAGCACGGCCGCGCTCGCTCACACCTTGACAATGGCGTCCCAGCTCTCGGCGATCTCCTGCGCCGTCCAGACGCCGTTGTCCGCCTCCTTGAAGCGGCCCGCCGTCTCGACGACCTTGAACGCGTACGCGCGCGCGCCCGCCATCGCGAGCACGTGACCCGTCCGATCCCCGCAGAGGTCGCTCCCGAGGAACAGCGCGGCCGGCGCGATATGCTCCGCCGTCAACGTGTCGACGCCCTGGAACATCGGGAGGTCTTCGGTCATGCGCGTCTTGGCGATGGGCGCGATGGCGTTGACCGTGATGCGGTGCTTCTGTAGCTCGATCGACGTCGTCCGCGTCAGGCCGTAGATGCCGGCCTTCGCGGCGGAGTAGTTCGCCTGGCCGAAGTTGCCGAGCATCCCGCTCACGCTCGTCGTGTTGACGATGCGTCCCCCGCCGCCCTGCGAGACGACCTGCTTCGCGAATGTCTGCGAGCAGAGGAACGAGCCCTTGAGGTGCACAGCGACGACCGCGTCCCACATCGACTCGTCCATCTTGAGGAAGCTCTTGTCGCGCAGGATGCCGGCGTTGTTCACGAGCACGTCGACGCGCCCGAAGGCCTTCACGGCGGCCTCGACGAGGCGCCCGGCTCCTTCGGCCGTCGCTACGCTGTCGTGGTGCGAGACTGCCGTACCGCCCGCCTTGCGGATTTCATCGACGACTTTCTCGGCCGCGCTCGCGTCGGTCCCCGAACCGTCGCGCGCGCCACCCACGTCGTTGACGACGACCTTCGCGCCCTCGCGTGCGAAGAGCGCAGCGTGAGCGCGACCGATGCCGCCGCCGGCACCCGTGACGATGACCACTTTTCCGTCGACAACGCCCATGGTTCCTCGCCTCGTTGTGCTGGCCTTCTAGTGGCACGAACGCCTATCGTCCAGGCCGGGATGATAGAATAAAGAGCTCGAGTCTCCCATGACCGACGACAAGGCCAGAACCGCTCCCCCAGGCTCCAGGGCGTCCCGCCCCAGCCTATCGGACTGGTCGGATGAGGAGGCCAGCACACGCTCCATCTCGGCGGACACCCTCACCCTGTCGGCCCCGGTGCATCCGGTCGTGGCGCGCCGCGCGCAGCTCACCGTGATCTCCGGGCCCAACGCGGGACGCGCCCACCTGCTCCGCGAGGGCGAGACCCTCATCGGCCGGGGCAAAGAGGCGCACATCGCGGTCGACGACGCCGGCGCGAGCCGCCTGCACGCCCGCATCTTCCTCGCCGAGGACGGGCGATACCTCCTCGAGGACATCGGGTCGAGGAACGGGACGTTCGCGAACGGCACGCGGGTCGACGGCATCCGTGAGCTGGCAAGCGGAGATCGCATCCACATCGGCCCCAACGTGACGCTCTCGTTCGCGATCCTGGACGCCCAGGCCGAGCGCATCACGCACCAGCTCTACGAGTCGTCCGTCCGGGACGCCCTCACCCGCGCGCACAACCGTCGGTATCTCGTCGACCGTCTCGGGCGCGAGATCGCGTACGCGCGCAGGCACTCGGCCGCGCTCTCGGTCGTGATGTTCGACATCGATCACTTCAAGCGCGTCAACGACACCCACGGCCATCTGGCAGGGGACGAGGTCCTCCGCGAGATCTCCGGACTCGTCGGCCGCCTGATACGCGCGGAAGACGTCCTCGCGCGCTTCGGGGGCGAAGAGTTCGTCGTCATCGCGCGCGGGATCAACCACGCGGGCGCCGGCGCGTTCTCGGAGCGCCTGCGCACCGCTGTCGAGAGGCTCGAGATCGCCGCCGAGGACACCGTGGTCCGCGTGACCATCAGCCTGGGATACGCGTCGCTCGACGAGCTCGGTGACGGGCAGCGTTCCGTGGAGGGCCTCCTGCGGCTCGCCGACTCGCGCCTCTACACGGCGAAGGCGAAAGGCCGGAACCGCGCCTGCGGCGACTGATCGCGCGGACGCCGCCAGGCACGACAGCGCCCCGGTGCGCGTCCTTGACGGCAACGCTGAATCGAGATTCACTTCGCGCGCACAGCACCCCAGGAGACAAAGCCGATGGCCGTGGACATCAAGAAACTCTTCAACGAGGAACTTCCCGCCGCGCTGGCCAAGAACGTCGAAGAGGCCAAGACAATCGGCGCCAAGTACCAGATGAATGTCACCGGCCCCACCGGCGGCGAGTGGAACATCGACGTGAGCCCGAGCGGCCCCTCGTGTAAGCCCGGCACGGGCCCGGCCGACTGCACGATCGGCATATCGGACGAGGACTTCCAGAAGCTTGTCGAGAATCCCCAGGCCAACGGGATGCAGCTCTACTTCGGAGGCAAGCTCAAGGTCGCCGGCAATCAGCTGCTGGCGATGAAGCTGAACAAGCTCTTCGGCTTCAGGTGAGCCCTGCCGGCGCGCTCGCCGGTATCCATGTCCTCGACCTGACGCGGCTGCTCCCCGGACCCTTCGCCTCGCTCGTCCTCGGAGACCTCGGCGCGCAGGTCGACAAGATCGAAGACACCGGCCCCGGCGACTACTTGCGGAACATGCCCCCGATGGTGGGCGATACCTCGGGGATGTTCCTCGCGCTGAACCGCAACAAGCGCAGCGCCTGCCTCGACCTCAAGAAGAAGAGCGCCCAGGACGCGCTGCTCAAGCTGGCCGGGCGATACGACGTGCTGATCGATCAGTTCCGCCCGGGCGTCCTCGAGCGCCTCGGTGTGGGCTACCCGGCCCTTCAACGGCGTAACCCCCGGCTCATCATCTGCGCGCTCACCGGCTACGGTCAGGACGGACCGCTCGCGCAGAGTGCGGGCCACGACTTGAACTACCTCGCGCGATCGGGCGTCCTCGGCACGCAAGGCCCGGCAGCGGCCCCTCCCCAGGTCCCCGGCTTTCAGCTCGCCGACATCGGGGGAGGCCTGTGGTGCGTCGTCGCGATCCTCGCGGCGCTTCACGAGCGGGCGCGGACGGGCGCGGGCCGAGTCATCGACGTGGCGATGTCGGAGGCGTCGATGCCGTTCGCTTTCTCCGCCTTCGGTCAGCTGCTAGGCGGTCCGCTGGCGGCGCGGGGAGAAGGGGCGTTGGCCGGCGGGCTCGCCCTCTATGGGGTCTACGAGACGAGCGACAGGCGCTACGTCACCCTCGCAGCCCTCGAGCCGAAGTTCTGGGCGGCGTTCTGCGCCGGTGCAGGGATCGAAGCGGACCCGCGCGCGCATTTCCCCGGTCCCCATCAGGAGACGTTGCGGGAGGAGCTTCGACGTCTGTTCGCATCGCGCACGCGAGGGCAGTGGGAGGCATTCGGCAGGGAGCACGATTGCCTGGTCGAGCCGGTCCTCGAACCCCACGAGGCGCTCCGCGACGAGCACCTCCGCGAGCGCGGGATGTTCTTCGAGATCGACTCTCCGTGGGGCCGCCTCACCCAGCTCCGCACGCCCGTCACTCCTCGCGACGCACACGCTGCGCCTCCGCCGCGGCGAGGCGAGCACACGGACACCATCCTGCGCGAAGGCGGCATCGACGACGCGACGATCGCCGCGATGAAGGCGGAGGGCGCGGCGAAGTAGCTCAGAGCTTGCGGAATTCTTCCACGAACTCCCAGTCCGCGATGAGCCCCTTGCGAAGCATGATCGAGAGCAGCGCCGAGAACATGGCCTCCCAGCGCGGCTCGGTGCCGAGGATGTCGCTCGCGTCGACGCCGTGTGCCACCGCGCGAAGCGCGCTGACCAGGTCGCGTGCCGTGAGCTGATCGCTCATCCCCTCCGTCGGCTCGTGCGCGGGGACGGGGATCTCCGGCCGGGAGCCGCGCTGCTTGGGGGGCCCCGGGATCGAGATGCTCGTTCCATCGAGGAGGGTGAGCGAGATCATCTTCGGGCGCGCGCGACGGTTGCGGGCCGTGGGCCTCTCTTCGACCTTCACCGGGGGAGCAGCCGCCTCGGCGGGCTTCAAGGGTGCGGCAGCTGCTGCGGGAGCCGCCTTCTCCTCGGGTAGGGCCGCGGGGGCGGGGCGCCGAGGCGGGGGCGGTGGAGGCCTCGGGGCGACCTCGGGCTCCGACGAAGGCGCGGATGGGACCGCTTGCAGCGTCGCCGCGCCCGCGCCGAGCGTGGGCCCCGAACCCGCCTCCTCGCCCTGGTAATAGACTCGGATCGCCGCGCGGATGTCGCTCGGGCAGGCGATCATCGGTTTGACGGGGAGCGCAGATGCCTTCCGCACCTCCTCGATGGCGGCCTCGTTCGTCGGGTCGTCCATGGCGATGTAGAGCGTCTCGCCGAGCTTGCGCACGCGCCGCACGAAGATCGGGATGAGGCAAAAGCTCTCGGAGATCGAGCGAGGCACCATGTTGAGCAACGAGCGCGAGAAGTCGACGTGGTAGAGCGACACCCACGGGACGCTCAGCTGGCGCGAGAGTGTCTGTGTAAGTTGCACCTCGGTCGCGAGGCCGAGCTCGATGAGCAGCTGGCCGAGCTTCCGCCCGTCCTTCCTCTGCGCAAAAAGGGCTTGCTCGAGCTGCGACTGTGACAGGACCCCCGCCTCGACCAGAAGCTCGCCGATGCGCTTGGCCACGATGTGCTTCATGGTACGCCAGCGACGGCGCCCGGCGCGTGATAATCTCGTCCGGCCGGCGCAACCCCAGGCGCTCATGCGGTCATGTCCCCAGTGCTCAAATCCTTGCGACGACGTGCACCGGTTCTGCCCGTCGTGCGGCTTCCCCATAGGGAAAGTCGCGCAGAGCCCTGACGATCCGCTGATCGGACGGACCCTCCCCGGCGGCTATCTCATCCTCGAGCTCGTCGGCATCGGCGGCATGGGGCGGGTCTACCGCGCCGAGCAGACGAACCTCGGGCGCACCGTCGCGGTGAAGATCATCCACCCGCACCTCGTGGGCGAGGAGAACGCCGCGGCGAGGTTCATCACCGAGGCCCGCGCCGCGAGCCGCCTCAACCACCCGAACTCGGTTGGCATCATCGACTTCGGCAAATCGACCGACGGTCAGCTCTACCTCGTCATGGAGTTCCTGCGAGGGCGCGACCTGGCGCGGGTGACGTACGAGGACGGAGCGCTCCCGTTCCGTCGCATCGTGGACGTCCTGCGGCAGACGCTCGCCGCCCTCGCGGAAGCGCACAACGAGAACATCATCCACCGCGATCTCAAGCCCGAGAACATCATCCTCGAGCCCGTCCGCTCGGGGGGAGACTTCGTGAAGGTCGTCGACTTCGGCCTCGCCAAGATGCGCGCCGAGACTCAGCAGCCCGGCATCACGAGCCCGGGGATCGTCTGCGGCACGCCGGAGTACATGAGCCCCGAGCAGGCGCGCGGGGATCCGCTCGACGCGCGGAGCGACCTCTACGGAGTGGGTGTCATCTTCTTCCAGCTCCTGACCGGGCGGCTCCCGTTCGAGGCGGAGTCGCCCACGCAGGTGGTCCTCGCGCACCTGACCCAGCCCCCTCCGGACCCGCGTTCGGTCGCGCCCGAGCGGAAGATCCCGAAGCCGCTCGTCGACCTGGTCCTCAAGGCCCTCGCAAAGGAGGCGGCAGACCGCTTCCAGGACGCGGACCACTTCTCGGCCGAGCTGGCGAGCGCGCTCACGCAGATCGAGGACCCCGGATCGTCGCGGGCGCCCGCTCCGCTCACGGTGCGCTGCGGCTCGTGCGGCGCATCGAACGCCGTCTCGCAGAAGTTCTGCGGCGAGTGCGGCGCTGTCGTCACGACGGCACCGCCTCCCACGGTGCCCGCGGCGTCGGTCATCCCCGCCGAGAGCGCTGCGGTGAACGCGAGCCGGAAGGCAACGGGCATGGCAGACAAGGCGAGGCTCACGTGGCCACTCGCCTTCGTCGGGCGCGAGTCGGATCTGGCGTGGCTCGAGGCGCGCCGCGCGGAATGCCGATCGCTCGTCGGCGCGCGCGTCGTCGGCGACGTCGGCGTGGGCAAGACCAGGCTCGTCCGCGAGTTCCTCGACTTCGCCTCGGCGGCGGGCGACGTCGTCGTCCAGACCGGTCCTGACCCCGCCTGGGCGGAGGTCGGCTGCTGGGCGCTGAAGCGCGCGATCATCCAGCTCGCCGGCCTGCCCGAGACGGGCGGCGGCCAGAAGGACTGGGTCGCCGCCACGCCGGAGGCGAGACGCGGCCTGAGCGACGTGTTCGGACACGACAGCCCGGAGCGAGGCGGCGGCCTCTCGCCGGACGAGCGACGGTTCGCCGCCGCGGAGGCCCTGCGCTGGGCGGTCGTGCGGGCGAGCGAGCGCGCGCGCGGACACCGCGTCGTCCTCGCCGTCGACGATCTGCACAGCGTCGACGGCGCGAGCCGCAACGCGTTCGCCGACACGCTGATCGATCCGCCGCTCGTGCCGGGGCTCATCGTCGCCACGTACTCGCCGGGGTTCGACCCGGGATGGGCGGCCGACGTCGCGGCCATCCGCCACATCGGCGGACTTCCGACGTCGGACCTGCTCGGGGTACTGGCGGTCAAGCCGACCGCGCTGGCCTTCCGCGGGGCGACCACGATCGTGCCGCTCTACCTCGAGCAGCTCCTGAGGTTCCTGCGCGAAGAGGCTGGGCCCGTGCCCGGAGGTCTCGCAGACGTCATCGCCGTGCGCGTCGAGCGGCTCCCCGCCGCCGCGCGTCGCGTCCTGCAGGCCGCGGCCGTGTGGGGAGACGACGCCGACGACGCCGTGCTCACGCGGATGCTCGGCGTGGACGTGGACCTCGTCGAAGCCCTGGGGCTCCTGAGGCGCGCCGGCATGCTCACCGTCACCGAGGATGGGATCCGGACGTCGCACCCGCTCCTGCGCGAGGTGGCGCTCGCCACGATCCCGGCGGCCGTTCGCCGAGAGCTCCACGCGGCGGCGGCGATCGTCTGCGACGAGCGCGATCTGCCCGTCGAGGTCCGCGCGATGCACGAGTCGTGGGGGGGGACGTCCTTCCAGGCACTCCTTCTCCTCGAGCGCGTCGGCACGCTGGCGAGCGCCCGCGGAGACCACCAGGGTGCCATCATGGCGCTGCGCCGCGCCCTCGAGCTCGCACGCCGCGAGCTGTTCCGCGGCGAGCTCGACGATCCGATGCGGGCGGTCCTCATCTTCAGCCGCAAGCTCGGCGAGGCTCTCGCCCGCAGCGGTCAGTTCAACGACGCCGACGGCGTGCTCCGCGAGGCGCTCGACGTGGCCGGCCCGAGCGGGCGCGATCGCGCGGCTGTCCTCGGCGCTCTCGCGCAAGTAGCCCACGGGCGAGACCGCCTGCACGACGCGCGAGGCTACCTCCGCGAGGCGCTCGACCTCGCTTCGCGCTCGGGAGCCAACGAGCTCGTGATCACCCTGGAGTCCCTGCGCCGATCAATCGCTTCGTAGCCCGCTCCGGGAGCTCTCCCGAATCCGCCGCGACGTGACGGGTGTGGTAGCAGAAAGGCTGCCGGTCGTGATCACTCACATCGCACGCTGGGATCTGGACAAGACGTACCTGCGCACGGAGTTCGACTCGCTCCGCGACCTGGTGAGAACTGCCCTCGAGCGCCCCGACGAGAAGCGCACGAACCCAGGCGCCTCGACGCTCCTTCGCGAGATGGTGCGCGCGGGGATCCGAGTGCACATCCTCTCCGGATCGCCCGAGCAGATGCGCCGGAGGCTCGAGGACAAGCTGCGTCTGGATGGCATCACGTGGGACACGTTCACGCTCAAGCCGAACCTGCAGAACCTGCTCCGCCTGCGCTTCCGCGCGGTGCGCGATCAGCTCGGCTACAAGCTGCCGGCGCTGATGAAGGCGCGCGCCGCCGTGAGCGAGGGCGGCGAATCTCCGGCGGCGTGGCGAGAGACGCTCTTCGGCGACGACGCGGAGGCCGACGCGTACGTGTACTCACTCTACGCCGACGTCCTGTCCGGGCGCGTGGGCGAGGACGTCCTCGCCGGCGTCCTGGAGCGCGGACGAGTGTACGAGGACGTCGTCGCGGAGACGCTGCAGATCGCCCGCGAGATCGAGCCCGTAGAGGCGGTCGAACGGATCCTGATTCACCTGGAGCGGCAGACCCCGCCCGACGACTTCCGCACCTACGGCCCGCGCGTCGTGCCCTTCTACAACTACCTGCAGGCGGCCTTCGTACTCCACGAAGACGAGCGCCTGTCGCCGGCCGGAGTGCTTCGTGTCGCGGTCGAGCTGGCGACCGAGCACCGCTTCGACGGCGACGCCCTCGCCCGGAGCTACCTCGACCTCGCGCGCCGAGGCCACCTGCGCGGCGTCCGAGTCGACGCCATGTCCATCGAGCTCGACGCCTGGCTATCGAACGGCAGCGTCCCCGCCTCCGACGCCCTCCGAACCATGACGGCCCGCCTCCCCGAGCTAGCCGAGTCAGCTCGTGGCATGTGGCGTCACCAGGAGAGACCGGTCCCGGATTACCTGTCCCTCGTCCTCACCCACAACGCCCGGAGACACGGTTGAGCACACCGTAGCCGTGACCCCCGGGTCCCCCCGCTTGCCCCGAAGCCCGCCGACGCCCCTTCGCCCCGAGCCCGCCGACGCCGGATCGGCGCGCAGCGGGGGCGGTGGGAACCCGGCATGCCGGGGGGACCGCCCCCGCGAGCACCGATCCGGCG
>Ga0209415_10013408_pt1 | contig 13518 bp, 13 predicted proteins | sample PeaSoiSIISIP2007_FD_187696 | JGI IMG/M metagenome (GOLD analysis project Ga0209415, IMG submission 187696) | Peat soil microbial communities from Weissenstadt, Germany - SII-SIP-2007 (SPAdes) (version 2) | ecosystem: Environmental > Terrestrial > Soil > Wetlands > Peat | place: Germany... | reverse complement strand
GGCCGGCGATGGCGGCGCGGAAGCCGCGACCATGCCGGGGATGGACGAAGGAGTTACCGAGGAGCCGGACGGGGGCCCCGAGGAAGACGGCGAGGCCGACGGCATGCTGCCCGAGTCCGGAACCGGCCCCGAGGCGGGGGCGGAGGGCGGCCCTGACACGGGCGCCGACGCCGGCACCGACACGGGCGCCGCTACCGAAGGAGGAGTGGCGTGTCCCGATGGTGGGTGTCCGAGCTCCACGGCGACGGGGTTCGCCTGCCCGGCCGGGTTCGGCCACTGCAACGGCACGTCCGCCGAGTGCACGACGGCGGGGGGATGCGTCTGCTCCGGCGACAGCCAGTGCCTGAGCAACAAGTGCGTCAAGGTCGCCGGCGAGAACGACGTCTCCTGCGGGAGCAGCTGCACGGGCTCCGGCGGGCGTGACGGCTTCGACTGCGAGCTCGCAAGCCCCGGCATCCCGGAGCTCACCGGCTCCACCTACGCGTGCCCCGCCGGGAGCGGCTTCAAGAACACGACGCTCTCGTGCGATCCCACGCACACCAACTGCTACTGCACCGCGGACGCGCAGTGCCCCAGCGGCAAGTGCGTCCCGAACGCGAACAACGGCAGCTGCGGCGGTAGCGGCTGCACGGGGAGCGGCACGGCGGACTACCGGGGCTGCGTCGCGCCCGCGGCGCTGTCGACGCAATGCAACGGCATCGGCTACGCGATGAGCTGCCCGGTGGGGACTTGCACCGTGGACAACGTCGACCCGATCGTCACGGGCGTGTGCCTTTGCAATAACGACAACCAGTGCGAGAGCGGCAAGTGCGTTCCCAACGGGACCGGCATCGGCGAGAACGGCACTGCGTGCGGGTCGAACTGCACCGGGTCGGGCACGGCGGACGCGCACCAGTGCCAGGCCCCGCCGAGCTCGGTCGCTTGCATGGGGACCGGCGGTACCTCGTGCGCCACGGCCCTCACGCCGCCGCCGGTCCTCCTGTCGGGGGGCTCCGCGTGCGTCTGCGTCGCCGACTCGGACTGCTCGAGCGGCAAGTGCGTCAACGTCAGCAGCCAGTGCACGAGCGCGGGCGCGTGCACGGGGACCGGACCGCACGACGCCCAGGATTGCGAGACGGCGACCTCCGTACCCAATGCGTGGTCCTGCCCCATCGGCAACTGCAGCAACGTGACGACGCCCGGCGCCCCGTGCACGGCGGCGGGCGTCCCGTGCTGGTGCACGAGCGACGCGCAGTGTCCTGGCGAGAGCCAGTGCGTCAGCTGGGACGGGTGCGCCGCAGGCGCCTGCACGGGGACGGGCACCGGCAACGCCTTCCACTGCGTTCCCTGACGGGCGACCGCGGCGCCCGTCGGTCCCGCGGCCACCCGGTTCTGGTAGAAGGGCTGGAAGGTGCAGCCTCTCCTCCAGAAGCTCGTCGACCTCCTCGCGCTCGAGCGCATCGATCGCGACCTCTTCCGCGGAGCGAGCCAGGACCTCGGGTGGCATGCGATCTTCGGCGGACAGGTCCTCGGACAGGCCCTCTCGGCCGCGACCCAGACGGTCACCTCCGATCGCCCCGTGCACTCGGCGCACGGGTACTTCATCCGCGCGGGCGACGTCGATCGACCGATCGTCTACCAGGTGGACCGGCTGCGTGACGGCCGGAGCTTCTCGACGCGCAGCGTGGTCGCCGTGCAGGAGGGCGAGGCCATCTTCAGCCTGGCCGCGTCCTTTCAGGTCGAGGAGGCCGGGTTCGATCACCAGGACTCCATGCCCCAGGTGCCCGCGCCGGAGACCCTCCCCTCCGAGCGGGATCTCGCCATGGCCATCCTCGACAAGCTGCCGTCGGCCATGCGAACGAGGGCGATCGCCGAGCGCCCCATCGAGATCCGGCCCGTGGACGTGCGCAATCCCCTCCTTCCCACGGTGCAGCCGCCGCTTCGCCGCCTCTGGTACCGCGTGGTCGACCGGCTGCCCGACGACCCGGCCCTGCACCGCTACCTCCTCGCGTACGCGTCGGATTTCTCGTTCCTCGGGACGGCGTTCGACCCCCACGGGGTCAGCTGGATGACGCCGGGGCTCCAGGTCGCGAGCCTCGACCACGCCATCTGGTTTCACCGGTCGTTCCGCGTCGACGAGTGGCTGCTCTACGACGTCGAGAGCCCCAGCGCATCGGGTGCTCGAGGGCTCGTCCGCGGGCGTTTCTTCGACACGGGCGGGCGGCTCGTGGCGAGCACGGTCCAGGAGGGACTGATCCGCAGGCGGTGAAGGGGGGCCTGCCAATTCGCGCAAACATTGAGGCGGAGCGCGCCGGATTGAGCTAGACCGGTGTGCAATGGAATCAGCCTCAGCGAGCGACAGAGACTTTCTTGTTCTCGAAGGTGTCGTCACCAAGTGCAGTCGCGGTGGGTTCTACGCCGTCGAGTACGTGTCCGGCGCACATCGAGGGACGGTGCTCGCGAAGCGCAGCGGTCGCCTCAGCGTCCATCACATCCGGATCACCGAGGGGGATCGCGTGAGGCTCGAGATCTCGCCGTACGATACGACCCGGGGCCGGATCACTCGCCGCCTGTAAGCGACCAGGCCGGGGGGTGACGGAACGCCGACATCTGGCGCCCGTCGGGGGCGTGCTTACCGTGGAAGGCGATGGCTTCCGACCCTGACACGCTGCCCACCCTCCGCGAGCTCGAGGACGAGCTCCCCCTCATCGCGCTCCCCGACGCCGTGATGTTCCCCGGCACCGGGATGCAGCTCGAGCTGAAGAACGCCGAGCTGGCCGAGTGGCTCGGGTCCAGGCCCGACGCCCTCGTCGCCGTCTTCACCGCGAAGGGCGCCCCCACGGAAGAGCTGTCGGCGGGCGACCTCTACCCGGTCGGCGCCCTCGCGCGGGTCGCGACGATCGCCCGGCAGGCCTCGGGCGTCGTGGTCGTGCTGCGCGCCGTGGCCCGCGCGGAGCTCGAGCTGGTGACGACCGCCCGGCCGTATCTCAAGGCCCGGGTGCACCTCGCCAGGGAGATCGACGCCGCCGACGACGAGCTCGGGGCGCTCTTTCTCGCGCTACGGGACGCGGTGCAGGGCGTCATGGGCCTGCTCCGGGTCCCTCCGGAGTTCGCCGCGCACGTGGCCTCGATGGACAGCCCCGGCGCCCTCGCCGATCTCGTCGCGAGCCGGGCTCCTGCCACGACCAGCGAGCGAGCGGAGCTCCTCGCCATGCTCGACGTCAAGGCTCGCGTGCGCGCCGTCCTCGGACGCACCGCCCGCCGGCTCGAGGTCCTCAAGATGCGCGACGACATCAACGCGCAGGTCCAAGGGGAGATGGGCAAGACCCAGCGAGAGCACCTGCTCCGCCAGCAGAAGAGGGCCATCGAGAGGGAGCTCGGGGAGGACGAGGGCGAGGAGGACGGGGATCTCGACGTCCTCGAGACGCGCATCGCGCAGGCGAAGCTGTCGCCCGAGGCGGCGGAGGTCGCCTCCAAGCAGCTCAAGCGGCTGCGTTCGATGCAGGGCGCCTCGCCGGAGGCCTCGATGGTGCGCACGTACCTCGAGTGGATCCTGGACTTGCCGTGGACGCAGACGACCCCGGACGCGCCCGACATCGCGGCCGTCCGCGCCGTGCTCGACGCCGATCACCACGGCCTCGAGAAGGTGAAAAAGCGGATCCTCGAGTACCTGGCGGTCCGCAAGCTCAAGAGCGACAAGAAGGGCCCCATCCTGTGCCTCATCGGCCCGCCTGGCGTCGGCAAGACGTCGCTCGGCAAGAGCATCGCGCGCGCGCTCGGTCGCAAGTTTCATCGCGTCTCGCTCGGCGGCGTGCACGACGAGGCCGCCATCCGCGGGCACCGGCGCACGTACGTCGGCGCGCTGCCGGGCAACGTGCTCCAGGGGATGAAGAAGGCCGGCGTGGCCAACCCGGTGTTCATGCTGGACGAGGTGGACAAGCTCGGGCAGGGCGGGTTCCACGGGGATCCGGCCTCCGCGCTGCTCGAGGTGCTGGACCCCGAGCAGAACGGCACCTTCACCGACCACTACCTCGAGATCCCGTACGACCTGTCGAACGTCCTGTTCGTGGCGACGGCGAACGTCGGCGACACGATTCCGGGGCCGCTGCGTGACCGCATGGAAATCATCGAGGTCCCCAGCTACACGCGGAGCGAGAAGCTCGCCATCGCGCGGCGGCATCTCGTGCCCAAGCAGCTCTCGGAGCACGGGATATCGCCGGAGAAGCTCGAGATCACCGACGAGGCCCTCCGCCTGATCATCGAGCGGTACACGCGCGAGGCGGGAGTGCGCTCCCTCGAGAAGAGCATCGCCGCGGTCGTGCGCGGCGTGGCCGTGCGCTTCGCCGAAGGCCAGGAGGAGGCCACCGTCGTTCGCACCGAGGAGGACGTCCGCGCCTTCCTCGGGCCGGCGCGGCACGAGGACCAGATCGCCGAGCGCACCGAGGACGCCGGCGTCGCCACGGGGCTGGCCTGGACGCCGGTCGGCGGGCAGATCCTCTTCGTCGAGGCGACGCGGATGCCCGGCAGCGGGAAGCTGACCCTCACCGGGCAGCTCGGCGACGTGATGAAGGAGAGCGCCGCCGCCGCGCTGAGCTACGTCCGCGCGAACACGCACCGCTGGGGCATCCCCAGGGACTTCCTCGACAAGAGCGACCTGCACATCCATGTGCCGGCGGGGGCGATGCCGAAGGATGGCCCCAGCGCCGGGGTGACGCTGCTGACCGCCATCGTCTCGCTCCTGACGGGCATCCGCGTGCGGCACGACGTCGCGATGACCGGGGAGATCACGCTCCGCGGGCGCGTCCTGCCCATCGGTGGGCTCAAGGAGAAGATGCTGGCCGCCCACCGAGCGGGCATCAAGCGGGTCATCGTCCCCGAGCGCAACCGGAGCGATCTCGAGGAGGTGCCCGAGGACGTGAAGCGCGAGGTCGAGGTCGTCCTGGTCTCGCACATGAGCGAGGTCATCGACGCGGCGCTGGAGGAGCAGCCTGCCGCGCAGCGGGCCGCCGCGTTCGACGGCCTGCCGGTGGCCGCACCCGTGAACTGACGCGCCGCGAAGGCTCAGGTACCGAGGATCTCCCTCGCGCGTTCGAGGTCCTTCGGCTCGACCTGCACTCGCACCCGGCCGCTCGTGCCGGCGAGGAACGGCATCACGCCGGCGGCCTGCGCGTCGATTGCAAACGCGCGGATCCCCTCGAGCTCCAGGCGTTCCTTCGCGAGCTCCGCCTCGGGTACGTCCGGGTACGACGCCACGGTCACGAGTTCATCCATCGCGGTCCAGGCTAGGCCACCGGTGCGTCCGTCGCCACTTCGGCTCTGGCCAATCGAAGGAATCGCGGCGAAGATGCGCGCCGTCCACAATTTACGGAGGGTTATAAGACTATGAAGAAGATCTCCACCGTCGTCGGTGTCGTCGGCAGCTTGCTTCTCGGGTCGTCCGCCATCCTCGGATGCACGGCGCACGCGCAGGTCACGGCCGAAGCGCCCCCGCCGCCGCCTCCTCCGCCACCTCAGCCCGCACCCGCTCCCCCCCCTCCCCAGGCCGCGCCCGCGCCGCCCGCTCCTCCCCCGCCGCAGGCCGCGCCTGCCCCTCCCGCTCCGCCAGGGGGCGTGCACCCCGCGTACCTCCACGCGCTCACCGACCTGCGCAACGCCCGCGCGAACCTCGAGCGCAAGGGAGGCGACCGGCAGATGAAGTGGGACGAGCACGACGGCGTCGTGGCGATCGACCGCGCCATCCAGGACATCAAGCAGGCCGCCATCGACGACGGGAAGAACCTCGAGGACCATCCGCCGCTCGACGTGAAGGAGCCGCGCCAGGGCCGCCTGCACAAGGCCCTCGCCGCCCTCAAGAAGGCGCACGCGGACATCTCCAAGGAGGAAGACAACGCGTACGCGAACGGCCTGCGCAACCGCGCCGTTCATGACATCGAGGAGGCGATCCGCTTCACGGAGCTGGGCATCAAGGCCGCCGAAGCCAAGGAGTAGAGGCGGTCATTCGACCATCGCGCGATGCGCAGCTTCATCGTCATCGGGCAGCGGGCGACGGCGTCGGCCGACTTCTCGATCGATGACGTTCCCGGCACCGGGGGGAGGCTCGACGTCCTCCTCCGGTGCCTCCGCGCGGCGCTCCTCGTGTCGCACGGCGTCCGGCGCGACACGAGGGCGTACCTCGTCCTTCTCGGCGGCGCCTCCGCACCCCGCGCGCTTCGTGTGGACGGGAGCGTCGCGGAGTATCTGCGGCCGGATGAGCGCAGCCTGGCGACGCTCGTGAAGAAGGCGCTCGCGGGGGACATGGATGGCCCCGGCTTCGTCGCCGCCCGGCATGGCGTGGCGATCGCACACGGCGGGCTCGAGGCCGTGCTCACCGATCTCGGAGCGGTGACGCCCTACGTCCTCGAGCAGGGCGCTCCGGACTTGCGAGGGGTTCCTCTCGCCGCGGACGACGCGGCGTTCTTCGTGGGTGACCACCTCGGCTTCGGCGAGGAGGATCGCGCTCGCATCGCGTCCATCGGCGCCACGCCCGTCGGCCTGGGTCCCGTCGGCGTGCACGCGGAGGACGCCATCGCCATCGTCGCCAACGAGCTCGATCGGAGAGCGCAGAGCCAGCGCGAATCGATGGTATCCTGACCGCGGGAGGCCGCACCATGCCCTACACGGCGAGGACTGCCCTTTCGCTACTGCCCTTCGTGGGGGTTCTCGCGTGCACCTCGTCGTCGGCGACGTCGGCGTCGTCCCCGGCCTCCGAGGGTGGCCCAGGCGACGCCGGCGCCGGATGCATCGCCGCGGACACTGACGCCCTCCCCCCGGCGCACACGCCACGGCAGGCCCCCCCTCCCGATCCGGTCGGCGGCTTCTCGATCGACTTCGCTGACCCTGCAGTCCAGGCCGTCGCGCAGGCCTACGCCACCGACGCCGGGGCCGCCGGAGGGACCCTCGCGCCGGGCGCCGAGCTGTTCCCCTGCGTCGTGTTCCCGCTCGACATCACGGGCCCCTCGAACCTCGTCGGTGGAGGGCTGCTCACGACCTCACCGGGAATGCACCACGGCAACATCACGACGCGTCCCTCGGACGGCATCGCCGGCATCCACGCGTGCGCCAACCAGAGCTGGGCGGTGGACAACAGCGGCCAGGAGGCACTCAACATCCTCAACGGCGGCGCCGTGCTCTTTGGCTCGACCACCCAGGTGAAGGTGAACGAGTGGCAGAGCTTTCCCTGCGGGATGGCCTACGCCGTCAAGCCCGGGTACCAGATCGTCGCGAACATGCACTACCTCAACCCGACGAGCGAGCCGCTCACGCCGACGCCGAAGTACCAGTGGTACACGATCGACCCCAAGGCGCTCACCCAGCAGCTCTACCCGTTCGCGTGGGAGCTCGCGACCTTCACCATCCCGCCGCAGACGCAGCAGACGTTCACGGGGTCCTGCGCGCTCGGCTCGGCGATGCACGTCGTGAACGTTCTTCCGCACATGCACAAGCTCGGCACCGGGCTCGACCTCGCGTACCTCGGTGGCCCCCTCGACGGGCAGAAGTTCCTGACGTCCCCGGGCTACGACCCGGACTCGACGTTGCAGGTCCAGTACACGCCCGCCGTCGATCTCGGGCAGGGGAGCGGCTTCACGATGTCGTGCACGTGGAACAACAACACCGATCTCACGATCGTCGAGGGGACCGGCAATAACGAGATGTGCATCGTCTTCGGCTACGGCTGGCCGGAGACCGGGTCGTACTCCGCCGACTTCACCGAAGGCGGCACGACCAGCTGCTTCGCGACGACGGCGCCCAACTGACGCCGGCCGTCCCCTCCGTGACGCTCAGATCGCTCGCACGGCCAGCAGCGCCCGGGTGACGGCCTCCCAGTCGAGCGGGGGAAACCCATACGTCCCCTGCTTGGCCGACCATGAGGTCGCCAGCGCGCGCAGCGCATCGCTGCGTGTCGCGCCGGGCGCGTTGACCGTCGGCTTCTCGGGCGCCTGGCGTGCGTGGGCCTCGGCGGTCCACTCACCCAGGCCGTCCTCGCCTTCCCGCGGAGCCACCTCGATCGTGAGGCGGACGTCTTCGCAGGACAGGTCGTAGACCATGACCTGTCCCTTGCGAAACTGGTTCGTTATCCGCACGAGCGGCTTCGCGCTGTCCTTGGCCATGTGTTCCGATCGCCGGACGCGCTCACCACTTGTCGCGTCGGCCGCCTCCTCCTCCGCCGCCACCACCGCCACCACCACGCCCGCCGCCGAAGCCGCCCCCGCCTCCGCCCCCGCTGCGCTGGGGACGCTCCTCCGCCTCGTTCACGCGAAGCGCCCGTCCTTCCAGGTTCGCGCCGTTCATGGCGGCGATGGCCTTGGTCGCCTCGTGGGCGTTGCCCATCGTGACGAAGGCGAAGCCGCGCGACTGGCCGCTCTCGCGGTCGGTCACGACGTGGACGTCAGTGACCTCACCGGACGCTGCGAACGCCGCCCTCAGGGTCTCCTGGGTGGCACTGAAAGGAAGATTTCCAACGTAGAGTCGATTACCCATCTGATGCTCTCTTTCGATTGTGGTCAGGTCCGAGTGGGCCCACCGCGAGCGCGGAGGCTAGCCCCTCGCGAGGCGCGCGCATAGCTGCGCGGGGTCGAGCCCACCGAAAGGCCCCCCGGCCTCTTCTCCCACGCCTGAGATCAAAGATTGCGCGCGCGCCGACTTTCGGCTACCGAACTCGCTACCCCGTGCTCGCGCGGGGCCAAGGGAAGCAAAGTGCCTCCCTCGATTGAAAGAAGAGCAGTGATATGGCTAAGGGCACAGTGAAGTGGTTCAACGACGCGAAGGGTTTCGGATTCATCACGCAGGATGACGGGGGTGCAGACGTTTTCTGCCACCAGTCCGCCATCCAGGCGACGGGCTTCCGCTCTCTCCAAGAGGGACAGAAGGTCGAGTTCGATGTGAAGCAGGGCCCCAAGGGCCTGCAAGCCGAGAACGTTCGCGTCGCGTCGTAGTTAGAGACGACCGCCAGGACGCGAAGAACGCCAGGACCGAGGAGCGTTTTCCTCGGGGATTGCTCGCTCGGCGTCCCTGGCGTCCTGGCGGTTCTCGCCTGGTATTCTCGGCGCGCCGTCAGGTGTCGAGAAACGACTTCAGGTCCTGCGCGCGCCGCTTGAGGCGGTCGAGGGCCTTGGCCTCGATCTGCCGGATACGCTCTCGCGTCACGACGAAGCGCTCACCGACCTCTTCCAGCGTGTGCTCGCCCTGCTCTCCCAGGCCGAAGCGCAACCGGAGGATCTTCGCCTCGCGGGGCGACAGTGTCTCGAGGAGGCTCTCCGTGCGGCTGGCAAGTGACGCGTGGATCGCGCCTTCCAGCGGCGATGGCGCGCGATCGTCCTCGATCACGTCGCCGAGGGTCGAGTCGTTGTCGGTGCCGAGGGGGGTCTCCAGGCTCTTCGGCTCGCGCATGCAGCGCATCGCCGACTCCACCTGGGCCGTGCCGACCTCGAGCTCGAGCGCGATCTCGTCGACCGTGGGCCCGCGGCCGAGCTCCTGGACGAGCGACTGGCTCACGCGCCGGACGCGCCCCACGAGCTCGAACATGTGCACGGGCGTCCGGATCGTGTGCGACTGGTCCGCGATCGCGCGCGAGATCGACTGCCTTATCCACCACGTCGCGTACGTGCTGAACTTGTAGCCGCGGCGGTACTCGAACTTCTCCACGGCGCGCATCAGGCCGATGTTCCCCTCCTGGATGAGGTCCAGCATCTGCAGGCCGCGGTTCGCGTACCGCTTCGCGATGGAGACCACGAGGCGCAGGTTCGCCTGCACCAGCTCGGCCCGCGCCGACGCCGCCAGGCGGACCGCCTTCGAGATGACGGCGGTCGCCTCGCGGATCAGCTTCCGCTCGCCCGCCGACGCCGGGGGCGCGTCGTTCCCGTCGGTGCTCGTGAGCGCGCGGATCATCGCGTCGACGGTGCGCTGGTTGAGGCGCATCGCGATCACCGTCTCGGCGATCTGCTCCTGCGCCTCCCGGGCGGCGCGGCCGGCGGCGCGGTTCGCGCCGGCGCCCTTCGCCGAGGCGGCGGCCTTCGCGGACAGCCTCGTGACCGTCAGGAGGAGCCGGAGGATGCGCGTGCGCTCGGTCTCCTCCCAGGTCGGGTCCTCCTCGTCGAACCCGCGGACGACGTCCCGGGCGCGTAGCGTCCCGGCGCGCAGCCGGTCGCCCAACAGGCGCACCTGACGGACGCCGACCTCGCACCCGGCGAGGCCCCGCAGCACGGCGTGCTCGCCGAGCTCGATGCGCTTGGCGATCTCGACCTCACCCTCGCGCGTGAGAAGCGGCAGGCGGCCGATTTGTGCGAGGTAAGCGCCCACGCCGTCGTGCGGGGCGAAGGGAACGGCGGCCATGGGGGACGTGCAACGTAGCACGCCTCGCCGAGGGAAGCGCATCCGCGTGCGTCTGGTGGTACGCTCTCGACAATGAAGGATCAACGGCTGAAGGTTTTCCGGGGAGCCCTCGAGGGGCTGATCGAGTCGCTGGACGCGCTCGTTCGGGTCTCTCGGTGGACGGAGGCTGAGCCTCCGCCCGAGCCCCTCCGGGCCGCCGCCGCCAAGCTCCTCGACCGGCTAGGGACCGCCGGCCGGCTCTCCTCGGGCACCTTCATGGGCACGCCCGCCGACACGGCAAAGGTCAACGCCATGTTCGCGACCATGAAGAAGCTCGACGCCGCCTACGTCGGCTACCGGTCTCGTGCCTCGTCGGCGCCCGAGCAGGCCGCGGAGGCCGCCGCCACCCTCGAGGCCGAGATCGCCGAGGCCACAGCGGGCGCCGCGGAGTGGCACTGATGAACAAGAAGCTGCTCCTCGAGAAGATCGCGGCCTCGAAGCGTGACATCGCAGAGGCCGAGGCGCGCATGACGAAGGTCATCCGGCAGGTGGACGTCGCCCCGCGCGCCGAGAAGAGAACCATCAGCGAGGGGGTCGCCGAGGCGATCGACAAGCTCACCTCAGCGCGGAAGGATCTCGAGGCCCTCGAGAAGCTCGTCCTCGAAAACGACTAGTACCGTCCGGCGGAGGTTCCGCCAGACGGTTCGCCGTGAGATATGCACCGCATTCGTCACGCGACGGTCAGAAGGCGGCGGGCCAAAGAGGTACGGCAGGCGATCGTGCCGCTCGGCTCGGCGTGCGCGACTTTGACGACACGCCCTCGTCACGGCCAGCCGTCTCCGGCGGCTCGCGGATACGCTCTCTCCCGAGCGCCGTGATAGGGTCCTGCGCCGGAACAGTCATGATGACGCCGCCGTGAATAGCGACGATCCCTCCGCAGACGCCGGCGCGATCCGCCCCGAGCTCGCGGCGCTGCGCGCGCGCCTCGCCGCGACCACCGACTCAGGACGCCCCGATGCGGTCGCCAGACGCCGTAAGACAGGGCAGCGCACGGCGCGCGAGAACATCGCCGACCTCGTTGACGACGGCACGTTCGTCGAGTACGGCGCGCTTGCCCTGGCCGCGCAGCGGCAGCGTTACTCCGTCGACGAGCTCGTGCAGATCAGCCCCGCCGACGGCATCGTCTGCGGTCTCGGCACGGTCAACGGCGCGCTCTTCGACGGCGAGCGTGCCCGCACGATGGTGCTCGCCTACGACTACACGGTGTTTGCGGGAACGCAGGGTGGGATGGGGCACAAGAAGCTCGATCGCATGCTCACTCTCGCCGCAGATTGGCGCGTGCCGGTCGTTCTCTTTGCGGAGGGCGGCGGCGGCCGTCCGAACGACATCGACCTGCCCACCGTGGCCGGTCTCGACACGTCGAGCTTCCTCGAGTTCGCGGCGCTCTCGGGTTTGGTCCCGAGCGTCGGCATCGCGTCGGGCCGCTGCTTCGCGGGGAACGCCGCGTTGCTCGGCTGCTGCAGCGTAATCATCGCGACCGAGGACAGCTCGATCGGCATGGGCGGCCCCGCGATGATCGAGGGGGGCAGCCTGGGCACGTTCAAGCCAGAGGAGGTCGGGCCGATCGCGGCGCAGACGAAGAACGGCGTCGTCGACGTCCGCGTTCGAGACGAGGCGGAAGGAGTTGTCGTCGCGAAGAAATACCTGTCGTACTTCCAGGGCTCCACGACGGGCTACCGCTGCGCCGACCAGACGACGCTTCGCAGCGCGCTCCCCGAGCGACGCCGCCGTGCCTACAAGATCCGGCCGATCGTTGAGACGATCGCCGACCTGGGCTCCGTCCTCGAGCTGCGGCGTGATTTCGGGCGCAGCATCCTGACGGCGCTCGTCCGCATCGAAGGCCGACCCCTGGGGCTCGTCGCGAACGACCCCTATCACCTCGGAGGCGCCGTCGACTCCGATGCGGCGGACAAGGCCGCGCGCTTCTTTCAGCTATGCGATGCCTTCGGGCTTCCCATCGTTTCGCTCTGCGACACGCCCGGATTCATGGTTGGCCCTTCCGCCGAGACGACGGCGCTCGTACGTCACGTCTCGCGCATGTTCGTCGCCGCCGCGAGTCTCTCGGTCCCTTACTTCACGATCGTCCTGCGCAAGGGCTACGGCCTCGGCGCGCAGGCCATGTCGGGCGGGCACTTCCACGCTCCGTTCTTCACCGTCTCGTGGCCAACTGGCGAATTCGGCGGGATGAACCACGAGGGAGCCGTCCGGCTCGGGATGCGCAAGCAGCTCGAAGCGATCGAGGACCCCGCCGCGCGCGAGCAGACATTCCAGGCAATGGTCGCGATGGCCTACGAGCGAGGGAAGGCGACCAACATGGCTTCATTGCTCGAGATCGACGCCGTGATCGATCCCGCGGAGACGCGCGCCTGGATCCTCGCGGGCCTGCGCTCGGCGCTGACGACGCGGCGGGAAGCGCGCAGATTCATCGATACGTGGTGAATCCGCACGGTGGGCAACGTTCTGCGCACTTCCCGCCACCGATGTCCTTCGAAGGTCTCAATTGCGTACCAAGGTGACCTGAAGGGAACGCTTCCTCCTCTGCGCGCCAGCGCAAGTGCTACAGGCATTGGGCAGCCGAAGTATTTTGGAGGAAACCCGATGCGGCAGTCGCTCTCGACCACACGGGCCGCGGCCCTTTTTGGCGTTCTCTTCATCGCCATCCTGGCGTTTGCCTGCGGAAGCCAGAAAGCCTCGGGCTTCAGCGGCCAAGGCGGAGGTGGGAGCGGCGCCGGCAACGTCGCCGGCGACGACGCGGGCGACGACGGATCTCTTTCCTTCGGCGGCGGGGCAAGCAGCGGCATAAGCCTCCCCGGAAGCGCCGCGAGCGGAAGCAGCGGCGGATCCGGATCGGTGGTTGGCTGCGATCCCACGTGCTCTGCCGCAGGAGGCGCCTGCTCTGGCAACGCGTGCTCCATCGCGGAGAACCCCGGCGCGATCGCCGCGGCGACCCGGACGGTGCTTCAGGGCAGCGGCAGCTCGGACGCGAGCTTCGCGTGGCTGTACCCTTACGACCGGACGGTGTTCCCGCGGGGCCTCCTGTCGCCGACGATGCAGTTCGGCGGTGGCGCGTCGGATGCGGAGTACGTGCACATCACGTCGACCAACGTCGACTACAAGGGGTACTTCAAGGGG
>Ga0209415_10013407_pt1 | contig 13518 bp, 10 predicted proteins | sample PeaSoiSIISIP2007_FD_187696 | JGI IMG/M metagenome (GOLD analysis project Ga0209415, IMG submission 187696) | Peat soil microbial communities from Weissenstadt, Germany - SII-SIP-2007 (SPAdes) (version 2) | ecosystem: Environmental > Terrestrial > Soil > Wetlands > Peat | place: Germany... | reverse complement strand
TTACCATATAGGGGCGGGGCTAGCCCCGCCCGCTCTTCGCATTTGATTTTGTGCGTCGAGTACCAATCACGCAAACGCGAATACACCTGTCCCTAATCTGAGCCTCGGTACAGATGGCAGCGTACCCCCTGAAGAGTAGCCTCCCGGTCAGGGGGCTGTACCAAACTGGTACAGCAAACACACTATGCGCATCATGAAAATTTTGCCGCTCGCTTTCGCTCTCAGTGCTTGGCCTATGTCTGCCTCCGCCCAGCAACAGTCCGCCTTGAGCCAGGTGGTGGATAAAATCGTCTCCCAAGAACAGGTGGAAATGCAGATGCTCCGCCAGTACTCGCCGCTGGTGGAGACCTACATTCAGAGTTTTCGCCCGGACAAGCAGTTGGGCGCCGTGCCGGAGGGCGACAAATACTTTCTAGGCCGCGCTGAGCTGGCTAAGGGCGTAGACCTCGAGCCTCTGACCCGTGGCACAAGCACCGCCAGGCACAATAAGATCTTCGGCGGCTTGGGAAGTTTCTTCTCCACTGAATTTCTCCCCCAGGGCTTTCTACAGATGATCTACGTCGACATGAATGGCTTCGATCGCCAGCACTACACGTTTGACTACGTTCGCCGCGAGTTTCTCGGCGAAGTCCGTTGTCTGGTCTTCGATGTCAATCCAGCCAGGAAGAACGAAAAAGGTCGCTTCGTCGGCCGCATCTGGGTCGAGGAGCAGGACTATCACATCGTGCGTTTCAACGGCGCCTACGGTGACTCATCCTTGCTCAGCAACTATTTCAATTTCGACAGTTGGCGCACTAACGCCGGAAAGAACCAATGGCTCCCGTCTTTCATCTACAGCCAGGAAGGTGACGTCCAGGATGCACAGACCAAGCGGCTGGCCTTCAAGCCATTCCGCGCGCAAACGCGCCTGTGGGGCTACGACCTTGGCCACCTCTGGGAAGAGCAGGAGCTGAACAAAGTCCTGGTGGAGGCGCCCTCGCCTGTAAAAGATGAATCAGACGCCGCCAACGACTACTCCCCACTTCAAGCCGAGCGCTCCTGGAGCCGTCAGGCCGAAAACAACGTCGTGGACAGCATGGAGCGCCTGGGCTTGATGGCGCCTTCTGGAGACGTGGAAAAGGTTCTCGAAACCGTCGTCAGCAATCTCGAAGTCTCCAACGACCTTGACATCCAGCCCGAAGTCCGCTGCCGCGTGCTGATGATCTCCACGCTGGAGTCCTTCACCATCGGCCATACCATCGTTCTGAGCCGCGGCTTAGTGGACGTGCTTCCCGACGAAGCCAGCCTCGCCACCATCCTCGCCCATGAGCTCGGTCACGTGGTCCTCGGGCATCGCATGGACTCGCAATTTGCGTTCCTCAATCGCGTGCGCTTCGACGAAAAGGAAACCTTCCGCCACTTTGGTTTTGCTCGCACACCCGAAGAGGAACAAGCCGCCAACCAGAAAGGCATCGAACTCCTGAAGAAGTCCCCCTACAAAGATCAGTCCGGAGCAGCCCGCCTGTTTCTAGAAGCGCTCCGAGAGCGGTCGAAAGAGATCCCCAACCTCATCAGCCCGCACCTGGGAAACCGCGTCCCGACCGGCTGGGCCGTCGTCGCCGCGGTATTTTCTGCGCCATCGGCTGATGAAAAGCCGGCCGCCAACGTGATCGCCGCCTTGCCCCTCGGCGGCCGCATCAAGATCGAACCTTGGAACGACCATCTCCAGATGCTCAAGTACAAGACCTCAGGCGACGTCGCGGAATCAGAAAAAATGCCCTTTGAAATCACACCTTTTGTCTTGTACCTGACCCGCCAAAGGGCTCCAGCACCTGTAGAGGCTCCCAGCGCCGTTGCCGCCATAGCGGATTCCGACTCAAAACCATAATCGATTGCGAAGGAAGGACGGCAAAGGGGCGCGCCGAAGTGCTTGGCGTTCATCAGGGCGCTTGAAATCGAAAGCCCAAATTATAGCTTTAGCAATCGCTTGAGAGGCAGCCAGAGACCTTCGGAAAGATTCGTCCCGGAACCGCCGAACGCCCCGCGCTCGATGCAAGCCCGCAGAGTGGGCAAAGGAAGCGTGGAAATCCCTGGTTCCTCAGCACTTTTCCTCTCATTATCACGGAGTTCGCACCGGATCAGGGCCAGCTCCGCGAACTGCCGGAGTACAACGGCTTCGGCAAAATCTGCCGGAGCCGCCCCGTCGCTGCCGTCCGGCTGCACCACAACAATAATGCCGTCGGGCCGCTCTCCCCGGGAGAGATAGACTGGGGCGACACTCACGAGAAATGACTCTTGCTGCCCACGCAGCTTCATCCTGCGGCGCAACAATTTAGGCGCAGTCGAGTAGAGCGCGAGCGTGTCTACGGCTTCTGCCCAGCACGCTGAAGCGGGATCGACCAAGTCGCCGGATGTAAGCCCCACCAACTCTTCCGGTTTCTTATTCCAAAGCCGCGAAGCCGCTGCATTGGCCAGCGCGATGCGTCCTTCGGTATCTTTCAATATGGCAGGCTGCGGTATGGCATCGAGGAGAGCTCGAAACCTGCGAAACTCCGCCAGGGGAGAGGAGTCGCACTGCGCCATCAGGTACCGCCTTGTAAGCTTGAATCCCGGACTTGGCTTTTATCTTCTCCCTGTTCCAACACGCGCGTCCATAGTGCGTCCGTACCAGACCGCAGGTAATGCCCACACCACCGTCCGTCCCACCTAACCCGTCTGCCGCCTTCCGAGGCCGGCCGCTATGGTCCCATCTTTGGCTAGTTGGTCGGGGCACGATATCCAAGATTCCGGGCAGCACCCGGAACATCGCGCCCTTCCTCCGTGGTCTAGCTCCCGCCCTCCCCATTCTAGCTTCTGCCTAATTTGTAGTTTTCCCCACCCTCCAGCCACCTGCCCATTTTCTGGCCTTCCCACCAGTTCCGTCCTTTGGCGCCGAGGTGTAAATTAAACCTATTCCCAGTCCAAAGGTGAGGCCATGAACGAATTCACCGCTTGGATGCAAAGCAATTGGTACGCACTGGGAAATCTCCTCAGTCAGTTTGCCTTCCTGGTCGCAGGTGTCTGGTTTGCGCGGCAAATCCTGAAAACAATGCGGGCCTCCCAGGAACAAGTCGGCGCGCTGCTAAGACTGTCGGTTACCGGCGCGATCACCGACCGTCATTCATCGATTGCCGCTACCGAACGCTCGTTCGCAAGCGCGAGCCCCTATTGGCTCACGCCACCAGAAATCCCTCCAGCCAGTCCGCTGGAGCTCCCAGAAACCGGCCCAAGCCGATGGGCAGTCGCCCGCCACAGCCTGTTGGTGTGGTTGCAGACGCCCATGAGCAGCGGCGAAGCCGCTCCCTGGCGCAAAGCGCTCCGTTGGCTCCAGTCCCCAGCCCGCAGCTAACCGCGGCAGAGCCAGCTCTATTCACCGCGAGTATCTGCGAGTCCCGTCAACACGCCAGTAACGGCAATCCCGGCAGATGCGATAGCTCCGGTACCCGTCGCTGGGTTGGGCGCAGCAATTGTTCCCAAGGCGAGCACTTACAAAAGACAGGGGTACCTCTTTCAAGCCAAAGGTCTTTTTCCCTCAGCGAGGTTCCCGACCTTCAGACTTTTTCTTTCTATTTTGGGTCGGGAAACTAGGATGAGCTGCTTAATCGTTGTCGGAGGGTCGCACGGAATTGCGCGCTCGGCCAGTGAGCCGCGCGGCCCACTCGGCCCAGGGAACAGCCTCGAACTCCGCCAGGTAGGAATACGCCACCGGCACAACCAGCAAGGTCAGCAGCAAACAAAGAGTCTGCCCGCCGATGATGGTTACCGCGATGGAGGCGCGCTGCTCCGAACCGGCGCCGATGCCGATGGCCACCGGGATCAGCCCGGCAATGATGGAAAGCGTGGTCATCAGGATGGGACGCAGTCGCACGCGATTCGCTTCCAGGATCGCGTCACGCACGGGCATCCCTTCGGAGCGTAGCCGATTGGTGTAATCCACTTGCAAAATGCCATTCTTCTTCACGATGCCGAGCAGCAGGAACATTCCCAGGGCGCTCCACAGGCTCAGCGCGCGCCCGGTGATCCACAACGAGAACAGCGCAAAGGGGATGCTCAGCGGGAGCGTCAGCATAATGATAAAAGGATACGAAAAGCTCTCAAACTGCGCCGCCAGCACCATGTACATAAATATGGAGGCCAGCAGCATCGCCAGCACGAGATTCCAAGTAGTCTCTTCCAAGACTTTCACCTGGCCGGAAAAAACGTACGAGTAGCCTGCCGGCAATCCAACTTCTTTAATGGACTGCACGGTGTGAGCGGCGGCGAGGTCGAGCGGATAGCCGGAACCGACATTGGCGAAGACGCTCACTTGAAATTCCCGGTTGTAGCGCTGCAGGCTCGCTGGCCCGGCGCCGCGCCCGATGCTGGCGACATTTTCGAGGCGCACCTGTCCCAATTTCGTAGACGGAACCATCATGCGCGCTAGAACATCGGGATTGTCGCGCTGCTCCGGCAGCAATTGCATCGTGACGGGATACTGCTCCGAGCCTTCTTTGAATCGGGTGATCTCGTCTTCGCCGGAATAAAACAGCCGGACGGCATCGCTGACGTCAGTCATGCGCACACCGATATCCGCGGCGCGCTGGCGGTCCACCTTCACTTGCAGCTCCGGCGTATTCAAGTTGAGGCTGGGATTGACGTCCACGAGTTCGGGATACTGAGTCATTCGCCCGGCGATTTGCTTGCTGAGTTCCGCCAGCACATTTAAATCCGGCCCGCGGATCACCGCGGCAACCGGAAAATAAGTTTCGCCGCCGAGCACCGAAGGCAGCCGGACGTTGTAAGTCATGTTGCGATAATCGGCGAGAATCGCGCGAACAGCAGTGGCCATTTGCGTATGACTTCGCTTGCGTTCGCTGCGCGGCACCAGCCCGATGAACAAGTGCGCGTGATTCGTCGGGCCGTGCGTGAACGATTGCACAAAAGCGACTTCGGGAAACGCCGCGACGCGTTCCGCGATGGACTGAGCAGTCTCCGTTGTTTTCGAAAGCGCTGTGCCTTCGGGGAGCGTGAAAGAACTGATCAATTCCGATTGATCGTCGGCGGGGATCCAGTCGCGTCCCACAAGGTGATAAAAACCAAACGTCGAGAGAAAGGTGACCACGCAAATCAAAATGATGGCGCCGCGATGCGCGAGCGACCAGCGCAACATCAGCATATAGAATTGTTCGACCTTGTGGAGGAATCCTCCGGAATGTGATTTCTTTTCGCTTCCATCTAATTTCAGGAAGCGCGAACTCATCATTGGCGTCAGCGTAAAGGCCACCAGCAGCGAAACGAGAATGGCCATAGCCATGGTCCAGCCGAAAGAATTCACATATTTCCGCGCGTAACCGGTCATAAACGCGATGGGCAGAAAAATAATCACCAGCGAGAGAGTCGTGGCCATGACGGCCAGTCCAATTTCTTTGGTGGCTTCGATCGCGGCGTGAACGCGGTCTCTTCCCTTCTCTTCCATGAAACGAAAAATATTTTCGAGGACGATGATGGCGTCGTCGATGACGATGCCTACGGCCAAGGTCAACGCCAGGAGCGTGATGTTGTTAAGAGAAAAATCCATGCCGCGCATCAATGTGAACGTGGAAATAATCGAAGCGGGAATGGCCACGGCGGCAATCAAGACGGCACGCCAGTTACGAATGAAAAGCCACACGACCAGGCTGGCGAGAACGCTGCCGAAAATCAGATGTTCGATCAGCGAGTGGACGGAGGCTTTGATGAAATCGGAAATGTCGTGGACCACCTGGAGTTGAACGCCGGGCGGCATTTGCGCGCGCAAGTCATCGAGCTTGCTCCGCACATCGTCCGCCACGCGCACAGTGTTGACGCCGGATTGGCGAAGCACCTGAATGGACACGACGTCCTGGCCGGGAAGGCCCTTGCGAAAGAGCGCCGACCACGTCCGCAATTCCTGCGCACCATCCTCGACTTGCGCGACATCGCGAACGCGCACGGGAGTGCCTCCACGCGTGCCGATGACAATCTCCCCGAACTGTTCCGCGGATGTGACGCGGCCGAGCGTTCGAAGGCCAAGTTCCTGCGGGCCGGTGATCATGCGCCCGCCGGGCGCTTCGATATTTTCGCGCTGCAGAGCCGAACGCACATCGAGGACGGTGAAGTTGTGCGCGGTGAGCTTCTGCGCATCGAGCAAGACTCGAATTTGCCGGCCTTGCCCGCCATTGAGCTCGACACTGCCGACGCCATCCACGGTTTGAATGGCGCGGCGGATTTGCTTGTCGGCGATTTCGGTCAGCTCGCGGCGGCTCATGGGGCCGCTCACGAGGATCGTCATGATGGGATCGGATTGAGGATCTTCCTTGGTGATGATCGGCGGAAGAGTATCGCGCGGGAGGCGGTCAATGGCAGCAGCAACTTTTTCACGAATGTCCTGGGCCGCACCTTCGATGTCGCGCTCCAGCACAAAAGTACAGGTGATATCGGCAAAACCTTCAAAGGACCAGACGTTAATCTCGTCGATGCCGCTGACGGAAGAGATGGCGTCTTCGAGCGGCAGGACCACTCCGGTGACAACCTCTTCGGGAGTTGCCCCGGGCAGTTGTACCTCCACGTTGACAGTGGCGGGGTCGGCTTTAGGAAAAAGATCAACGGCCAGGCCGCGGTAGGAAAACAATCCCAGCGTCACCAGGAATGCAATGAGCATTACCGTGAAGACGGGATACTTTACGCAGGTTTCGGCAAGCTTCATGGTTATCGGTGCATCGTGCCGGCCGGATTATCTCGCTGGCAACGTGCTCCCTTCCGCTTGCTCACGCACAACGGAGCCTTCGTGCAAGTCGCCGGATATAGCCACGGCGACGCGATCGCCGGGCACCAATCCTTCAGCCACTTCGAAGCGCCGCCCGCGTTCGTCTTCGGTCTGGCCTGCGGGACGAATTTGGCGTTCCGTGACGTGATTGCCGTTCAGCAGAAACACTTTGTAAACGCCGTAACGGTAATTCACCGCGCGCTCGGGGAGAAAGATGGCTTTGTCCTGTTTCTCGCTGGGAATGGAAGCTTGTAGAAAAAAACCGGGCTTCAACCGCCCGTCCAGATTGGCCAGAAGCGCTTCGGCTTCGAAGGTGCGCGAATCCTGAGCCACCGACGGATTGATGCGCGAGATTTTTCCTTGAAACGTCTCGCCGGGAAAAGCTTCTACGTGGAGATCGACGATGGCCCCGTCTTTGACCCAGCCAGCCCAGCGCTCCGGCACGGCGAGGCGCGCGCGCAAGCGGTCGGTTCGAACGAGCACCATCACCGGACTCTGGACGCGGAGGTATTCGCCCGGGTGCACGCTGCGAGTCTTAATGGCGCCCGGAAATGGCGCGCGAATGGTCGCATCGGCTAGTTTTTTCTCAGCAAGTTTTTCGCTGGCTTCGCTGGAAACGAGGAGCGCTTTCAGCCGATCGACTTCTTGCAGCGCAACGGTATATGTCGCCCTGGTGCTCTGAAATCGGCTGGCCGCTTCGTCCAGTTGCTGCTGCGAGATCAGCTTGTCTTTGTACATCTGCTGGGCGCGACTGTATTTATGATCGGCGTCAAAGAGATCGGCTTCCGCGCGTTGCACGGAGGCAATTTTCTTGGGATCGGTCGGCGGCGGTTCATTGGGGCCGATTCCCAATTGCGCGCGCACCTGCGTCACCAGCCCGCGCTGGCGGTCGACTTCGAATTGCAGTTCCTGGGGATCAATGGTGATGAGCGCCTGACCCTCTCTGACATTGTCGCCGACGTCGGCGAGCACTTCGGCCACACGGCCTTCCACCTGCGAACTCAAGACACTCTCTTCAAAAGCATAGAGCGAGCCCACAGCTTGTATGCGGCGGCGAGCCGTTTCTTCGGCAACGGTGTAAAAGTGGACGGGTGTGGGGTGAGCCGCGTCGCCTAGCACGCTGGCAGTTTGGGTCTTCGAACACCCCGCGGCGAAAAGCGCAACCAATGCGAAGGACGGGACGAGGCAATGCAAGCCTCTCACAAAACCACACTGTTGTTTGACGTTTTGAGGCACGTTGACTGGCAATCCCCCGTCTTTGCTGCTTTGACGCATGACAGTAGCCAAAGGTTTCGGCTTCCACCCAAACCTATGGATTGTACCAGCGCTGGAGCAGGAATCCACATTGCCAACAACGTTTTTATTAGTGTCCTAATCAGGCCGGCGAGCCGCCGCCATGAGGTGTGCACTGGCACCGTGAAGTGAAGGTTCGCGCTCGATCGATGATAAAAAATCCATGAGATTCTTTCGTTGTGCCGCATCACTCCAAGCCTCTCGGCGGGACCTTCGATCGAAAGTAATTGGACCTCGTCGAATCCCGCGTCGCTAACCTCGGCGGCTAACTCCTCTGGGCGATGAAAGTAGGCGGTCGTGAAATAATCCAGTTCCTTCGTCGGATTGCAGTGCTGACCGCTGGTGAGGTCTGCGGCAACGATTTTGCGAAACTCCGCGTCTCGAAAGAAGCCGCGAGATAATCCGTCAATCAGCGACGCGAAACGACAGATTGAGGCGGCGAGCAGAACGCCTCGCGGTTTTAGAATGCGGCGGGACTCCCGAAGGGCCTTCAGACGATCCGAGCGCTCCACCAGATGGTACAGCGGCCCTAACAGGAGAACCGCATCGGCGAAGCCGGAGGGAACTTCCAGATGGCGAGCATCGCCCTGGGTGATGGAGGCCAACGCTACACCGCACTCAGCCGCAGAAGTCCTGGCTTGCTCCAAATGAAGTTCTACCGCATCGATCAAGTGGACTTCGTATCCCTGCTTGGCGAGCGGCAGCGCGTAAACTCCGGCCCCGCCGCCCACATCAAAAATGACTGCCGGCGCCGAAGGAAGGTGCCGAGCGAGAAGCGCTTGGGTCCGAAGCCGTTCCAGCTCACCCCAAGCGTTCGATAACCGCTCTGATTCCTTGCTTTGTTGGTAGTACGCTTCGATTTCTTTGGGTAGCAGGCTCATTCGTGTCCCCATGTGTGAAAGCTTACATTCGCTGTCCCGGATCTAAAGATGGGAGGCTACCTCCGGACTTTGAAGAAATCAAATTGGGAAAGCACTCAACGTTTGGTAGTTGGGAGAGTTTCCGTGCGGGCGGCCAACTGTCATTTTTCAGGAATGCGACTCCAGTGATTTTGCTCCCGCGGAACTAAAGTTCCTCGGATTCTTGCCGATACGGTTTATAGGTTTGTCTGCACTTTCACCCCGGCGACCCATCCCTCCTCTGCCAGGAACGGAGCACCGTCCAAAGCAATGACACTAAACCCCATTTTGATTCCCTCGCGGGTTCTGCAACATCCCTGGCCCGAGGTTGCTGGGCTGATCCTCCTGCCGTACGTCTACATCGTCTACCCGCGACTGGTGCTCCGCCGGCAAAACGAATTCTCTCGAGTGGTCAGCGAAAACGCCGCGGACATGATTGCCCTCGTGGAAATCACTGGAAAGTGGCTGCACAACAGTCCCGTCTACGAGAGAGTTCTGGCTTATTCGTCTCAGGAACTCGCAGTGACTGGCTCGCTTGAGTAGGTCCATCCGGAGGACCGTCAGAGGGTTGTCGAAGCCGGGAAGCAGGCACGGCTTACCGGTGTGGGCAAGCGCCTGGAGTACTGCATGCCCCACAAGAACGGAGAGTGGCGAGTTCTTGAATCTACCGCCAGCGTCATCCGAAATCGGGCGGGCCAGGTCACGCAACTCGTTTTCATCAATCGAGACATCACGGAGCGTAAGCGCATGGAAGAGCAATTGGAACACAACGCCTTCCATGACGCGCTCACGGATTTGCCGAATCAAAGCCTGTTTCTGGACCGGCTTCAGCGCGCCATGGACCATGCCAAGCGCGTCTCCATCGCTTAATCGGCCGCAGACACCCAAGTCGGATCGGCAATCGCACCAAGCTCTATATGTCTGTGAGCTCCGCCGCATAGACGCCGGCCTCCTGAGCAATTTGCGTCGGAATTCAAATTGTGTGTTAAGAAGTTGCTAGCTATCGCGTCTTAGGTAGTAGATGAGCCGAGGAGGGATGCTTGGCGGCCGCGATAGAAAACATCATGGTGACGCAGGCGGTGGCACAGCTTGAGGAAGTCTTTCGGGCACACCAGGCCTGTGTCCTCAAGGCTGCTTACCGCATAACCGGCAGCATGGCGGACGCGGAAGACGTCTCGCAATCCGTTTTCCTTCGATTGGCCCATGGGACCATCGACCCCGGCCGCATCTCTAATTTGCAGGGTTACCTGCACAGGTCGGCGGTCAACGCCGCTCTGGATCTGATCCGGTCGAGGGGCCATCGAGAGGTCGTGCCGGTTGAAACAGCCGACGAGCTCCAAGCCAATTCCAGTCTTTCCCCAGAACGCGAGCTCTCTTCCCTGGAGATCAAAAATTGGCTTCGCCGGGAGCTTGCCACGCTGAATCCCCGCGCTGCCGAGATGTTCGCTCTCCGTTACCTCGAAGGATTAGATAATCCCGAAATTGCCCGGACGATGAACACATCGCAGGCCGTGGTGGCAGTCACCCTGCATCGTACTCGCGCACGACTAAAGAAAAGTCTTCGTAGTTTTATGAAAGGTGCATCATGAAATTCTTTCGATCGAAGCAAGACGCCCGCCTGGATCAGGCGATTTCCGAACTTCGCGGCGAACAGCCCGACGCTAAAACGCTCGCGGCGTCCGCCGAACGCGTGTGGCGCCGGTTGCAAACCGGCGAAGGCGCGGAAGCCGCAACCAATGCGCTGCAGATGATCCGCGGCTGCGCCGATATTCGCTCCCTGCTCCCGGCTTTTCATCAGCGCGAGCTTCCTCCCGCCCGCGCTCTCATTGTGCAAGATCACCTGCGGGAATGTGTCTCGTGCCGTTCTTATGCTTCCGGACGTGGGTTTGATGGCACGACGGGCGCTAGCTGGCGAATGAAGCCAGCGTCACGCGGTTTCCAATGGAGCTTTGCCAGACTGTCGTTAGTGGCAGTAACAGCGGCCTTGCTGGTTGGCCTCGTCTGGACTGGGCGCAGCTGGTATTTCGCAGGCCCTGCTGGTAGCCGTGCGCGGATCGATTCCATTGAAGGGCAAGCGTACGTCATTGGCGGCGCTGGCGAGCGTACATTGAAGGCAGGTGACGAAGTCAGCGAGGGCGAATTCATTCGCACCGCCGCCAATTCCCGCGCCAAGGTGCGGCTCTTTGAAGGCTCCGAAGTCGAAATGAATCAGCGCGTCGAATTGGCGGTCAGCGCCACCCGTCGCGACACCACCATCCGCCTCGACCAGGGCAGCATCATCGTGCAAGCCGCGAAGCGTCGCACTGGGCACCTGTACGTTAGCGCTCCCGATTGCACGGTAGCCGTCACCGGTACGGTCTTTTCCGTAAATTCCGGCACCAAAGGCTCGCGCGTGTCCGTGATTGAGGGAGAAGTGCACGTTAAGCACGCCGGGTCGGAATCCATTCTGCACTCCGGCGATCAGGTGGCGACCACGCAGAGCGTCGGCCTTGTTCCCGTTCGCGATGAGATTGCCTGGAGCAGCGACCTGGACCACGAATTGGCGTTGCTGGCGGAATTCTCAAAGCTGCGTACGAAATTGGCGGAAATCCAGACGCCCGGTCCACGCTATGAAAGCAAAATCCTACCCTTGTTGCCGGCGGATACTGTCCTGTATATCGGCATCCCCAATCTGGGAGACGCGCTTCAACAGGCCAACCAAATCTTCCAGCAACAGCTTTCGCAGAGCAAAGTTCTGCAAGACTGGTGGAACAAAAGCGGCAACGCGAATCAGCATCCTACTCCGCAGGAGCTGATTGACCAGATTCAGGTGATGAGCCGGTATTTGGGCGACGAAGTGGTGATTACGGCCAGAGGCGGTTCTGCTTCCAACGGACCTGGCCTCGTCTTGTTGGCCGAAGTGCGCCAGTCTGGACTGAAGGACTATTTGCAGAATCATTTCTCCGAAACCGTAACGAGCCCGCAAGGCAAAACCAATTTGCGCATTGTGGACACACAGTCGCTCTCCTCATTAGCAGGGGTTGAGCGCGGAATGACTATGCTTGTCAGGACAAACATGCTTGTCGTCGGTGGCGACGCTGCCTCGGTTCGGGAGATGAGCGCGCAGCTCGACGTCGGAGCAACTTTCTTCGCTGAAACGGACTTTGGCCAGCGAATCACGAACGTCTACAGCCGCGGCGCCGAGACTCTGGTCGCCGCGAATCTCGGCCAGATCATAAATAGTTCGCATGCCCAGCATGGAGATTCCACGGCGCTGCAGAATAGCGGCTTCAACGACATAAAGTATTTGATCGCGTCGCGCGGCGAGTCTTCCAGCCAGGGAGACAACCGCATTACGCTGGAATTCAACGGTCAGCGGCGCGGCATTGCTTCCTGGCTGGCCGCTCCGGCTCCTATGGGTTCACTGGACTATGTTTCCTCGAACGCCGGCGCGGCGGTCTCTTTTGTTGCGAAACAACCAGCTCTCATGCTCGATGACGTTTTCAGCACCATCGGCGCTTCCGACCCTAACTTCACCCAGGATCTGGAGAAGGCAAATTCAGAACTTGGCCTGGACATTCGCAACGACTTGGCGAGCGCACTGGGCGGAGAACTGACGCTGGCTCTCGATGGCCCGGTTCTTCCGACACCTTCATGGAAAGCAATTGTCGAGGTCAACAATCCGGGAGCCCTTCAAATTGCCATAGACAAGCTGTTGCAGGCCGTGAACCGCGAAGCGCAAAAGTCGAACCAGCCCGGCGTAACGCTCAATCAAACACAGTCCGGTGGACGAACCTTCTATACGATCCAATCCCAAAGTGTCGGGCTTTCCACCGAGTATGCCTACACCTTTTCAGACGGTTACATGATCATTGCGCCCTCTCGCGCATTGCTCTTGGCCGCGTTGCAAACTCATGCAAACGGCACTTCGCTAGCTCACTCCGCTTCGTTTCGCGCGCTCCTTCCCAGCGACAACCAGGCGAATTTTTCGGCGATGATTTATCAGAATCTCAGCCCCATTCTGAAGCCGCTCGCTTCCCAGCTCACCTCCCAGCAGTTGGCGTTTCTTCAGCAGATGGCAGCCGACTCCAAGCCCAGCGTGTTCTGCGCTTATGGAGAGAGTGATCGCATCGAAGTGGCCAGCAGCGGCAAACTCTTTGACTTAAATCCAGGTCTTCCCACCTTGATCCACTTGCTGGGTTTGTCGGATCATGGAACTTCGCGCCAAGCCAATCCGTAGTGATTGGTAGATGATGAACCCAACCATCGAGCTCAACGGGCTCGAAGTACAACTCGGCGGCCGGAAGATCCTTCACGGGCTAACCGGCATTTTGAAGAGTCGCGCCATTGGGCTGCTTGGACCCAATGGCGCCGGCAAGTCAACGCTCATCAACACGCTTTTGGGCTTTCACTCCCCGTCCAAAGGGAGCGCCCGCGTGCTCGGGCTCGAGTCGCACACCAACGGCAAAGCGCTTCGCTCTCTTGTCGGGTACATGCCTGAGAATGATGCCTTCATTTCAAAAATGTCAGGAGTCCGCTTTGTTCGTTACATGGCGGAGGTGTCTG
>Ga0209415_10013406_pt1 | contig 13519 bp, 11 predicted proteins | sample PeaSoiSIISIP2007_FD_187696 | JGI IMG/M metagenome (GOLD analysis project Ga0209415, IMG submission 187696) | Peat soil microbial communities from Weissenstadt, Germany - SII-SIP-2007 (SPAdes) (version 2) | ecosystem: Environmental > Terrestrial > Soil > Wetlands > Peat | place: Germany... | reverse complement strand
CAACTCCTCAACCATTCTCACGCTCCGTTTCATAAGGATATTCGGCTGGAAGCCCGAGCAGTTTCCGAAATGCCACCGCCAGGCCGACACCTAGATCCAGGCTCAGGCAGTTGCGATAGACGTAGTCGGCGGGATCGTCGATCTGGCTCTCGACGAATTTTCCGAGTTCGAGCACCCGTCGAAGACGCGATCGTTTTCCGGCTGTGAAATGAAATTTGTCGATGAGGAGAGACGAAGGCGAGACGCTCTTGAAGCCCGGCTTACGCTTAGGAGAGCCCTCGGTCACGACACCAAAATAGAACGCCCTTGGGTCCCAAATGGGATGCAAACGATTGCGCTCAGGTTCAATTATCGCGAAGAGCTGGTACGTATCACCGAGAATGTCAGCGTAGACAAAGCGGCGATCGAGCACGATGACGTGCCCAACATGGGCGCGATCGGGCCAATAGTCTTTTCCGTTTGGCCGGAGCATCTCTTTAAGTTGCGCATTCGCTGGGATGCTCAGGTCGACCTTATTGCTCAGGAATTCCGGATCATAGAGCGCGAGCATATCGTCGAACGGCAGGCAATAAGTCAGCGTGTGAGCCATCTGAAGACTGAATCCCGCCTCAAAGAATTCGGCCGTCAGCGCGATACGCATCGCTTGTGGAAAACTCCATAGCCGCACCCGGCCACGCCCACCGCCGGCTTGGGCCGGCTTAACTGCACCCCAGGTGATTAATCGCCGTAGGTTGTCGATGTGGAGGTTGCACGCCGCGGTCACTTGCTCGTCCGTGATTCTCATTTCGTCCATTGTCCGGCCTTCCGGATGATCCAGTTTAGAAACGTGCTATTCCCATCGCAAGAAAAAACTTGCGATAACCATCTCTAATATCGTATTCTTCCACCTGTTACCAGAATTTCCGCTGTGGAGGCATAAATGGCGAGCATCAGGAAACGGACTCTGCCGAGCGGGGAAATTCGTTGGCTCGTGGACTATAGCGATCGCACCGGCACGCGCCGGGCGAAGCAATTTCTGACCAAATCCGAGGCCGTGTCCTACGAGACGAAGGTGCGGGCAGCGATCGCGGGTGGCTCGCATGTACCCGATAGCCAATCCGTTATTGTCGCCAAGGCTGCCGACCTGTGGGTGGCCGCAGGCGAGCGAGACAGGCTTGAAGCGACAACAGTCCGGCAGCGCCGCCAGCATGTCGATCTGCACATTAAGCCGCTCATTGGCATGGTGAAGCTCTCTGAATTAACAGCGCCCGCGGTGCAGGCATTCGCGAATGAACTGCTCGAGTCGCGCTCGCGCTCGATGGCGCGGCGGACCCTAACGAGCCTCAAGGGGGTGATTTCGGAGGCCCAGCGAAGCGGCCTCGTCGGGCAGAACGTCGCTCTCATCGCCAGGATGGGACGAGGGCGCACCGACCGAGAGGAAGAGCACCGAGTTGTGATCCCTTCAAAGGATCACCTTAAGCTCATGCTCGCGAAGTCCGCAGAACTCTGGCCCCTCACGCGTAAGGACACCCGAGATAAGCTGGTAACCTGTTGCTGGCGGCCATTGATCGTAACGGCAATCTTCACCGGCATGCGAGCGAGCGAGTTGCGGGGGCTCGCATGGCCATCAGTCGATTTCGAAGCGGGCACCATCAAGGTTCATCAGAGGGCAGATCGGTATAACCGCCTTGGGCCTCCTAAGAGTAAAGCTGGTCGCCGAACGATTCCCATGGCCCCCATCGTCACGAATACCCTCAGGGAATGGAAGGTAGGCTGCCCCACCAGCAAACTCGACCTCGTGTTCCCATCCGAGCGTCGCGAGATCCTCTGGCATACGAACCTCTATCAGCAATGCTTCATCGCCTTGCTAGAGGCATGCGACCTCATGGCGAGGCCGTCGCCATCCGAAGGAGAATCTCCGGCAAAGACAATACCGGACACTAAGCGAGAGAAAGAGGCACGCGTTATGGTGCCGCCGTACAATTTCCATGCTCTCCGTCACGCTGCGGCGAGTCTTTTCATCGAGCATGGGTGGACGCCCAAGAAGGTTCAATCGATCATGGGCCACTCATCGATCCAAGTTACGTTCGACGTGTACGGGCATCTCTACGGCGATCCTGACGACGACGCCAAGGCGATGGCACAGATCGAGGCTAAGCTGCTCGCGTAGCGCCGAAGGCTACAGGGGAATTTCCCGATTCACCCGATAACGGGTGATGGGAGCCTCCTCATTTGGTTAGGCCTGAGGCACCGCAGAGCACCTGAGGCACCGCAGAGCAAATTAGGGACAGCGGATAGTCTCTATCCGCTCCTTGTTCGCCTGTCACTGCGCCTTGCGGCCTAACCGCGGGCCAAACTCGCCCCTCCTGAGGAGGGTCCCCGGTTCGCGGATGGAGAACTGGGCTCGCCGGGCGATTGCTTCGCCAACTCACTTAGACAGTCGCGGTAGATACGGATCGCATCTGCGATATCCTGCGGCGCGCCTTTTCCATGCGCGACGAGCGCCGCTGTGATCGTTGCGGCCACTAGGCGTCTGTCAGCCATGATCGCCTCCCTTGTCCCAGACATTGGAGTCACGCCTACCCCCAACGAGTCAATTTCGCTGAAAGCGCTTAGAGGCCACTGCGGAGTCCGCTGGTGAAGTCTCGGGCGGTTTTGGCTATGTCGGGAGCCTCGGGACGCGAGTTGCGAATCCCGCGTTGCCTGTCTCGGCGGCCTGCCGCATCGCAGGGCGATACGCCTTGATCTCGGCTGCTGATGACCGGCGGAGCTCGCGGCCGCTGCGCGAGATGAGCCGGCCGTGGCCGTGGGCGACGTATAGGAGGCCCCTTGAATCCGTCGGCCTTCACCTGCAACGCGGCGGGGCGGACTCTGCCTCAGTAAATCTAGGTTCAAATCCTAGTCCCCCCAGCGCACCCTTATAAATTTTGCTCCGCAAGCTACCTGTACCGACGGCTGCGCCCAGGCTGGTGCCGCTACTCGACGGCCTAATGGCGAGCAGTCCCATCCTCCAAGAAGGCGCCTCCTTGCCGAAGCTCATCCGCGCGGCGATGACATACGACCGCATGGTTCGGCGCCATTTGCCTGAGCGGCGGTCGCTCCTCTCTACATTTCCCCGAGAGGGCGAAGCGACAGCGAGGCTGAAACTCACAGCCTGGACCATCAAAAATCGCCCCCGGACCGGAACCCGTCTGCTCGACTGGGGTGTCGACCACCTCTTTGAGCCAACCCTGGCGCAGCTCGGGCATCGATTGCAACAAGAGCTGGGTATAGGGGTGGCAAAGCGGGCCGAACACATCTGCGGGCGAGCCGATTTCGACGAGGCGCCCTGCATACATAACCGCTACACGGTCGGCGATCGCCGCGACGGTTCCCAAATCGTGTGAGATAAAGATGTAGGCGACATTCTGGCGCTCACGTAGATCGCGCATGAGCTCGACAATTCGTTGCGATACGATGGTGTCGAGCGCCGACAGGATCTCGTCGCAGATGATGAGATCGGGTTCTGCGGCAAACGCGCGGGCTATGGCGATCCGTTGCCTTTGCCCGCCGGACAGCTCGCTCGGAAAGCGATGGCCAAGCTCGGGTGAAATCTGCACCAGATCAAGAAGCTGCTCGATGCGCTCTTGCTGCGCCTTGCCCCGCAGTCCGAAATAAAATTCTAAGGCGCGGCCGATGCTCCGCCCGACGCTGCGACGCGGATTGAGCGAGAGCTCTGGCGACTGGAAGACGATCTGCACGCGGCGAAGCTGCTCCTTGTGCCGCCGCCTCGCTTCCGCCGGCAGCGGGTCTCCATCCAGCAGCACGTGACCTCGCCGGGGCGACAACAGACCCGCGACGACGCGGGCTAATGTGCTCTTGCCGCTCCCGGACTCACCGACTACGGCCAAAACTTCGCGCCGACGGATATCGACCGAGACATCCTTGAGCGCGCGGACGCTGGTCGGCGCGCGGCCGAATAAAGCCGGCAGACGGTAGGTCGCGTCCACCCCCTGCAGGCGGAGCAAGGGTGGATCCGTCGCTCCAGAGACCGGCGGCCCAGAAGATGATGATCGGTGCCGGATCGCCGGCTTCGGGTGCGCGGCCGCCAGCAAGGCGCGGGTGTAGTCCTGCCTTGGAGCGGACAGCATACGGGCAGTCGCGCCTACTTCGACGATGTCGCCGTTTCTCATAACGACGATGCGATCAGCAAGTTGCGCGACTACGGCGAGGTCATGGCTCACGTAGATCGCGGCCACGTGCCCCGGGCGGATTGTGTCCTTGATCGCTTTCAGAACCTCGACCTGAGTGGTCATGTCGAGCGCTGTCGTCGGCTCATCCAGAATCAGCAGTTGCGGTGCGCAGCACAGCGCCATCGCCAGCATGATCCGCTGCAGCTGGCCGCCGCTGAGCTGTTGCGGATAGCGTTCAACCACCCGCTCGGGGGCCGAGAATTGCAGCGCGCTCAAGAGTCGGAGCACCCGTTCGCGCGCTTCGGCGCCGGCGGCGATGCGATGGATAGCAAGGCTTTCCGTGATCTGCGCACCGACACGCATCGCCGGGTCGAGCGCCGCCGAGGCGCTTTGAGCGACATAGGCGATTGTGCCGCCGCGCAGCATCTGCAGCGCCGGTCGGCGCAGGGCGCGGATGTCGGCGCCGTCGAATTTGATGCTGCCAACGACGATGCGGGTACCGGGGCGAGCGTAGCCCAGCGCCGCCAAGGCGAGCGTGGTCTTGCCGGCACCGGATTCACCGATGAGGGCGACCACCTCTCCGCGATCGACGCGAAGGCTTATGTCCCGCAGGGTCGGCCGCCATCCCCCCGCGGGAAGACGGGCCTCGACCGTGAGCGCATCGATCTCGAGGAGGCTCAGAGTAGCTCCTCTGGTATGGCCGGGCTGGACTGTCGCGACATCCAATCGACCAGTAGATTTATGGCGACCGACAGCACCGCGATGGCAAGCGCGGGTGCCAGCGCCGCCGCGTAGGTGCCCACCACCAGGGCACCCAGATTCTCGCGCACCAGGCTGCCCCAGTCGGCGTCGGGAGGCTGAATACCAAGCCCGAGAAAGCTGAGGCCGCTGATGAACAAGATGGAATAGGTCAAGCGGAGCCCGAATTCGACGAAAAGAGGCTGGAGGCAGTTGGGTAAGACGTCGCGCCACAGCAATGAGATGGCTCGCTCCCCGCGCGCCCGCGATGCCTCGACGAAGGGCATGGCGGCGATGCCGAGTGCAACGGTTCGGGAGACCCGCGCGACCCGGGGCGCTTGGATGAGACCGATCGTGGCAATCAAGACATAAAGATTGCTGCTCAGCGCCGAGACGATAAGCAGGCTCAGCATGAGCGGCGGAAACGACAGCAGGACGTCGACAAGCCAAGTCGCGGCATCGTCCCAGAAGCCACGGACCATCGCGACGATCATTCCGAATCCGGCACCGAGGAGGAAGCCGAGGCAGGTGGCGCCGAGCGCCGTCACCAAGGTAAGCCTCGTCCCGGCGATTAGCCGGCTGAACACATCGCGCCCGAGCACGTCCGCCCCCAGCAGAAATTGGTTTGACTGTTGGTAAGGGGTACCGACGATCTGGCGTGGCGCATAGGGAACGATGCTCGGTCCTAGTACCGCCGCAATGACCGCAATCGCAACGATGGCGGCGCCGACCGCGGCGGCCGCATCGATCCGGCGTGTCGTTGGATCGCCGCGTCCTGCAGCGAGAGGCCGCGTCATCCCGCCTGCGGCCTCAGCCGCGGATTGAGAACAATGAGGCAGATGTCGGCAAATGCGTTGAGAAGGACATAGGCCACGCAGAAAATCGCCGTGGTCGCCTGCACCACTGGAATGTCGCGATAGAAGATCGCGTCTATAAGAAGTCGGCCGAGGCCGGGATAGGAAAAGGCTACCTCGACGATGACGACGCCGCTAAACAGGTAGCCCATGTTTAAGGCGATGACGCTCAGGATCGGACCGATCGCGTTCGGAAGCGCGTGGCGCAGGATGATGCGCCGCTTGGATGCGCCTTTGAGCAGGGCCATCTCCACATACGGCGATGACAGGGTGTCGATCACGGTCGCGCGGGTCATACGCACCATGTGGGCCAGTAGCGCGAGAACCAAGGTCAGCATCGGCAGGAACATCTGGAGGAGTGCCCGGTCAATACGGTCCCACTGCGGACGATAAATGACCGCTGGAAAAAGCTTCCATTCGACCGCCAAGAACGAGGCAAGGATGATCGCGATGACGAACTCCGGCATCGACACCAAGAAGACCGTCGCCGAGGACACCAACCGGTCGAACCAGCGATAGGGCCAGGCAGCCGAAAAGAGGCCCAGCGCCATGGCAAGCGGAACCGCTACCGCCGCCGCATAGAGCGCCAGTAGCAGGGTATTGCGGAGCCGCGGCAGCAAGAGTTGGCTTACCTCGACCTCGCTCGTGAGCGACTTGCCGAAATCGCCTTCGACCGCGTGCGCGAGCCAGCGCGCATAGCGCTCGGGGGCGGGCCGGTCCAAATGCAGTCGCTCGCGCAGCGCCTCAACCGATTCCTTGGTCGCCAATTGACCGAGCATGGCTTCCGCGACGTCGCCTGGCAGGATCTCCGTCGCGGCGAACACCAGCACTGACGTGGCAAGCAAAGTGAGAACCGCCAGCACCAGCCGGCGAAGGAGCATCCCCGTCATGGCGACAGTCTAGCCTTCAGACATTCAGACCGGCGCGGACATTTGCTTATGGGGTGGGCGCTCAGCTGTCGGTCAGCCACACATCCTGCCACTGGCCCCCGCCGAGCCCCTCGCGCGGATGGCCTCGGAAATCTTGCACCCGCTTGCCCTGGCCGTCGATCCAGGGAACGAACACCGGGATCAGCTGCGAGCCATCCTGCGACAGCAGCATCTGCGCTTCGCAGAGCAACTGCTTACGTTTGGCGGCGTCGAGCTCGACTTTCGCCTGGGCCACCAGCTTGTCGAAGGTTTCGTTGTGCCAGAACGTTTCGTTCAGCTTGGCGGTCGACACGTAGCCGTTCTCAAGCGAGGAGACCGCCGTCGGCTGGCCGATCCAGGACGAGGCGCACCAGGGCGCCTTCATGTAGACCGCCTTCCAATAGCCGTCGGCGGGGTCCCGCTTCACGTCGACATTGACGCCACTCTCGCGCATGAGCTCGCCCAGCGTCACCGCCGCGTTGGCGCCGCCATAGACGACGTCGGACGAATGCAGTTCGAAGACAGTATTCTCGTGACCCGCCTTTTTCAGGAAGAACTTGACCTTATCCGGATCTCGCTCCGGGATTGGGACCTCGGCGCAGAACTCGGGGTCAAGCGGCGAAACCGGAGAATCGCGACCGACGCCGCCCAGCCCGTCGAAGGCGAGATCGATGAAGTGCTGGCGATCGAAGGCGTGCTTCAGGGCCGTGCGGACATCCGGATTGTCGAACGGGGCGGTGTCGGCTCGCATTGGATACGAGGCGTGCGCCGTACCGATCGTCACCACTGCCCTGGCAGCGTCACTGCCATTTACTCGCTTCACCAGCGTCGCGTTCAGGTTCTGCACGAGGTCGATCTCGCCGGATAGCAGCGCGTTGGCTCGGGCATTGTCGTCGCTGATGCCGACGCTCTCGATGTCATCGATATAGGGTCGCCCGGCGACCCAGTAACTCTTGTTGCGCTCGAACAACGCCGACAGGCCCGGCTCGAACTGCTTCACCCGCCAGGGGCCGGTTCCCCAGGCCTGCTTCGGAAACTCCGTTGCCTCGATCGGCGCGACCGTGAAGCCGCGCACAGTCAGAAGCTGCGGCAGCTCGGCGCTGGGGGTCGCCAGCACGAAGGTTACCCGGTTGGGTCCGTCTTCCTTGATCTCGGTGACCAGATCGAGCCTAGACCGGTTTGCCGAGCCGGTCTTCGCGTCGCGGGCGCGCCGAAACGACTCGACTACGTCGGCCGAAGTCATGGTCTTGCCGTTGTGGAAGGTGACGCCCTGGCGCAACTCGAATGACCACTGCGTGCCTTCCTTGTTGCTGCCCCAGGACACGGCCAGCCGCGGCACCAGCTTGCCGTCATGGTCATAGTCCGTCAGCTTCTCGAACACGATTGCCTGGCGCAAATAGTCGGTGAACGATGCGCCGCGGTGAGGATCGAGGAGGTCTGAGGCCGAGGAGTCCGGCGTAGCGACCCGGAGGTGCCCGCCGCTCTTGGGCGCGGCCGCTTTGGCGGTGCCGAGGAACGGCAGCGGCACGCCCACCATGCCGGCGCTGACGGCGAAACTCGCTGCCGCAAGCACGAACTGTCGACGCGGGATCCGGATGCCGCCTCGTCCCCTCCTACCCTTTCGTGTCTTCCGCATTCTCGCCTCCTACCTGTCCATTTATCACCGCGCCTGTTTCGGCGTCTTCAATGTCTGATCGATGAAAACGCGCTTGGCCATGTCGGCGCTATAGCGGCTCGCCGGGGGCTTGCGCCCCAGCGCCTCCGCCATCGCCCGGACGTGCTGCGGGCCGGCCCCGCAGCACAAACCCAGATACTGGATGCCGAGTGCCGCTGCCTCGCGCGCGAAATCCGCGATCTCGTAGCGGTTGCAGGTGAGCGGCTCCAGCGCGGTCGGATAGGGCCGGCCGCTCGGAAACCGATCGTAGCCGTGGTCGCTGAGTGACATAAACGTCGGTTCCTGTTCATTCGTACGGAACGGCACCGGCAGAGCCGCGATCGGTCCCTTGAGCGCCGTCCGCAAACGCCTGAGCAACGGCATCATCGTTGCCGGACCGCGGATGCAATTGAGCCCGATGACGCTGGCGCCCCCGTCCTCGATGCGCTTGCACGCGTCCTCGAGCGGCCAGTTTTCTCGGGTGGCGTCATCTGCGAACATCGCGAGCGTCACTACCACTGGCACGCCTGCTTGCTGCGCCACCTCGAGCGCCAGCAGCGCCTCTTCAGCGTAGTAGAAGGTCTCAGCGATGATCATGTTGACGCCCGCATCCACCGCCCAGCCGACCTGCTCCTCGAACATGGCGCGCACTGTGTCCCGTGACGACGAATCAGCAGGGTCGAAGGAGTTGGTGTTGCAGATGTCGCCCGAAAACAGCGCGCCGGTTTCGGTCGCGACCGACTTGGCGATCTCGAGCGCCTGGCGGTTCATCGGCTCGAGGTCGCCTTCCCGGCCGATCCGGCGCAGCTTGGTGCGGTGTGCGTAATAGGTGAATGCCTCGACGATATCGGATCCGGCGTGAACGAACTCCCGATGCAGCTGTGCTACTAGCTCGGGATGCTCCAAGACGATCTCCGGAACGAAGCTCTCGGCCGAGAGATAGCCGCGCCGCTCGAACTCGAAGACGTAGCCCTCGGCGCAGATGACCGGGCCGACAGCCAAGCGTTCCAGCAGCCCCTGCTTGGCGGCCGCGGCGCTCATGCCGGCGTCTCGTCCGTCCAAGAGATGTCGGGTAACGTCAGATAACGGTGCCGCCCGCCGTCCAGGCGCGAGAGTGTGAAGATCATGCGGACGGTCGGGTTGGAGCCAAGGGACAATAGGCCCATATCGCGAAGCCGCAGAAGGTCGGCTGCGGGATCTGCGGCCAAGTCGAGCCGGACGCCCGAGATCTCCGCGAAACCACCCTGCCTTTGCCGTGAACCCGCTAGGCCATCCGTCCAGGCATCTGGTCGGCTGTTCCGTTGCGCGCGAAACAGCAACGGCTGGCAGAGGTCGTCGCTGGAGGTCGCGACCAGAATAGGCTTCGACACCGACCGGCTCGCCTGGCCGAAGCTCCGGGCTGCGAATGGTAGTTCGCCGTCGGGAGGATCCAAGCGCAGGCCAATGCCGAAGGGCGTGGTGCCATTGTGGCGCCACTTCGATCGCTCAATGAGCTGTGTGCGCGTAAGCGGCGAAGCCGCTGCTTCTTCGGTATCGGTGACCCAGATAAGTTCCAGGAAGGCGTTGTCGAAGCAGAAGAAGACATTCGCGACGCCCATTCCGGGATGCACGCGCCGGCAGCTCTCTACCAGGCCGCCCCGTTTCAACGCGTGGATCTCCGCCGGAGCGCCGACTACCGCGCACATCATCCAGACGTGGTCCAGCATCACCCTCGGCGGCATCACGGATTCCGTGCTGAGCCTAGTTGGTTCAGGCGCCTAAGCCTAGCCAAACTGGACACTAATGTCTAGATCGGCTCCCAATTCGTGCTTGGATCGTCTTAGCGAACCGCGCCACAACGGCTGCGTCGGGCTCGCGACCAGTGTATACCCGCAGGTAATCCCCGACATAGGAAAGACGGGTTGACAACGGCTCTTCAAGATCCAACGAGTAGTAACCGATCTGCATGAAATATAGGACCCGGGCGCGCATGAATGCGTCGCGCTCAGTATAGCCGTGGCGTTGGAACATAGACTTGATCGCCTCCACTCTCGCATCGTCAGCCTGATCGACGGCGCGGCGCACGTGGCCGGAGCGGCGCGCCCATTCTCGGATCGCAAAGTCGAGCCGCGGGTCGAAGAATCGCTCGTCCACCCAGCTAGTGAAGATGTTGAGCACAGCATCGATGATCGTCGATGCGGGCAACGATGCGCTGTCGACAATGGCCTTGGTGTTGGTCTCGCGCCAATGTGCCAGCAATTGCTCGAGCAAATCCCCCCGGCTGCGGAAGAACCAATAGAAGCTCGAGCGCGAGACCTCGAGTTTTTGCGCAAGCGAGAGTACCTTGACGTTGTCGACACCTTCACTGACGAGGGAATCCAACGCCACCTGTAGCCAGTCCGCACGGGAGGCGCGGGTTTGCGAGACTCTCGCGGATCTGTCGGACATGTTTCTAGCCCCTCTCTCCCACTCGCAGCGATGCCGCGTCCAAATGGTCAATTGCCGAATCGGATATTACTGTACAGGCCTGTCTAGAACAGGGTGCACAATTCCGATAAAGTGTCGGTACCAGGCGGTCAGCATTGGGGTCTAGCCATGAAGTCGCATTATCGGGTGGTTGTCATCGGTGGTGGCGTCGTCGGCTGCTCGGTCCTCTACCACCTAGCTAAGCTTGGCTGGACGGATATTGCGCTCATGGAGCGGAACGTATTGACCTCGGGCTCGAGCTGGCATGCCGCGGGTGGCTTCCACGCGCTCAACGCGGATCCCAACATTGCCGCGCTGCAGGACTATACGATCAAGCTTTACAAGGAGATTCAAGCCGAGTCCGGCCAGGACGTCGGGCTCCACATGACCGGCGGCATCAATGTCGCGAGCGCCCCAGAACGATGGGAATGGCTCAAGGCCGCCTATCGGATCTTTCAGACCATGGGCATCGAGACGGCACGTCTCGTAAGCCCGGACGAGATCAAGGCAATGTGCCCGATCATGGACGTGACCGGGGTCCTGGGAGGGCTCCATGACGTTAACGAGGGCCATCTCGACACCTATGGAGCGGTCTATGCGTATGCGGGCGCCGCTCGCAAGCGCGGGGCAGCGATCTTCGAGCACAACCGCGCACTCGAGCTGCACGCCAAATCCGACCGCTCGTGGCAGGTGGTGACCGAGCAGGGCACCATCACCGCCGAGCACGTGGTCAATTGCGGCGGGCTCTGGGCGAAGCAGGTGGGCCTGATGGCGGGGCTTGATCTGCCGGTCACGCCCATGGAGCATCATTATCTCGTCACGGAGACGATCCCGGAGATAGCGGCCATGCGCCGGGAGCTGCCGCTGACAGTCGATCTCGAGGGCTTTACCTATATGCGCCAGGAGGGCAAGGGCCTGCTGCTCGGCATTTACGAGACCGACTACAAGCATTGGCACATGGAAGGCGCGCCCTGGGACTACGGCATCGAGCTCAACCAGGAGGACATCGACCGCATCGCGCCGGAGCTGGAGAAGGGATTTCGTCGCTTCCCCTGCCTACACCGCACCGGCATCAAGAAATGGGTCAACGGCTCCTTCACCTTCACGCCCGATGGCAATCCGCTGGTGGGCCCGATAGCAGGCGTGCCGAACTACTGGCTCGCCTGTGGCGTTATGGCCGGCTTCCTGCAGGGCGGCGGCGTAGGATTGAGCCTTGCGCAATGGATGATCGAGGGCGAGCCCGGTGCCGACATCTACGGCATGGACGTGGCGCGCTACGGTAACTTCGCTTCGAACCGCGAATACCTGAAGCAGATGACGGGACAGTTCTATTCGCGGCGTTTCGTCATGAGCTATCCAAACGAGCAGCTGCCAGCCGGCCGGCCGCTCAAGACCGCACCCGCCTATGAGGCGATGACGGCCAATGATTGCCGCTGGGGCGTGAGCTGGGGCCTCGAGGTGCCCATCTACTTCGCGCCATCGAAGGACTTTGTGGAGAAGCCGACTCTCAAGCGCTCAAACGCGCATGACATCGTCGGGCTCGAGTGTCGGCAGACCCGAGAGGGCGTAGGGCTCCTCGATATCGCCGGCTTCTCACGCTACGAGGTCAAGGGACCCAAGGCGACGGCGTGGCTCGACCGCATATTGGCGTCAAGGCTTCCCGCGCCCGGCCGCGCGGCGCTTGCCCCTATGCTCTCGCCAACCGGCAAGCTCAAGGGCGACCTCACCCTCTTCAATTGGGGCGACGGCAGCTATTGGATCATGGGATCCTACTATTTGCGGCAATGGCACATGCGCTGGCTGCTGAGCCAGGTGGAGCACGGCGTCACAGTTCGCGACATCTCGGACGAATGGGTCGGTTTCTCGCTCGCCGGGCCACGATCGCGCGATCTTCTCGAGGCAGTCGTGCGCAATGCTGAGGTGTCGAACGCCGCCTTCCGGTTCATGGCGTGCCGGAACATGGATGTGGGCATTTGCCAGGCTCGCGTCGGCCGGCTCTCGGTTGTGGGCGAGCTCGGCTATGAGATCAACGTGCCTGCCTCCATGCATCTCGCGCTCTACCGTGCGCTCAAGCAGGCGGGGGCAGATTTCGGGATGCATGAATACGGTTACAACGCGGTCCTAAGCCTCCGGATCGAAAAGTCCTTCGGCATCTGGTCGCGCGAGTTCACCCAGGCATACACCCCGGGTATGACAGGCATGGATCGCTGGATCGACTTCAACAAGAAAGACTTCACGGGCCGAGAGGCAGCACTCCGCGAGCGCGAGCAGGATGCGGCGAAGAACCGCTTGGTGACGTTGGACGTCGATACCCTCGATGCCGATGCGTCGGGCTATGAGCCGATCTGGCACGATGGCAAGCGGGTCGGCTATGTGACCTCAGGCGCTTATGGGCACACCCTTGGGAAAAGCATCGCCATGGCGCTGGTTGACAAGGAATTTAGCGCGCCCCGCACGAAGCTGTCGCTGCATGTTGTCGGGGTCGAGCGCCCGGCGACAGTGATCGCTCCCTCGCCCCATGATCCCGAAGGCCGGCGCATGCGGGGATAGGGTTCAGGCCATCATGATTGGCCTGCCCTTGGCAACACCGATGCAACACCGCAGAGAAAATGCTTTATAAATCAAGACCCCCCGGCGGACTCTGACTCCGCGAATCTAGGTTCGAGTCCTAGTCCCCCAGCCAGTTGGCGCGAGCCCGAGTTAATTGACGCGGCCTCGAACACCGCAGTCAGGATGCCCACCGGAACTCGATCGCCACGTTCTGCCCTT
>Ga0209415_10013405_pt1 | contig 13519 bp, 12 predicted proteins | sample PeaSoiSIISIP2007_FD_187696 | JGI IMG/M metagenome (GOLD analysis project Ga0209415, IMG submission 187696) | Peat soil microbial communities from Weissenstadt, Germany - SII-SIP-2007 (SPAdes) (version 2) | ecosystem: Environmental > Terrestrial > Soil > Wetlands > Peat | place: Germany... | reverse complement strand
ACCTCGGCGGATACGCCGCCGACGTTTTGGACAAGGAGCCGCAGGTTCCCGATCATCCCTTCCGCGAAATCGACAATATAATCGTCACCCCGCACGTCGGCAGCCGCACTTTCGAAAGCGTCGAGCGCCAGGCCATGCGGGCGGTTATGAACCTCGTGAATTTTCTCAACGGAGACAAGGATTACATTCAGGCAAATCAATTCTGAGGATCAAATGCAACACAGAGGACACAGAGCACACAGAGAAATGCATTGAAATTGATTTCCTCTCTGTGCTCTCTGTGTCCTCTGTGCTCTCTGTGGTAATCTTTTCATTAGAATCTAAAAATGGAGCAGCAGATTATGAGTCAAACACCCGTCGCCGACATCGGCCTTCTCGGCCTGGCCGTCATGGGCGAAAATCTCGCCCTCAACATCGCCGATCACGGCTTCAAAGTCGCGGTCTACAACCGCACCACCGCGATCATGACGCGATTCATCGCCCGCGAAAATCCACCCGGCGGACTCGTCGGCTGCCAAACCGTCAAGGAACTGGTCGCCGCCGTTAAGAAGCCCCGCAAGTTCATCATCCTCGTCAAGGCCGGCGCCGCCGTCGACGCCGTCACCAAGGAACTCATCGACGCCGGCATCGAACCGGACGATATCGTCGTCGATTGCGGCAACTCGCTGTGGACCGACACCATCCGCCGCGAACGCAACTACGCCCAAAAATGCAAATTCTTCGGCTCCGGCGTCTCCGGCGGCGAACTCGGCGCCAGGTTCGGTCCGTCCATGATGCCCGGCGGCGATCCGGACTCCTGGAAACATCTCAAACCCATCTGGGAAGCCGTCGCCGCCAAGGTCGATCCCAAGACCGGAAAGCCCATCGAAAATTACGCCCCCGGCAAGCCCGTCGTCGGCGGCGTCCCCTGCACCGCCTACCTCGGCCCCAACGGCGCCGGCCATTACGTCAAGATGGTTCACAACGGCATCGAGTACATCGACATGCAACTTATCGGCGAGGCCTATTGGCTGCTGGTGAACCTCCTGGGCATGAAGCCCGCCGACCTGTCCAAGGTCTTCGCCCAATGGAACCAGGGCGATCTGGATTCTTATCTCATCCAGATCACCGCCGACATCCTTCAGCAGAAAGATCCCGTCCATCCGGAGGGATATTTCGTCGATTACGTCTTGGACGCCGCCGGGCAAAAGGGCACCGGGAAATGGACCAGCACCAACGCCCTGGACATGGGCATTCCCGCCAATTCCATTGCCGAGGCCGTTTTTGCCCGCTGCCTCTCCGCCTTGAAGGAGGAACGCGTCGCTGCCGCCAAAACCCTCAAAGGCCCCGACCCCGCCTACAAAGGCAACCGCGACGAACTCGTCGCCGCCGTCCGCGACGCCCTCTACTGCTCCAAAATCTGCGCCTACGCCCAGGGCTTCCAGCTCATGCGCGAGGCCCAAAGGGAATACAAGTGGAAGTTTAATTTCGCCGAGATCGCGTCGATCTGGCGCGGCGGATGCATCATCCGCGCCCGCTTCCTCCAGAAAATCATGGACGCCTATGGCCGCAACGCCGAACTGGTGAACCTTCTTCTCGATCCCTATTTCAGCGAGCAGATCACCAAGTCCCAGACCAACTGGCGTAAGATCGTCGGCCTGTCGGCCAACAACGGCATCGCCGCCCCAGCGTTCATGAGCGCCCTGGCCTATTACGACGGCTACCGCAGCGCGCGATTGCCCGCCAATCTTCTCCAGGGCCAGCGCGATTATTTCGGCGCCCACACCTACGAGCGCGTCGACGCCCCGCGCGGAAAATTCTTCCACCTCGACTGGCCCGAACCCAAGCGCCCGCAGATCGACATCGTCCCCGGCTCCGGCGGAGGACACTGAGAGAAAAACCCGAAATCCGAAATCCGAATGACGAATCAAATCCGAAATCAGAATGACGAAAAAACGGGTTTCGTTTCGAATTTCGAGTTTCGAATTTGATTCGACATTCGAATTTCGAGTTTCGAATTTCATTTGTCGGTATACTCTCTCCGGATTTCGGAGCGCCCCTCTATGCCGCACCGTGGAACCTTTTACGCCATCACCCCCGACGAAGCGGACCGATTGCTCGGGCTTGTCGGAAACGACTCCGCCCTGGCCGCCGAGGCGCTCGATCTCTATTCCATCGAGCGCCAGAAAACCCGTTTCATCGCCGCCGTCGACAAGGCCTGGGACGTTCTCCACCGCTGCCTGACCGACGGCTCCCTGAACGACCTCGGCAAAGGCGCCACCCCCCTCAGTTGGTGCATCCTCGGCGGCAAGAGCCTCCACGCCGGCAAGGAATTCATCATTTGCTACGTCGCTCCCGAGCAGGTTTCCCAGGTCGCCCAGGCCCTGGACGAACTCGACGTCCATTGGCTCGTTCTGCGATACAAAAATCTGGAATCGAGCGGCTACACCGGCCTGATCACCACCGAGGATTTTGATTATGCCTGGGAGAATTTCACCAACGTGCGCAATCTCTATTCCAAAGCCGCCGCCACCAACCGCGCCGTGGTTTTTGTGGCGGATTAGGCCCGTTTCATTTATTTCGCGATATTCGAGTTTTCCCCTGTAGCCGGCAGGGTTGCCCGCCGTACGGTCCGCAGACGCGGAACCCGACTATCAGTTCCATCCACAGATCCTCCAAGCCCGCCGCCCAGGTTCCCGGAACCACCGCCGGGGCGCCCGGAACCGGAATTGGGGCCGAAAGTTGGATGAATCGCGCCGTTTACAAAGGAAAGACTGAAAAGTGTTACCGCCGGATTGCTTGGCATCCCGCGAACGAGCGGTTAATTTGGCTATTGATCACGAGGATTTATCGCCTAATTCCCGCCTCCAATAGGCAATCGGAAATAGGAAGCACCCAATCATGCCCACAAATTACATCGTTCCTCCAAAACTGCACAACGAACTAGTCGCCGCCGCCTATCGGCATCGCGGGTTCAGTCCCGACGAAGCCGCCGCCGCGGCCCGGTTTTCCGAAATCACCGCCTGGCACGGCATCAAAACCCACAACGCCATCAAGGCCCTGCATCTCGACGAACTCTTCGGCTCCAAGGCCGGCGGATGCAAGCCGGGCGCGAAAATCGAAAAACTTCCCTCCAAATACAAGGCCGTCCAGAAATGGAACGCCAATCGCAAACTCGGCCAAGCCGTCGCTTTCCAGGCCATGGACACGGCCATGAAGCTGGCCGACGAGTTTGGCGTCGGCGTGGTCGCCGTGGACAACGCTTTCCATTATCTCTGGGGTGGCGGCTACGTCATCGACGCCGCCAAGAAGGGTTACATCGCCTACACCTCCTGCACCGCCGCGCTGGCCGAGGTCGTTCCCTTTGGCGGGAAGTTTCCCACTCTCGGCACCAACCCGCATAGTTGGGGATTTCCCACGCAGGATTTGATCGGCTTTCCAATCTGCATCGACTGGGCCACCAGCACCGTCGCCATGGGCCGCGTTCAGCAGTTCCTGCGCGAGGGCATACCGCTTCCCCCCGGCAGCGGCGTCGACAAGGACGGCAATGAAACCACCGACCCCGCCAAGATCGCCGCCCTCATGACCTTCGGCCAGCACAAGGGCTACGGGCTGTCGCTGATCGACGAGCTTTACGCCGCCTACATCGGCGGATCACTGCCCACCATTCGCAACCGTTGGGACAAGGTTCCGCCCGGCGAGAAGGGGACGTGCTGCTTTTTCTTCCAGTGCATTCGTCCCGAGGCGATCTCCGCGGATTCATTTGCCGCCGGCCGCTCGCAAGCCGCCAACGTCAAGGCGGTTCTTCAGGACATCCTCGGCCATGGCAACGAGGGCGCGATGTTCCCCGGCCAAATCGAAGCCAACGGCGCCGCTCTAAGTGCCAAGCACGGCGGCCTGCTCTTCACGGAGGCGGAGATCGACGCCTTGCAGCACATCGCCCAGGAAGCGCAGTTTAATTTCGATCGAACGCAGTTTCGCAAAGTGGAGATTTAATTGAAATGCTTCACCGCGAAGAAGCGAAGGAGCGAAGCAACGCGAAGAATTGATGCGGGAAAATAATCCAAGATTTGAATTTCTTCGCGCAACTTCGCTTCTTCGCTCCTTCGCGGTAAAACTCTTTCACGGTGAATGTTGTTGGGTAGTTACGCTGGAGATTTAGATATGTCCTACAACGGTTTCGATATATCGGGAAAAGCATGCCTGATCACCGGCGGTACCAGCGGCTTGGGCAAATCCATTGCCCTGGGCTTCGCCAGCGCCGGCGCCAAGGTTGTCGCCGGCTCCAGCAGCGCCGCCAAGGTTGACGCCATGCGCAAGGAACTAGGCGCCGGCCACGACGCCATCCAAATCGACGTCGCCGACGAAAAGAGCGTCGTCGCGGCCGTGGATCACACGGTCAAACGTTTCGGCCGGCTCGACGCCGTCGTCAACGCCGCCGGCGTCATCAAGAAGGAGCCTTCGCTGGAGATGAGCGTCGCCGAGTTCGATCGCATCGTGCGGATCAATCTCACCGGATCGTTCATCGTCGCCCGCGCCGCCGCCCGCGTGATGAAGGACCAGCCCGCCGATTCCCGCGGCCATCGCGGCTCCATCGTCTTCATCGCCTCGCTCAACAGCTACATTTCCCTTAGCGAAGTCCTGGCTTACGCATCCAGCAAATCCGGCGTCCTGGGCCTGGTGCGCGGATTGGCCAACGAATGGGCACGCCTTGGAATCCGCGTCAACGCCATCGCCCCCGGCCTGTTTCCCACGGATTTGAACCGCGCCCTGATCGAGAACACTCCCCGCGGCGACTTTATGAAGGAACACACCCCGATCGGACGCTTCGGTTATGCCGACGAACTCGTCGGCGCCGCCATCTATCTCGTTTCCCCAGCCGCCAGCTTCACCGCCGGCCAAACGTTGATCGTCGACGGCGGCTTCCTCGCCCGCGGCGTCGGGTTCCCCGGACCAGGCGCCGGTTCCCCCGCGCCAAACCCCCGCGTGAACAAATGAACGAATCACTCAAGGCTCACATTCAAGACGTCCCCGATTTCCCCAAGCCGGGAATCCTGTTTCGGGACATCACCCCATTGCTCTCCAACGCCTCCGCCCTGGCGCTTTCCATCGAGCTTCTGGCCAATCCCTTTCGCGGAAAGCATATCGATCTGGTCGTCGGCGCCGAAAGCCGGGGGTTCATCTTCGGCACCGCCGTGGCATGCTGTCTGTCGGCCGGATTCACCCTCGTCAGGAAGTCCGGCAAACTTCCTCGTAAGCGGATTTCCACGATCTACGATTTGGAATACGGCCAGGACACCCTCGAAATGCACGCCGATGCGATCGTCAGGGGCCAGCGCGTGTTGATTGTCGACGATGTCCTTGCCACCGGCGGAACCATGAAGGCCTGCTGCGATCTGGTGCATCGTCTTGGCGGCGAACTGGTCGGCGTCGCCGTGCTCATCGAATTGGTCGGCCTCAACGGCCGCGCCAAAATTGCCCCCATGCCCCTTCATTCCGTGCTCCAGTATTGATTACCCGCGGCGAACGTGTGTGCGAAAACGAAAAATCATCCGCATGAATGCCAACTTAATGCGCCGCGGCTAAACCCCGCCCGCATCCTGGCCCATGAAGTTCCCCAGCCCCATTCTGGCGATCCCCGCGCCCCGCACGCTCCCCAGAACTCCCCGCTTCGTCTTCTCGATGAATTCCAACAACTCCAGAATCTCCGGCAACATCGGCACGGTCGCGCGAATCGCCGCGACCGCGCCCGGCAACGTCCGGTTCACGTGGATGCAGTGATACGCCGATCGCACCGCGTGAATCGTCGGCCCAGACATCTCCGCCCGTTTGCACCCGATCGCGTTATACCCCTTCAAGCCGCCGTATCTCACCGCTGCAAACGGCGGAATGTCGTGCGAGATGGCTTCTCCGCCGCCGATGATGGCCAGCCTTCCGATCCTCACGAACTGGTGGATCGACACGTTGCCGCCCAGAAACACCCGCGTTCCCACGATGCAATGTCCACCCAGCATCGATCCCTGCGCAAGCATTACGTCTTCCGCCACCTGGCAATCGTGTCCCACGTGCGCGCTATTCATCAGGAAGCAACGATTCCCCACCCGCGTCTCGTGCCCGGCGTCCGGATTGATCGACCGGTGGATCGACGCCGTCTCCCGGATGACCACCTCGTCGCCTACGACCACGCGGGTATTGGCCCCATCGTAACGCGTATGCTGCGGCGGAAGTCCCACGAACGCCGTCGGACCGATCCGGCATTTCCGGCCGATCGTCGTGTTCCCCTGAATGTGGCAACTCTCCAGCACTTGGGTCCCCGGCCCTATCGTCACCCCAGCCTTGATGATGCTGTACGCTCCCACCGTCACGTCGTCCGCCAACTCGGCTCGACGGTCCACGATTGCTGTTGGATGAATCTGTGCCATACGGACCGCGGGCCACGACGAAGTCACTCCCCGACGCCCACGCATTCTATTCGGTGCAACGCATCTCCACAAATGCCCGGCGCGGTGCAACGCCAGGCCCTAACGGCGTTCCGCATTGGGCCTTTGACTCTGGCGCACTGTACCCCCGCCTCGGAATCCGGTAGAAAATCAACTGTCATGATTGATCCCTGGGTCCTGTTTGGCGTCGCGGCCGTTCTGCTTCGCTTGGGATTCGCCTTTTATCTCGCCGGGCTCTCACGATCCAAAAATACCGTCTCCACCCTTTTTCGAGCAATCGTTGAAATCGCCGTCGGCATCCTCGCCTACACCGCCATCGGCGCCGCCATCCACGGCTCTTGGCGCGAAATTGGGCATCCCATGGGTTCCACCGCACTGTTTCTCGCCGCAACCTTTCTCATCGGACCCGCCATTGTCTCCGGCGCGACCATCGAGCGCTCCCGCGCCATCGTCGGCATCGCCTCCGCCGCGATCCTGCCCGGAATCCTCACTCCCCTGACGTGGAGGCTTCTGCAATGGAATTGGCTCGTGGATCACGGCTTCGTCGACGAGGCCGGCGCCACGTACATCCACCTTTCCGCCGCCCTCGTCGCCCTCGTCGCCGTCCTGGCCCTCGGTCCACGCATCGGAAAATACAACCGCGACGGATCCACCAACGCCATCCCCGGCCACAATCTTCCGCTGGCCACCGGCGGGGTCCTTCTGATCCTGGCCATGTGGATTCCCTACGTCGCCGGTTTCGCTTCCAACCCCGCCGTTGCCGCCTTCAACGCCGTCCTCGCCGGCGCGGCCGGCGTCGTCGCGGCGTTTTTATATTGCTCCATCCGCTACGGCCGGCAGGACGTCTTTCTCGTCTACGCCGGAATGCTGGGCGGCCTGGTCTCGATCACCGCCGGCGCCGATCTGCTAATCCCCGCCCGCGCCGTCCTCGCCGGCGCAGTCGCCGGAATCATCGTCCCTTACGCCGTCGTCAAGCTGGACATGATCTGGAAGATCGACGACCCCGCCGCCGGGATCGCAATCCACGGCCTCGGCGGCGCCTGGAGCGCCATCGCCGTCGCCATCCTCGCCCGCGGCACCTGGGCCCATCGCGCCGGCCGCCTCGCCGCACTGGCCGTGGCCCTGGCCATCGTCGCCGCACTGGCCATCGCCGCCTCGGCCTTGCTTCTCTTCCTGCTTCGCGCCACCGTCGGCATTCGATCCCGAGAGCCTGATGAATTCGATGGCCTGGACCTTGCCGAATACGACCTGAACGCCTATCCGGATTTCCAACAGACGACGATCAAAAGTTATCACTTGCGGGAGATGTAGTTCATGGCCCTGGAAGTCGGAATCGTCGGTCTTCCCAACGTCGGCAAGAGCACGATCTTCAACGCCCTCACCGCGGCGGGGGCGCTGGCCGGCAATTATCTCTTCAAAACCATCAAGCCCAACGTCGGCGTCGTCGCGGTTCCCGATGACCGGCTCAAGATCATCAACCAGTTCCAGGAAACGGAAAAAATCGTCCCCGCCACTCTGCGCGTCGTGGACATTGCCGGCATCGCCCGCGGCGCCAGCACCGGCGAAGGCCTGGGCAATAAATTCCTCTCCCACATTCGCGAGGTCGATGCCATCCTCCACGTCGTGCGCTGCTTCGCCAGCGCCGACGTCATCCACGTCGACGGAACCGTCGATCCCGTCCGCGACATCGATACCCTCGACATCGAGCTTGCACTGGCCGACCTGGAAACCGTCGGCCCGTCGCTCGACAAAGCCGAGCGCGTTGCGCATAGCGGCGACAAGGAAGCCCTCGCCAGGGCCGAGTTGCTGAAACGCGCCAAGGAAGTTCTCAATCAGGCCAAACCCGTCCGCTCGCTCGAACTGAATCCCGACGAGCGCAAGCTCATCAAATCCTTCGGTCTCATTACGGCCAAAAAGGTTCTCTACGTCGCCAACGTGGATGAATCAGACGTTCACGGCCAAGGGCCGTTGGTGTCCGCGATGCGCCAACGGGTGGCGGGGGAGGGGGGTGTCGCTGTGCCCGTCTGCGGAAAGCTCGAGGCGGAGCTGGCCGAACTGGAACCGTCCGACCGGACCGAGATGCTCGCCGCCATGGATTTGAAGGAGCCCGCCCTGGCCGTGCTGGCCCGCGAGGCGTATCGCCTGCTCGGCCTGCACAGCTTCTTCACCACCGGCCCCGATGAAATCCGCGCCTGGACCATTCCCATTGGCGCCACCGCCCCCCAGGCGGCGGGAGTCATTCACACCGATTTCGAACGCGGATTCATCCGTGCCGAGGTCTACACTCTCCAGGACCTCCAGCAATACAAAACCGAACCCGCCATCAAGGCCGCTGGAAAGATGCGCGCCGAGGGAAAGAGCTACGTCGTGCGCGAGGGCGACATCGTGCACTTCCTATTTAATGTCTGAATCCCAGACCCAACCTCTTCACGACCGCCCAGGAGATTTCATGGCAGCTTCGTTTGTGGCAAATATCAGAGCCCGGGTGTACGCACATCGGGCGCGCTGGACCGCCCGCCATCTGGCCCGGTTCATCAAGCCAAGCGACCGCGTGCTGGACATCGGAGCCGGCGATTGCCGGCTCGTCGTTCGGTTGCAAAAAATCGTGGGCTGCCAAGTCGTGCCCGTGGACGTCGAGGATTTCAACGTGACCGATGTGCCGCTGACCATGTTCGACGGCCGGCGATTGCCTTTTCCCGATGACAGTTTCGACGTCGTGCTGCTCATATTTGTGTTGCATCACGCGGAGGATGCCAAGGCGATCCTGACCGAGGCCCGCAGGGTCTGCCGCGGGCGGGTGATCGTCTTTGAAGATGTCACGTCGAGATTTCGGGATCGCTTTGTATTTCGAGCATTCCATCGGTTTCTCGCGCGGTGGGAAGGAATTTCCTATCCCTTCCGCGAATGGAAACCGGCGCAGTGGTCGGAATTGGCCCGAAGCCTGGGATTGCGCGAGGAATCGAGCGACCCTCTCGGCCGCCAGCTTGGCATCATCTCCAGTTCTCACATTGCCTTCGTTTGGAGCAAGACACCCTCGTCTCCGGCCGATTGACGCCGCGCATCTGCTCGGGGACGCTATGTCGAGAAACCGGGCATGCAGAATATCGTCATCGACAAGCCCTACGTTCCGGTGCCGCCGCATCGCGGCCGGATTTGGCCGACGATCCTTTCCCTCTATTCTCCGCGATTGCTGCGGAAAAAATACGGCGTGATGCGGGTCGAGTGCGTCAACGCCGAGCGGCTTGGGAAATCCATCGCGGCCGGTCACGGCATCCTCCTGACGCCCAACCATTGCCGTGATGAGGATCCCCTGCTGATGGGCAGCCTTTCACGCGCGGTCCATTCTCCATTTTTTGTCATGGCGAGTTGGCACGTCTTTATGCAGGATCGCGTGCAGGCGTTCCTGCTGCGGCGCGCCGGCGCGTTCAGCATCTATCGCGAGGGCATCGACCGCGCCGCGTTGAATACGGCCGTCGAAATCCTGGAGCACGCCGAGCGCCCTCTGGTGATCTTTCCCGAAGGGCTCGTTTCGCGCACCAACGACCGGCTCAACGAACTGCTCGATGGAACGGCGATGATCGCGCGGACCGCCGCCAAGAAACGCGCCAAGCTCCAGCCGCCGCGGAAGGTGGTCGTGCATCCGGTAGCCATCCGGTATCGGTTTCAGGGCAACGTCGAGCCGGCGATCACCGCCGTGTTGGACGAGATCGAAACGCGCCTGACCTGGCGAAAACAAAAACAGCTTGCTTTGGTCGATCGGATCTACAAAACCGGACGCGCTTTGCTGACGCTCAAGGAGTTGGAATATCTGGGTGAAGCCCGCGGCGGCGACGTGGGGCCCCGATTGGCCGGTCTGATCGACGCGATCCTCGTCCCGCTCGAACAAAAATGGCTTGGAGCCAAGCAGGACGACACCGTTCCATCTCGGGTCAAGCGTTTGCGCTCGGCCATCCTCCCCGACATGACCAAGGACCAGATTGACGAGACCGAGCGCCAGCGGCGGTGGAAGCAGCTCGCCGACCTGTACCTGGCCCAGCAGTTGTTCCACTATCCGCCGGATTACGTGCGCACCAATCCTACGCCGGAGCGATTGCTGGAAACGGTGGAGCGATTCGAGGAGGACCTGACGGATCGCGTTCGCGTCCACGGCCTGTTCCATGCGACGATCACCGTGGGCGAGGCGATTGAGGCTTCCCCCACCCGCGAGGGCCGCGGCGGAGACGACCCGCTGATGGACCAGATTGCCGCACAATTGCGCCGGATGCTCGGATTGGAGGATTGCCCGTGAATGCCCCCGGCATTGCGATGATAGCGTTTCCCGTGCTTGCCGCGCGAGTCCTGGCGATCGCAGGCAGTCTCGCCCTGTGGTTCTGGACGCAATGGCTTTTGGCGCGGCGGGCGCCGGCCACCGGAGAGGAAACCGGCGTGATTTGCGATGGAATTCATCGCCTCACCGCCCGGATCAACCGCCGCCTGATTGACGATCCACATCGTGCAAACGCGCTGCTTATATCCAGTTCGCTGGTCATCGACTTGCTGGGGTTCTACCTCCTCGCTTCGGCGATTTTCGGCCCCACGATCCAGCCGTTTCTGGGATTGCTGATGCTCTTTGCACTGCGCCAATTCTGCCAGGCCTTTTGTCCCCTGCCTGCGCCGCCGGGGATGATCTGGCGCAGCCCCGGCTTCCCGGCCATGCTGGTTACCTATGGCACCTCCAACGATCTATTCTTCTCGGGCCATACCGCCATTGCCGTCTATGGCGCAGCGGCCCTGGCGACGGCCTTTGGCCCGGTGGGAGTGTTGCTGGGCGCGTTGATCGTGTTGTTCGAGATCAGTGCGGTCCTGGTCCTGCGAGCCCATTACACCATGGACGTCTTCGCCGGCGCGGTGACGGCCCTGTATGTCCATCGGCTGGCGATCGATTGGGCGCCGACCATTGACGGCTGGATTGTACATGCCGTTGCCGCCGTGGCCCGATGAAACCGGGTTTTTGGCCGGAAATGGATTTGAGCGCGGATTGCGTCGGGGGTTCTTCCTACCGCAAACACACGACACATGCGACGACAATGCCGAAACAAGCGACAATCGTCAAAACGATGCAGCCGACGGCAAAATGGAGCGGATCAATGCTATTCTGCTCTGTGGAATCTAAGAGGCTCATGTTCGGCGATCCTTGGCTCGCGGGAGTTCCCAACCGTCCGATATATCAGTGTCGGCTTGGAGAGCGCAACGGCTGCACAAATTATAGGCGCCGGTTTGTCCGGTGGACGCACCGCCGGCTTTCTCGTAACATCTGACCCCGGAAACCAGCCCAACCGAATCCAGGATCTTTTTCCACGGCAATGACATGAGGCATTTCGATTGCGTTGTGATCGGTTCCGGACCGGGCGGCCAGAAGGCGGCGATTCAGGCGGCGAAACTCGGCAAGACCGTTTGCATCATCGAAAAGAGCAACGTCCTCGGCGGCACGTCCATCAACACCGGCACCATCCCCTCCAAGGCCCTGCGCGAGGCCGTCCTGCATCTGACCGGCCTCAACCGCCGCAGCCTTTTTGGCGAAAGCTATCGCGTCAAGCGAACCATCACCATCGCCGATCTCATCTACGTCAGCGAGCAGGTCGTTCACACCGAATTGGATTTGATCCGTAACCAACTCGAGCGCAACGGCGTCGAATTGATCTGGGGAACCGCGAAATTCGAGCAGGAAATCGTCATCCGCGTCGAGCGCCCGGACGATTTCGAGGTCATCAGCGGCGACACGATCATCGTCGCCTCCGGAACCTGCCCTGCCCGGCCCGATTCCGTCCCCTTCGACAATAAAACCGTTTTCACTTCCGATGAGTTGCTCAAGCTCGATCACATTCCCAAGACCATGATCGTCGTCGGCGGGGGGGTGATCGGAATCGAGTATGCCTGCATGCTGGCGGCTCTGGGCGTGAAGATCACGCTTGTCGAAGGCCGCAACGAGGTGCTCGGGTTTCTGGACGCGGAGATCACCGAGGCCTTGCAATACCAGATGCGCCGGATGGGCGTTACGCTGCGCCTGGGCGAGAAGGTTCACAAGATCGAACGGTTGCCCGCCGAGGTCGGCAACGGCGCGGCCGTGCAGGCAACGCTGGAAAGCGGCAAAACCCTGCGCGCCCAGACCCTGCTGTACGCCGTCGGCAGGCAGGGAACCACTTCGGCTCTCAACCTGGAACGCGCCGGCCTCAAGGCCGACGACCGACAGAGGCTCAAGGTCAACGCCAATTATCAAACCGATGTGCAGCACATTTATGCCGTGGGCGACGTGATCGGATTTCCCGCCTTGGCCAGCACCGCGATGGAACAGGGCCGGCTGGCGGTCTGCCATGCCTTCGGCGTTCCCACTCGCAGCATCCCCGAGCTTTTCCCCATCGGCATTTACGCCATCCCCGAAATCTCCATGGTCGGCAGGACCGAGCTTCAACTGACCACCGCCGGTATCCCTTACGAGGCGGGCATTGCCCAATATCGCGAACTGGCCCGCGGCCAGCTTCTGGGCGACACCGACGGCATGCTCAAGCTCCTGATCCACCAGGAAAACCGTCAAATCCTCGGCGTTCACGCCATCGGCACCGGCGCCACGGAGCTTATCCATATCGGACAGGCTGTCATGGCATTGCAAGGCACGCTCGATTATTTCGTCAACAGCGTGTTCAACTATCCAACGCTGGCCGAGGCGTACAAAGTCGCGGCCCTGAATGGAATGAACAAGCTCCAGCAGACGTAAGCAAGGCTTTCAAGCATGAGCATTTCCCAGCCGTTCTTGCCATTTCCGCACGTCGCAAATTCAGGTCCATTTTTCCGAGTTTGCGTCTAAAAATGTCCCACTCTGCCCTAAAATGTCCCATCCCACCCCCCCCTCCCCCCGCGCTGCGCGAGAAAGTGCCGCGGGGAACAGTAGAGCCGTAGATGGGGAAGGAAATGGAGAGACGAAGATGGGCCATTGGACCACACGTTACCAAACAATAACCTAACTGTCGCCGGTTTGCAAGGAAAAAATTCGAGGCGGATCTGCTTGCTACTTGAGGAAATTGGAAGAGTGAAATGTCTGGTAAAGCGCTCAAGTTCGGTTTCCA
>Ga0209415_10013402_pt1 | contig 13523 bp, 9 predicted proteins | sample PeaSoiSIISIP2007_FD_187696 | JGI IMG/M metagenome (GOLD analysis project Ga0209415, IMG submission 187696) | Peat soil microbial communities from Weissenstadt, Germany - SII-SIP-2007 (SPAdes) (version 2) | ecosystem: Environmental > Terrestrial > Soil > Wetlands > Peat | place: Germany... | reverse complement strand
GGTGGCTGTCACCGGCTGCGGCTTGGGCACCCGGACGGTCAACCGCCGCCCTCCGCCCGCCGCCACCGAGCCACGCGCCGGCACGGTCTCGGGCAGGTGGCGCACCCGCTTCAGCATGCGCGACAGGCTCTCGCCGTCGATCGGGCGGGCGAAGTAGAAGCCCTGGCAGAGGTTGACGTCGAGCGTGTTCAGCACGTCGGCCTGCTCCAGGGTCTCCACGCCCTCGGCCACGGTGGCGATGGAGAGGGCCCGGCTGAGCTGGGCCACGGTGCGCATCAGCTGCTGGCTCTTCTTCGACTCGGTGATGTTGTCGGTGAAGCTCTTGTCCAGCTTGAGGAAGTCGACGGGCAGGTCCTGGAGGTGGCCGAGCGACGAGTAGCCGGTGCCGAAGTCGTCGATGGCGATGCGGACCCCGATCTCCTTCAGCGCGGCGAACTGGCGGAGCGCCGCACGGATGTCGGTCATCACCTGGGATTCGATGATCTCCAGCACCAGGTGGCGCGGGTCCAGTCCCGAGTCGTTGAGGGCCGATACCACGTCGTTCTGGAGCTGGGTGCCGAAGAGTTGCCGCGCCGAGACGTTGACGCTGAGCAGGAAGTCCTTGAAGAGGCCGGGGTGGCTGTTCCGCCATCTCTGGGTCTGGGTGCACGCCTCACGCAGCACCCACGCCCCCAGCGGGATGATCAGCCCGGTCGCCTCGGCGAGGGGGATGAAGTCGAGCGGTGGCACCAGGCCCCGCTCGGGATGCTGCCAGCGCACCAGCGCCTCGACACCGAGGATGCGCCGGTACTTCGAGTCCACGATCGGCTGGTAGTGGAGGACGAATTGGTCCTGCTCCAGCGCGGTGCGCAGGTCCCGCTCGAAGGCGATGCGCTCGACCTCGCTGGAGTGGAGCTCGGCCCGGTAGACGACGTAGCGGCTCTTGCCCTGGCGCTTGGCACACAGCAGGGCGACGTCGGCGTTGCGGAGCAGCTCCTCGGGCCCGCTCTCACCGTCCATCATGACCACCCCGGCGCTGGCGCTGACCGTGCAGCTGAGCAGCTCGGCGGGGTAGGGCTCCTGCACCGCCTCGACGATCCGGTGGGCGATAACCTCGACGTCGCCGCGGTCTCCCGCCATCGGCAGCAGCACCGCGAACTCGTCACCACTGAGCCGGGAGACGATGTCGGTGGTGCGCAGGCAGCTGCGGATGCGCTGCGCGGTCCCGCGCAGGACCTCGTCGCCGACGCCGTGCCCGACGGAGTCGTTGATGGACTTGAGATTGTCGAGGTCGATAAGCAGCAGGGCCAGCTCGGCCCCGGACCGGACGTGGCGCTCCAGCTCGCGCTCGAAGGCGCGCCGGTTGGGCACGCCGGTCAGAGCGTCGACGCTCGCCATGCCCTCGATCTCGACGTGGCGCTGGGCCAGCTCGGTGCGGGCCCGGTAGAGATGGATGGTCACCACGACCACGGCCGCGGCCAGGATCGCCACGCCGGCGACCACCAGGCTCGTCGGCGCCGCCCCTCCCGCCATCGCGCCGCCCGAGGCGAGGGCGGCCACGGCCAGGGCCACCGCCGCGAGGGTCGCCGCCAGGGCCATCGCGACCGCCAGGCGCAGCGCCCCTGAGCCGGCCGGAGGGGAGGAGGGGGTGTCCGGAGCGGTGGGCTGCGTGGACATCGAATAGAGCATATGCACTACTCGCGGCACCCCCGATGACGGGTTTCCGTCTCCCATGTGACAGATCTCCATCGCGATCTGTCACGAACGGATTGTGCCCGCCGAGATTGCACATCCCGGTCAAGAAGCCGTCGAAGGCTCCGGGAGCGCTCCCACGCCGGGCCGCCCTCAGACGCCGCCGAGGAGTCCTTCGGACGGACCCGCCGCCCTTCCGCCCAGCCCCGGGACCGCCAGGACGGATCCGCAACCCAGGCAGATCAGGGCCCAGGGAACAAGCCGGACGCCCGTGCCCCCGGCCTGCTGCCCGGCCAGGTCGACGAGTGCCAGCCCGGAGAGGACGATCCAGCCGGCGATCAGGGCCGCGCTCGCCGCATCGGGCCAGCCGCGGGCCCGGCACGCCAGCCAGCCGAGCACGGCCACCAGGACCGGGGCGAGCAGGGTGAGGTCGTGGCCCAGCAGGTGCGGGGAGGCGAGCAGGGAGAGGACGGTGGCGGCGAAGAGCGCCGGCTCCAACAGCGCCGGCTCCCGCCGCGCCCTGGCCCCCACCCAGTAGGCGGTCGCGAGGGCGGCGGCACCGCCGGCGATGGTGAGCACGTCGGTGAGCCGTCCCGGCCCCAGCGTGGAGCCGAAGAGCCCGCTGAACCCGAGCATCTCCCGGACCGGGCTGTTCGACGGCTGGAGGAGGGCCCCGACGTAGCTCTCGACCCCACCCACGCCGACCGCGGCGACGCTGGCCAGGAGCAGGGCGACCGCGCCGGCGAGTGCCCCGCCCGCCGCCCGCCAGTCCCTCCGGCCGATGACGAACGCGGCCAGCCCCAGGGCCAGGTGGGGCTTGGCCACCCCGACGCCGAGGGCCACCACCAGCCCCGCGGCGAACGAGCGATCCCGCCGCCAGAGGGCATACCCCCCGGCCAGCCCGAGCGCCGCGAAGCCGTCCCACTGCCCCTCCAGGAAGAGGAGGGCGGTTCCCACCCCCGCCAGCGCGGCCAGGCTGACGGCGAGTCGCGCCGGGCCGGCCCGGGCCGGCCACGGTGCGGCGCGGGCCGCGACCGCCACGGCGGCGACCATGAGCAGCACCTGCAGCCACGACCAGAGGGCCCACGCGGCGCCACCGTTGACCAGGGTGGCCGGCAGGGCCAGCAGCAGCGCCGCCGGCGGGTTCTCGAAGGGGATGTCGGAGTGGTCGGCGGGGGCTCCGGTGGCGCGCAGCGCCTGCGTCTCGGCCGGCAGGTCGTAGATCTGTGCGCCCCGCCCCTCGCGCCATAGGGTCGCGGCGACGTAGGTCCCGGCAAAGTCGCTGGTGCGGTTGAGCGGCGTCTGGGGAGCGACCACCGCCCAGTCGCGGACATATGTCGCGAGGACCAGCACGGCGAGCCCGGCCAGCAGCCCGCAGATCAGCCGGGAACGCCCGGTCATGGCAGCTCAGATGTGCTCACGGCTCCCGGCCAGGATATGGGGACCGCGCAGCCCCCTCCGGCAACGACATCCGCCGGTGACGGAGTCGTCACCGCGGCGATCCGCTACTCGCCGTCCACCCGGGCGAAGGCCAGGCAGGCGTTGTGCCCGCCGAAGCCGAAGCTGGTGCTGATGGCCAGGTCCACCGGCGCGCTGCGCCCGACGTTGGGGACGTAGTCGAGGTCGCACTCGGGGTCCGGCTCGTCCAGGTTGATGGTCGGTGGGACGAAGCGGTCGCGGATGGCCAGGATCGTGAAGATCGCCTCCAACCCGCCGGCGGCTCCCAGCAGGTGGCCGGTCATCGACTTGGTGGAGCTGATCGGCACGGTGGCCGCGCGCGCGCCGAGCGCCGCCTTGACGGCCCGCGTCTCCGCCGCGTCGTTGAGCTGAGTGGAGGTCCCGTGGGCGTTCACGTAGTCGACGGCGTCGGGCCCGCGCCCGGCTCGCCACAGGGCGCGCTGGACGCTGCGGCAGGCACCGGTGCCCGCGGGGTCGGGCTGCACCACGTCCACGGCGTCGTCGGTGGCTCCGTAGCCGACGACCTCCGCGTAGATGCGGGCGCCGCGGCGGCGGGCGTGCTCGTACTCCTCGAGGATCAGGATCCCCGAGCCCTCGCCCATCACGAACCCATCGCGGTCCTTGTCGAAGGGCCGAGAGGCCTTCTCGGGCTCGTCGTTGCGGGTGGACATCGCCTGCATGGCGGTGAAGGTGGCGATGCCGATCCGGCAGATCGCCGCCTCGGCGCCGCCGGCGATGACCGCCACGGAGTCGCCTCTCCGGATCCATTCGGCCGCCTCGCCGATGGCGTTGCCCGAGGAGGCGCAGGCGGAGACCGCCGCGAAGTTCGGCCCGCGGGCACCGAACTCGATGGCCACCCGGCCCGCGGTCATGTCGGGGATCATCGCCGGGATCGTGAAGGGGGAGACGCGGCGCGGTCCCAGCTCGTTGAGGCGGACCACCGCGTTCTCCAGCCACTCCAGGCCGCCGATCCCGGAGGCCACCAGCACCCCCACGTCGTCGCCGATGGAGCGCACGTCGAGACCCGAGTCCGCGACGGCCTGGCGTGCCGCCGCCAGGCCGAAGGCCACGCAGCGCGAGGTCCGGCGCGCCTCCTTCAGTCCCAGGTGCTCGGCCGCGTCGAACCCCTTCACCTCTCCGGCGATCCGGGTGGGGAGGTCGGAGGCCTCGCAGAGCGAGATGGGGACGATGCCCGAGCGGCCCCGGCGGCAAGCGTCCCAGCTCGACTCGACATCGAGGCCGAGAGGGCTGACCGCCCCCATGCCGGAGACCACCACCCGCACGCGGCCGTTGGGCTCGCTACTCATCCGCCGAGCGTCTCCAGAACGTGGGCGGCCGAGGGTGCCCCCTGGCTGTGGTAACCGCCGTCGACGTGCAGCATCTCCCCGGTGACCGCCCGCGACAGGTCGCTGAGCAGGAAGACGGCGGCGTCCGCCACCGGGGCGGCGTCCCCGCTGTCCCAGCCCAGCGGTGCCGCACGCTGCCACGCGTCCTTGAGGTCGGAGAACGACGAGATGGCCTTGGCGGCCATCGTCTCGAGGGGCCCCGCCGACAGCGTGTTCACCCGGATGCGCCGGTGTCCCAGGTCCCGTGCCAGGTAGCGGACGATCGACTCCAGGGCCGCCTTGGTCGGGCCCATCCAGTCGTAGAGGGGCCAGGCGACGGTGGCGTCGAAGGTGAGCGTGACCAGCGAGCCGCCGCGCTCCTCCATCAGGGGGGCGAGCTCCTGAGCCATGGTCTTGAGGCTGAAGGCGGAGATCTGCATGGCGGTGGCCACCGACTCCCAGGGCGTGGTCAGGAACCGCCCGCCGAGGGCGTCCTCGGGCGCGTAGCCGATGGCGTGGACGGCGCCGTCGAGGCCACCCCAGGTCTGCCACAGCGTGGCGGCGACGGCCGCCACCTGGTCCGGGCGAGCGGCGTCCATCTCCAGCACCGGCCCCTCGAGGCCGAGGCGCCGGGCGCTGCGCTCGGTCAGGCTCAGGGCCCGGCCGAAGGAGGTGAGGATCACCTCCGCTCCATGCTCGAGGCAGGCGTCGGCGATCGAGTACGCGATGCTCTTGGGGGTGAGCACGCCGGTGACCAGGATGCGCCGGCCCGCGAGCAGGCCACCGGGAGCGGCGGTGCTGCGGGAAGTCGCGTTCGCGCGGGGCTCAGGGGTCACGGAGGCGGAATCTCCCTCATGGCACGTGAAGGTGGAATCGGAGGAGGCGGCTCCGGTTACGGATCTTCACCCTCTCTCCACCCGGCGGACGAGCTCCAGCATGCGCCGATGCCAGCCCGGGCCGCCGGCCAGGATGTCGCCGCTCTGGAAGACGGCGTCCGGGTCGCCGCCCCAGTCGGTGACCACGCCACCCGCCTCGCGGACCAGCAGGGCACCGGCAGCGATGTCCCACAGCCCGAGCCCCAGCTCGAAGAAGCCGCTCCACACCCCGGAGGCGCAGTAGGCGAGGTCGAGCGACGCGGCCCCGACCCGGCGCAGGTCCTCGAACTCCCCGAGCGCCGCGTTCATCACCGCCAGGTAGCGCGCGTGCCACTCGGGATGCCGGAAGGGGAAGCCGGTGGCGGTGACGCCGGCGGCCGGGCTGTCGCGGAGGTCGAGGCGGCGCCCGGAACGGTCGAAGGCGCCCTCCCCCCGCAGCGCGACCCATCGGGCCCCGAGCTCGGGGGCGCTCACCACGCCGACGGTCGGCTGCCCCGCCTCCACCAGGGCGACGCTCACCCCCACCATCGGGAACCCGAGCACGAAGTTGGTGGTCCCGTCGAGGGGATCCACCACCCAGAATCGCTCCCCCCGGGTGCCCCCGGCCTCCTCGGCGAGGATGGAGATCTCCGGGGTCGCCATCCGCAGGATGGACGTCGCCGCCGCCTCGGCCTCGCGGTCCACGCTGGTCACCCAGTCGCCCCGGCCCTTGGACTCGGGGACCGCCGCGCGGCCGCTGGCCCGGGCGGCGGTGATGACCCGCCCGCCGGCCTCCGCCGCAGCGGTGGCGAGGTGGAGGAGGTCGGCGGCGTGGCGCGGCACGGCAGGGGTGGCGACCATCCTGCGCATGATCACCGATGGGCTCCCCCGCTCGTCGCGGCGGCCAGTTCGAGGCGCTCGATTGGGACGTGGCGGCCAGTCCCTGGGGGGATCGGGTCCGGCCCTCGCGAGGCGGTCTCCGGCCCGCTAGTGTTGACCCAGATGGAGCAGAGGCGGGGCCGAGGCCCGATCCTGGTCGGCACCTGCAACTGGGTCGATCACGAGGAGTTCTATCCGGACGAGCTCCGCGGCCGGCGCCAGCGGGAGCGACTCGGCTTCTACGCCCGCTACTTCCCCCTGGTCGAGATCGACTCCAGCTTCTACGGGATCCCGACCCCCGACCGGGTGGCCGACTGGGTGGCTCGGACCCCCGACGCCTTCCGCTTCAACATCAAGGCGTACCGGAGCCTCACCGGTCACGAGCGAGAGCAGGGCCGGCCCCGGCCGCCGACCGATGACGAGGAGCGGACCTTCCTGGAGGCGCTGGTGCCGCTCCGGGAGTCCGGGAAGCTGGGCGCGATCCACTACCAGTTCCCACCCTGGCTGGTCAGCGGGCCGGCGGGGCGCGAGGCGCTGCTGCGCACCCGAGACCGGCACCCCGACGACGTCATCGCCATCGAGTTCCGTCACCGCTCCTGGTTCGAGAAGGAGCGGCTCGCCGAGACCGAGGACCTGCTCTCTGAGCTGGACTGCACCCTGGTCGGGGTCGACGCCCCCCAGCTGGGGAGCGGGACGGCGCCGCCACACCTGGCGGTCACCTCGCCCCGGCTGGTGCTGGTCCGCTTTCACGGGCGCAACTACGAGACCTGGTACCGGAAGGCCAAGACGACCGGCGAGCGCTTCGACTACCTCTATTCACCGTCGCAGCTGCAGCAGTGGGTGCCGGCGATCCAGGCTGCCGCCGAACACGGCATTCCCGTCCATGTGCTCATGAACAACAATCGCAGCAACTACGCGGTGGTCAACGGCTTCGACATGGCCCACCTGCTCGGCGTGCCGCTGCCCCGCCCCCCCGCGCCGATCCTGCGCCGGATGGGCGAGCGTGATGGGGAGGTCCCGATCTGGGCGCGCGATGCCCCCGAGCCACCGGCCCAGCCGGCGCCGGAAGGGCCTGCGGACTCGGAATCCGGACCGGTTGTGGCACAATCGGGTCAGCTCTCTCTCGACGTCTGATCCCGCGGCCGCCATCGGGGGCCTGCCCTCGTCGCCGCCGCGGCCCGGGCTTTTATCCGCTGCGCGAATGCGCGAGAATAACCGTGCGGGATGTCCGGTGCCCAGCAGCCCTGGCTGCTCGGTGTCGCTCCACCCGATTCCCTAGCGCACCGAGGTCTCGCTGCCGGGTCCGGGTCCCCGATCGTCCCTGGAGGTATGTGCGATGGCTATGGCGTCCCCCCACCGCAATGAAAGATTGCAGCGCCGGCCGGCTCCCACCGGTCTGGTGGTGCGCAACGACGCCGAGACATACGAGGTCGAGGTCGCCAAGGCCCTCAACCAGTGGGCGGTGACCGTGACCAGCGTGGCCGACGGACGGATGATCTGCCAGGACTTCTTCAGCCGCCGTTGGGAGGCCGTCGCCCGCGCCGAGGACTTCGTCCGGCTTCTCAATCGCTCGGAACCCCCTCCCGGCTGGTAGCAGCGGCCGGCGCTGAGGGGATCACAGCGGTCCCCCTGCCCGGGGAGGGCTCGTGACGGCGTCCTACGCGGAGGAGGCCGAACTCGAGGGGGATGCCTGCTCCGACTCGTCGGCCGGGAACTGGACCACCAGGTCCTGGGATGCGCCCGCCCGCCACACCGTGATCGCCATGGCGTCGCCCGGGTGCCGGGCGGCCACCGCGGTGCGGAACTGGGACTCCCCACCGGTGAGGGTGTAGGCGCCGATGGCGGTGATGACGTCCCTGGGGCTCACCCCGGCGGCGGCGGCCGGGGAGCCCGCGCGAACCGGACCGACCTCGACCCCGTAGGCGGCGGGCAGCCCATGGGCGGCGGCGATGGCGGCGGTCACGGTGCGCACCCCCGCTCCGAAGCTCACGCTCGGACCGGACTCCCCCTCGGGACGGGGCAGGAAGCGGGCGAGCTGGACGGGATCGAAGCCGACGATGAGCCGGTCACCGATCTGGAAGGCCGGGACGGTGACCCTGCCCAGCCGGCCCAGCAGGATGGCGCTCGCCGACGGGTCGGTGAGGATGTCGCGAACCCGGTGCTCGACGCCCCTCTGGGCGAGGTACTGGAGGGCCGCGGCGCACTCCGGGTCGCCACCCCGGACATAGACGGTGACCTGCTCGCTCATCTCGCGCGAAGAAGGCTAGCAGGGGCAGTTGCGAGCCTGGTGGCTCAGCCCTCGGCCGCAGGTGCCGGCGGGCCCGACGGGCCTCCGCCCATGCCCTCGCCCCCGTCCCGAGCCGGCCGGTCGGACCCATCCGGACCGCCGGCGGCGGTGGGTCCCTGGGGTCGCGGACCATGGCGGTGGCGGCGGCGGCGGCGCGACCGCGCACTCGGCTGGCCCTCCCCGGAGGGTGCGCCGGCCTCACCGGAGAGCTGCGCCTGACCGTCTGGCCCCGGGACGCCACCGGCCATCTCCGGGTGCGTCCCGCCGCGGCGGCGGCGACGGCGACGCCGGCGGGCCGTCTGACCGGCTTCCCCCTCGGCCCCGGCGACTCCCTCGGCGGGCGCGATCGGCTGACCGTCGGGCTGGAGGGCCGGCGGCGCCTGCCCGGCGGCGCCCCCGCGGCGGCGGCGCCGGCGGCGGCGCGACGGTGCACCCTCGCCTAGGCCCGCCTCGCCGTCCGACCCGAAGGTGTGGTCCGGCCGCCGCCGCGGCGACACCACCTCGGCGGCCGGGACATAGCCGCCGGACTCGCGCGCGGCCTCGACCAGGACGCCGTACATCGACTCCTCGCCCGACCTCAGGGTGGCCGCGTCGCCGATGCACACGACCAGCCGCCGGGCCCGGGAGACGGCGACGTTCAGCCGGTTGGGCACCCGCAGGAACCCGATCCTGCCCCGCTCGTTGGAGCGGACCAGCGAGATGACGACCAGGTCCTCCTCGCGGCCCTCGAAGGAGTCCACCGTGTCGATCTTCACCGAGCGCTTGAACTTGCGGCGTCCCAGGGCCTGGCGGAGCCGCTCCACCTGCTCCGCGTACATGGCGATGACCGCCATGCTCAGCTCGCGGGAGCAGCGTTCGTCGAGCAGCCGGACCACGTGGGCCGCCACCCGAACCTCGGTCTCGTTGCGCAGGGTGCCGCCGGGACCGCGGCGCTCCCGGCTGCCCCGCATGCCGTCGGTATCGACGAAGTGGAGGGCCACCGGCAGCGGCTTGCGGGTCACGAACTCGTAGGCCTGGACCTCGGGGGCGTCCTCGAGCTGGCCGTCGTACGAGGCGCGCGACACGTAGGCGGATATCTGGGGATGCATCCGGTGCTGGATGGTCAGCAGGCAGCGGGCCTCGGCGGGAAGGCCACCGTCCCACGCCATCTCGAAGAGGGAGGTGTTGACCAGCTCCTCGAGGAAGGGGTCGGTCTCGACGATGCCGTAGAGGGAGTCGTCCTCGACCGGCGGCAGCTGCTTGTGGTCGCCGACCAGCGCCAGGGCCGAACCCAGGCGGAGCGCCGGCAGCGCCTCGTCGGCCCGTGCCTTGTTGGCCTCGTCGAGGATGACCACGTCGAAGTTCATGTCGGTGATCCCCGAGGTGGCCGCCGTCGCGCAGGTGGCGAAGTAGCAGTTGGCCTCCATCAGCCGCGGGTCGTCCTCGTCGTCGCAGCGGAAGCGCTCCACCGCGGGATGGACGCGCTCGGCCCGGGCCACCCGCACCGCCCGCATCCCGGGGGTGCCGGCGAGCCGCTCCAGCGCGTTGTCGACCGCCAGGTTGGAGTGGGAGGTGACCAGGATCCGCTCCTCGGGGTCGGTCGCCAGCCGGCGCTTCACCGCCTCGACGATGACCGTGGTCTTGCCGGTCCCCGGCGGCCCCTGGATGAACACCGCCTGGCCGGCCTGGAGCCCGGCGAGGAGGGCGACGGCACGGTCCTGGGGTGGGTTGGCCTGCATCCCCTCGGTGAGCCAGCTCGCCGCCTCCGGGCTGGCGGTGTAGGCGGGTGAGCGCACCGTGTCGGCGGCGACCAGCAGCTGGGCGAGCAGGCCCACTCCGAAGTCGCGGGTCGCGATCGCGGCCAGCACCGACCGCTTGGCCTGGTAGAGCGCCCGGTTGAACGAGGGGGTGATGTAGCCCTCGGTCCCGGCGTGCTCGAAGGTCCGGGTGCTCACCTCGACGGTGTGGCGGCGGTGGTCGATCCGCGACACCCGGCCGACGAAGTTGGGCTCGTCCTCGGGCTCCACCAGCACCGCCGCGTCGGGGGCGAGGTTGATGGTCTCGTCCTCGGGTACGGCGAACTCGACCTTGGCGATCTCCGGCTGGCGGCGGTCGGCGTCGCCGAACTCTCGTCCGCACGAGGGGCAGCGCGTGTGCTCCCCCGGGCGCCAGAGCGCCCGGCAGGTCTTGCACCGCCAGAACTCGCGGGCCGCGACGTAGCGGGTGCGCTGGGTCTGGGCCCGGCCCTTCTCCGCCGACTCGAGGCGCTCGACCAGCTTCAGGGTGGCGTAGAGGCGCTCACTCTTGGCCGCCTTGGCGGCGGCGCGGCGCCAATCCAGGATCCGGAAGGTGTCGCTCGCCACCCCGTTGGCCGCGGTCACCACCGGGTGACGGGCGGTCAGGGTCAGGATCTTGGCCCCCTCGGGATGGTCGCTGACCGGCTTGAGCGAGATCACCCGGAGGGCCAGATGCGCGGGGTCCCCGCCGGGGTCGGGCTGGGGAACGCATTGCAGGGTGAGGTCGGGGAGCGCCAGCCGCACCTGCGGGGGGTCGTCGTCGCTGAAGGAGGCGGTGAGGTGGCCGAGCTCGGAGAGGCGCTCGGCGAAGACGGCGCGCGGATCGGCGCCGGCGGCACCGCCGTTTGCAAGGGTGGTGAGCACGACCATCGCATCACTCTCATCGGGCACGATGAGGTGAAGCCGGTCGAGCGCGAGGTCCGGTGCTATCAGCGGACTGTCAACCTCGATGCGCCGCAGGAATTTGCCGTACGGCGTCAGCACACGTATTCCGGGAAGCTTCGGAGGCACGCGCTCGCGGCAATGACGCGGCATCTGGCCGGCGGCCGGCCGGGGCAGCGGCTCTCGAAAGCTCCCGCCTGCTCCGACTATACGCGAACCGGTGCCAGTTGCAACGGACGGGCTGAATCGTGTCATCGCCGTCGCAGCCGGCCACTGGCCAGGACAGGGACGGTGGGGTGGCCGCTTGCGACAAACTTCGCCGTTGACGCCATGACCGACCTCGACCGCCCGCCCGTCCCCGACGCCCCGCGGGCCGCACCGGCACGCCGGGCAAACCCGCTCCCCCCCGGGGCCCTGGTCATCGGGATCGCGCTCGCGTTCCAGGGGCTGACCACCTACGCCTTCCTGGTGATCGCCAACCACGCCCTCGCGCCCAAGCCCTACTCGGCGTTCAGCGCCCTCTGGGCGCTCACCTTCGTGGCCGCCCCCGGCCTCTTCCTGCCCCTGGAGCAGGAGGTCGGGCGGGCGGCGTCGGCGCGGCGGGTGGCCGGGCTCGGGGCCGGGCCGGTGGTCCGGCGGGCGCTGCTGCTGGGGGCCGGCCTCGCCCTGGGCGTGATCGTCCTGGCCAGCGCCGCCGAGGGCCCGCTGGTGAGCACCCTCTTCAACGGCCAGGGGCTGCTGCTGGCGGGCTTCCTGGTCGCGATGGCCGTCTACGCCCTCTACTACCTCTCCCGGGGGACGCTCGCCGGCTCCGCCCGGTTCGGCGGCTACGCGGCCGTCCTGATGATCGAGGGGGTGGTCCGGATCGCAGCCGCGCTGGTGCTCCTCCGGGCCGGGGTGAGCAACGACGGCGCCTACGGGCTGGCCATCAGCCTACCGTGCCTGATCGGCCTCGCCGCGGTGCTGCCCCGCCAGCGCGGCATCGCCACCCCGGGCCCGCCGGCGCGCTGGAGCGAGATGTCCGCCGCCCTCGGCTGGCTGCTCGCGGGGGCCCTGCTGGCCCAGGCGCTGACCAACGTCGCCCCGCTCGCGGTCAAGGCGCTCTTCAGCGGCGGCGACCCGAGCGCCGCGGGCCGTGTCCTCAACGGCCTGATCGTCGCCCGGATCCCGCTGTTCTTCTTCCAGGCGATCCAGGCGTCGCTGATGCCCAAGCTCTCGGCCGACGCCGCCGCCGGGCGGCTGGACGACTTCCGCGCCCTTCTGCGCAGGGTGCTGCTCCTGGTTGTCCTGGCGGTGCTGGTCTCGGTGGCGGGCATGGCCCTGCTGGGCCCGCCCATCCTCCAGATCCTCTTCCACAGCAGCCGCCCGCTGGCGCGCGGCGACCTCGCCCTGCTCGCCCTGGGCAGCGAGGGGATGATGGCCGCCTTCGCCCTCGCCTACGCCTGTATCGCGCTGCGCGGGTACCGCGGAGCGACAGCGGGCTGGGTCGCCGGCACCGTGGCGCTGGTGCTCGCCCTGGCCGTGCTGCCGGGGAACCTGATCCGGGTCGAGATCGCCTTCTGCATCGGCGTCGCGGTCGCCTGCGCGGTGATGGGGGTGGGACTCAGGATGCGACTGCGCTCGCAGCGCTCGAGCTGACCGCGCGCAGGTCGGACTCCACCATCATCGCCACCAGCTCGGGGAAGGAGACGGTGGGCTCCCAGCCGAGCACCCGGCGCGCCTTGCTCGCGTCGCCGACGAGCGCGGCGACGTCCGCGGGCCGGAGGAATCGCTCGTCCACCACCACGTGGTCCTGCCAGTGCAGCCCGACCTGGGCGAAGGCGAGCTCGAGCAGCTCGCGCACCGAGTGGGTCTCACCGGTGGCGACGACGAAGTCGTCGGGCTCGTCCTGCTGGAGCATCAGGTGCATGGCCCGCACGTAATCCCCGGCGAACCCCCAGTCGCGTTGGGCGTCGAGGTTGCCGAGGCGCAGCTCCGACTCCAGGCCCAGCTTGATGCGGGCCGCCCCGTCGGTGATCTTGCGGGTCACGAACTCGAGCCCGCGGCGCGGTGACTCGTGGTTGAAGAGGATGCCGCTGACCGCGAACAGCCCATAGCTCTCCCGGTAGTTGACCGTGATGTGATGCCCGTAGACCTTGGCGACCCCGTAGGGCGAGCGCGGGTGGAATGGCGTCAGCTCGTTCTGCGGCGTCTCCCTCACCTTCCCGAACATCTCGCTGCTCGAAGCCTGGTAGAAGCGGATCGCCGGGTTGACGACGCGGATGGCGTCCAGCATCCGGGTGACCCCCAGGCCGGTGATCTCCCCCGTGTTGATCGCCTGCTTGAAGGAGAGGGCGACGAAGCTGATCGCCCCCAGGTTGTAGACCTCGTCGGGGTGGGTCGCCTCGAGGAC
>Ga0209415_10013400_pt1 | contig 13524 bp, 13 predicted proteins | sample PeaSoiSIISIP2007_FD_187696 | JGI IMG/M metagenome (GOLD analysis project Ga0209415, IMG submission 187696) | Peat soil microbial communities from Weissenstadt, Germany - SII-SIP-2007 (SPAdes) (version 2) | ecosystem: Environmental > Terrestrial > Soil > Wetlands > Peat | place: Germany... | reverse complement strand
ACGATCGGCGTGAACGCGCCCCCGGTGGATAGGATTGCCTGCCCTTCGGGCGAGAGGAGCAGGTCAATGAACTCGGCTCCGAGGGTCGGGTTCGGGGCGTTCCGCGGGACGGTCACCGAGAACAAGACCGGGGCTGCCACGACGGTGGCGAACGCGCCCGTCGAGGAGATGATCGTCGTCGACAATTTCGCGTAGTCGCCGAGGGCGGTCGAGTTGTTCGACTGGAGTCCGACGATCGGATTGAGGGGGACGAACTTCAGGTTGTTCGCGACCGCGTACGACCGGTAGGTGATCAGGGCCGAGACGACCCCGGAGTTGACGAGCGTCGCCGCCTGCGACTCCTTCTCGAGCTTCGTCGTGGCCGAGTTGGGGACCGCCGGCGAGGTCGAGCCCCCGGTGTAGAAGGTGGAGTAGAACGTGCTCGTGCTTCCGTTGTAGACCATCCCCTGGAGCTCGAGGCTGAAGATCTCGTTGTACCCATTCGGGTCGGTCGAGGCATTCCAGACGGCGAACGGAGCGTTGCCGCGCGTGGTGACGTCGGACACGAGCTTCTGGGCCCAGTTCGATTCGTTGACCCCCGCGAACGCCGCCACCGACGGGTTGTACACGAGAACCTCGGGCGTGCTTCCGAACACGACCTCGTAGCCGGCGTATTTGGGCTCGAGGAGCTGGGGGATCAGGCGGAAGTCGGCGACCGCCGCCACGTCGGTCTTCGCATTCAGGGAGGTGATGGCCGTCGTCACGTCGATCGACCCCTCGTACGTCTGGGCGGCGGCCGGGGCGGAAATGCCGGGGGTCACGTTCACGAGCGCGCTCGCCAACCGGGGGAACAGTGTGTTGAGGGTGCCGGCGCCGAGCACGCTGAGGGTCGAGTTGGCGACGGCCGCCGGTGAGTTCGAGGGGGAGGTCTTGTACTCGTACCCCGCCACCAAGCCGAGTCCGCCCGCGCCCGCTGCGACGAGGATCACGACGACTGCCAGGACCGCCTTCGACACCATCGATGTGTGGGAATCCAACAACGGTTAAGCGTTTTCGACCGCCGGTTCGGGCGGTGGGCGGGGCGATCCCCTAGCGCTTCTTCCCGGACGCGACGTCGAGGTTCTTCAGGAGCCGGCGGTGGTCGGCGGCGCTGACCCACTCGACCTTGAGGTACCGCCGGAGCAGGGAGTCCGGCACCCCGAGGCGTCGCGCTTCCGCGACGGAGAACCCGTACGCTTCCAGCTCCGTCGGGCTGTCGACGTACCCGTTCGAGACGTCCCAGAGCTCCCGGCCGTCGGCCCGCTGGAGGAGGTGGAGGAACTCGTGGAGGATGTCGAGGTAGAGCACCGCCGGGCGGCTCTTCGCCAGGTGGTACCGGCCCACGACGATGCAGTCCGTCGCGCTCGCGAACGGCGTCCACCCGTACTCCTTCGCCCACGACGGGATCTCGTGCGGGGCGACGTACATCCAGGTCCGGTCGCGAATCACCTGGATCGTGGTCCGGCGGGCGACCGCGAGCGTGCGCCGCCGGGGGAACGGATACCGGCCGAACGCCTCCACCTCGGTGAACCCGGGGAACGCGTCGAGGAGGGGGTACCCGCCGGGGGAAAGCTCGCCGTTGACCGAGAACGGTCGCGGTGGGTCGGGCCAGCCCCTCATTCGAGATTCTCCCCGCGCTCGGACGTACGCGCCCCAGCCGAACGGGACGGGGCGACGTTCGGGGGAAGATTACGCTATGCCGGCCGTCGGGCCGGCCAGGGGGCAGGGCCCGAAAGATGTGGAAGTTCTTACACATGGCATATCATCCTCCCGGACGAACGGATTCCCGGCCCGGACCGCTCCAATGGACTCGCAGGGGTACGCCGCGTTCGGTTCCCTCGTCCTCGTCTTCGCCTTGCTCGTCGCGCTCGTCGTGCGCGCCGGGGTGCAGTACCGGCGCACAGGGAGCCGGGACCAGATCATCTGGGGAAGTGGGCTCGGGCTGGCGGCGGCGGCGATGGCGGTCGAGGCGATCGTCTACTGGGGGGTTCCGCCCGCGCCGTACCTCCCGGGGTACGTGTTCCTTTCCGCCGCGATCGTCGGCGTCCTTTCGATGGGGGCGACGCGGGTCCTCCACCGCCCCCGGCTCGAGCTGGGCTACAAGGCCTACGTTCTGGCGAGCTCCGGGGTCGTGGCGGCGCTGTGCGTCGTGACCCCGCTTCCCGCTTCGATGGTCACCGCGGGGGTCATCACGGGGAACCCGCCGCTCCTCCTGATCCTCGCCTCGACGTTCGTGACGGGGCCGGCCACAGTCCTCCTCCTCTCCGCTTCGTACCTCTCGCTTCGCAAGTCCTGGCACTGGCACACGGTCCTCATGATCGCCGGCGCCCTCATCCTCGGGGCGGGCGGTGTGCTCTACATCGCCACCTTTCCGATCGCCCTCTACTACGCCGAGTTCGTCGGCGTGATCCTGCTCTTCCTGGGGCTCGTGAATCTGCCGACATCGGCGCCCGCGGCGACCCGGACTCCGGCGGCCGCCTAAGGGATCCTACGGAACGCTCCGCGGGTCCCCGCGGTCCGGGCGTTCCGACGGAGGTCACATCCGAGGGAAGTTTCGCCACGCCATCCGCAGCTTCCTCGGACTCCTCGAAGAACGCCGACATGACGAACGTGTCGTAGGCGACCGGGCCTTCGAGGGCCGGCTCCGGCCTATCCGTCGCGCCTTCCCGAACTTGGCTCGGCGGGGCCGAAGCGAACCGCCTCCGCGAAGGTCCGATACGAGTTCCCTTGCGGGGTCTTACGAACCGCTCCAACGCGGAGGGCGCTTCTCGAGGAACGCGGCCCGAGCCTCTTGGTTGTCCGGGCTGTCCCGCAACGGGTTGGCCAGTTCTTGCTCCAGCCGGAGGCCGTCCGATAGGGTCGTCTCGAGGCCGCGGCGCACCGCTTCCCGCGCCGTCTGGACGACGCGAGGGGGGAGGCTCGCGATGCGGCCGGCCAGCGCCCGGGCCTCCGCCATCAGTCGATCCTTGGGGTAGACCGCGCTCACCAGCCCGACCTCGCGGGCCCGCTCCGAGTCGATCGGGGTCCCGGCGAGGATCATCTCGTACGCGACCGAGGGTGGGAGAGCCCGAGGGAGCCGCTGGGTCCCGCCCTGCCCGGGGATGATCGCCGAGCGTACCTCCGGGAGACCGAACGTCGCGTTCTCGCTCGCCAGCCGGATGTCGCAGGCGAGCGCGAGCTCGAGCCCAAGGCCGAGGCACACACCGTTGACGGCCGCGATCACCGGCTTTCCCACGTCGAAGTTGCGGGTGATCCCGCCAATCCCGGGTTCCCGGCTCCATCGTTCGAGCCGCTGCTCCGCCGAGACGTCGCGGTAGAAGTCGGCCATCCGCCTCAGGTCAATGCCCGCGCAGAACGCCCTCTCGCCCTCGCCCGTCAACACCGCGACGCGGATCTCCCGGTCGTCCCGGACGCGTTCCCACGCGGCCACCAGGGCTCGGTGCGTCTCGGGGTCCACCGCGTTCAGGACGTCCGGCCGGCTCAACGTGAGGCACGCCACACGGTCGGCGATGTCGAGCCGAAGCGCCACCGGGCTGGCACCGCGAGGGGCTTCTTGGAGTTGACGGACCCGGGTGGACCGGGATGGGGGCGGGCGCAGCGGAACCGAGTCCCGTACCGGTACGGGACAACCCGCACTATCGGCCCGGCCCTCCCCCCGTCCATGCGCGTGGCGTCGGCGCGACCGTCGAAACTCGCCCGGGCCGCGGAGAAACGACGGGACGTCCTCGCCCCGTCGACCCCGGCCGACCTTCGGTTCCAGGACCTGCTCTACGAGAAGCATCGCGGCGTCGCTCGCATCACGCTCAACCGGCCGTCGGTGTTCAACGCCTACGCCACCAACACCCTCGAGGAGCTGGCCCAGACCGTCCGCGACGCCGCGAACGACGACGCCGTCGGCGTGATCGTCCTGACCGGGGCCGGGGTCCAAGCGTTCTGCACCGGGGGCGACGTCGGGGAGTACGCGGCGCGGTACACCGAGCGACCGCGGGACTACTGGAAGTACATGGGCCTGTTCCAGGCCGCCGTCGAATCCCTCCTGCAGTGCGGGAAGCCGACGATCGCCCGGCTGAACGGCATCACGGTGGGAGGAGGGAACGAGCTCCACCTGGCGTGCGACTTGTCGGTGGCGGCCTCCCACGTCTACCTCGGTCAGGTCGGGGTCGGGGTCGGCTCCGTGGCGTGCGGGGGCGCGACGCAATGGCTCCAGCTCGCCGTCGGCGACCGGCGCGCCCGCGCCATGCTGTTGCTGAACGAGCGGATCCCGGCGGCCCGAGCCCTCGATTGGGGACTGGTCAACTCGGTCGTGCCGTCCGTTCGCCGGGACGGGTCGATGGTCGAATCTCCCACCGAGGAGGAGATGGCGCTGGCCCGGAAGGGACGGGACGGATACACGATCGACCTCGGGCCGCTCGACGAGGCCGTCGACGCGCTCGCGGGCCGGCTCCTCGGCATGTTCCCCGAGTGCCTCCGATACACGAAGCAGCAGTCGAACTTCTGGAAGGAGCTCGCCTGGCACCAGACGGTCGGGAGCGGGCGCGAGTGGCTCGCCCTCCACTTCTCGAACTTCGAGCCCCACGAGGGCATGCAAGCGTTCGTGGAGAAGCGGCCTCCGGCGGTCGGTCCGCTCCGCGAGCGGCTCGCCCGGGGGCGCGGAGGCGAGTACCTCTACGGGCGTCCGACCCGGCACTGCGCCGCGTGCGGAGCGAAGGGATTGCCCGACGACTTCCCGCACTGCGGACGGTGTGGGGCCGTCGTGGCGCCGCGACCCGTGGCGGAGGAGTGAACCGTGGCGGGGCTCTCGCCGCCGCTCACCGCCGCCGCCCCCGCTCCGGCGTTCCTCGGGGACGCCCGGAGCCTCCAGAAGCAGATGCTGGAGTCGTACTATGCGCGCCTCGCCGGGACCGGGGAGAAGCGGCCGCCGGTCGCCTACATGCTCGTCGGGGGAAACCTGACCGAGATCGTCCGCTCGTTCGGCTACGATGTCGTGTTCCCGGAGATCGTCGCCCTCAACTGCGCCATCAAGCACCAGTCGCTCGAGAACATCCTCCACGCCGAATCGATGGGGTACGGCCTCGACGTCTGCGGGTATGTGAAGAACGACCTCGGGCTCCAGGACCTCGGCGGACGCACCTCGTTCGGGCAGATCCCCCGGCCGGACCTGCTGGTGTGCAGCTTCTCCGGATGCTTTGTCTACGTGAAGTGGTGGGAGGCGCTCGCGGAATCGTACGGCGCGCCGCTGTTCATGTTCGACGTGCCGTACATGCGCGAGCCGACGGTCCGGAAGGAGGACATCGACTACCTGGTGAGCCAGCTCTGGGAGTTCATCCACCTCCTCGAGAAGAAGACCGGCCAGGCGTTCGACATGGCCGCGCTGCAGCGCGTGCTCGCCGAGTCCCGCCGGGCCGAGGAGGGCTGGGTCGAGTACCTGCGCGCCGGCCGCCTCCGGCCGTCCCCGATCGAGGCGTACTTCGAGGCGATCTTCTACATGTTCCCAATCAACGTCCTCCGCGGTACCCCCGAGGCGAGCGAGTTCTACCGGGTGGTGAACGAGGAGGTCCGGGCTAGGGTCCGGGACGGGATCTATCCACTGCCCGAGGAGACATTCCGGGTCCTCGTCGAGGGGGTTCCGCCGTACACGAACTACCGGACGTTCTGGGACTTCTTCCGCAAGTGGGGGGCCGTCTCCGTCGTCGCGACCTACCCGAAGGTCGGCGGGCTGTTCGACCGCGGATTCCTCCACGACCCGTCCCGGCCGCTGGAGAGCATCGCGGAGTACAGTCTCGGCGCCTACGTGAACCAGTCGTGGCCTCTGCGCCGCCAGATCATCTCGGACTACATCCAGGAGTACTCGGCCGACGCGGCGATCATCCACGGGATCAAGTCGTGCCGGTCGTTCACGGCCGGGCAGGGCGACCTCCGGGACTGGCTGATCCACGATAAGGGGGTCCCGACGCTGTACATCGAGTCCGACCACCAGGACCCGCGGTACTTCGCCCCGGCCCAGATCAAGAACCGGATGGACGCGTTCTTCGAGTCGCTCGAGCAGCGGCGCGCGGTCTCGGCCCAAAAGGTCCCGGCATGACGATCGTCGCGGGCATGGACATCGGGTCGACCACCGCGAAGTGCGTGGTCCTGGAGGGCCAGCGGGTCCTCGGGAAGTCACTCAGCCCGGTCGGCGTCGACATCGTCAAGGATGCGGAGCGGGCCCTCGAGGCCGCGCTGGCCGACTCGGGGATCGCCCGGTCCGAGGTGTCGTTCATCACCGGGACCGGTTACGGCCGGTACAAGGTGTACTTCGGCCAGCTCGTGGTGACGGAGATCTCCTGCCACGCCCGCGGCGCCCACTTCCTCTTCCCGGGGACCCGGGTCGTCGTCGACATCGGGGGCCAGGACACGAAGGCGATCCGGGTCAACGAGAAGGGGGAGGTCGTCGACTTCTCCATGAACGACAAGTGCGCGGCCGGGACCGGTCGGTTCCTCGAGGTCTGCGCGAACGCGCTCGGCTTCGACATCGGGGAGATCGGGGCGCTCTCGCTGCAGGCGAAGCGGCCGATGCGCGTCACGAGCACGTGCACGGTGTTCGCCGAATCGGAGGTCGCCTCCTACGTCTCCCGGGGGAAGGACCCGAAGGACATCCTCGCCGGGCTGCACGCCAGCATCGCCAACCGGACGCTCTCGCTGATGCAGCGGGTCGGCATCGAGCCGGAGGTCACGTTCACCGGCGGGGTCTCGCAGAACGGCGGCATGGTGCGGGCCCTCAACCGGCGGCTCGGAGCGAGCGTCAACGTCAGCCCGCTCTCCCAGTACATGGGCGCGCTCGGGGCGGCCCTCCATGGCCAGGAACGCCAGGCGGGAGGCGCCTCGTGATCACCGGCGGCCTCGACCTCGGCGCCGGCGCGGTGAAAGGCGTGCTGATGGAGGACGGACGGCAGGTCCTGGCGCGGTCGATCCTCCCGACGCGGGGCAACCTGGTCCAGACGGCGCACCAGGTCCTCGACCGGCTGGGCGAGGAGGCGAACATCTCGCCCGGCGACGTCGAGTACCTCTGCACGACCGGGTTCGGCCGGTACGTGCTCCCCGAGCGCAACCTGCAGGTGAGCGACTTCACCTCCTCGGCGCGCGGCGCCATCTACCTGTTCCCGGGCACCCGCCACGTCGTGGACATCGGGACGCAGTCGTCCCGAACGATGGCGATCGGTCCGTCCGGCAAGGTGCTCAAGTTCAAGATGAACGAGAAATGCGCGGCCGGCGCCGGGCGGTTCGTCGAGCGGAGCTCGAAGTACCTCCAGGTCCCGCTCGACCAGATGGGGCCCATGTCCCTATCGTCCGCCCACCCGAAGCTCATCTCGAGCGTCTGCGCGGTCCTCGCGGAGACGGAGATCATCAACAACATCGCCGAGGGGGTCCCGCTCCCGGACATCCTGATGGGGGTGTTCCTGTCGCTCTCCCAACGCGCGTACACGCTGATGCGGATCGTCGGGGTCGAGCCCGAGGTCACGCTGGTCGGGGGCCTCGTCGGGAACCCCGGGATGGTGAAGGCGCTGCGCGACACCGTCGGGACCGAGCTCAACGTCGCGCCGGACGCCCACTTCGCCGCGGCGCTCGGGGCGGCCCTTCTCGGATACTCCCGGAGGCTGAAACTGGGGGCGCCCTCCCCGGGAGCATTGGCGTGCCCGACCTAGTCCAGCTTCGGCCCGTCGCCGCCGACCTCGAGGACGGCGAACCGGTCCCCCGGATCGAGCTGTCGCCGGAGTTTCGGGAGTTCTCCGGGATCTCGGTCGAAGCCGCGGTCCGGCTCGCTCACGAGGTGCTGAACGACCCGTCGTTCCCCACCGTCCGGGCGTGGCGAGCCTCCGGTCGGAAGGCGGTCGGGTGCTTCCCGGTGTACACCCCGCAGGAGCTCGTCCACTCCCTCGGAATGCTCCCGGCGACGATGCACGGCGGCGGAGAGAACCTCCAGATCACCCGCGCCGACGCGGCGCTCGGCTCCTTCCTCTGCTCGATCAGCAAGTCGACGCTCGAGATGGCGCTGACCGGACTCCTCGACCCGTTCGACGCCTTCGTATTCCCCTACATCTGCGACGTCAGCCGGAACCTCGAGGGGATCTTCGCGCGCGTGCTGCCCGACCGGAGCACGCACATGCTCCATCTCCCGCAGAGCTTCACGTCCCCCGCGACCGTCCCGTTCCTCGTCGCCGAGTACCGCAGCCTCCTCCGGAAGCTCGAACGCGTCGCGGGCCGCGAGTTCTCCGCCGACGACCTCCGCCACTCCCTCGACGTGTTCAACGAGCAGCGCGCCCTGGTCGCCGAGCTCACGGAGCTCCGCCGCGAGGCCCCCTGGTCGTTCTCCCTCACGGAGCACTACCTGTTGCTCCGGCTCGGGGCCCTCCTACCCCGAGAGGTGCACATCCCGCTCCTGCGGGGCGCCCTCGCGGAGTTGCGGGCCCGCCAACCGAAGCGGAAGGACGCCGTCCGAGTGATCCTCGTCGGTCCGTTCTGCGAGCAGCCGACGCTCGAGCTCCTCCAGCTCGTCGAGGACGTCGGGTGCTACGTGGTCGGCGACGAGCTCCAGATGCTGCACAGTTGGTACCGGCGCGTGGACGCGTCGGCCGACCCGTTGGAAAGCCTGGCGGCGGCGTACGCGCGCGCCCCCATCGACATCGGGGTCCGCAGCACCCCGACCACGAAGGCCGAGGCGATTCTAGCCCGGGTAGACCGGTGCCGGGCGGACGGGGTCATCTTCCTGACGGCCAAGTTCTGCGAGCCGGCCCTCGAGGACGTCGTCCTCTACCGGAGGGCGCTCGACGGGCGCCATCTGCCGTACCTCCATATGGAGTTCGAGGAGAAGTCCACGAGCTTCGAGCAGTCGCGACTGCAGCTGGAGACGTTCGTCGAGTCGATCCTGTTCGAGTGAGGAGGGGATTGTCCGCGAAGGCCCCGGGCACGGTGCGGGTGGAACGGGTCGGCGGCCGGGCGACCCTCACGTGGGAACGAGCACCGCTCAACATCTTCGATATCCCCATGCTGAAGGAGCTGACGCGCGCGCTCCACCAGGACGAGGTCACCGGCGCGCACGTCGTCGTCCTCCGGGGGGCCGGCAAATGCTGGAGCGCGGGACTCGCGGTCGAGGACCACCTGAAGTCCCATCTTCCGGAGATGCTCGACGCCTTCCGGACGACGCTCTCCTCCCTCTGGGCGCTGCCGGCGCCGACGATCGCGCAGGTGCACGGGAGCTGCCTCGGGGGCGGGATGGAGCTCCTGATGGCCTGCGACCTCGCGATCGCGTCGGACCGGGCCTCGTTCGGCCAACCGGAGATCCGCCTCGGGGTATTCGCCCCGTTCGGGGCGGCCACTTATGCGCAGCTCCTCGGGGCCCGGGCCGCCGCGGAGCTGATGTTCCTCGGAGCGCCGTTCGAGGCGGCGCGCGCGGCCTCCCTGGGGATCGTCAATCGCGCCGTGCCGGACGACGAGCTCGTCGCGACCGTCGCCCTCGCCGCCGAGACGTTCTGCGGGCATCGTCGGGAGACCCTCCAATTGCTGAAGCAGACCCTGCGACGGAGCGGGATCGACCCCTGGCCCCCCCTCGCGCTCGCCGAGAGGACGTATCTCCGCGAGCTGATGGCCTCGGAGGACTCGGAAGAGGGGCTGCACGCGTTCCTCGAAAAGCGCGCGCCGGTCTGGAAGGATGGCTAGGTGCCGTCCACCATGCGGGCGGCCGTCTTCCGCCGCTCCGGCCTCCCCCTGACGGTCGAGGACGTGCCGCGGCCGGTCCGGGCCGCCGGCGAGGTGCTGGTCCGGGTCGCCGCGTGCGGGTTCTGCCACACCGACCTCCACTACCTGGACCACGGGGTCGCCCCCGCCAAGGCTCCCCCGCTCGTCCTGGGACACGAGATCTCCGGCATCGTCGCCGAGGTCGGGGACGGCGACTCGGTGGTCCACGTGGGCGACCGGGTGCTGGTGCCGGCGATCCTTCCCTGCGGGTCGTGCGGAGTCTGCCGGTCGGGTCGGGAGAACATCTGCCCGTCCCTTCGGATGCCGGGCAACCATTTCGATGGCGGATTCGCGGAGTACGTGGCCGTCCCGTCCCGCGCTCTCGTGCCCCTGCCGCCCGAGATCGACCTTCAGAAGGGGGCGGTCATCGCCGACGCCCTGACGACCCCGTACCACGCCGTCGTCCATCGGGCGAAGGTCCGCGCCGGAGAGTGGGTGGCGGTCGTCGGATGCGGGGGGGTCGGGATCAATGCCGTCCAATTCGCCGCCGCGGCCGGGGCGATCGTGCTCGCCGTGGACGTCAAGGCGGAGAAGCTCGAGCTTGCCCGGCGGCTCGGGGCCTCGGAGGTCCTGAACCCCTCCGAGTTCCCGGACCTCGGGAAGGAGGTCCGGCGAAGGACCGGGGGCGGGGTCGATGTCGCGATCGAGGTCGTTGGCAAGCCCGAGACCGTCGAGCTCGCCCTCTCGACGCTCCGTCGGGGGGGTCGGCTCTGCGTGGTCGGCTATAGCAGCTCGACGATGCCGCTGCCGCTGAACCGGCTGATGTTCTTCGAGTACGAGATCACCGGGTCGCTCGGATGCCGGCCGGTCGACTACCCGAGGGTCGTCGAGATGGTCCGCCGGGGGCTCGTTCGGTTGGAACCCGTGATCACCGGGTCGGTCCCCCTCGACCGGGTGAACGAGGCGGCCGAGGACCTCCGGCGCGGGACGGGGTTCCGGACCCTCGTCGTTCCGTGAGCCCGGCGACCGGCCGGTCGCCCGGGGCGACCTACGACGAGGTCGCCCGAACGACGCCGATCCGCGTCCGGTGCCGGGAGACGAGCTTCCGCATCCCCCGCCGGAGGTTCTCCATCGCCGTGGCCCGGCCGACCCCGAGGGCGTTCGCGACATCCTTCAGCTGCACCCGCCGAGGGAAGTCGAAGTACCCGAGGAGGAAGGCGGTGCTGACGGCCTGCTCCTGGCGGGCCGTCAGGTTGTGCGGTCCCCGGAGCGCGCCGATTCGGACGAGGGTCGCCGGGGCGGTGCCGGGCGCGGCGAACGAGTCGAGGAGCGGGTGGGCGTCCCGGATCCGGTGCACGAGGACCTTCCACGTCCCCTCCTCACCGGCCGCACCGCCGGCGTCCCGCGCCGGGAGGAACGGGCAGCTCATGCAGATGGCCCCCATCTCGAATACGGTGTGGCAGAGCGGCGGGAGCGGGCCGACGAGCCGGACGAGGAGCCGGTTCGGCGCGAGTTGCGTCAGCGAAACGTCCTGCGGCACCGGATGCTGCTGAAAGAACTCGGTGATCTCCGGCAGGACCGCCGGGTCGGCGTTGACCTCGATCAGCTGCAGCAACTGGTTCGCCCCCCCGTCGGCCCGACGGCAGACATGGAGGCGGACGTCGGCGTTCCATCTCGTACCGAGGTCCTGCATCCAATGGGGGACCGGCGCACCCCGGACGCTGAGTTCCACCAGGGAATTTCCGAGCCGCCCAGCCAAGGGCCGGACGGAGACCCGGCCCGCGACGGCGCGACCGCTCGGTCGAACGGGGCGTGCGCCGACCGGTGCCCCCGCCCTGGGCGGCCCCAAGCGGGCCCGGCGGTCAGTTACGGGCCGACGGGGGGTGGCGCGAGCGGGGGCGCGGCCGCGCGGGGGCGGACGACGGGTCGAGCGGCGGCCCGCTTTCCCTCGGCGACCAGATCCTCGAACCAGCGCGCCACGAAGGCGGGATCGAGACCTCGGTCGATTCCCTCCATGCTCCGCCGGCGCCGGAGGAACGCCTCGCGTTCGGGGTCGACGAGGGGAAGCCCGACCTCCGCCTTGTGGCGCCAAAGCTCGCGCACGCGCTCGAATCGGACCGCGACGAGCTCCAGGATCTGCCGGTCGACGAGCCCGATCTGCTCCCGGATCGCCCACACCACCTCATCCCGTGCGGCGGTCGTCCGGTCCAACGCCATTCGGGGGGAGAGCTTCGAGCGCCAAAAGGCTGTGGCCCCCGACCGGTACGGGACGGGGCTTACCTCTCAGGCGCGGGTCTCGGCCCTCGTGGAGATCGTTCTCGGCACGAACTTCGAGGATTCGCTGGTCGACCGGGTCCGGGACTTTCCCGTTCGGACGTTCTTCGGAGGGTTCCCGACCTCGCTGACCGGCGCCGGCCGGCCCCCGTACATCCTGCCCTCGGTGGACGCGGAAGCGTTCCGGCGGCACGTGGCCGCGATCCACCGGTCGGGACGCGAGTTCTTTGCGACCGTCAACAGCACCGACCTCGGGCTCCGCGAGTACCGTCCGGGGTACCTCGAGGAGTTCCGCCGGGAGCTCGCAACCCTCCTCGACCTCGGCGTGGACGGGTTCGTCGTGGCGTTGCCGGCGCTCGTGGAGACGGTGCACCGGACGTTCCCGGACGTGCCGATCTCGGTCTCGTCGTTCGCGCGCATCCGTTCGGTGACCCAGGCGGAGTACTTCCTGCGCCTCGGTGCGGACACCGTCATTCTCGAGGAGGGGAACCGGAACTTCCCGCTGATCCGCGGGCTGGTGCGCGCGGGGGCGAAGGTCGAGGTGTTGGTGAACCAGACGTGCCTCCGGGAGTGCCCGTACCGCGCGCACCACCTCAACACGAGCTCCCTTTCCTCCCAGCCCGGGGGCGACCGCCTGTGGTTCGAGTACCCGATCCTGGAGTGCGGCCTCGAGGTGGTTCGAGACCCGTCGAAGCTGATCTCGTCGATCTGGGTCCGACCGGAGGACCTCGCGGTCTACGAGGAGGCCGGCGTCCACCGGTTCAAGATCTCGGGGCGGAATCGCTCGACCGACTGGCTCGCCCGCGCGACCCGCGCCTACGCGTCGAGGTCGTACAACGGCAACCTCCTCGACATCCTCAGCTTCGTTCAGGCGAAGGGGCCGCAGAACGCTCTCGAGGTCCTCGCTCAGCGAGGGGTGGCGCCCGAGGTCGTGGGCCCGTTCCGCGACGCCTTCGCGGGACTGAACAACGTCGTGATCGACAACCAGGCGTTCCCGCCGAACTTCCTCCGCCGGATCGCCGCGACCGACTGCGAGCGGGTCTCGTGCCGCGAGTGTGGATACTGCGCCCGGGTCGCCGAGCGGGTGGTCCGCCTCGACGGTCGGGCTCCTTCCGACTATCGGCCCCCGAGCGAGCTTCCGCCGGCGGGCGCCCTTCTCGCCGAATTCGGTCGGCGTCCGCACTGAGGAACTGAGAGGATCGTGCCTCCGACGGGGAGTGCCGAGCCACCCAGCACCGGGTCCGCGCCCGCCGGCGACCGCGGGGACGGCGCCCCTTGGCTAGCCGGCGGAACGGTCCCCGGCGAGCCGCGGACCGGGACCTTCGACGGAGATCACATCGGGGGGAAGTTCTGCCAAGCCATCAGAAGGTTCCCTTCCGAGTCCTTGAAGAAGGCGGACGCGCCGAAGGTGTCGAAGGCGATTGGGCCCTCGAGCTTCGCGTCCGGGCTCATGCGTTGCGCCTTCTCGAACTTGGCGCCGCGCTTCTTGAGTTTCGCCACGTACTTCCGGATGTCCTTGAC
>Ga0209415_10013399_pt1 | contig 13524 bp, 11 predicted proteins | sample PeaSoiSIISIP2007_FD_187696 | JGI IMG/M metagenome (GOLD analysis project Ga0209415, IMG submission 187696) | Peat soil microbial communities from Weissenstadt, Germany - SII-SIP-2007 (SPAdes) (version 2) | ecosystem: Environmental > Terrestrial > Soil > Wetlands > Peat | place: Germany... | reverse complement strand
GGCAAGGCTCCGGGTCATGACCCGGTCCTGCCGTCTGCTTTTATAGGGGAAATTAAAAAGCGCATGCGAGGTTTTTTAAACCCTACACATGCGCTATGCTTCGTTACTTGCTGAATCCTAAACACCTAACCTCAATCAACCGGAAGCAAACCGGCTGTGAACAGAAAAGCGGTCCGCATAAACGGTACGCGAACAGTTCCTTGCTGCCTAGGTCAGGAATAGGCTGAATCTCTTGCTGCGTGAAGCCGCACAGTCTGCTCCCAGCCAGACATCCCATTACACTCACTTCACCCACAGCACAGGCACCTTGCTTGTGCATAAACGGGCAGCATTGTATAATAAAAATGTCGTCGTGGACAGTCTGTTACGTGTAGGTGCTGGTTCACCTGCTCGTGCCTGAAAGTGCGCTAACACTTTCAGGTCACGGCGACTTTTTAATTTCCACCTATTCCTAATTATAGCTTTTTTGACGGGGATTGCAAGGTACGGGAGAGGGGTAGAGTGGGAAAAAAATCGTCTTGTCCACTTCGGATCTTTATTGGAAACAGACAAATTATCAAGAAAAAATATTGTGCCAAGAACATATGTTTGATACTATATGATTAACAAATTGACATCCGCAGCCTTTGTGAAGAAAATCACTTTGGTTGGTTATTATAGTTATTTTACTGCAAATGAACGGAGGTAGACGTTATGAATTCAGGGAAAAAGCATCATAAAGTCAGTTTGTCGTCTGCTCCATGGACAATGCATGGGTTTTTTGCAGGAAGCGGCTTAGTTGCTTAGGGTTTAAAAGATATGTTCCGTCCTGTTTGGGCAAATGATATTTGCTCTAAGAAAGCTGCCGTCTACAAAGAAAATTTTACAAACAAGCACTTTGTCCTGAAGGACATAAAAAACATATCCGGGACTAGTTTGCCATACGCTCATTTGTCTTGGGCTAGTTTTCCTTGTCAGGATTTGTCCTTAGCAGGCTCCCTGGGTGGAATTGACGCGGAACGCAGCGGTCTGGTTTGGGATAGCTTCTCATATTAGAGGAAATGCCAGAAAAACCAGCGCTTTTATTAATTGAGAACGTTACGGGCTTATTATCTTCAAATACCGGCGCAAACTACATAAAACTTCATTATGCCTTATTGCGCTTGGGCTATAAGAGCGGTGCTATCTTGATTAACGCGGCGCTTTTCGTTCCGCAGTCCAGACCAAGGGTTTTTGTGATTGCGATCAGGCAGAAAATGCCCATCCCCGCTGAATTATGTGACTCCGGGCCTAACTGGTTACATAATCAAGCTGCTGTTACTCTTGGCCGTACTTTGCCCCACTGGATATGGTGGCGAGCCGACAAGCCGCCCAAGCGTAAAAGAAGTCTTGTTGACATGATTGACTTCAATCTGCCCTATGACAAAGACGATGCATTGAAGCTTATACCACCCCATCATCAGAAAAAGCTGGCTGAATTTGACGAGATTGTGGCAACGGGTTATCGTCGCACAAGGCACGGAAAACAGTGTTTAGAACTCCGTTTTGACGGAATAGCCGGTTGCCTGAGGATACCGGAAAGCAGCAGCAGTAAACAGTTTTTGATTGTCAAAAAAGACGGAGAGCTGCACGCGAGGCTGCTGTCCCCGCGTGAGGCCGCCCGGCTGATGGGCGCGCCGGATAGTTACATCCTTCCCGGTACTAACAATGACGGTTATAAAGCTATGGGAGACGCTGTGGCGCTTCCTGTCGCTTCATTTATCGGTAAATCCTTTTTGACAAAACTGGCGGAGGTTATCTATGATGAATAGCGCGACCAACCGATTGAAAGAATTCACCACCGCCCCTGGAGAGCCGTTAATCCAGAAGTGCAAAATGAATATCCACGCCGGTTGCCTTCCGGTAATCATTACTATCTTTAACCGTGTTCGTACGGTACTTGACTTTGCAGCGGACGCTGGTCCGCCCTATATCCAACCCTACATCATCATAATTTGAACGCATTCTCTTATAACTTACTCTTCTTAATCTCATCAATAAATGCGGGTCTTTTCTTAAACTCCATAAGCAGTTTACTGAGCATATGTGTCCAGCTATCCTCGTCCTTTAAATGCTTTAAATGCTTTAAATAGATTGCTTTAACTTTCCCAAGATATTTTACAGCTTCTTTGTAGGTATTTCTATTTCCATTTGGAATTCTAGCATATGCTTTGTTGTAATAGTACTCCAGAATTTCTTTTGGGTATTCTTTTTCAAGTTTTTGCGCAAACATGTCGAAATCAGAAAAACCAGCATATCCCCATTGGTTCACCGGCGGGGATATGATAGTTTTAATAACAATGTCCTTCATTCCCTTTTGAAGACAAATACTTAAATAGTCATGCATGTTATTTTTTTGGGCCTCATTAACAATCTCTGGTTCTATTTTCTCCCAATCCGATTCAGATAGATAATTTTTCATTCTCTTATATTCTTCAAAATACTTTTTGTGATTGGTCGTTTTACATACCAGAATCAGCTTTTCTTTCGCCTTTTCATAGTCATCATCCTTATAAAATGTAAATAGTCTTTCCAAAACATAGCTTTCATCATTTTCTCTTTGCATTGCGGTTTCTGCAATTGATTCCAGCCGGTCCTTGTCCCGCAGCTGCGAATAATGGTCAATAAGATAATCATACAGCTCGGTTAGCCTTCCTTTTCCATGCTTGATGCCCTTATGCGCTATTTCAAGCGCCAATTCCCCATTTCCTTTGTCGGTATAGTATTGAACTAAATCCCAATAATCCATTCCATATTGAAGGTTTTTAAGTCTCTCCTCCAAGTATCTGGAATCATCCTTCAGATGATCCCTGTAAATCTCCATGACAAGCTTCTTTCCCCAATCAGACTTCCCACTATTAAGCTTTTGCACAAGAAATTCCCATTCATCCTTTTCTTTGCACAATTCAAAAAACAGATCCATCAGACCGTCGTCAAAACCGGAATTACCTGCATCGTATTCAATAAACGCTTCATCCATAAAACGGTGCTTTGCTTCAGGTGTAATTTCATTTTCCATTATCAAGTCAGAAATCTTCTCTAACCATTCATAAGCCTCCTCTTCTTCATCCTCAGGTCCTCCTCCGTAGTCATTAAATTCAGAAATTATCCTCTGAGAATTGTGCCAATATTCTAATAATAGCTCATCATGAATTTTGAGAGCTTTACTTTTCTTGTTTGAATTTGAAGCTTTCTTATTGGTAGCACAATTTTCTTCGAGCCATTCCAACACATGCAATCTTACTTGTCTTTCTCTTTGGATGAGATTCATGATTAACTTTATGAGTTCATTGGAACTTAAACCCTCCAGCCCGTCTTTAATCGAAAACTCACTCATTTTTTCTTCCATCCTCTACGATTAAAATGCGATTCATTATCTAACTCCAATAATAACACAATGTATCTTTTTTTCCTCTTCAGTTATATTCAGAAATTCCGTAGAAAAGGCCCCCACCGTTTTCGATGAGAGCCGAATGATTAGATAGTCTCGCTTTGACAAGCGCTCCAGATCAAAGTCACCCTTGGTCAGTGAGTTTATTCGCCCTGTCTTTTCAGGAGACACAATTAAGAATCATTAATTAATTTGCAGCATGTCAACAACATTATACCTTTAAATTGCATTCTATTGCAATCGCATTTTGGTTAAACTTATATTGAACAGTTATCTAAGTGATCGAGGAATCAAAATGCCCCCTAAAAGCAGCAACTCATCGTACTCAAAAGAAGAACAGCAGTTTCTAAAAAATATAGGGTTTAAAATTCAATTCCTTCGGAAGCAGCGGGGTATAAGTCAGAGTGAACTTGCTGAAAGCTCAGGCCTTAGTGATACTACGATTAGCCACCTTGAAAGTACCTCAGCCTATGGGGTATCTATGATTGCCCTATACAGAATAGCGAAAGCCCTTGATGTAGACCCCAGTCAGATTCTGACCTTTAAATGATTACATTGGAAAAGAGAAGAGCAAGTTTCACCATGGTAGCGGTGAAACTGCTCTTTTTGCTTTTATGAATCCAGCGAAACTTGTTGTTCCGCGAAGGGTCATGGAACCTACGCGCAACGACAGTAAATGACTGCTCCAAAGTTGTTCCGTGATTTATCTATGTAAACTTGCTCAACAATTAATTAATCAATAAGGTCATTTTGGAATTTTGAAAGATGCTCGTACGGAAGAATAAGTCTTCCACGGTAGAGGCCACAACCATCGTTGATAAGGGAATTATTCATTGCCGAAAACATATTTACATCCAATTTTGATAATTCAAGCTGCTGCAACATGATACCTCTTTCATAAGCATCATCAAAATAAATAATTTCTCCTTTTGGAATTGCATCTCGTTTAACTCTTTCACTTTTCTGTCGCTTTTCGTAACCTAAATGATTGGCAGGACCAATTTCAGCAAAATCGTCCATTTCTTTGGTACGAAGTTGTACTTCCACATAACAACGGGCAATGTTATCATAAAATGTTATATGCAGCGAACGATAGCCACTAGACTCTGGATTTGCAACGTAATCTCTATAGTATGGGCTTACGCTCTCTCTTAACAAGGGCGATTTTTTCTGACCCATAAATGAAGACAGTTCTGCGGTAAATCCGCGTTCCTCAAGGAAACCAAGCAACTTGTTGGCAACATCATATAGATATTTATTTTCTTCATCCGCGCAAATCTCACCTTCTTTTAAATGACATTTGGGAAGAGAAATCACGATTCGGTAGGCAATCAAGTCCCGAAAACAGCTTAAATAGTTTTTTAGTTCAGGAAGAGACGGATAATTGCCATGTTTAATATAATACTCGTAAATATATTCTACGATGTATCCGTTAAATTTTGCTTCCGCGCGTATCAGAGATTTAATTCGGCCCTTAAAAGTAAAGGCAAGAAAAGGATATTCATTTGCCATAAGCTTATAGAATTCCCGAATCCGCTGAGATTGCGAAGTCAGGAATTCGTTGTGCTGCAAAAGTTCCGCAATTTGAAGCAGAAAATTACAGTGTAAAAGATCAATCTGATTATGAGTTTCTTTTGCCGACTGTTTCAAATCCTCAGCATATCTCTGTAATATCTTCAGAACGGTATCGCCTGAGTATAAATAATCATTTAATTTTTTCACAGATGCACTTTCCTTTGCTGTATGGTTTTCACAAAACGAGATTATCAATGAAAAAGAGTCAAGAAACAATATCCTTGAACCTTCCAATCAATTCCTACACATTAATTCCCAAAAGTTTCAACTGTTCATTGATCTTAGCTTCAAGCTCCGCAATTTCTTGTTTATCTTGCTCTAATTGCTTATTCACTTCATCAAGATCAATGGCTTGTTCTTCTTCAGACGTATCCACATAGCGAGGAATATTTAAGTTAAACTCGTTTTCTTTGATTTCTTCAAGTGATGCCACGTGAGCATATTTATCAACATCCACACGATTTTTGTAAGTTGCAATAATCTTATTGATGTTTTCATCAGTAAGTTTATTTTGATTTTTACCTTTTTTAAATTCGTTGCTTGCATCAATAAACAAGATGTTTTTTATTTTACGATTTCTCTTGAATACTAAAATCGTCGTTGAAATTCCTACACCGTAAAACAAGTTGGCAGGTAACCCTATAACTGTATCAAGGTAGTTCTTCTCAATTATGGTTTGACGAATCGTACCTTCTGCCGCACCGCGGAACAAAACACCGTGGGGCAGTACAATCGCCATTGTTCCCGTATCATTCAGATGATACAAACTGTGCAAAATGAATGCATAATCTGCCTTAGTTTTAGGAGCGAGCTTACCATAGTCTCGAAAACGCGGATCTTTCAGTTTCGTTTCGCTATTGTCCCAATGAGCAGAATAAGGAGGATTGGCAACCACAGCATCAAAAGAGCGCGGGTGGTCAATTCCTTTTGCGTCCGGCCCGTCGGGCCAATCCCTTTCAAGGGTGTCAGCATTGGACAGGGTCATATTGTTAAATGAGACGCCATGCATCATCAGGTTCATACGAGCTAGGTTGTAGGTTGTCGTATTCTTTTCTTGCCCAAAGAATTTAATAGTCCCTGGTTTATCGCCGCCAGGCAACTCACTTTTAACGGTTAACAGCAATGACCCGGATCCACAAGTCGGGTCATACACCGAAAAAGTATGATCCGATTCTTCTAACCCATCCGTTACGACTTTAGCCAAAATCTTAGAAACTTCATGAGGTGTGTAGAACTCCCCGCCTTTTTTGCCTGCACTTGCGGCAAATTGACCGATTAGATATTCATAGATTACACCAAGAATATCTTTGCCATCTTCACCTTTGTAATCAATACCATTAACCAGCTTGACAATACGGTTCAGTGATTTCGCCCGTTCATTGGTAGACGAACCAAGGCGTGAGTCGCCTAGGTTGATGTCGTTAAACACACCACGGAAATCTTTTACGGCTTCTTTGTTTAATTCGGCGTTCTTGTTGAAGTTATCAAAAATCGTTTGATAATCACTTGGAACCACCATGCTGTTATCAATTTTCTGAACTAAAGATTCCCAAGTATCAAGGGGGGCAATGGCATAGCCCAAACTTGAAGAAATATCTTCTAAATAGTCATTCAGATCGTCACCATTCGCTTGTTCTAAATAAGCTTTATTGACCGATTCGTCAACAGCAACATCAAGAACATTATTTTCAACCAAATATTGTTCTTGATGCTCGGACAGATAGCGATAAAACATAAAGGCCAAAATGTAGTTCTTGTATTCTGCGGCGTCCATATTTCCACGAAGCTCATTGGCCATCGCCCACAGCTTTGCTGTAATAGTTTGTAAGTTATTACTCATGTTGTTATTTTCCTCCTAGACAAACATTTGTTGCAGTAATGCTTTCTTCTGTTCTTGCAGGTGTTTCAGCTTACGCTGGTGAATGGTGATGAGGTGGTCGATTTCAACAAAGAGCTTCCCAATTCGCTGTTGTTCTTCCAATTTAGGATAGAGCAAGTTCACTTGTTTCAAATCAGAATTATGCAAATGAACAACAGATTTTCCTTGAGCACATTTTGACATTTCTTTTTGTTGTGTGCCGTTTGAAATCGTCAAAGCCAAGAATATAGGTTCAATTTCTTGATTGCTTTTGATGATATTCAAGTCTCCTCCAAGTATAAGTCCAGACTTACCAATAACTGAAGCTCTTGAAATATCTTCTGCTGTTTCGCCAGATGCAGGGACAACAACTTCATTTCCTTCACTGACTACAGAGTTCTCTTTCATCTCTACAAATGTATCAACATCGTTTATGACCGTTTCATACTTAGTGTAAAGACGACCGTATAATACGATTGGTGAGCCACCTTCAGTTAAATCATTCTTTGTATAGCCGCTTCCTTTCGAGAATTCCGCGAGTTCCCCAAGTCTCCGCTGTTCCCAAGCGTCAGTGAATCCCGGGAAACGAACTTCCGGAAAATCTTCGCCGTCTTTCGGAAATATTTTTTGAAGCAGTCCAGCTTTCAATTTCTTCACATTATTTAATTTGCGCTGATGAAGGGTGATGAGATTATCAAGACGCTGAAAGAACAACGTAATCTTTTCTTGTTCAGGCAACGAAGGAATCATTATCGTTCTTTTTTTCCAATCTTCAACATCGAATACCAACTTTTCTATATCAACTCCATATGAGCTTAGGAAAAACTGCCTATACATATTGGGCTGTTTCGATATGAGAGTCCAATACTCGGTAGTAATGTTTTTATTTCCAATGGATACTAAGTATTCATTGGAAACAATTGATTTATCAAGGCTCTTCGGCACTATTCCATTTGCTCCATGTATCACTTGTCTCTTTGAAATCAAATAATCTCCTGTTCTAATTTCAAAATAGTTTTTGACCAAAATATCTTTGCCCTTGAAATAACCCCTAGATACGATTCCCTCATTACGACGTTTTACAGTAACAAGCTGATACTCTTCATCATCTTCCATTTTGATAGGACGCCGCTTTTCTGTTAGGACATCTCCAAGCCTCCGCTGTTCCCACGCGTCAGTAAACCCCGAAAACCTTATCTTGGGCACATTTTCCTTGTATTCGCTCATTTCTGTTCTCCCTGTAGTTTCTTAACTTCCCTATCGAAATCAGAAATTATTTTTTGATGCTTGTTGAATTCTTTATATTCGCCAATCGTTTTTTTCGTAGCTGCACTCTGGGAAATAGGCCCATGCCCCTCCAAGATTTCATAGCGGTTGAATTTCAAGAATTCATCCATACTTGTCGCAAAGTGAGAATTCACACGGTGACCAATTGAGATAATCGCATCCAAGTTGTAGTATTTTACCGGCTTTGTTTGGGTTTTCCCTTCCATTGCGCCATGTTGAGTGGTATGTGCAATTTCTGCACTAACCACTTTTTCATCGAGCTCATCAGTCTTAAAAATATTTTTCAAATGACGAGAAATTGATGTTCTATCGACATCGAACAATTCTGCAATTGTCTTTTGGGTTGCCCAAATCGTTTCATCTTGAACAAGAACTTCCACTTTTTCATCGGCATCATACATTAAAAACTGTATTTCGTTCATTATATCCTCCCCTGTAATTCCTTCGACCGGTTTAACTTTCTGCCAATTCATCCGCTAATTGGTAAATTGCTTCACGCAAACCGTTCCGATATTTCATTTTAGGTAATGCCTGTATTTCTTTAGCATGGGCAAGTGTCTGATAGTCGGAACTTGCTTGAGAGATAATGTCGCGGATTTGCCCGGTATCATCCAAATCCTGCAAGCCGTAGCGATGACGGCTGAACAGCTCACGTATCCCAGTACTTGTGATAATATCCGTGATTCCCCACTTCACCCGGAAGTCAAGAAACATTCGATCCAGGCTAACATTGTTCGCCTGCCGGATGATTTGTTCACTGTCACTTAGTCGCGCAGGATACTTGAAGTCGGAACCTGCAGGCGGGAAGTAACCTTTGATGATGGCCACAGCCGCATTGATAATCTTAGTGGCATAGTTGCGGTCATCCAGCCCATTGGCAAATTGGTTGATTTTCTCTTGGGTCTCTTTGGCTTTTTCATTTTTGCCTTCGTGAACTTGGTTCAGTAATTGTTCCACCAGCTCCGTAAGATAATCATAGTCTACTTTAACATCCTTCACGTGTGTCATCCGCAGTTCGATTTGATAAAGAGGGATTTTCTTCTCTTTGACAATATGTGACTTGAGTTCATTGGTTAAGACTGTTGTCAACATGACTTCTTGCTCTGAAGTCATCCCCAACCTTTCTACTAGTTCATCTGGATTGTCATAGTTAAATCCGATGTTTTCACCTTCAACTTCATCGGGATCATATTGCTTTAATTTTGCCATTCCTCTGTTATACTCACGAAGCAAGTCAAGCATATCGTCCTTTTTCTTTTCAGAAGGTGGCAACTGTTGAAATTCAGTCGTCAAGCTGCTTAACTTCCCAATAACTTCTTTCACTTCGTTAAACACATCTTCAAATGGTTTCGCAATGATACCGTCTTTTTGATTAGACTCACGCTGTTCATCAACAGACAAAATGGCTGAGTCTTTATTGGCATAAACAGCAAGGGCTTTATTCATCAACTTTTCGTTTTGCGCAGGCCAGCGGTAATTGACCACACGTCCCCATGGTTTCTCTTGCATGTCGGCAATACGATTCGTTCTGGAATAAGCTTGGATTAACCCGGCACCTTTCAGGGTTCTATCCACATAAAGAGTGTTAAGTTCAGGCGCGTCAAAACCAGTTAATAATTGGTCCACCACGATAACCAAATCCAGGAATTTTCCGTCCGTGGCTGATTTATTTAACCGTGAAGTCACGTCTTGTGTGTAGCCTGAAACATCGTCCATCCCATAAGAAGTGCCAAATTCAGCATTATAAGCTTTAATGGCATCGTGCAAACCTTGATTTGTGGCAAGCATGCTATCATTATTCGATGTATTTTGACTGAACGTAACGGCGACTTTTAAAGTCTGCCAGCCCTTCTGCTTATTTTCTTCGTTGACACGCTGAAACTCGTGAAAATACATCATCGCCATGGGCGTACTTGCTCTGCCACCGCCTACGTGAGTGGTCAACAAAGCATTATATTTGCCTCCATTAGAACGATTACGCCAATTTTTGAAAATGTCTTCCACTACCAGTTTGATGTGATCTGGATTTTCATCGTAGAAACTTGGTTCAATGGCATCATCCATATCCTCTTGAGCGAGATGGTCGATTTTCTCTTGAATTTGTTCTTCGCTCCATTTGGGATAACGTTCACGGTAAAACCCAAGAAGATAGTTTTCTTTCATTTGTTTTTCGTCAATCGTTGTCTCAAAGTCGACTTTGAAGCCCAAAACATTGCGGTCAGCAATGGCTTCACGAATGGTATAAGCGTGTAATAGCGGACCAAAAATGTCTTCTGTGCGCAGCCCGGTGGTTGTTTCATCAAACATGGGGGTTCCGGTGTAACCCACCCAAGCGGATTTCTTAAAGGCTTTTTGAATAGTCTTGAATGAGTCGCCGCCTGTTGAACGGTGGGCTTCATCCACGATAAATACGATATTCTTATCCGGGGCTTTAAAGGTTTTACGTTTCACCAAAGTATCCAATTTTTGAACGGAAGTCACAATAATATGATTGTCTTTACTTTTGAGCTTACGGCTCAAATCAGTCGTATTGTTTGTGTTTTCAACGCTGCCCAAGGTGTCTTCTGTGGCATCAGGGTCATAGGCTTTGTAATTCTCATTGGTTTGCTTGGTTAAAGCGATTCTATCCACCACAAAGACAACCTTGTCCACTTTGGGCATACGGCTGGCCAGCCATGCGGTTTTAAAACTTGTAATGGTTTTTCCCGAGCCGGTTGTGTGCCAGATATAACCAACTTTATTCATACCGAATTCAAAATCGACACCTTTTAAGCTCTCGATAACGTTTTGTGTCGCATACACTTGATAAGGACGCATCACCTTTAACATTTGTTTATTCTTTGTTCCATCCAAAATCATGTAGTTGGTGGCCATTTGATGGGCCATGGGTATGGAAAGCATTGAATCGGCAAATTCCTTCCAGCGGCGCACGATGGTATTGTCACTCTTGCGCTGCCAGTTAAACGCAAAGTCCTTATTGAATTTATCCGGCGTAGTATTGGCCATATACTTCACATTGTTTGGCGTGATGGCCACCAAAATCTGCAACGTCGAGAAAATATCACGATACTGATTTTCATCTGCATATTGCTGCATTTGATTGAGAGCTTCATTGACATCCCGGGTGTCACGCTTTTCTTCAATTTGAATGATAGGCAGGCCGTTAATCAAGAGCGTCGTGTCAAAACAGCGTTCTTGCTTGCCTGTGATAACCGCCGGTCGTTGAATTTGATTGACCACTTGATAAACCGTATCCCCAGCCCCGACTTGTTTTTGATCAAAAACCGTAAGGAATACATGACGTCCATCATCTAAATCAATCTCGATTTGGGACACACCATTTAAGCCATACAAGAACTGCCCCGCTTCGTAAGGTGTCCGAATGTCCGAGATGATTTTCTTCACTTGATTAAACTCCACAACACTTAAAGGATAATCAAGGGTATTTTGATTGTGTTGTTCCAAGATCGCCTTAAAGTTATCCCAGAGTTGTGCTGTTGTTTTAATATTGGGTTCATATTTCCACAGTTTGGTTTTCACTACATAATCAACCTGTGATTCTTTGGCAACAAAGTCACCGATGCCTTCCAAATGCTCCGGTTTGGTAATTGTGCCACTGGAAATGTATTGAATGAGTTCTGTTTCAAATTGATTCTCCTTCATTTTCTGCTCGCCTCCTTAAGCTTTTCTAATACAATGATCGTTTCTGAATTTGCCGCTCTATTTCTTAAGGCTTCCAGCCGCAATTGGTTGAAATAAAGTTCACCGATCAGTCGCTGTGTTTCCATCGCCGGCAAATCCGGCAATTCAAATTCTTTCACTTGTTTCAGCGTGTATTTTAGAACTTGAGAACCCTGCAAGCCCATTTGAACCTGTTTCTTAATGGATTGATCTTCATTAAGTAAGTAAACAAGATATTTCGCATCAACCTTTTCGTCAGTTACTAACTTAACGTAGTTTTGCGTATATAGATACCCCTGATGATTCACACCAACCAGAGTGGATTTTCCCGATATCAAAGTAAAAACCACATCACCTTGACAAAGGGTATTTACCTTGTCAAAGGTTCGCACTTGTTTGCTGTCACTACGATTAGAATCCATGCCAACCAAATCTTCTTCCAGATCTGATTGTCCATAATAGATGTAAAGTGGCGCTTTATCATCAAACACTTCTTTAATCCTAAATTGCGGCGAACCACTCACGAGCTCGACCACGTCCTCTAATCTTTTCATGCAAATTCGTGCCTTTCTTAAATTACATTTTAATATTAATATTCTATCAAGTTATTTTGCAAATGCAAGCATTAGTTAGTTAGTTTTAAAAAATCACATTGGACCCTTCAGAGATTTAGACCTTGAAGCAACCGGCGTCAATGTCGAAAGAAGAAATTGAATTTTTCGGCGCATGAGTACAATTCTTCATAAGGAACCTGCGCGGAACTACAATATATGACAGCCCGTTAGACGTTCCGCCGAGTACCGGTACTAACAATGACGGTTATAAAGCTATGGGAGACGCTGTGGCGCTTCCTGTCGCTTCATTTATCTATCGATAAATCCTTTTTGACGAATTTGGCGGAGGTTATTGGAAAATATAATGCTATTATTGACGTGAAGAAAACAGATCCCAGCCTGTGGATCGAATTTGAAGCGAAGTAGGCCTTAAGCAGCACGCCGAAAAGTCAAGAGCGCCCTTTTCTCACCATAAAAGCGAGATATGGGCGCTTCTCTTTAACCAAATGATCTTGCACTTTATTCTTACTCCCCCTCTGGATATTGTTCCAAGAGTTCTCCCTTCCCTGCGATCACTTTAGCTGCCGCTACTTCTTCTGCGCTCTTCTCAAAAGTGACGGCAAATCTCCACTCCTCTCCGAAATCAAATAGATAAAGGAATTTTTGCTTCGGCATCAGGTTAAGCAGGAGTAATTTTACTTTATCAAGCTACCATTACGCTTGGCCGTACTTTGCCCCATTGGATATGGTGGCGCGCAGACAAACCGCCCGAGCGTAAAAGAAGCCTTGTTGACATGATTGACTTCAATCTGCCCTATGACAAAGACGATGCATTGAAGCTTATACCACCGCATCATCAGAAAAAGCTGGAGGAGTTTGACGAGATTGTGGCAACAGGTTATCGTCGCACAAGGCTATTAATAACGAGGAATATAGTAAGTATCAAACTTTCACACTACGAACAAAGACTAATAAACAATCACGGATAATGCGTGATGTGTTTATTAGTCTTTTAGTTTGTCGTTTATTTTATAGTGTCTCATCCAATAGATTCTCACATAACAGTTATTTAAAAACTCGCCTCATTATAATTTCATCTTGCTTTGTCACTTCTTTTTCGATTCGTTCTAATATGTCCGTATGCTGTTTATATCCATCAA
>Ga0209415_10013398_pt1 | contig 13526 bp, 8 predicted proteins | sample PeaSoiSIISIP2007_FD_187696 | JGI IMG/M metagenome (GOLD analysis project Ga0209415, IMG submission 187696) | Peat soil microbial communities from Weissenstadt, Germany - SII-SIP-2007 (SPAdes) (version 2) | ecosystem: Environmental > Terrestrial > Soil > Wetlands > Peat | place: Germany... | reverse complement strand
TGGATGGCAACTTCGTGTCCCTGGATGCGCGCACAGGCGAGTTGTTGTGGCACGTGTATCTTGGCGGCCCCAACGCGAGCGGTCCGATCAGTTATGCCGTTAACGGGAAGCAGTACATCGTGGGAACCGGCGAGGGTACGATGTATGCCTTCGCTTTGCCGGACTAGCATGACGCGCTGAAAGCTAAATCTCACACAATACTCACACAATAAAAGTTCTTGACTCTCCGTGTTACTTGGGATATATTCCCACCCATGTTGCGGTGCAATGCCGCAACAGTGTCCCGCGTTGTGCGCGACAAGAGAGGGGATTTGTATGCGCATTCTCAGAGGGCTGTTGCCGTTTGTGGCATTTGCCTCCATCGGATTTGCCCAAGAGGTCACAAGTGTTATCCTGGGCGTCGTTACCGACCCGGCTGATGCGGTGGTGCCGCGTGCGGCCTTGACCGCTACCGAAGCCGGCACCGGCCTGACCCGTATCACCACATCGGACGACGCTGGGCGCTTCCGGTTCAACGACGTCCGGCCGGGCATGTATTCGATCCGTATTCAGGCGCCGGGATTCAAAGCTTTCGATGTGACCAACGTCAACCTGCTGACCGGAGAAACGCGCGACCTGGGAAAACTGGTCTTGCAGATCGGCGCGGTGTCGGAAGAGGTCAGCGTCATGGCGCAGTCGACGCCCGTGCAAACCGCTTCGAGCGAACGCAGTGCGTCGGTGACGCCGGAGCAGTTACAGCAACTTTCGTTAAAAGGCCGCGACCCTTTCGACATGATGCACTTGATTCCGGGTGTGGTAGATGCCAGCATTGGCAAGCGCGACCTGGAGAATGCCTACTCGATGGGTAATATCTCGATTAATGGCCTGGACCCCCAGTCGCTCAACGTGGCCATTGACGGGGTTACCGAAATGGACGAAGGCGGGAACTACACGGCTTACGTGACGCCCAACATGGAATCGGTGGCGGAGATGCGCGTGATGACTAACGGCTACCAGGCGGAATATGGCTGGTAGTCCGGCGGCACCATCAACCTGATCAGCAAAAGCGGCGGCAAGGCCTTTCACGGTACGGGTCATTTCGACCGCAATTCGGCGGGGCAGATCATCCCCATCACCGATCCGAACACCGGCGCGCCGTTTCCAGGCAACATCATCCCCCAGAACAGGATCGATCCCACGGGATCGGCGATGCTGAACCTGCTGCCGCTGCCCACCGGGTACGTGAATCCGGCTCCGGGGCAGCAATTCAACTCGAATTCCATCGCCAGCGCCACGCCGCCCTATGACCGCCGAAATACCATGCTGCGCTTCGATGCCGCCATCACCAGCCACATCAATATGTACTACACATACGGCCAGGACGTGGACAACCAGTAAAACGAGTTCACGGTCTCGCCGGGCGTCGGCACCACGGTCCGGTTCCTGCCCGGCTATATTCACCGCGTACACCTGACGGACAGCATCAACCCGACGATGGTGAATGAGTTCAGCTTTGGCCTTGGCCACGATAACTACGGCTTCTACCACACTACACCGGATTCTCAATGGTTCCGTACGAGCAGCCTGAATCCGCCGACGCTGCGGCCGTTCCCCACGGGTCCGGAGTACGAAAATTATCTTCCCTGCGAGACCTTTTCGGGCGGCAACCTTCCTAACCCGGGCTATTTCAACCAGAGCCAGTCGGGCGGCACCGGCTGCTCCCCAACTGAACAACAACAACGACGGCGGAAACGTCGGCGGGCACATCATCAAGAACCGGCTGTTTTATTTTGGCAGCTACGAGGGCGATTATTTGCACTCCGCGAACTCGGGGATTATCACTTTCCCGCCGCAAACGCAGCTCGCGGGAAACCTGTCGGCTTCCAGCACTCCCGTCTACGATCCCAGTACCGGCGCAGCTAATGGGACCGGGAGGACGCCGTTCCCCGGAAACATCATTCCCCAGAGCCGGATCAATCCGATTATCGCGAAGATCATCCCGCTGATTCCGCCGACCAACCTTCCAGGTATCACCAACAACATCTACCTGAACTTGCCGGCGGTTTACAATCTTCACAAGATCGATACGAAGGCCGATTTCAACGCCACATCGAAGCTTCGCGCTTCCTTCCGCTATGGCAAACAGCCGTACTACGCCGAGTTCGCTCCGCAGTATGGTCCGATTCTCGGCGGCGCCGGCGCGTTTAGTGCGTGCGGCGCGTGCAATTATCTCCAGAATGGCGCCACATCCGCGATATCGGGATCCGCGACCTACGTGGCCAGCCCGTCATTGGTGATCGATACGACGTTTGGGACCACGCGTCCCCACCAGTTGCTTTTCCCCACCGAGACAAACGTCAGATACGGGTCGGATGTCCTGGGAATCCCCGGAACCAATACCGGCCCGCTCCCCTGGGCCGGCGGCGTGCCGAATTTCGTGGTCACCGGCTTCTCCACCATGGGTTACTCGTATCCCGCCCTGGACTACTTGCAACCGTCTTACGAGTACGCGGCGAATGCCAGCAAGGTCAAAGGATCGCACACCATCCGGTTCGGGATCGATGTTTTCAGGATCGATTTGAATCACATCGAGATTTCGCCCACGGCCTTCACCTTCAGCGGCGGCGTCACCTCGCTCAATGGCGGTCCGTCGTCGAACCAGTACAACGCCCTCGGGGACTTCCTGCTGGGGCTTCCCAGCAGCGAATCCAACTACACGCAGGTGACGCAACCCTTCTTGACGCTTCGCACTTGGGATTTTGCGATCTATGCCCGCGATCAGTGGCAACTGAGCCGGAAGATCACGATCAATTACGGCGTCCGCTGGGAATACTATCCGGTGCCCGTGCAGGATAAGAAGGGGACTAATCTTTACAATCCCGCAACCGACATCATCCAGGAATGCGGGGTCCAAGGGGTTTCCTCCGATTGCGGTATCAAGGTGTCCCACAAACTGTTCTCACCCAGCGTCGGCATCGCATACCGCGTTTTGAAGGATTTCGTGATTCGCGCCGGCGCCGCCCTGTCGCCGCTCCAGGATATAATGTCGCGCGCCGGCATGAAGAGCTTTCCTGAGGAGGTCGGGGCGATCTTCAACGGCCCCAATTCCTACACTTCGGTCGGCAGCGTCAGCAACGGCATACCGATTGTCACCGCGCCGCCCCCGGTCAACGGTCAGGTTCTGGTTCCTGCGGGCACCGGAAGCCTGTTCACGGTCCAGCCGAATTACATTCGCGGATACACTGAATCGTTTAATTTCACGTTGCAAAAGGAATTCGCCGGCGGTTGGACCGCGCAGGCCGGGTGGGTCGGAACTCACGCCTTGCACGAGTACACCGGAGTGAATATCAACTACGGCCAGTTGGGAGGAGGCACTGCCAGCCAGCCGCTCTTCCCCTTCGGCATTACGGCCAGCACCACCCAGGTCCAGCCTCTGAACTCTGATATCTATCACTCGCTGCAAACGATGTTGACCAAGCGGTTTGCACACGGGTTCACGACCCGAGTGGTCTACACATTTTCCAAGGACATTACTTATCAACCAGGCGGGCCGGCGGGAGCGGGGTTAACCAGTAATGCGATTCTGATCCCGCAATACCGGTTCTACGACCGCTACGTCTCGAGCCTGGACCGCACTCACGCATTCGTCTGGTCCACCACCTATGAGCTGCCGTTCGGAAGAAACAGGGCCATGCTCAAGCAGGGTGTGCTTTCGCAGATCGCCGGCGGTTGGACCCTGAATGGTCTGTTCACTCACTACTCGGGCGGGCCGTTCACCGTATCGACGTCATCCACTTCGTGCAACTGCCCGGGAAATTCCACGCCTGCCAACTTGATTCTGCCGAACGTGGCCCAGGTCGGCAACGGCCTGAACGGCAGCGCGTATTTCAATCCTTTGGCTTACGGTGCTGTCACCAACGTGGCCTTCGGCACGTCGGGCTTCGACCAGCTTCGGGGGCCAGGTCCGACCAATATCGACCTGAATCTCTTCCGCGACATCCGGATCACGGAGCGCTACAAAATCCAGATTCGCGGGGAAGCGTTCAACGCCGCGAATCACCCTCACTTCAGCAATCCGGGCGCCAGCGTGTCGAACATGTCGCTGAATGCGGATGGTTCGGTCAAGAGTCTTGGCGGATTCAGTCAGATCACCAGCACGACTCCGCTCGGCCGTCTCATCGACCCGAGATATTTCCGATTCGGCTTCCGCTTCAGTTCTAAGCTGACTTTGCCAGGGCCACAATTATCGACGATCCAAGTCGCGAAAGCACAGGTATAGCCAGGCGGAAGGATCAGCCTAACGGCCCGTTACGCCCCGCAAGAGCTCATCCATCTCAAAGAGCCGGCCATTCGCAATTACACGCTTCACGTTGTGCGCGGCGGAAATATCTTCCAGCGGATTGCCGTCGACGATCACCAGGTCGGCGAGTTTGCCGGGCTCTATGGTTCCGGCGTCCAGCCCCAGCGCCTCGGCCGGATTCACCGTTGCCGCTTTAAGCGCTTCGAAAGGAGTCATCCCGGCGATGACGTAAGACATGAGCTCGCCGTGCAGGTTGAAGGCGTTGGGCGTATCGGTGCCAGCTACAATGCGCGCGCCAGCCTTCATGGCGTCCATCACCATCTGGCCACTGCCGCCCGTTGCCGGCAGATTGCCGACTCCGCCGCCGCTACGTCCACCACGACCGCCGCGGCCACCGGGGCTCTGCAACTGGGCGCGAACCCATTCGGGGTAAAGACTAAAACGCGGGTCGGTTCGCAGAGCGGGATCGTCGGCCAGGAGTTTCTGCGTGCCAGGGCCTATTATCATCGGACAGAAAAAGCTGCGGGACTTGCCCAGGAGCTGAATCACGTCTTCATAGCTGCGCTGCAGCGTAGCGATCTTCGGCGAATAACCGCGGCGGCTGGTGGCGCCGGTATGCTCGACGCTGTCCACACCAACGAAGGCGGCAGGATAGATCTCGTGCGAAGCCACCGGTATGCCGATGCCGTGCGCGAATTCGACGGCGCGCTTCTGTTGGAGATCCGGCAGACGGACGTAGCTCTTGACCAGATCGTGCTGCAGCACTTTGGCGCGATCGAGCTCCATCTCGAAGTGCGCGGCGCTCGAAACGGCAACGCCCATTTTGTAGTACAGCCTCCGCCATTCCATCAAATAGCCAGTGGCGAATATGCGGGGGCCCGGGCGGACACCGGCTTCATTGGCCTCGCGGTCTTCCGCCGCTTCGTAAGGCGCGCCCCCGGGACTCCTGACCGACGTGACGCCAAACGCCAGCCAGGCCCGGTGCTCCGCCCCACCGTAATCGCTCTGCAGATGCGAGTGGTATTCGATAAGCCCCGGCATGACGGTGAAATTGGACGCGTCGACCAACTTCGCGCCAGGATGGTTGGCGGTGCCGTGAGGCGTCACGCTCCGGATGCGGTTGCCCTGGATCACGATGTCCACATTCGAACGCGCGGTCTGGCTCTTGCCATCCACAAGGCGCCCGGCATGAACGACGATGCGGGTCGCTGGAATGGCAGGCGTGTATTTCAGATCCAGCGGGATCGTACGGGTCTCGCCGGTTTCGATGTCCATGATTTTCAGCCTATCCATGGATTGATAGAGGATGTGGCGGGAATCGCCGGACCAACTGGGCGAGTGCGCCATTTCGGTAGTAATACGCCGCGGCGGGCCCAGTGGTTCGCCCGCGATGGACACCGGCCAGACCGCCAGCACTCCTTCATAAATCGCCGCCATCCTTGTGCCGTCCGGGGACCAGACCGGGCCGCTCCCCGTGCGCGAATCGATCGAGAGGTTGGGCAGAGGCACGAACCACTGGTCGCGGTTTTCAGACGAGCTTCCTTCCTCCGCGGAGCCTTCCGTTCGAACGGTAAGGACCTGATTGGCGCCTTCGCGGAAGCTCTTCGAGTACGGCGCAAGCATCGCTATCGCGACACGCTTCCCATCGGGCGACCAGGTGGGTGTTCCGGGGCCGAACAGCGCGTCGTGAATCTTCGCGACTTTGCCGGTTGCCACGTCAACAACCGATAGAGTAGCTTCGCCCCACATCGCGTTCACGTCGAAGAACGCGATGCGTTTGCCATCCGGCGACCACGTTGCGCCAAGTGGCTGCGTCGTAAGTCTGGTGAGCTGGCGGTCTCGGCCAGTGGTCATGTCGCGAATCCACAACTGGAGCAGGCCTCCGCCCTTGTCGGAAGAATAGACCAGTTGGCGTCCCTTGGGCGACCATGCCGGGTCCATATCGAAATACTTGTCCTTTGTGATGTTTTCGGGCTTGCCGCCGATATTCATGACATAGATGTCGCCGAGGGCCGCAAATGCCACCTTTGCGCCATCCGGCGAAAGGACCGGGTGTACGATGCCGAGCGCCGGGCGGGGTGTCGTGGAGTCGAAATCGCGCTTGCGGCGAGTGTATTGGGCGGGAGTGACCTGGAGAGTCGCGCTGAACTCGACGGTGCGGGGGTCTCCTCCATTCAGGGCACGTTTTCGAATCCTGCCGTCCGAGACGTAATAGAATTCGGCCGGCGATGCCCAGGAAGCGCGAAACGGGAAGGCGTTCTCGCCGGCAGTGAGCGGCGTGCCGTCCATCGCCAGTTGGCTTGCGCCACCGGCAGTCGCGTGATACACGATGTTGCCGCCAGGCCCCCAGGACGGCGAGTCGATGGCGCCGGCCGCGGCGAATACTTTTCGTTCGACGCCGTCGGCGACTCTTGCCGCCCAGACAGACCGGCCATTCTCGCGCGTGGATGAGAAAGCAATCTCGGTGTCGTCGGGCGACCAACTGGGCATTCTGTTTTCCGCCGGGTTTCGGGTCAGTTGCCGAAGCTCGCCGGTTCGCAAGTCGAGCACCCAGATGTTGTAGCTGCCGCCGAGCGCGTTTCCGCGATCGGAGGAGAAGGCGAGGCGTGTTCCATCGTGGGACCATGCCGGCTCGCGGTCGTCGAACGCACCCCAGGTGAGCTTGTGCGGGTGACTTCCATCCGGCGCCACCGCCCAGATGCCGTAACCGCCATCGCGATAACTCATGAACGCGATCCACTTGCCATCGGGCGACCAAGCGGGCTGGCGCGCATCATTGAAAAGATCGGTGATGCGTCCGGCAGCCCCGCCGGTTGACGAAAGAGTCCAGATGCTGCCTTGCAGGTCCATTGCGAGCGTTTGGCCGTCGGGCGAGACGGCAACCGACATAGAGGTGCCCTCATGGACGGTGACATCAATCGGCGCCGCGGAGACGACTGCGACGCTCGCTATGATGGCGGCAATCGGCAAGGTTCTCGCTTCGCGTGCATTCTTCATCGGCATGTTCCCTCTCTGGAGCACTATTCTATGCGCGATGCTAAGGCAGGGCGAAGGCAACATAAGCGCCATCCACTTTGCTGCTATCGACCGGATGGCCGGGGATGGCGTGGGTATGCGTGGTCGAGATAGCGGACGCGCAGAACACCACGTACTCCTTACCATTGACCTCAAAGACGGCGGGAATTCCTTCCAGCCCCGCCTTCGCCTCAAACGACCAAAGCGCCTTTCCAGTGTCGATGTCGAGCGCACGGACTTCCTTGTCTCGGGTGCCGGTGAAGATGAGTCCACCAGCGGTGGCCACGGGTCCGACCTTCGGAAAATGCGAGCCGGTATTCGTGAATCCTTTCGCGGCGAGTTGCGGAACCTCGCCCAGCGGAACCTGCCACTTGATCTTGCCGGTGTTCAGATCGTAGGCCGTGAAGGTTGTCCACGGTGGGGCTATGGCGGAGAGGCCGCTGCTGGTGATCATGAAGCCAAAGGGGCTCCGGTAGCGGGCTTTGGTGAGGTCGGCGGGCGCCTGCTGTGGTTCAGCCGCTGGCGGCGGCACATCCTGTTCGTCATCGGCGGCAGCGCCGCCTCTGCCTCTGCCTCCGCCTCTGCCGCCCCGCCCGACCGAGAGCGAGAGTTTCAGCATGGCCGGGAAGTCTTTCGAGACGATGAACATCGTGCCATGTTCCGGATCGATGGCGGCGCCGCCGAAATTCGAGCCGCCATTGTTGCCCGGCATCTCGACCGTGTTGCGCAGGCCCGGTGGCGTGAAGAGGCCTTCGTTGCGGGCGCTCTGAATTTCGTCCTTGAAGCGCGCGAGCTCCGCCGGATCGTCGATGAAGGGGTTCAGATCCTTCTCGGTGAACGACTGGCGCGCGAAGGGCGGTGGCGCCGTGGGGAATGGCTGCGTTGGCCAGACCTGTTCTCCGGGCATGTCGGAGGCGGGTACTTTCCGCTCTTCGATCGGCCAGAGCGGTTCGCCCGTCGCGCGGTCGAAGACATACAGGAAACCCGTCTTGCCGGCCTGGGCCACTACGTCAACCGTCCTGCCGTTGTGCCGCACCGTGAGTAGCTTCGGCGCCGTCGCGTTGTCATAGTCCCAGATGTCGTGGTGCACCATCTGGAAGTGCCAGATCCGCTTGCCGGTACGCGCGTCCAGCGCGAGCAGGCAGTCGCCGAAAAGGTTGGCGCCGATGCGGTTCGCGCCGTAGAAATTGTATTTCGCACTCCCCGTGGGCACGTAAACAATGGCGCGCTTCTCGTCCACCGACAACTCGCCCCAGGCATTGGCGCCGCCCACCGTCATCCAGGCATCCTTCGGCCATGTGTCGTAGCCCAACTCGCCGGCGTGCGGAATGGTGTGGAAGATCCAGGCCATCTGGCCGGTTTGCACATTGTAGGCGCGAATGTCGCCGGGGGCCGAGTCATACTCCTGGTTGGTCGCTGAGCCGAGAATGATGAGGTTCTCGAATATGCGCCCTGGCGTCCCGGATTGGGCGGAGATTGTGGAGGGATCGCGGCCGAGGCCTTCCCTGAGATCGACCTTGCCGTTCGCGCCAAATGACGTAATGGACTGGCCGGTCTTGGCGTCAATCGCCTGCAGGAAGTTGTTGTTCGAGAACAGCAGGCGCCGATCCGACCGGTCATTGCTTTCCCAGTAATTGATGCCGCGCGTGGTGATGCGGCCGCGGGGGTTCTCGTGAGCCCAGATTTCCTTGCCCGTGGCGGCCTCGAGCGCGACGATCGAGTTGTTCTTTGCGAGAACATACATCACGCCGTCGACGACAACCGGATTGAAGAGATACCTGGCGCCGTCTCCGGTTGGGTAGGTCCACGCAACCTGCAGCTTGCTGACGTTGGAGCGGTTGATCTGCGTGAGCGCGGAGTATTGCGAGGCATCCTCCCCGCCGCCGTAGTCGCGCCATGTGGTATGGGGTTTGGGGGCAGCGGGCGGTTTGGTCTGAGCCTGTGCGCCGAGCTGCTGTCCCGGAACGAGGATCGGGCCGCCCAGCAGCCACAACCATGCAGCTCCGGCCACCGTGCGCCGGAGCCGCGCAACGCATCTATGAACATCTCCGCGACTTGAATGTTTCACGTTCTACCTCTGCTGCCGATTGCCTAAAAGGATATACCAACCGGCGGGGGACCGGACGAAGGCAGGCGGCCGGCCTGGTTGCGGTTTACTTTGCGGGCGTGGCGACCGGCTTGCCCTTTTCGATGTAGTAAACGGCAGCCAGTTTAAGGGGTACTGTGCCGGTGTTGTGGGCATCGTGGACGGCCCCGGCTGGAACCACGAAACCATCGCCGGCCTTTATTTTGAGCGGCGGCTGGCCATCGATCAGGATTTCCCCCTCGCCTTCGATGACATAGCTGATCTCTTCACCGGGATGGGTGTGCCGGCCGGAGGAAGCCCCTGGCTCAATCGTGACGCTCGCGATTACCGCCTGGTGTCCTCCCGAGACGTCCTGGGTCTTGACGATAGTGCGCTTAATGCCGGCGTTCTGGGCGAAGAGCGCGCCCACGGTAACGATTCCCAGGATAATCCACTTTCCAATTGAATTCATACTGCTCACCTCAGAGGTCTATTGTAAGCGCTCCGCGCAATTCTCACTACCGCGGTCACAATAACCAGACCTGGACCGGGTCGGCCGGAGTCGGTTTTCGGGTCTACGACCGTACTATTCGGATTACCACGACCAGCGTGAATATTGGAAGTGGCGCCACAGCCATACTAACGTCACTGATCGAACGCCCGGCGTTCGGTCTACCTTTTTACCACGCGTCCCGGTTGGTAATGCTCACGCGGAAAAAAGGCTTCTCTTTTTCCGCGGGGTCCATATGAAACTCCTGGCTCGTCCTCGCCGGATCGTATTCGCGCCATAGCCACGCCAGCGATTCGGGCAAGTCGAGCGACGCCTGCGCGCCACCGTGTGCGGCCGTCCCGAAGCGGAAGTGGAAATCGTACTCCTGCCGCTTGAGCGAATTCGCCATCTGGATGTTCTGCATGGGCCAGGAGCCGTGCTCGTTCTCCAAGTCGTCGGAGCCGTCGCTCATCCACACCCGGATATTGCGCTTCGGCTCTTTACGCACTTTAAAAGGATAGACATTCCCGCCTTCCAGTTTCTCCTGCGGCCGCCATTGAATGGACGTGAAGCTGCCCACCCCCGAAAGCACGCGGCTGAACTGGTCGGGCATCAGCCACGCCACGTTGAAGGCGCAAATCCCGCCCGAGGATTCGCCGGCAATGGCGCGGCTGTATCCGTCCTGCCGCAGCTTGTACGTCTTCTCCACCTCGGGCAGCACCTCCTCCATCAGAAAGCGCGGGTAGCTGTCGCTCACCGTGTCGTACTCAATCGAGCGCATCGCACGCCCCTCGGGCGATTGGCCCGGCGCGATCATCACGTGCACCATCGGCGGCAGGAGCTTCTGGTAAATCAGGTTTTCAGTGACCGTGAAGAGCCGCTTCTGCGAGAACTCCCCAATCAGCCCCTGGCCGTCCTGCCACACCATGAGCGCCGCGGGAACCGCCGGATCCACCCCGGGAGACGCGTACACCCAGTAGTCGGCTTTCATGCCGCCGTAGATCCGGCTGACGATGGTCCGCTTCTCGCTAACCTTGCCGCGGGGCACGCCGGGCTTGGAATAAGAATCGGGATTGTATCCCACGGCGTCGCCCCGGGCCCCGAGTGGCTTCCCCGCGGAGTAATACTGATAGGAGTGGGTGACTCCTGTCCGCATCTTGGTGAGCAGCATCCACAAAGTAGTGCCTTCGATGGGCGCCATGGGAATGGCCGGTTGTTGGTCCACCGAGATCGTGACCAGCGCGGGCGAATCCGCCACGAAAAGATAGTCCTGCCCCCAGACCCCTGTGCCGCCCCGCGGCGACAACGTACCGGTGATGCGATCCTTCAATCCAGGTGCGGCCGGACCCAGCCGGGCCGTGGCAATCAGGTCTTCCAGGGCAGACGTCTGGCCAGGAGCGGCCGGAACGAACAGCAAGAACAGCGCAAATCTCTTCATGGTTGGCCAGTATACACCGCCGCTGTGTGGGCGCGGTTCCCTTACCAGCGACATCCACCACCGAAGCCGGAGCCGCCGCGAAATGCCGGGGCGCCAACACCGTCTGGACGATTGAAAAAGATTGTAAGCAGAATCTGTCCAGCCTGCTGACCCCCGGGGGCAATGACCGTTGACACCTCCTTCCGGCGCATGATACAAGCGGGTGGGATGAGAGCCGGGAGTTGGATTCTGGGTGGAGTCAAACCGCTCTCACGCACTCAGTCGGGCAACAGAGAGATCACCATGAAGACGTTTCTTGGATCGTTGATGATGGCCGCGGCCGCGATGATGTTGGCCACGCTGCCGGCGCTGGCACAGGCGCCGGCCGCACAGCAAAGTCCGCCCCCGCAGCAGCCTCCGCGCGTCTCGGAAGGAGCGGGTTCGCGGCAATTCGGCGAATTCTGCCGGACCTGTCATGGGAACGCCAAAGTGGAACGCGCTCCGGATCCCGCTGCGCTCAAACGCATGGCGCCGGAGAAAATCTACGAGGCGATTACCACCGGTCCGATGAAGGAATATGCCAAGGACCTCGGCGACCAGGACAAGCGCTACCTCGCGGAATTCGTCGCTGGCCGCCGCCTGGGTACAGGCCAGCGCGCCGACGCGGCAGCCATGCCGAACCGCTGCGCCAGCCCCACACCAGTGCGGGAATCGGCCACCGTTCCCTCGTGGAACGGGTGGGGCGTGGATATGTCGAACACCCGTTTTCAGCCGGGCAAAGCGGCCGGTCTCTCCGCGGGCCAGGTCTCACGGTTACGGCCCAAGTGGGCGTTCGGCGTGCCTGGCGCCACCTCCATGTACCAGCAGCCGGCGATCGTCGATGGCAAGGTGTTCTTCGCCTCCGACTCCGGCTATGTCTACTCGCTCGATGCGGAAAGCGGCTGCGTGAACTGGTCGTTCCAGGCGCAATCCGGGGTTCGCAGCGCGATCACGGTGGGTCCCGTGAAACCGGGATCCACGAAGATGGCCGCGGTTTTCGGTGATGTGCATGGCAATATGTACGCGGTGGAAGCGTCGAACGGCGAACTGCTGTGGAAGGTGGCCAGCGATCCACACCCCCTGGCCCGCATCACCGCCGCTCCCAAGCTCTATGAGGGCCGGCTCTATGTGCCGGTGGCGGCCCTCGAGGAAGTTGAGGCTGGAGCCCCGAATTATCCGTGCTGCACCAGCCGGGGTGCGCTGGTGGCGCTGAATGCCGAGACGGGAAAGCAGATCTGGAAGACATACGCGATTCAAGAGGAAGCCACGCTCCGAAAAAAGACGCCGGCCAGTAAGGAGTTCTATGGGCCATCCGGCGGGAGCGTCTGGAATTCGCCGACCATCGACCCCAAGAGGCGCGCGCTTTACTTTGGGACCGGCAACGGTTTCACCCTGCCGGCGGTCAAGACCACCGACGCCATCCTGGCGCTCGACATGGATACCGGCAAGCTTTTGTGGTCCTTCCAGGGCCCCCAGAATGATGTGTGGCACGGCGGCTGCCCGGCGTCCCGCTCGGAGCGGCCATCGCCGGTTCCCACGCCGCCCCAGGCTGCGAATTCCAATCAGCCGGCGGTCGTGAAAGACGAATGCCCGGATGAGGCGCACCCTGACTTCGACTACTCGGTATCGCCGATCTTGGCGAAGATGCCGGATGGCCGGGACGTTCTGATCAGCGGGCAGAAGTCGGGCGTGGTTCATGCGCTCGACCCCGATCGCAAAGGCGCGGTCCTGTGGCAGAACGAGGTTGCCCGTAGAATGATGGGCGGCGGCGGCGAAATCGTTTTTGGCGGCGCGGTGGACAGCCAGACGGCGTATTTCCCGCTCCATAGCGGAGGCATGGTGGCGCTGCAGTTGTCGGACGGCGTGGAGAAGTGGTTCACTCCCATGGAGCCTCCGGCCGGCGACCCCGTGATGGCGCGGCACCGCGGCCAGACGGCGGCTGTCACCCTGATCCCCGGCGTGGTGTTTTCAGGTGGCCTGGACGGTATGCTGCGGGCGCTTTCCACCACCACGGGGCGACTCATTTGGGAGTTCAACACGGCCCAGGATTTCCCCACCGTCAACGGCGTCAAGGCCAGGGGCGGATCGATGGGCTCCGCCGGTCCGGTGGTGGTGGACGGAGTGCTCTACGTGACATCCGGCTATATCGGATTCCAGAACGGCGTTCCCGGCAACGTGCTCCTGGCCTTCGCACCCGCCTATTAGTGGTGGGGCAGGCTCT
>Ga0209415_10013396_pt1 | contig 13526 bp, 13 predicted proteins | sample PeaSoiSIISIP2007_FD_187696 | JGI IMG/M metagenome (GOLD analysis project Ga0209415, IMG submission 187696) | Peat soil microbial communities from Weissenstadt, Germany - SII-SIP-2007 (SPAdes) (version 2) | ecosystem: Environmental > Terrestrial > Soil > Wetlands > Peat | place: Germany... | reverse complement strand
CGACTTCCCCGCCGCGCTCAAGGCGGCGACACATCGGAAGGCGGGGGCGACGATCCTCGCGACGCAGGTGCGCGACCCCGAGCGCTACGGCGTCGTCACGTTCGACGCCGGCGGGCGGCCCGTGACCATCGAGGAGAAGCCAAAGAGCCCGCGCTCCCACTGGGCGGTGACGGGCCTCTACTTCTACGACAACGACGTCGTGCGCATCGCCGCAGCGCTCAAGCCGTCGGCGCGCGGCGAGCTCGAGATCACCGACGTCAACCGCGCGTACCTCGAGCGGGGCGCGCTCCACGTCGAGCGCCTCGGTCGCGGGATCGCCTGGCTCGACACCGGGACGCCGGAGTCCATGCTCCACGCCTCGACGTTCATCCAGACGCTCGAGGAGCGGCAGGGGCTGAAGGTGGCATGTCTCGAGGAGATCGCGTTCCGGATGGGGTTCATTCCGCTCGAGGGGCTCGCCCGCCTGGCGAGCGAAATGCAAAAGTGCGCGTACGGTAGCTACCTGGCCCAAGTCGTGCGGGAGGCGGAGAATGTCTGAGGTCGTCATCTTCGGCGCGGGTTTCCTCGGGCACAGGCTCGCGGCCGCGTTCCCGGGGAGCGCGCTCCTCTCGACGGACATCACCGACCTCTCCGCCGTCTCGCGCGCGCTCGGCGAGCACGAGGCCCGCGTCATCCTCAACGCGGCCGGCAAGACGGGGCGACCCAACGTCGACTGGTGCGAGACGCATCAGGAAGAGACGTACCGCTCCAACGTCATCGGCGCCCTCTGCCTCGCCCAGGCCGCCGCGCACGCCGGAGCCTACCTCGTCCACATCGGGTCCGGGTGCATCTATTACGGGCTCTCCCCTCACCCCGGGGGGGCCTGGCGCGAGGACGACGTGGCCAACCCGACCGCGTTCTACTCGCGGACGAAATACGCCGCCGATCTCGTGCTCTCGCGCCTCCCGCGCGTCGCGATCGCGCGCATCCGCATGCCCGTCGACTCCGCGCCGGCGCCGCGAAACCTCATCACCAAGCTCGCCGCGTACCCGGAGGTCGTCGACGTCGCGAACTCCGTGACCGTGGTCGACGATCTGCTCACCGCGCTCCGCGGGCTCATCGAGAGGCGCGCCGAGGGGATCTTCCACGTGACGAACCCGGGCGTCATGCGCCACCGCGATCTACTCTCGCTCTACAGGGAGCTCGTCGACCCTTCCCACGTCGTGAAGCTCATCTCCGAGGAGGAGCTCGTCACGCGCGGGCTCGCCGCGAAGGCTCGATCGAACGCCATCCTCGAGAGCCCCCGCCTCGACGCGCTCGGGATCCGCCTCCGGCCCATCGGCGAGGCGCTGCGCGAGACCATGATCGCCTACGCGCGCGCCGCGCGCCGATGAGCGGCGCCCCGCCGTTGCTCACGCCCCCGGTTCTGTGGGAGGTTCCCGCCCATGATTGAAGGAAAACGCGTCGCCGTCGTCATGCCCGCCTACAACGCCGCGCGGACGCTCGAGCGGACGCTCCTCGACGTGAACCGGCAGGTCGTCGACGACATCATCGTGGTGGACGACGCGAGCCGCGACGACACCGTCGCCGTCGCGCGAAAGCTCGGCCTCGAGATCATCGTCCACGACAAGAACCGCGGGTACGGCGGCAACCAGAAGACCTGCTACACGGCCGCGCTCGCGAAGGGCGCCGACGTCGTCGTCATGCTCCACCCCGACTACCAGTACTCGCCCAAGCTCCTCACGGCGATGAGCTCGCTCGTCGCGGTCGATCACTTCGACGTCGTGCTCGGTTCGCGGATCCTCTCGGGCGGCGCGCTCGCCGGCGGGATGCCCGTCTACAAGTACATCTCCAACCGCCTGCTGACCGGCGTCGAGAACCTCTTCTCCGGCGCCAAGCTGAGCGAGTACCACACCGGCTACCGCGCGTTCTCGCGGAAGGTCCTCGAGACGTTGCCGCTCGAGGAGAACAGCGACAACTTCGTCTTCGACGCGCAGATGCTCGCACAGTGCATGTACTTCGGCTTCCGCATCGGCGAGGTGAGCTGCCCCACGCGCTACGAGGCCGACTCGTCGTCGATCAGCTTCAAGAACAGCGTCGTCTACGGCTTCGGCGTCCTCCGCGTCACCGCCGAGCTCGTGCTCGCGCGGCGTGGGCTCATCGACTCGCCCGTCTTCTCGAGAGACGGCCGGCGTCTCGCCCTGCCGCACGCCCCCGGCGCGACCAACGGCGAGCACGCGACCGGCGGAGGGAACGGGCACGTCCGGTCGACGGGCCACGCCTGAACAGGTGTCTCACGCGCGAGCTTCGAACCGGGCCGTCCTTGCTCCGCGGCGACGGCGTACTATGAGATTACGCATGACTCTCTTCAAGCCACTCTTCCTCGTTCCCGTTGCCTCTCTCTTCTTCGCGGCCGGCATCGGCTCGGGCGCGTGCTCGAGCAGCACGACCGTCACGCTCCCCACCTCCTCCACGCCGCCGAACGGCGTCACCTTCGCGGCCGGAACGTTCGGAGGTCACTGCGTGGGGGACATCTACGCCACCGCCGGCGTCGGCTACGCCTTCTGTGATGACGGGACGTGGGAGTACACGACGACGGACCCGAGCCAGGACGCCTTCACCGAAGTCTCCAGCTCGGCCGACGGGGGCAGCGGCACCGACGGGGCGACGATGCAGGACGGAGGACAGAATCCCGACGCGGGGCAGCAGGGCATCGACGCGCAGGCCCCCACCGACGCGACGACGGCCACCGACGCGACGACCGGCACCGACGCCGCGCAAGGCGTCGACGGCGGACAGCAGGGTGGCGGCACGCAGGGATAGCGAAGCTCTCGCGCGCCGGAGAGGTCCGCGGCCGCGGCGACGGCCCTCCGCGCGCCGTGGTATGAAAGCCGGGGCATGAGCGCGCCGACGACCAGCGGACTCGCGTCGGTGCGCATCTTCCAGCACCTCGGCCCCGACGACCTCAAGAAGATCGACAAGATCGCCAAGAGGAAGAAGGTCGCCGCCGGCACCGTCGTATTCTTCGAAGGGAACCGCGCGGACGCCTTCTTCATCGTCGTCTCGGGCTCGCTCAAGGTCTTCCAGACGGCGAAGAACGGCCGCGTGAAGGTCCTCTCCACCATCGGGCCCGGGGAGACGTTCGGCGAGCTCGCGATGCTCGACGGCCAGCCCCGCTCGGCGTCGGTCGAGACGGTCGCCGAGTCCGAGATGCTCGTCATCGCGCGCGACGACTTCAAGAACCTCGCGACGGCCACTCCCGGGATCCTGTGGGGCGTGCTGGAAGGGGTGTGCGCGCGGCTCCGGGCGCAGAACGACTCGGAGCTCGAGGCCGCGTTCCAGGGGACGCAGTACCGCGTCGCCAAGGCCATCTTGAAGCTCGCCGACAAGCACGGCAAGAAGGCGGACGCGGGTGTCCGGGTTCCGCCGACGTTTGGCGCGCGGGACCTCGCGGAGATGGCGGCTACGACCGCCGATCGCGTCGAGCGGATCCTCGAGAAGCTCGAGGACGATGGGCTCGTGCGCGTGGACGACGGCGACCTCGTCGTCCCGGATCTCTCGTCGCTGCGGCGGGCGCTCGACTACATGGGGTCACCATGACGGGAGCGTGGCCGAGAGCTCGCCACGTCGGTCTGCTCCTCCTCGTTCCCGCGGTCGCGCTCGCGCACGAGCGCTTCATCCGACACCAGCTCAAGCAGCCGCTCCACGACGAGTTCTTCCGGCGCTACCCCGGCGCCTTCCTCGGCATGCACCCGGCCATGCTCCGCATGGGCCTCAACGCGGTGATCGTCCTCGCGGCCTTCGCGGTGGTCTGGCTCGTCCGCCACCCCATCGACGAGGCCATCGAGCGGGCCGTCGTCGGGGCGGGGCGCGGCGTGCAGCACGCGGTGCACCTCCTCGCGTGCTTCGTGACCGACCGCCCCGTCCGGAATCGAGTTTTTTACGCGATAGGCCAGTGGGGCGTCATCATGTTCCTCCGCGTGCCGGGGCTCGTCCTCATGTACTCGGCCGCGAACAACTCGCTCGTCATGCCGAGCTACCCGCTCGATCCGAAGACCGAGTTCTTCTTCAAGATGGCGCAGGCGGCGCTCGCCGTCCTCATCCTCACGCAGACGCTGCTTCCGCTCTGCGGAGCGCTCCTCGTCGGCACCTGGATCTACCTGAACCGCTGGGGATGGATGGTCGCCGCCGACGCGCTCCCCGTGCTCAGCGTCGCGGTCGTGTACCTGAGCTCTCCGTGGGAGTCCCACAAGCTGACGATCACCGATCTGAGCGAGTGGCAGGTTCGGTGGGTCCGGCTGACGCTGGGCTTCGGCTTCTTCGCGCTCGGGTGGCTCAAGATCTACAACCACGATCTGGTCGCCGGGGTGGCCGACCAGTACCCGTCCGTCCTCGACGACCCGATGGTGAAGCTGCTCGCGTTCGGGGCCGATCCCTCGTTCAAGCGCGAGTGCTGGGTGGTGTCGTTCGCCCTCGCCGAGGTGCTGAGCGGATTCATGGTCATGACCGGAACGTTCTTGCGCGTCTGGTCCGTGATCATGGCAGCCATGTTCACCAAGCTCATGCTGGTCGACTTCGGGTGGAACGAGATCCCTCACCTCTTCCCCATCGGCGCGCTGACGGCGATCGCGTTCAGCAGCAGGCTCACCTCCGAGCTGCGGCCCGTCGAGGTCCTCGAGGGGCGCGCGGGGCGCGACGGGAAGAGGCTCCGGCAAGCGGCCATCATCGGCGGCGCCGCCGTCGGCCTCGCGCTCGTCGTGATCTTCCCGATGCTGTTCGCCCTCACCTTCACCGACCGCGCTAACCTTCGCTAGGGGAAAAGGGCCCATGCACTTCGCGTCGCCTCGACAGCTGGCCTGGATGGCGCTCGCGTGGGCGCTCTTCTTGATTGGCTACGACCAGCACGCGAACCCCAGACCGCTCTCCACGTACTGGGCGGAGTTCAAGGGGAGCGCCACGCGGCCGAACGTCGTGTCGGAAGGAGACACGCCGCGCGTGAAGCTGTCGATGCCGCACGTCTGCTGCACAGGGTGCCTGAACGACATCCGCGCGGCGCTCAAGTCGCTCACCTGGCTCGCCCCCGCCCGCCTCGCCGTGGAGCCTCCCGCGACCGAGAGCGCCGAGGCGCTGGCCAGGGACTCGACCGCGCACGAGATCGAGTTCGACATCCTCGACGTCACGAAGGCCGACTTCGTCACGCTCGACCAGACGATGCGCGACGTCGGGCTCGCGCCGGACCGCATGGAGGTCTCCGGGATGGGGCACTTCCGGCTCGACGTGGAGCTGCCGCACCTCTGTTGCAAGGTGTGCTCGCGCTCCGTCGACGAGCAGCTCGAGCGCCTGCTCCGGAAAGAGACGCAGGGGCGCTGGTTCGACAGCATGACGATGAACCACGTCAAGAAGACGGTCACGATCTACGCGAGGATGAACGCCGTCGTGGACGTCCTCGAGCTCACGACCGCGCTCGCGCACGCGGGCTTCACCGCGCACTCGATCCGCGTGCTGACGGGGCCCGAGTCGTAGCTACAGCGCCTCGAGGAACCGCACGACCGTCAGCTGCTCGGCCTGTGTGAGCGCGCGGAACCTTTCCATCGTGTTGCGCGCCTCGCCGCGGAACGCGCTCGCGCGCGTGCAGACGTCGAGGTTCGGCGGGACGCTCGGGCAGAGCGTGTAGTCGGGGGCGTGCGTCGCCGGGTTGATGGGTGGCGCCGGGAGGTCGTGCATCTCGATCGCCGCGAGCACCGCGAGGTCCATCGTCGTGATCGAGGTCTCCACCGTCCCGCCGTCGGCGCTCGTGAGCTGGATCGTGGCCGGCGGGTTCGGCTGCTCTCCCGGGTAGCTGCCGTCGCCGATCACGTTGAGGTAGATGCGCGCGTCGTGCCCGAACGGCGGCCCCACCTTGCCGAGCCCCATGAGCGGCGCCGTCCGGAACTCGCTCCCGAGCGCGAGCCCCGTCACGTTCGCGACCACGGCGTAGTCCGTCATGTCGCGGCTGACGGTCCCGTGAATCGGATACGGCGCGGCGATGAGCTGGTTCGGGTTGCACGTGGGCTTGCAGCTCGCGGGATCGATCATCTGAGGGAGCGCCTCGTACCACTGCTGGAGCAGGTAGTAAGGCACCTCCGGGTTCTGGTGGATGAGCAGGTCCGAGAAGATGGGCGCCCAGCGGTTCGAGAGGCTCTCGGCGCCTCCCACCTGGGCAGGCGAGACCCCCGTGCGCATCACGGGGATGTGACACGTCGCGCAGCCGAGCTGGTGGTCGTTCGCGATCGCGTGGTTCGTGTCGTCGGAGAACTGCGACGGGTCGACCTCGTCGGACGTCATCCTCGCCTGGAACGCGGGGAGGTCGAGGCCGAAGAGGGTCGCGCCGGCCTGCACGGCGATCGCCGCAGCGCTCGTGGGCGGGCTCTCGAAGAGCGCGCTCGACGGCATGGGCGGCGCGATGTTCCGGATGAGATCGCGCACGGTGAGGATGCGCGTGGCGGTGACGTTGGGCGTCGGTCCCCCGGCGTTGCAGGTCGGGTCGACGGTGTCGACGTTGGGCTGCTCGAAGGGGGAGAACGGGCTCGTCAGGCCGATCTCCCCCTGCGCGCCTCCGATGACGAACTGCAGCAGCGTGGTCCCGGCCCCGCGCAGCCCGAACCGTCCCACGCGGACGAGGGTATCCCCGCCGATGAAGCTCTGCGACGCGGCGCTCTCGTTGTGGCGCCCGGAGATGCAGTCCCCGGGGCAGATGTTGCGATCGGGCTGCGGGTCGAGCGAAGAGTACGTGGCGACGGCGTCCGCCGGATCCTCGTTGTGGACGATGTCGCCCCAGTAGATCGCCTCGATGAGCCCGCGCGCGACGTACGAGGGGGCCGCGCGCTCGCCGGTCACGCGTCGCTCACCGAGGGGGCTCACGCCAGTGACGGGATCGATGCCGCCGGAGAGGTAGGGGTCGATCGAGATGGACGGTGGGGAGTTGATGGCGCAATAGCCGATCGCGTCGTCGTGCTGGAGCGGCCCGCCGAAATTCGTGAGCGGGTTGAACGCGCCCGTCGAGGGATTGTAGTCGCCGTAGAGCGTGAACGCTGCCGTGGGCGGGTTGCCGTCGATCTTGCTGATGAGCGAGGAGTTGGTGAGCCCCTGCCGTCCGGCGCGCGAGACGGGGGTGCTCACCTGGTTCACGCCGACGAGGGAGGCGTCGCCTCTGCCGGCCCCCGCGAGGTTCTTCTGGTTGTCGAGCGAGCTCTCGTGGCAGCCGATGCACGCGCGCTGGTTGAAGAGCGGGCCCACCCCCTCGTCGTCGGTGTGCGGCGTCGCGAAGAACTGGAGCGGCGACTGGTCCTCGATGGCGGGCGGAGGCACGAGCGCAGGGTCAGTGAACGAGAAGAGCGCCTGGACGTCCGAGCTGGCGTTCTCGAAGCCGAGCGCCGCGTAGGTGAGGGCCGTCCCCCAGCTCGCGCGGTCGTGGAGCTTCGGGTGCATCGGAATCCCGGTGCCCGGCGACGCGATGCCCGAGTAGTCACGCGCCGCTTCGACGTCGATCGTCTCGGTCATCGCGCCGTAGCTGCACGCGTGGACGGCCCCGGCGAGGGCCCCGGCGACGACGCCACACGAGGCGACGCGCGACGCGCGACGCGCGCGCATCGCTAGAAGTCCCCCATGAGGTCGAGAAACATGCGCTGCACGTGGTTCTCCATGAGCGGATACGCCATGAAGTCGAAGTACTGCGCCGACGCGAGGAGGTTCTTCCAGACGCGGTAGTTCGCGCCGAGCCCGAAGCCCTGGTAGCCGGTGCCCGCGCCGAGGTCGGAGTCCGTGAAGGCCGACAGCGCTGCGTCGCTCTGCACGTAGCGGTACGTGACCCACACGTTCATGGGGTGAAAGTATCGCTCGTACGTCGCGTCGCCAAGGCGGGCACCGAGCGTGATGCCGATGCCGTCGACGAGCTGAGGCGCGTTCTTGTTGCCCGCGCCGACCGTGGCGTTCGGGGTGCAGCTCGAGCATGTCGCGGGGTTGGGGGACGCGAGGTTTCCCTGCGCGGTGAGCACGTGGCTCGGCAGGAAGTTGTGGGCGTAGTCGAGAAGCACGTAGGCGTCCGGGTCGCCGAGCGCGGCGTGCTTGAACGGGACGTGGACCTCTGCCGTCGGATTCAGGATCTTGTACGTGGGGTCGAGGAAGCCCGTGGAGGCGCCGCCCGCGAGGCCGTAGTTCACGACGGTGTTCGTCCGCTGGAGGCCGGGGAGCAGGAGGAACGCCGACGTGGAAGGCTGCGCGCTCACGTACCCGAGCGACGCCTGCGACGTCGGCACGCTGAGCCCCGTGTTGAGGTCCCACCACTCGTAGTAGGAGAGCGCTGCGTCGACGTATTTGCTGAGGAAGCGCAGCTGGTCGCCGACCCCGCTGACGACGCCCGTGAGGCCGACGAAGCGCGTGTCGAGGAGCGACTGGACCTGCATGTACGCGACGGCATCCTCGAGCACGAAGCCGCCCGCGCCCGTCGACTTGAGGATCTGCCCGGTGATGGCGGCGCCCGCCGGATTCACGTCGGTGTCCCAGAGCATCTGCGTGCGGACCGTGCCGGTCGTGCCGCGCCAGAACGGGTTCTTGAGGCGACCGATGGCGAGCTTGAGCCTCTCGCGGTCCGAGAACGGGCGGACCTCGGTCCACGCCTGGTCGATGCCGAACGCGGCAGGGCGGAAGGCGTTCGAGAGCGTCACGAAGGGGACGGTCGGGCTCGGCGTGTCGCCGGTCGAGACGCGGATGCCTCCCTTGACGGGCCCGGTGTCGCCGAGGTCGGTGCCGAAGCGGATGCGCGTGAGGAGCCAGTTCGCCTGGATGCCGTTGGTCAACGAGTCGGTGAGGTTCGAGTTGACCGAGTAGTCGTAGCGGAGGGTGACGTTCGCGAAGATGCGGACGGGGACGCCGAGAAGCGAGAACGCCACCCCGGGCGGAGGCTCGGCCGCCTTGGCCTTGTCGGCCGCCTCGTCGCGCGCCGCCTGCTGCGCGGTGCGCTCGGCGAGCTGCCGCTCGAGCTCCGCCTGCTTCGCCCTGAGCTCGGCGAGGGCCGCGTCGTCGGCCGCCTGGATCTTCGCGATGGCGGCCTCCTCGTCGGCGCGGAGGTTCGTGAGCGCCGCCTCCTGTTCGGCGCGCAGCTTGGCGATCTGCTCGTCGAGTGAAGCCTGAGCCGCTGGCGGCAGCGGAGCCCGCGCCGGAGGCGGCGCGGGGGCGGGTGTCTGCGCGTGGGCGGGGTGCGCGGCCGCGGCGATACGGCACGCGATGCACGCCAAGAGCACCCATCGCGGTCGCGTCGGAGCCATGGCGCGGGCGGGACCGTATCACCGGGGAAGGGGGAAACTGAAGGGCGACGGACGCCCGTTCGACGATGCCGTGCGACCTCGCCTGCCGCGTTCGCGCCGATGCGGGGTCGCCGCGTGGCGCGGAAGCGTCGCCCGCCGCACTTGCTCCACGATGCCTGTCGCCCTAGAACCACCGCGTGGATCTCCGGTCACTGACGCGCGCCCCTGCACCCGCGGCGGCTCGTCGGCTCGCGAGCGTGCTCCTCGCCCTGCTCGCCCTGGCGCTCCTCGTCCCGCTGGCGCTCGGCCCGGCGGCGCGTCCGCTTGCGACCGCTCTCGGGGCCGGTGACGCGCACGCCTGCGCATGCGGGATGAAGCCGGGCACTTGCGGCTGCCCGGCGTGCGCGCGGCTCCTCGGCCAGGACGACACGGGCCACCCACCGAGCCCGCATCCCGCGTGGCGCTCCTGCGACGACCACCGCCAGACACCGTGGTCGCCCGCGCTCCCCCCCGCCCTCGTGCCCGCCGAGCTGGCGGTTCTCGCGAGCCCGCACTCTCCGCCGCTCTCCCCGCTCGATCTCGCGCCATGGTTGCCGCTCGCCGGCATCCGCCCCCCGACGCCTCCTCCTCGTCGCGTCTCGGTGTAGCCGCAGTTTCGCTCCACGCACGGGCTCCCCCCGCGTCGGACCCTCCGTGGCCGACGAGGGATGCATCGTCGTGGTCCATGCCAACACCGATGGTCTTCGAGGTTCATCATGTCTCTACGTTCGTTTTCATGGCCGAAAGGCCATGCCGCATGGCTTGCTTGCATCGTTGCGTTCGGCTCCACGGCCTGTTCGTCGAGCTCCTCCCCTGCGTCCTCCAAGTCCGACGCGACGGTGGCGTCCTGCACGTCGCCCGGCAAGCCCACCGCCGGACCGAAGGACTCGCATTGCGCGCTCGATGGGGGCGGCACGATGACGCAGTCCACGAGCCAGTCGGCGTGCAACGTCGGCGGCGACGCGGGCGGCCCCGGCACATGCCCGTACAACGCGACGATGTACGGGCAGGAAGGGGATGACGACGACTGCAAGTACCACGTGACCTGGACCTCGACGCCCATCTGCGAGGGGGCGACGGGCGTCGAGTTCACCGTCGTCGCCACGGACCTCGGCTCGGGGACGCCGGTCAAGGGGGCGAGCATTCGCGCGGAGACGTTCACGACGAGCCCGCCGAACGACGCCGGCTGCGACGACATGTCGACGCACCCGAGCCCGGACGACTTCAACGTCTTCAACGAGGGGCCGACGGGCACGTACACCGGGCGCGTGGTCTTCGACCAGGCTGGGCAGTGGACCGTTCGCTTCCACCTCTTCGAGAACTGCTTCGACGTGCTCCCCAACTCGCCGCACGGCCACGCGGCGTTCCACATCACGGTGCCGTGAGCGCCGCCGCGATCCATCCTGCCGGCCGCGTGCGTCGGGTAGCGCTCCCGAGCGTCGTCCTGCTGGCCATCGTCGCGTGGCTCGTGCACGGCTTCGTGCGCGCCGCCGGTCACGGCAAGCCCGTGCCCGCCGAGACGTTCGCGCTCGCGCGCGCCACGGCCGGACCGCTGCCTCCCCTCTGGAAGTCGCCCGACTTCTCCTACGTCGACCAGCGCGGCCACCGCGTCACCTCGGCCTCGCTCCAGGGCACGCCGTGGATCGCCGACTTCATCTTCACCTCGTGCACGAGCGCGTGCCCGATGATGACGTCGCGGATGGTGCTGATCCAGCGCGCGCTCGACGATGCCGACGTTCGATTCGTGTCGTTCTCGGTCGACCCGGCGCACGACTCGCCCGCGGTGCTCGCCGATTACGCCGACGCCTGGAACGCCTCCGAGGCGCGGTGGATGCTGCTCGCCACCGAGAAGGACGCGCTGCCTTCGACGCTCGAGGGGTTTCACGTCACCGCGGAACGCACGGACGACACCGTCGATGGGATCGTCCACAGCAGCGTGTTCCTGCTCGTCGATGCGAGCGGGTGGGTGCGTGGTGTCTACGACCTGACGGACCCGGGCGCGCGCGACGCGCTCGTGGAGGACGCCCGACGATCCGCGAAGTCGCGCGCCGAGACGCCGCCCGCCTCCTCGTCCGAGCCGATGCATCGCGCGCTGGGGTGCAACGGGTGTCACTCGGATCCTCGCGTGGCTCCACCGCTCGCCGGGCTCCGCGGGTCGGAGCGCACGCTCGAGGGGGGCGAGACGATTCGCGTCGACGACGCCTACCTCCGACGATCCATCCTCGACCCTGGCTTCGAGGTGGTGAACGGGTACAGCGCGCTCATGCCGAGCTATCGCGGCCAGCTCTCGGAGACCGAGCTGACGGCGCTGATCGGTGAGCTCGACGCGATGCCCGCGGCGGCCGCCCCCGCCCAGGGCGCGCAGGCGCCGCTCGTGACCGACCCGGTGTGTCGCATGGCCGTCCGCGCCGACCCCGCGACGATTCACGTGAAGTACGAGGGTCGCGACGTCTACTTCTGCTCGGAAAGCTGCCGCCACGCGTTCGTGGCCAATCCGAGGAAGTTCACCGGATCTGACGGGGGGGCGTCGAAGCCTTGAGCGCCCGCGGGCGCCGCGCCGCGCCGTGCCCGCGACACCGTTGCGGAAGGGCGACACTCGAGTCAGAACCCCGCGGACACGTACGCCGGGCGGCCATCCGGTGTCGTGTACACGTCGCCACCCTTCGAGACGAGGCACTCCGAAGGATTGGCTCCGCCGCCGTCCACGCACACCGTCATGCACACCTGCGAAGAGGGGCACGACGGCGTGCATACGGGCGGGGAGCCAGACGACGAGAATGAGCTAGAGCACCCCGCGAGTAGCGCGGCGAGGCCAAGGGCACGCAGTCCTGAAGCCACGCTCCCCTGGCAACCGACGAGAGAGACCGCAGCGACGGTCAGACCCATCAAGCTGATCATTGGTCCACCTCCTTCAGTCGCAACACACACCCCAGCTCCGACGTGGAGGACGAATGGGAACGGGTTCTGGCTGCGAGGGATGCTGCCTCACGGCACCGTCCATGAATAGTACGACGAGAACAGGCTGGGAGCAGCCCGTCCACGTCCCCACGGTCCACCGGTCACTGATGCAGGACGGGCACGTGTCCGCGTAGATGCGCTGATTGAATCCCTCATTGTGCGTTCCGCGGCCCGACCCGCTCTCAGCGACACCCAGGTCACCTCGATCGACCCGCTCGCTCTGCCGATCGCACGTCTCGCTCCGCCGATCGTCACCTCGGATCGACCCGCTCGGCGTGCCGACCGACCCGCGCGTCGCGCTCTGCGTGCATCTTCCGGCTCGCAAAGCTCCGACGCTGACGTCTGACGCAGGGTGGGCGCCGCGCGGCGCTCACCCTCGTCGCACGACCGGGAGCGTGTGCGGCAGCGGTGAGGGGGGAGCGGGAAGAGGTAGCGGCGAGGGGGCCGCGTCCGCGCACATGGAATGCTCGCGGTGCGGGCACCGCCGCCGGTGACGTCCTAGGGGGTGCTCTCAAAGCCATCGTCGTAGGCGTGGACGTAGGCGTGGACGTCGGCGTGGACGTCGGCGTGGGCGTCGGCGTGGGCGTCGGCGTGGACGCAAACGCAGACGCTGACGTGGCCGGTGAACGGGAACGGATCAAGACATCGCTGACAGTTTGTGGAACGGGACGGGGCTGACAGCCTGTTCAAAGTTGACGTCTATCGCTGCTCAGTCCGCTTCCTCGGCCTCGCGGCATCTCGCGCGGCGCACCTGCCTCGCGGGCATGCTGAGCTCGCAGACCAGCTGCGGCGCGCGGCTCTGTCGATTCCTCTGAACATCGCGGAGGGGAGCGGAAGGCAGGGCCGCGACGCAGCCCGCTCTTTCGGCATCGCGCGCGGCTCGGCTCTCGAATGCGCTGCGGTCCTCGACGCGGTGGAAGCACTCGGCCTTCTACCGGGTGCCGCGCTCATCGACGAGCGCAACCTCCTCGAGCGCATCGTGTCCATGCTCACGAAGATGCGTCCGGCCGCTCGGTGACGCCGACGTCTTGCCGTTCCCTGGCCGCGTCAGCGTTTGCGTTTGCGCCCACGCCGACGTCCACGACGACGCCCACGAGTGACGTCCACGCCCACGCCTTTGAAAGCACGTCCTACGTCGTCGTCCTCAGCGCGCGGCCGCGACCGACGTGCTCGAGCACCACGTTGCGGAGGTCGCGCGCGGACCACGGCTTCGCGAGCGCGCCGACGAACCCATGCTCGGCGGGGGCAGCCATCACCGGATCCTCCGAG
>Ga0209415_10013395_pt1 | contig 13526 bp, 13 predicted proteins | sample PeaSoiSIISIP2007_FD_187696 | JGI IMG/M metagenome (GOLD analysis project Ga0209415, IMG submission 187696) | Peat soil microbial communities from Weissenstadt, Germany - SII-SIP-2007 (SPAdes) (version 2) | ecosystem: Environmental > Terrestrial > Soil > Wetlands > Peat | place: Germany... | reverse complement strand
CCTGCGACTGAAGTAGAAAATGCGACCGCCGAGTCTCCGCGCCTTCAGATTCGGTTCGCAAGCCTGGTTGATGAGCTCCGCACCGCTCCCGCCGACGGATCCGTCGATCACCCAGCGCGCGTTCAGATGAAACAAATAGAGCTCCTTGTTGCGCCTGCGGGACTTCCAAATCTTCTCAAACCGCTTGACGGTCTCGCGCTGAGTAATCCGTTCTCCCGTGTACTCGATGACTTTCCGGCCGCTGGGATGTTCTCAGCGGCGAACACGCCCAGCCTGTGGATGGGGGAACGCCGCACGCGGAGCTGCTAGAGGGTAGAACGGGGCTTGAGCTTCGAGTATTTCATCGGAAAGACGCAATATACGGAAGAGGGGCTGTCTGAGGAAAGCGCAGCCCTTCAACCTGGGACCGCGGCGGCCTGCTAAGGCAGGCGCCGCCAGCCGAGAACGGCGGAACTATTACCGGAATTTGACCAACGGCTTCGTCGCTTCGAGCTTCTTGGCTTTCTTCAAACGCTTCGTGGATTTCTTGGCGGCCATGTGTTTTCTCCCTCTTTCTGAGTTTGCCCCCGGGGCGGTCAGATGTTTATAGGCAATATGGGTGCCAATGTAAACAGCGCCGCTCGCGTTCGCTATCTCCTTTCAATTCTTACGGAACAGCCGCGAGCGCGTCTGAACCCGCGGGCCGGCTGTTGAACCATTCATCATCCATTGAACCATTCAACATTGCCGCGCGCGGTCGAAGTTCTTCGGATGGAGGGGGTTACTCCTCGACGATCAGTTTGCCTTTCATGCGATCGTGTCCCAATCCACACACCTTGGCGCATTTGAAGTCATATATACCCGCTTCCTGAGCGACGAAATCCACCACTTGGTCCACGCCTTTTGTCACTTTTCCGTTTTCATTGGGAGGATCGAATAGCAAGCCGGGTTTGCTTTTGTCCTTGGTTCCCTCGGGATAGGCGTCGAGCTTTACGCCGTGCGTGTCATCCTCGGAATGCACCTTCAACTCAACCCTTGCGCCTTTCTTGACGCGAATTTCGCTGGGAGTAAACTCGTACTTCTTCGCCGACACTTCGATGATTTGCGGCGCGGCGGTTTGGGTCTCGGAGCTTTGCGCACGAGCCATCCAATACGTCGTCATCGACAACCCCAGGAAAGCAGCCACCAAGACAATTGCCTTTCGCATAGTGCCTCCCGTATCCGGCGTGCGTTTGTTGTTCGGTTGAGTTCGAATCGGATGTGAGAAGAAGTTTGGGGGTTGCCACAGAGCCTGTCGGCCCCATATCAGCTAAGGCCTGATTTCGACGCGAGTTCCCATAGGCACCATTCCGAAAATTTCCTGAATCTCTTCATTCGTCACCGCGATGCACCCGTCGGTCCAATCCACCAGCCGGTGCCGGGCGCCAATCCAGCCGTACTGTTTTCCCAGACCATGGATTTCGACGTCGCCGCCGGGGCTGACACCGAGGTTGTGAGCACGGGCGCGATCTGCTGCATTTGGATAGGAGAGGTGCAATGCCATAAAAAATCGACTCTGTTCATTCTTCGCGTCAATGGCGTATTCGCCTTCGGGCGTCTTGTGGTCTCCCTGGCGTTCCTTTGCCCCCACAGGCTGGCTTCCTAGCGCGACTTTATATGTCTTCAGGACGCGTCCATTGCTCTCAAGGGTCATTGTCCGCGTCGATTTCACGATCACAATTCGGTCCGCGGTCTTCTTCTCAGACGATTGGGCCGCCGCTCCGCCCATCGCAATCAGCGACGCAAGTGTTGTCAGCGCGAGTGTTCGGTGGAACATTTTCGTCCAGAAACTTACTGTGCGTGAAAAACGTCGCCGCGCTCGATTCACCAGGAAAGACAGCAATTAAGGCTTGGTCGCCGTAGGGATTTCCGGCGGCGACGTCCCGAACAGACGGCCCTTCCAGGCGGAAGGTGTGTGCTCAAAATTATGCGTGATACGAGCATGGGCGATACCGAGATCGTATCCACGAATCATCACGATCCTGAGAAGGTCGTGGTCCTCGATTTTTGGATCGTTCTGAAGGATACGTTTGGCGGCTCGGTCGGCGAAAGCTTCTTCATCCGCGACTTTTCCCGCCCAGGAAATGCTTATGACTAGAATGTTGGTCTTTTTGCCGTCGTTCCAGTTGGTCGAGTCTTCCACCCCAGCCTGTTGAACGCCCTCCATGTTCTCAATCAGCCGAGCATCATCGAGCAGTTGAGGAAAAGCTCCCCATTTCGCAACTTTGCTGCCGAGAATCCATGCGGCCGAGGAAACAACAACGAGCAGCATGCCGAGAATCACCCAATGCATTTTCCAAATCGCACGCGTTTTCAGGGGGCCGATCTTGTCCGCATCGGCCACATAACTTCCGACCGCCAAGTCATGAATTCCCTGCCTCGTATGCCGGTTGAAGCAGACGAGATAAATATTGGCGCCGCCAACTCCAAAGATCACCACGGCAATCAGCGAAGAGACGATCCAAGGAGTTCGCGTTGCTGGAAGTGATATCTCGTTCAGAAAGTAAGGAATCGCGAGCAACGCATAGCGGACGAGGGATTTCCCAAAAGTGATCGTGTTCCCGCGCACGTCTACAACTTGCAGGTGCATCCATCGCTTGCCGAGAGTCTGTCCGTTCCCAATCGAGCTATTCAGGATCGCAAAGTACGGTAGCGCCATGCAGAATCCCACGAGTCGTCCCCACAGGCCCAGGCGCGAGAATACTTCGAAGAAAGGGAGGGCAATCACGGTCGCAGCAATGCCAACGATGATTCCATCCGCGACGACTGCGACAAGGCGGCGCCAGAACGAACCAATCGCGCGGTCCGGTTGAAGTGCACTGCCAATTGGAAGTGGATCGCTCGAGATGGGCGGGGCTATGGCGCTCAAGGATTGCCTCTTTGGGGGATCTAAATAGTTGGTAACTGGGCGGGATTGTCACAGAAACTGCCAACTCTGGCAAGCTCAGCGAAGCAAACGATCTTCGGCGGGAGTCGCCGTGCATAATCGCCAATTCGACAACCGTGTCCGCCGACGACGGCGACGTTGATCACGTCGGCCCGGTACCACCCGTCCGGCTTCCTTGACCGTGCTGCGCCGGTCGAATACACTACGTAATTCGCTTGGGTCCGCGAAGGGCATCCGATGCGCCGACTCCGCCGCTAGAACAGGCCAGCCCGCGAAAATAGAGGAGAAAGTTCGTTGCCGAAACGTACGTTTCAGCCCCATGTGCGCCGCCGTCACAAAAAACACGGCTTCCGAAAACGCATGAAGAGTCAGGGTGGACGGAAAGTCCTTGCGCAACGCCGCAAAAAAGGGCGCCACAGCCTCACGCGAATCTGACGCGCCGTCGCTCGGCTTGCCGCGTGAATGTCGCGTGGTGCGCCGCGCTGAATACGACGCCGTCTATCGCGAGGGCAGGCGCCGGTCGAGCCGCGAGTTCACCATTTTCGTTCGCCCCAATGGCCTCGATCTCAGCCGATTTGGCTGGAGCATCAAGAAAGCGCTGGGCGGCGCGGTCCAGCGCAACCGCATCCGGCGACGGCTGCGCGAAATTTTGAGATTGCACCGACAGGAGATTGCCCCGGGATGGGACATCGTGATTCACCCGCGCAGCTCGGCGGCCACGGCGGATTTTTCGGCGCTCACCAGGGAATTGCTGCAACTGATTCCTCGCGCGCCCACGCCTTGAACCCGGCCGGCGAATCTCACCGATTGGCCGCGCGCGGGAAATCGGCCGCCGCCTGGATGCTGCTCCTGTTGGTCCGCTTCTACATCACGTTCCTCTCGCCATTTTTCGGAGGCGCTTGCAGATTTCATCCGTCGTGCTCGAACTACGCCGCGGAAGCCATCGCGCGCCACGGCGCCATGCGCGGATTGTCCCTCGCGCTTCGGCGGCTGCTGCGCTGCAACCCCTTCATCAAAGGCGGATTCGATCCGGTGCCCGACGAGCTTCCGCGCCAGCCCTTCGCGCATCTGCCGCGAACGCACGGTGACCCGCAGTGAAGGAAATGTCGGACCAGACCCGGGGAATCATTTTCGTAGTCATCGTGGTTGCCGTCACGTTTGTCTGGATGCATTACTTCCAGCCGCCGATTCCGCCGCCTCAGAAGTCCGGCACGGTTGCGGGCCAAACAACGCCGGGACAAACTCCTGCCGCGGGATCAGCTCAACCGGACGCCATGCAGGGTTCCATGCAAATGACCGCAGGCGCCGCGTCCGCCATGGCCGCGAAAATTCCGGTGGCGCGAGCGACGACAGAAACGAACGTCGTGGTCGAAAGCAATCTCTATCGCGTCGAGCTATCGAATTACGGCGCCGTGGCGCGAAGCTGGAAGCTAAAGAAATATTTTGACGATCAGAAGCCGCCGCGCCCGCTCGATCTGGTCAATCCCGATGTCGCGCAAGAGCTTGGCTGGCCGCTCTCGCTGATGCTGTCCGATCCGCAACTGGAAGCGCAGGCGAATTCCGCGCTCTACGAAGTGACGCCCAGCTCTGAGAATCTCACCGCGCCCGCCGAAATCACCTTCCACTGGAGCGACGGACACCTCGACGTCTCCAAGAAATTGAAATTCACGCAGGATTACCAGATGTCAATCGAAGTGTCCGCCTCGCTCGACGGCAGGCCGCTCGCGCCCGCCATCGCCTGGCGCGGCGGATTCGGCGACAAGGCGGTTTACAAAGCCTCGCAACTGGTCAACGTTTTCTACAAACAGGCCGACAGCATGAGCCTGCTGCAGTATAAGAAGCTCGGCGTTTCCGGAAATCAGGTCCAGCCGTTCCAGCAGCCTGGCTCGATGCAGTTCACCGGAATCATGGACCAATTCTTCGCTGCGACGTTCATTCCCGATGGAACCGACCTAGGGCTCTGGCATTGGACGCAGTGGCACCACTTCACCGCGGACAATCAGCCGGCGAGTTCACCCGAGGCGGAAATCGCCGTCGGCGCCACTGGTCCCGGCCCCGTGAAGGCGCGAATTTTCGTGGGCCCGAAGGATCTGGCGCTGCTCAGTAAGGTGCAGCCGTCGCTCGAACAGCTGGTGAATTTTGGATGGACCGGAGTGATCGCGAAGCCGCTGCTTTTCGCGCTGCAATGGCTGCATCGTTACATTCCCAACTGGGGCTGGGCCATCGTCGCTCTCACGCTGGTGATCAACTTCGCCGTGTTTCCGCTGAAGATGAAGAGCTGGCGATCCATGCAGGACATGCAGAAAATCGCGCCGGAAATGCGCTCGATCCAGGATAAGTACAAAAAGTATTCGATGACCGATCCGCGCAAAAAGGGCATGCAGGAGGAAATGGCGGAGCTTTACCAGCGCCACGGCATCAATCCCATGGCGCAACTCGGTGGCTGCGTGCCGATGCTGATTCAGATGCCCATCTGGTGGGCGCTGTGGCGCGTGCTGACGGGTGCGATCGAGCTGCGGCACGCTCCATGGATGTTCTGGATCCAGGATCTCTCGGTCAGGGACCCGTATTACATCTTGCCGGTCGCCATGGCCATCACCATGTATTTGATGACCAAGATGACGCCGCAATCCGCGGCGATTGATCCGTCGCAGCAGAAAATGATGAAGCTCATGCCGCTGATGTTCGCGGCGATCTTTTTCACCTATGCAAGTGGCCTGAATCTCTATATGTTCACCAGCAATCTGGTGGGAGTGGGGCAGCAATATTACCTGAACCGCACCCGTCCGCTGCCCACGAACAGTCCATTCAAGAATAAAAAGAAGAAACTGCAATGAATGGCGATCGAACACCGCACGCGAACCGGCCGCCCAGCCGCCAATTTCCACGCCGGGAGCACACCACGCCCCCGCCGCCGCTCGACCGCGAGCAAGCCGTTGCGGAGCTGAAGCGCTTTCTCGATCTCGCGATGCGCGAGATGGGCCTCGCCTTGGAATTCGAAGTGTCCGCGCCGCCGGGCGATGAGGCCGAAGTCCTTGTGACATTCACCGGAGCCGATCAAGAATTGTTGCTGGAGAATAACGCGGAGTTGCTGCTCTCGTTCGAACACATCGCGCATCGTTGGCTGCGCCTTGACCCGCGTCTGCACGATCGCGTGCGATTCGATTGCGGCGAGTATCGCGCCACGCGGCTCGCGGAATTAAAGCTTTCGGCGCGCGTCGCCGCGCAGCGCGTGCGCGAAACCGGCCAGCCGTTTCAATTCAACCCCATGTCGTCGCGCGAGCGCCGCATCGTTCACCTCGAACTCAGTGGCGCGGCCGGCGTCCGCACGGAGAGCGAAGGTTCCGGCGATCGTCGCCAGCTCGTGGTTTACCCCGCCACTCCCCCGAACAAGAGATAGTTGCGGTTTCCTGAAGCGCTTCCCGGCCGGAGCCAAGTTCGGCAGCATCGAGCAGTGTCATCCCGAGGGCGAAGTGTGCCCGAGGGATCTCTCTTCGGCGTAAATGCGTGGCGATGACTTCACACGAAGAGAGATTCCTCGGCCGAAAGCGGGCCTCGGAATGACAGACTCTACACGCACGCGGCACCGCCGCTACACTTCGATGGCGTAGCCCTCTTTACCGACGTTGATGCACAGCGTCGAGCCCAGCTGATCGGAAAGCCCGGCGGATTCGTGGATGTGGCCGCAGAAAAGATACGGTGGCTGCTCGCGCTCGACCCACGCCCGCAGCGCCGGGCTGCCCGCGTGCTGGCCGGGAGCGTATTCGTCGAGCCGCGTTCCGTGCGGCGGAAAATGAACCACGAGATGGAGGCCGGCGATTCCGTCGAACGGCGCCAGCGCCTCCGCGATCTCTTCCTCGGAATATTCCCCGGGCGTTTTGAACGGCGTGATGTTGCTGTAGCCGAGGCCCGCCCACGGCGTGGAATTCGTCTGCAGCACGCGACGGTGAAAGTCCACGAAGCCGAAGCGCCGGCAGAATTCGCGAATGTCGTCGTGCGTCTCGTGATTTCCCGGCAGCACCCAAAGCTTTTCGGCGAGCGGCTCCAGCGCTTTGCCGCAGCGGTCAAGCCCTTTGCGAAACGTGGCCAGATCGCCCGCCGCGATATACACGTCGGCCGGCTGCGCGACGATCCGTGCGAGTGCGCGCAGATCGCCGTGAATATCGCTGAAGATCAGGACTTTCACTGAGTTTTCTTCGCGGGCTGCGGGGGAAGGGTTGGTTGCGGCACCATTCGTCTCATGCGGCTCTGCAGCATGCCGTTCGTGAGCCAGCCTTCCTCGAGCACGTTGCCGGCTTCATCGAACACCACGCGATACGTGAACGGCTGCGGGCCGCGCCGCTGGCCGTTCTGAAAGCGGTTTTCGCCCAGCTCGACCACAGGGCGGCCATCCTCCATGAAACTGCTGATGGACGGGAAGCGCGCGAAAGTCCAATAGAGCTTCACGTTGGGAAGCTCGAACGCGCGCGCGATGAACTCGTTCGGCGGCGAATCGGGAATGAAGTTGAAGGCGGTCGGCCCCGCCGCGCGCAGATCGAACTGCGATTCGAAGATTCCGTCGGGCGAGCGTATCGCGTCGCCCCAATCGAGCAACGACGGCGGGATCGGCAGCGCGCCAATCCGCGCAATTTCGATGTGGTTCTGATCCGCGAACGCCTTGGCGCGCAAAATCGCCTCGTGATGCGCCACCGAGCAGGCGAATAGATACACCAGCGCCGCGAAAGCTCCCGCCTGGCACCATCGCGCGCGCGTCACGCGGAATCCCCAGCCACCCTTTGCCGGCCCGAAGAAGAGCGCGGCCAGCACTGCGCTCGCGAGCGCCGCAACCCACAAATGGAAGGGGTAGCCGGCCGCCCGCGTCATCAGCCACACCACGAGGTCGCCCACGCTGAAGAGAACCCACATCCGCATAGCGCGCGCGCGGCTTTTTTCCGGATCGCGATAGATCCACGCGATGGCCTGCGGCGCCAGGATGATCGAGGTGAAGCTGAAATCAATGATGAAAAGCAGGTCCCACGCGACGCGCCTGGTCGAAATCGGGAACCACATGCGCGTGCCGAACGACGTCATGCCGTCGAGCAGGATGTGGCTCGCGATGCCCACGCCGTAGATCAGCGTCAGCATTCCCAGCGGCGGCGATTCCAGGTCGTGAAAGCGCGGCCATCGCCGCTTGACCCACGGAAGAAGCGCGCGCGTCAGAAGGGCGAGCAGGATTGCAAAAAACGGCAGGCCGACGAAGGAGTGCGTGATCGCGCGATGGTACTTCACGATGCTGAGGGGATCGCGCGAGATCGCCTCCGCAAAAATGTCCACATCGGGGAAAACCGCGCCCAGCGTCGCCGCAAAGATGGCGACTCGTTCCTGGCGCTTCGAGAAAAATCCCTTGCCGAGGAGCGCGCCCGCGATTCCGTGAGTTACAGGGTCCATGAGGTATTCAAAACGGCAGAAGTGTACACGATTCAACGACTCAGCGCGATGCGAAGCCGGCTCAGGTAGTGTGCATGGCTTTCTCTGTGCTCTCTGTGCCTACTCCGTGTCCTCTGTGGTAAGTCTTCGGTTTTCTCTTTTGCTTGGATCGTCTCTGCGTTCTCTGCGGTGAGTCTTTATTTTGTTGGGCTAAGTCTCGCGCTCACGAAACCTCGAGCAGCACAAGGGACATATCATCGGTCGGCGCGCCATCGCGCCACGCCGCGACCCGATTCAGAATAGCCTGCTGCATGTCGCCGAATGGCAACAGCGCCGTTTCGCGCACGATTTTTTGCACGCCTTCGGTTCCGAGCATCTCGCCGCTGGAATCGAAGACCTCGCTGATTCCATCGGTATAAAGCACCACGCGGTCGCCCGGATTGAGGTCCACTTCGATCGCCGCCTCCGCCGCGACCGCATCCGACAGGCCGCCGAGCACCATACTGCGCGATTCCAGCAGCCGCGGCTCCTCGCCTGGCGTCACGATCATCGCCGGCGGATGTCCCGCGCCCGCGAAAATCATCCGCCGCCCTCCCATGTCGATCCGCGCGGCCGCCAGCGTAAAAAGCAGCGCCGAGGTGCCCAGGTTTTGCATCACGAAGCGGTTCAGTTCCCGCATCATCTCGCCGAGCGGCGCGCCGCTCTGCAATTGCGACATCGTCTCGCTGTAGATGCGGTTCGCCACCAGCGCCGAGCCGATGCCGTGCCCAGAAACGTCGCACACCAGCAGATTCAGGTGGCGATCATCGAGAGGGCTGACCAGGCCGAAGTCGCCGCCGATCGAGCGGACCGGATGAAAGTAGGCATCCACCCGCATCCCGCCCCAGACCAGCGATTCCGGAGCGAGACTTTGCTGCACGCGCGCGGCCAGCAGCAGGTCTTCATCGATTTCGCTCTGCCGCTGTTCCAGCTTTGCGTTGGCTTGGCGCAAATCGGCTTCGGCGCTCTTCTGCTCCGAGATGTCCGTGAACGTGACGACGGAGAATTCGAGGCCGTCCGGGTCTTCGAACATGCGGGCACTGATAATCACGGGCACACGGCTGCCGTCTTTCTTGGGGAGGACGAACTCGTAACGGTTCCTGCCCGACACGTTTCCTTTTGCTATTTGGGCCTCAATGAACCCGTACTCTTCGGGAGAGTAAAACTCGGCGCCGGTACGGCCAACCACATTGGCGGAAGGGAAACCGAGCATTTCTTCCATGCAGGAATTGATGAAAAGGATCTTGCGGCAGTCGTCGAAAATCATCACACCCTCGTTGAGGGTTTCGAGGATGTCCTCCATTTGCACCAGCCATTCGGGCCGTTCCATGCCCATAGGAATCTCTTCTTAGATGCTCCAGGGGACAGCGAGGAATCATCTTATCCAATTCCGCCGCAAGCGCCAAAGCTCCGCCGAGGCTGTAGAATGTAACCTGCGAAGCGCGCGAATATGACTGCAAACGGAAACCGAAATCCGCCGGGGCCGAAGGGCGTGCCCATTCTGGGCATGGCGCTCAGTCTTCGCCGCGATCCGCTGGCTGGAATGCGGCAGATGGCTCGCGATTACGGCGACGTCGTACGCTTCTACGTGATGATGCAGGAACGCATCCTGCTGAATCGTCCCGACCTGATCAACCAGGTTCTCGTCATCCAGCAGGGCAAATTCCACAAGAGCGAGCTGACCAGAAGAATCACCGTACGAATGCTCGGCCAGGGTTTGCTGATCAGCGAAGGCGAATTCTGGCGGCGGCAGCGGCGTCTTGTGCAGCCGGCGTTCCATCGCAGCCGCACCAACGACTACGCCTCCACCATGCTCGAGATCGCGCAGGCCCACATCCGCGACTGGCGCGACGGAGAAGAGCGCAACATCGCGCTGGAAATGACGGCGCTCACGCTCGATATCGCCGTGCGCACGCTTTTCGGCACCACTCTGCCGGGCGAAGCGCGCCAGGTCGGCCACGCGATGACTTTCCTGATGCGCTATTCGCTCCGGCGCCAGCGACTGCCGTTTCGCATTCCCGAAAATTGGCCCACGCCCGCGAACCGTCGCGCGAATAAAGAGCTCGAATTCATCGACTCGCTCGTTTACCGCATGATTTCCGAGCGGCGCGCGGAAGGGAATTCGAATCACCACAACGATCTGCTCGCCCTGCTGATGGGCGCGATGGACGAAGACGGCAGCCAGATGACGCCGCAGCAGCTGCATGATGAATCAATGACGCTGTTTCTCGCCGGTCATGAAACCACCGCGCAGATGCTCGGTTGGACCTGGTACGCGCTCAGCCAGAATCCCGCCGTCGAGGCTAAGCTGCATGAGGAATTGCACGGCACGCTGGGCGGGCGGTCGCCGGAAGCGGCGGATTTTCCGCGGCTCCCTTATTTGCAAGCTCTGATGAGCGAAGTCCTGCGGCTATATCCGCCCGCGTACATTTTGGCGCGCGAAACGGTCGAGCCTTGCGAGGTCGGCGGCTACCAGCTTTGCGTGGGCTCAACGATTGTGCTGTCGCAGTGGATCATGCACCGCGATCCGCGCTATTACGATGATCCCGAGGCGTTCCGTCCCGAGCGCTGGCTCGACGGCCTCGCGGACCGATTGCCGCCCGGCGCCTATTTTCCTTTTGGAGACGGCCCGCGCCGCTGCATCGGCCAGGGATTCGCCCTTCTCGAAGCGGCTATCGTCACGGCAACCATCGCGCAGAAATTCAGCTTCCGCATGGTCCCCGGTCATCCCGTGGTGCCCGAGCCGCTGGTTACGCTGCGCCCCCGCCACGGCATTCAGATGACTCTCCACGCACGCACTTAGTGCACGAACTCGCCAGTCCCGCCGCTCGACCACGGATCGTACGTCAGAGAAAATCTCACCCGGTCGCGCGTCGCTGGGTGGTCGTACGTAAGGAATACGTCGATGGGACCGGGATCGGGATATTCCAGATCCACCTCGCCAAGGATTTGAAAGGTCTGCGCCGCCACTTGCCCTGAATCCGGCGTCAGCCCGTGCGTGACTTCGAGCGCGTATTGATCCGCCTGATGCTCGAAATAGCGGCTTACACCGTTGGTGACCGGCGTCAAAATAAGAGACGCGACGCTGAGCAACAGCAACAGTGACGCCAGCGACGCCAAGTCACCAAGCGAGCGAATCCCCCACATCGTCCCGCCCCAAGCCAGAAATCCTCCGATCAAGCGATAGCCGAGATAAAAAAGTATAAGCGACCCGATCGCCGCGATCGTCAATCCTTTCGAAATGTGATTTAACACGTAATGGCCCATCTCGTGCCCGCACACCGCTACCACTTGGGGCGTGGTCATCTTCGCAATCGTTGTATCCCATACAACCATGCGCTTCGACGCGCCGATCCCGGTCACATACGCATTCAGCTCGTTCACCTTTTCCGACGCGTTCATCCAGTAGATGCGCTCGGGCGGAATATCTTGGCCCGCGCGCTGGATCATTTGCTCAAGCGCCACCGTCAGCCCCGGATTTTTCTGCTGCATAGGCACGAATTTGTGGAACATCGGATCGATCACCACCGGTTGCAGGAAAATCAGCAGCCCAAACACCGCCATGGCTGCCAGCCAGAACAGAAACCACCAGAGCCGCGGGAACTTGCGAATCATGAAGTAAAGAATCAGGATGAGAATGAACCCGGTGATCACGCTAACGAGTTCGCCCTTGGTCCAATCCCACGCCCACGATCCCCATCCCTGCACCGAAAGCCCGTAATTGCGCAGTTCCCAATGCTCGAAAATGTTCAGCGGGATATTGAGGATGTCCAGGCTCAGAATAAATAACGGCGCAAAGATCAGAACCTGCAGGAAAAGGTTCTTCGAGCTGCCTTCCGCCCAATCTCGATACTTGGGCCCCACCTTCCATCGCAGGAACAGCCACAGCACGATCAATCCGTAGATCGGGGCAAGTATGAAGAACGCGAGTTTGATTTTTTCGATATGTTTCGTTTTCGCGTAAAGCTCCGGCGGGAGCGTGTACGCCGTTACGATCTTCGCCGACGCCTGCGCCTCCGGCGTGCCCGGCGCTGGCTGTTGCTCTTGCGCGGGGGGAATCGGCCCGGGCGGCGCTTGCGCGGCAGCGAGTGGCGAATGGTACATCATCACACCACGCCCATGCCGGCCTTGGTGTCGTCAGGGGCCACCAACAGCGTGCAGTAAGAAATGATGAACGATGAACGATGAATGATGAACTAAAACCAAGAAAAGGACGTTCTTCTGTTCATCATTCATCGCTCATCATTTTCCCGCGGGAGGTTCTAGGTGACTCGGTTGCGACTCTTAATTTTCTTTCTGGCTCTCCCATTAGGGAGCGCAGCCTTCGGCGCGCAGGGATCCGGCGCGCTGGCTGATTTGCTCAAGAGCCCGAACCCCGACACTCGTGCCCGGGCGGCCCACGACATCGGCCAGAGCGGCGACGCTTCGCAGATCCCGGCGCTGACGGCGACCCTGGCGGACCCGAGTGCCAAGGTGCGGAAAGAAGTGGTGATTGCCCTCGCCCGCATCCACGCTCCGCAGTCGCTCGACGGGCTGATTTAGGCTACCAGAGACCCGGACTCGGACGTGCGCGTGCTGGCCGTGAACGGCTTGGTGGACTATTACACGGGCCAGAGTCTGGAGACCGGTGTTGCAGGGTTCTTCAAGAAGGGCTACCAACAGGCTAAAAGCCACTTTGAGACCGACGTTACGCAGGTCGAACCGGGAACCCGGGTTGATCCAAAAGTCGATGCGGCGCTCGACGCGACCATGAAAGACACGCGCTCGATTGAGCCGGCGCGCGCCGCCGCCCATGGCCTGGGCGTGCTGCTGGCGCGCTCGGCGGTTCCGGATCTCGTCAAAGCGGCCCATTCGGTTGATGAAGACCTGGCCCGCGAAGCTCTGAACGCCCTCTCGAAGATCAAGGACCTCTCGGCCGGGCCTCAGCTCATCGACTTGCTGGATTCGACCAACACGGGCATCCTTGAGGACACCGCCGTCACGGTGGGCGTGTTGCGCACCCAGCCCGCCGCGCCGAAACTGCAATCGATCTACGAGAACAACACCGACAAGAAGGTACGCGAGAACGCCCTGCAGGGCCTCGCCGACCTCGGGAATCCGGCTTCCGTCCCGCTGTTCACGCGGTCGCTGACGAGCAGTGACAAGACCACCCGCACGCTCGGCGCCGAAGGACTGG
>Ga0209415_10013394_pt1 | contig 13527 bp, 9 predicted proteins | sample PeaSoiSIISIP2007_FD_187696 | JGI IMG/M metagenome (GOLD analysis project Ga0209415, IMG submission 187696) | Peat soil microbial communities from Weissenstadt, Germany - SII-SIP-2007 (SPAdes) (version 2) | ecosystem: Environmental > Terrestrial > Soil > Wetlands > Peat | place: Germany... | reverse complement strand
AAGACAAATTGAGGATGCACGGAAGATCCTCGACGAACACAAACTGCAAGTCACAGATATCGCAAGCCCGCTGTTCAAGACGGACTGGCCCGGAGCGCCGCGCTCGTCCCAGAGCGAAAGGCGCGACCAGTTTCACGCCGACTTCGACGCGGCCGCGCAGGACAAACTACTCGAGCACTGTATCTCGCTTTGCAAATCCTTTAATACGGAGCGGATTCGCTGTTTCGACTACTGGCGGCTGGATGATCAGAAGCCGTACCGGGCAGCAATCAATGCCAAACTGCAGCAGGCTGCGGAGCGTTGCGCTAAACACAACATAATCCTGCTGCTCGAAAACGAGATGTCGTGCAACACCGCAACCGGAGAAGAGGCGGCTGCCGTGTTGAAGGCGATTCCAAACAAGAGCTTCATGCTGAACTGGGATCCCGGCAACGCCGCAGCCGTAGGAAGCACGCCCTATCCAACCGGCTACAACGCGTTGCCCAAAGATCGCATTGGGCACTGCCACTGCAAGGACGTGGTGAGCAAGCCCGATCACAAATACGATTGGGCTCCAGTTGGTAGCGGCATCGTGGATTGGGTTGGGCAACTGCAGGCCTTGCAGCGTGACGGTTTCGGCTATGGCCTGAGCCTCGAAACCCACTGGCGCGGCGCAGGGACGCCTGAAGCGTCCACACGTATTAGCATGGACGGGCTCAAGAAAACGTTGACGAAAGCTGGGTTTTCCTGCTGATCCCGACCGATCCTTTCGGCTGGTAAAAGGCGATGACTGGTCGTTATGGGGAAGAAAAAGATGGTTACACGACGTGAGTTTCTCGATGCACTTGCCGTAGGCGCGGCGGGACTTGCGGTAGGAACGACGGCAAAGAGCTATGCCCAGATCCTTGGTTCGAATGACCGCCTCAATTTTGCAGTGATTGGTTTGAACGGCCGCGCCTACGCTCATCTCTCGTCGCTCAAGGCGAACCAGAAGTCAGCTCGCATTTCGCACGTCTGCGATGTGGACAGCAACATTCTCAAGAAGTTCGCCGACGCCGTGCAACGGGAGATGGGCGAAGCCGCGGTGGCGGAAAAGGACTTTCGCAAGATTCTCGAGCAGAAGAATGTGGACGCCATCACGATTGCCACTCCCGACCATTGGCATGCACCGATGGCAATCGCCGGTTTACAAGCGGGCAAGCACGTCTATGTCGAAAAACCCTGCAGCCACAATCCCGCCGAGGGAGAAATGCTGATCGAGGCGCAGCAGAAATATCGCAAGCTGGTGCAGATGGGCAACCAGCAGCGCTCTTCACCACACACAATAGAAATCGTCGAGAAAATTCATGAAGGAATTATAGGCAGGCCCTACTTCGCGAAGGCGTGGTACAGCAACGTAAGGAAGTCGATCGGCACAGGCAAAGAAGTTCCCGTGCCGCCGTACCTTGATTGGGATTTGTGGCAAGGGCCCGCGCCGCGCCAGGCGTACAGAGACAATGTTCATCCCTATAACTGGCACTGGTTCAGAACCTATGGCACCGGTGAGACGCTGAACAATGGCACGCACGAAGTCGATGTTTGCCGCTGGGCGCTGGGTGTCGACTATCCGAAACGAGTTACTTCGTCGGGCGGCCGATACCAGTTCAAAGATGACTGGCAGTTTTACGACACGCTGGTGACCAGCTTTGAGTACGACGATGCCATAATTTCGTGGGAGGGCAAAAGCTGCCAGGGAATGAAATATTACGGCCGGGATCGTGGTTCGACAATCATGGGAACGGCCGGTACGGCGCTGGTCGATCGCGATGGCTATGAGATCTACGATCTCAAAGGGAATAAAACGAGCGAATTCAGGGTTGGAAGTGCGAGCACATCTTCGGATCTTATTGGCCGCGATTCCATGACCGACGCTCACTTCGCGAACTTCATCGCGGGAATCCGCAAAGGCGAGAAGTTGAACGCTCCGGTGTCTGAGGGCAACATCGCGGTTACAATGCTCGAGCTTTCCAACATCGCGTGGGAAGTGAACCGGGAACTTCATCTCGACACAAAAGGTGGACGTATCCAGAACGACCCGGAAGCGATGAAGATGTGGGGACGCGAGTACGAGAAGGGTTGGGCGGCGCATGTCTAAGAAAGACAGTGTCTCCCGTCGGGATTTCGTACGCTCCACCGCGCTCGTCACGGCAGCGCTTGCCGCTCCGAGCAGTGTCTTCGCCCTTGCCCAGACGCCGCTGTCGGCAGACGAACCGATTCGCTTGGGCCTGGCCAGTTACTCGTTTCGGAATTTCAGCCGGGCGCAGCTGATCGGATTCATGAAACAGCTCGAAGTGTTCGGGTTGAATGCGAAGGACGTGAAAGATCATCTCCCGATGGATCCGCAAGGGGAGTCGGCTGCCCTCGCCGATTATGCGGCCGCGAACATCAGGCTGCACGCTGCCGGAGCCATCTATTTTCCGAAAGATGAAGATGCCGACATCCGCTCCAAGTTCGAATATTGCAAGCGAGCAGGGATTGGCGTCATCGTTGCCGGCGATCCCGCAGCGGAAACTCTGCCGCGAATTGAGAAGTTCGTGAAGGAATACGACATCCGCATCGCGATCCACAACCACGGGCCCGAGGACAAGTTGTGGCGGTCGCCACTGGATGTATTGAAGGCGGTAAGCGAGATGGATCCGCGCATTGGGTGCTGCATCGATGTCGGACATACGGTTCGCGCCGGCACGGATGTGGTGCAGGCGATCCACGAAGCAGGCCCAAGGTTGTTTAACGTCCACATGAAAGACCTCACGATCTTCGACAGTAAAGAAAGTCAGGTCGCGGTAGGAGACGGCATAATGCCCGTGCGCAAAATGTTCGAAGCTCTTATCGCCACGAAGTACAAGGGCTTCGTTGATCTGGAGTATGAAATCCATCCCGAAGATCCCATGCCGGGCGTTATTGCCAGCTTCGCTTATATGCGAGGCGTCCTCGCAGGCATGGGGTTCGCGAGCAAGGACTGAGCGATACGATTTCCGTTGATCGTGAATCAGAGGAAATGCGCATGGCTTGTGTTATGACTGGATCAGCGCAGTCCCTGCAATAGGTAGAGTTCAGAAAGCTGCCGCAGCGTGCCGTAGGCAAAGTACTGTCCATCGGGCGTCGTCAGTGCACGGGTCAAGCCAAACCCGCCCGTTGGGTCGCGCATTTCCAGCGTCTTAACCAGTTGCCGATCTCCGCTGCCCAGACGAACGCGATAGATGGCGGCCGACAAACCGTTGGGGTTGGCGACAAACGCTTCGGCTCCGTCGGATGTGATTTGAATCAGCCGGTCACGGTCCTGCAATCCCTTTATCTCGCGGATCGGCGATCCGCCGTCGACGGGAATAAGTTCGGGGGAGGACCCGTTCCCGCGCACGAATACGAACTTCCCGTCGGGCGTGACCGGCCCACGGACACCCTCGGGGGTCAGCGGTTGCAGTTTGCCCGAAGCGATGTCGAACAAATAGTCGCGCGCAGGGTGTCCCGGCTCATTTGCGATAAACACAATTCGACGGCTGTCGGCCGCGAACCCCATTCCCACGGGGTTCTCGATTCCTGTCGGTTTCAGTTCCGTAACTTCCCCCGCTCCAGTGGGAATAAGCCAGTGGCGGGGTGGGGTAGTCGGGGTGTACGCAAGCACCCATTTCTGGTCCGGCGAAAAAGCGATAGAATAGCCCTCGCCAAGCCGTACCGCCGCGCTGCCGTCTGTTTGCCGCAGGAAAATTGTTCCCTGTGATCCTCCTCCCTTTCCGCCTTCATGAAACAGCACTTGTTTGCCATCCGGGGATAGGCCGGTCAGCACAGCGCGGTCGAGCCACGTCAGTTCCTTCTCCTGGGTATCTTTGGAATCAGAGAAAAAGACTTTGCGCTCGCGATCGTCGATCGTAATGATCGCCGTGCCATCGACGGAGACATCGTGCAACGTCAAGTCTCCCGGGGCAGCCGCCAGGAGACGGAACTTGCCGGACAAGGTAACGGCCATCAAGCGCCGGGCAATGGTAGTGACAGCAGGGTCCGCAGTGAACCAAACTTCGTCATTCTTCGGCGACCAGGCTAGTCCATATAGGCTGGCAAAGTCTCCGAATGATTTTGCGTTGCCCACTCCGTCAGAATTGATGATAGTGACTGATCCCCGATCGTCGCCCCGTTGCACATGCTGACAAAACGCGATTCGTTTGCCGTCGCGGGAGATTCGGGGATGGCTGACCCAGGCCGGGACCGCCACCTTGAAGACGACTTTCCCCACGGGATACTCGATGCGGTTCTCGTTGCCGACCGTCCGCACAACCAGCAAATTTGATCCATCGGGCGACCAGTCAGCCCATTCCACGTTCTCCAGCACCTCGCGAGGCGCGGTTCCACCGGTCAGCGGCGTGCGCGCCAACGTACCCAACGTGCCGAAGAATCCCTGGAGTTGAGTGGGCTTCAATGAAATCGCGATCTCTCCGTTCGACGAGATGCCAAGCAGATCTACTTGACTGAGTCCGACGGGCCGCGATTCGATACTGTCCTGTCGCGTGGAGAAGAGCTCCGGATCCCTTCCACTCCATGCCGCATCGTAGATCACGGTTCGGTTGTCTGGCGCAAAACGCGCGCTCATCACCGTTCCCTTGCGGAAGGTCAGTTGGTGATATGTCACCTCGGAGGATGTCTTGGTGCTGTGGCCGATTACGTAGCCTAAGCCGGCTGCAAATGCCACCAGTAGAAGCGCGATAAGCCACTGAAAGCGCCGCACTCGCTGAACCGCTGTAGGCTTGCCAATCGCACCCACGGAAGAACTCGAGTACTGAGATAACGCCTCGAAATTGAAGGCTAGATCGCGGGCCGACTGAAAGCGCTGGTCAGGATTCTTCTCCAGGCAGTGACGCACAATTCGATCGAGCGCCGGGGAAATGCCTCGATTCATCTCCGTCAGTTCAGGTGGGTCTTCCTTCAGGATCGCCGTCATTGTTTCCGCCGCCGTATCCCGCTTGAAAGCACGCTGACCGCTCAGCATCTCGAACAAGATCGCCCCGAACGCGAAGATGTCGGAACGATGATCGACCGCGGCGCCGCGCACCTGCTCGGGCGACATGTAGCCGGCCGTGCCCAGGACATGCCCGGCTTCGGTTAAGGAAACGGCTGCGGATGTCAACGTCTGCCCTGCACCGTTCGCCTCAGACCTGCTGCGTGCAATCTTGGCCAGACCAAAGTCCAAGATCTTCACCCGTCCGTCTTTGGTGATGAAGATGTTTTCAGGTTTCAGATCGCGATGGACAATCCCCTTGTCGTGTGCAGCGGCCAGCCCTTGGGCAATCTGGATGGCAATTTCAATGGCCTTCTTTGACGATACAGCTCCGCCCAACAGACGCTCGCGCAGGGTTTCCCCTTCCAGCAGTTCGCAAACCATGTATGGAGCCGAATCATGGGTTCCGATGTCATGCACAGCCAGAATGTTGGGGTGGTTGAGTGCGGCGACAGAACGCGCTTCCTGCTCGAAGCGGCGCAGGCGGTCCGTGTCGGCCGAGAATGAGGCGGGAAGCACCTTGATAGCAACGATGCGGTCGAGACGCGTGTCTCGGGCTCGATACACCTCACCCATACCGCCCGCGCCCAGCTGCGACTGGATTTCGTAGGGGCCAAGTATTGTGCCAGAGGTCAGCGCCATCCGTCGGCGTAATTATAGCCTGAGCGCAGTAAGTTGCAGCAGATGCGATGAGCTCGGCAGCATCCAACCCAAATTTCTAATTGTGAATATTCTCCGATCCCGGTGTCGATTTAGCCCCTCGCCGTTCGACCTATTAATGGAGAAGCGCCTATGTAGACCAAAAAAGCAAATAGGCGTCCAAATACAAATGGTCCGTGTCCTGTGGGTAACGGCGGCAAGCGAATTAGCCCGAATCCTTCCCCTCAGGCCGTGAATCCAATGGAATTATCGAGTTGCAAGGCCTCCAGGGACGGTTCCTGGGGCGGCTTAAAAGGGGCAGATAAATGGCGAAAAGAATGATCCTGATGCTGGGGGTGGCGGCAGTCCTCCTCGGCGCCTTGGGCTTCATAAAGTTCAAACAAGTTCAGTCGGCTGTGCAAGCCTCTGCGTTTCAACCACCTCCGGAAGCTGTCACAAGCATTGTGGCGCACCGTGAGCAGTGGCCGGCGACCTTGACTGTCATCGGCACCATGGAGGCTGTCCAGGGTGTTACGGTCAGCGCAGACCTTCCTGGTGCAGTGGCGCGGGTCGCTTTCGATTCTGGCAAGTCAGTTCATGCGGGGGACATTCTCGTCGAACTCGACACGCGGCAGGAGCGGGCCCAGTTGGCTGCGCTCGAGGCGCAGCGCGACCTCGCAAAAGTGAATTTCGGCCGGATGCAGCAGTTAGTGGATGAAGGCGTTATCTCCCGAATGGAGTATGACCAGGCCAGCTCTCAGCAAAAGGCAACCGAAGCAAATGTAGCCGAGATCCGCGCGACCATTGAGCGAAAGACCATCCGGGCGCCATTTTCAGGAATCTTGGGCATCCGCCAGATCAACTTGGGACAGTATTTGTCGGCGGGCCAAGCGATCGTTTCTCTCCAGGCGCTGAACCCGATCTACGTGAACTTCGGAGTTCCGCAGCAGACGCTTTCCCAGATGGTCATCGGCCACGCGGTGCACGTCGCCAAGGAAGATCTACCCAATGCCGCGTTCTCAGGGCGAGTCACGGCTGTCGATTCGGTTGTGAACGAGGCAACCCGAAATATTCAGATACAGGCGACCCTATCAAATCCCGAAGGCAAACTGCGCCCCGGCATGTTTGTTCAAGTGGAGGTTCCGTTGGGGGCGGCCCGCTCCGTGATCGCGCTGCCTGCATCTGCGATTAACTACGCGCCCTACGGCGATTCGGTTTTCGTGATTACCGACCTTAAAGATCCAAGCGGCAAAACTTACCGCGGCGTGCAACAGCAGTTCGTCAAAGTCGAAGGATCGCACGGGGATCAAGTCGCGATCGTCTCTGGCGTCAATCCGGGCGATGAGGTCGTGACGTCGGGCGTGTTCAAGCTGCGCAACGGCGCTGCGGTACAGGTTAATAACAAAGTCCAGCCGGGAAATAATCCCGCTCCTAAGCCTGAGGACAGTTAAATGAAGTTTACCGACCTCTTCATCAAGCGGCCGGTCCTCGCGATGGTCGTCAGCCTGGTTATCCTCATCGCGGGCCTGCAATCGATACGTTCGCTGAGTGTGCGTCAGTATCCGCGCAGCGACATCGCCATCATCCAGGTTACGACGGTGTATGTGGGCGCCAACGCGGACCTGGTTCGCGGCTTCGTCACGACTCCGATCGAGCGCGTCATCGCCAGTGCGGACGGCATCGATTACATGGAGTCGTCGAGCGCTCAGGGCTTGAGCACGATTATCGTGCACCTGAAGCTCAACTATGACACCACGGCGGCGCTGACGCAGATCCAGGCGAAGCTGGCTCAGGTCCGCAACGACCTGCCGCCGGAATCCCAGGCGCCGGTCATCGACCTGCAGACGGCGGATCAAGAATTTGCCGCTATGTACCTCGGCTTTTCGTCCGCCAATCTCGATCAGAATCAGATCACGGATTATCTGACGCGGGTGGTGCAGCCGAAGTTAAGCGCTATCAACGGCGTACAGCGCGCCGACATCCTCGGCGACCGTACTTTCGCGATGCGTATCTGGCTGAAGCCCGAGAAAATGGCGGCGCTTGGTATTTCGGCTTCGGCAGTGCGCGACGCATTGTCGAAGAACAATCACCTTTCGGCTCTCGGGCAGACAAAGGGTTCGATGGTCTCGGTCAACCTGATTGCGAATACTGATCTGCGCACGCCGGAAGAGTTTCGCCAGTTGGTGGTCAAAGAAGATAAGGGCGTAGTCGTCCGGCTCGGCGAAATCGCAGATGTCGTGCTGGGCGCAGTTGACTACGACCAGGATGTTCGGTTCAACGGCGAGACCGCGACGTTCATGGGGATTTGGGTGCTCCCCACGGCCAATTCTCTCGAGGTAATCCGCCAAGTCCGCGCAGCGCTACCGGGAATCCAATCGCAACTGCCCCCAGGCATGAAAGTGGGCGTGCCGTACGATTCGACGGCGTACATTCAGGATGCGATCAACGAAGTACTGCATACGCTGACCGAGACGCTGCTCATCGTCGTCGTGGTTATCTTTCTCTTTCTCGGATCGTTCCGCTCAGTACTTATTCCGGTCGTTGCCATTCCGATTTCGCTCATCGGCGCAGTTTTCCTGATGTTGATAGCTGGCTTCACCATCAACCTCTTAACTTTGCTGGCGATTGTGCTCTCGGTCGGCTTAGTGGTGGACGACGCAATCGTGATGGTGGAGAACGTCGAGCGGCACCTTCATCTCGGCAAGACACCGTACCGGGCGGCCATTGACGCAGCCCGCGAACTGGTCGGCCCGATCATCGCGATGACCATCACGCTGGCCGCAGTGTACGCCCCGATTGGTATCCAAGGCGGTCTGACCGGTGCGCTGTTCCGCGAGTTCGCGTTCACCCTCGCAGGCGCCGTCATTGTTTCGGGTGTGGTAGCGCTGACCCTGTCTCCGATGATGGGATCGAAGCTGCTGCGAGCCGGGGACACCGAGCGCGGCTTTGCGGGAATGATCAATCGTCACTTCGAGAGCGTGCGTCGTCTTTATTCACGCCTGCTCGCCGGGACGTTGCAGTACCGGCCCGTGGTCTTTGTTCTCTGGGCGATTGTCGTGGCGTTGATCGTGCCGTTCTACATGTTCTCGCAGCATGAGCTGGCGCCCGCTGAGGACCAGGGAGTTGTCTTCGGGGTCATCCAGTCCTCCGCGAACTCGACGATTGATCAGACCAATCTGTTCACCACGCAGGTCTACGATGTTTATCATTCGTTCCCCGAGAGCGAGAGCATCTTTCAGATCACTTCCCCGAATGGCGGATTCGGAGGCATGGTGACGAAGCCGTGGAGCCAGCGCAAGAAAACTGCTCAGCAATTGCTGGTCGAATCCGTGGGGCCACTCTCGAAAATTGCTGGCATTCGCGTAATCCCGCTGACGCCGCCGCCGCTGCCGGGTGGCGGAAACTTCCCGGTTGAGTTCGTGATTGTTTCGGCGGCCGAACCAAGACAGCTCAGCGAGTTTGCCAATCAGCTCGTGCAGCGAGCGTTCGCCAGCGGCCTTTTCATTTACGCTGACACCGACTTGAAATTCGATCAGCCACAGGCTGAAGTCGTCTTCGACCGCGACAAACTTCGCTCGCAAGGGGTCGACCTCACCCAGGCGGGCCAGGATCTTTCCACCATGCTCGGCGGCGACTATGTCAATCGCTTCAGCATCCAGGGCCGGAGCTACAAGGTGATTCCGCAGATCAAACGCACGGAACGTTTGACTCCCGAACAGCTGGAGCAGATCTACGTCACCGGGTCCGACAATAAACTCGTTCCCTTGTCGACCTTCGCCACCATCAAGACCACTACCGAGCCGCGGCAACTGAACAAATTCCAGCAGCTCAACGCTGTGACGATTCAAGGAGTGATCCCGCCTAACGTGCCGTTGGACAAGGCGCTGCGTTTCCTGGAAGACCAAGCCAAGGAGATCCTGCCGCAAGGATTCACTATCGACTACGCCGGGGAATCGCGCCAGTTGCGGGTGGAGGGAAGCAAGTTTCTGGGGACCTTCATGCTCTCGGGCATCCTGATCTATCTGGTTCTTGCGGCTCAGTTCGAAAGCTTCCGCGATCCGTTCATCATTCTGGCGGGCTCAGTGCCGCTAGCCCTTTCCGGAGCGCTACTGTTCTCGTTTCTTGGACTGACGACACTCAACATCTACAGCCAGGTCGGCTTGATCACCCTGGTCGGCCTGATAGCGAAAAATGGCATCCTCATCGTGGAGTTCGCGAACCATCTTCAGGAAACAGGAAAGGCCAAGCTCGCCGCGATCATTGAAGCAGCGACTACGCGGCTGCGCCCAATCTTGATGACAACCGCCGCTACCGTCTGTGGTCACTTCCCGCTGGTACTCGCGAAGGGTCCGGGAGCGGGAGCCCGCAACAGCATCGGTATTATGCTGGTCAGCGGCATGATCATTGGAACGCTCTTCACCCTGTTCGTTGTGCCGTCGATCTACATGCTGGTGGCACGTACGCACACGCTGGCTCCAGAAATGGACGAGGATTCGGAAAATACACTCCGGGAACCGGCGGACGCCATCGCGTAGCGCGAGGGCGGACGCTTGGCTAAAGCCAGGACTCTTACGCAACCATCGCAGCCCATAACGCGCGTCCTGCCAGACGCACTCGACAATCGACTCCCAGCCCGCGTCGTGGACGTTATCCTTGATCGCCGCCACGCTGCCTACCTCAACTCGCGCAGCCCGAAGAGCGTCTTCGCGGGTCATTCCTGACAGCATTTTCCGCTCAACAGCGGCTTCGATGAAGCTGTGCAGTTCCTCTTCCAGCTCATCTCGCGTGCGTTTTTTCCAGAGCAGCGCGCGAACTCCATGGCCGAATTGTCGTAATAACGTCATAACTGACCTTTTCAGGCCTCCAGAATTCTGGCGATAGCGGCGATTTGCCGGCCCCACTCCCGGGTCTCCGTCTCCAGCTTTCTGCGTCCCGCGCCCGTAAGGATGTAATACTTGGCGCGGCGATTGTTTTCCGTGGCCTGCCAATCGCTCTTGATCCAGCCAGACCGTTCCATCCGTCGAAAGGCTGGGAACAGGGAGCCGGGATTCACCTGGAATACGCCTTTGCTGATCTGCTCGATCCTGATTGCGACTCCATAGCCGTGCATGGGCCCAAGTGCCAGGGTTTTCAGGATCAACATATCCAGTGTGCCCTGCACTAAATCACTGTTCTTGTCGGCCATCGATGGGTCTCCTCTAGCTAATCGAGGGGAATTTTAATGTGCTCTACTCTAGATTGTCGACAGGAGGCACTTTTATGAGACGAGAGCAGACGAATTTGGTGAGCAAGCGGAAGCCGGCGGCATCGGAAAATTAGTTTGAGGGAACCTTGCTAGATTTTCAGCGAGAAAGTACAGCGAGCGAAGGGCACTACTCGCCCCATGTCATATCGCTTCAGATAGGCACTGGTCATGGCGCTTCGGCGCGGGGCAGTTTTTGGACTACTAGCAGTTCCGTGATCCCACCAAAAAAGAGACGAGAATCGATCACAGAAAATCCTTTTTGGTTGAACATATTCCGCAAGTGATGCCGGTCGGGAAAGCGCTCGAGGCTCTCAGCTATGTAGCTATAGACTTCGTGATTGCGATGAAGAAGGACGCCCCATAGCCCTGTCCATATCTTCAAGCACCAATATTCCATCTTCTGCGGGATATTTGCGCCCGGCTTGGAGAAATCGAGGAAGGCCGCCACGCCACGCGGTTTCAGAACGCGGCCGATTTCGTCGATAACGGTTTCGAGGTTCGGTGCATTCCGCAGGGCGTATCCACCGGTAACGATGTCCACGGATTCCGACTCGATTTCAAGCGATCCCATGTCTTGCTTGACGAAACTGATATTCGGATGAGCATTGCGGTGACGGGCGATATCCAGCATCGGCTCGGTGATGTCTAGTCCGGCGATGCGGCCACGCGCGTATTTGCCGGCAAGCAAAAACGAGATGTCGCCGGTGCCGCAAGCGAGATCAACGCAAACAGGGGATTCGTGCGAAGGAAGCAATGAAATCAGCGCACGCTTCCATGCCGCGTCCCGTCCGAAAGAAAGTACCCTGGTAATGAAGTCGTATCGGGGCGCGACCTCGGAAAAAAGTCTTTCGTTATAGTATTTCTTCTTCTCGGGGTTCTCGAGATGATCGCCGATTGTCAAGACAAAGCGACCGGACATACTGGGGCTCCACTTTCAAAGTGTCTGCAATGGGCCTGCAGAGTACAAAGCAACGCAGGCCAGAGCCAGCTTAACATCCCGCAGGCGGGATCGCCGCCCGCCGTCGGGTAAAGGCGCGGCGCAGTGAAAGACAGAAGCCGGGGAGAGTTGTAGGCTGCCTATTGCTTAAGGACAACCGGAGGACCACTGGTTCGCTTCGCCTTGAGGTCGACAGTCACGTCGACGCTGTCCCCGATGTGGACGAAGGGAATGCCTTTATTCATCCCGTAGTCTTTACGGTCGAAGACCATGGTCCCATGAACCTCGCCTGAGCCTGTCCCCGCGCCGGAAACGGTTAGCGTCAGCGTCTGGGGTTTAGTCGCTCCACGTATCGTGAAGTCGCCCTGCACATCGAAGGTGGTGGGGCCGGTTTGTACAATCTTCTTTGACAGAAACGTGATCAACGGATCCTGATCGGCGTTGAAGAAGTCTTTGCTCTTCAGCTTGCCGTCCTTCATGCCGCTCCCGGTATTGACGCTGTCTGCCTGAATCTTGATGTCCAAAACGCCAGTCGAAACATCCGTGGACGCAAAGGTTAGGGTGGCGTCCCACTTGTCGAAAGTACCATTAATGGCCACCGATGCCTTCACGGCGAACTTAATCGAGCTGTCTTCCGTCGTAATCTTGAAAACAGGAACCTGGGCTCGACTTAATGACGGAAACATGGCGGATGCTAGGAGACAGAGGACAGCTAATCGCATGGTGCTGGGTGTGAGTTTTTCAAACACGAAATTCCTCCTGTGGGTTGCCAAAAGGCAACCAAGTGAATCCCAAACAATGCTCGGCTAGCACGCGTAAGTAGTTCTAGGCTATCGCTGGCTTCTAGGGAACTGGCAAAACCAATAGGGGATCGAATCGGAGGGCTGCGAGCCCACTTCGCATGTCGAATCAGATTTCAGCGGACGTCTAAAGCGCAGGTCTCTAAAGCAACTCAGTGTTTAGTGCCCGACGGCGTCCCCAGGTTTTCAGGCGTGAAGAGTTTCTCATCGAGATGTTGATTGAACTTGACTTCGTCGATGGTCAGCACCGTGTAAGTTTTTTCCGCTACGGACCGCATCTCAACATGACGAGCGCCCCAGAGGCCGGAAACTTTCTTGAGCCCCGAGGCATGAAGTTCGCGGACCAATTTTCCGTCCTTGTCATACATTTCGGCATGTAGAATGACCGGAACGTCTTCACTACCCAGTGGTAGACGTACTTATATTGTGCCGGGGTAGCATTTACTGAGATTGCCTGGCACCAATTCGTTCCTTGATGAGTGATTGGGTAATCATACAGCGAAGCCTTCGTCAGCCACGTCCCTCGATTGACAAGGGTTTAACGGGCAATTCCCCACATCAATCGTTTATCCTTAACTGAGCTCAAGGCCGAACCCCAATGAATATCCAGTTTGACCCTTTATCATGGATGTACCCGATCACTGGAGCCGTTTCATTGCTCTCAGACGAACCAGGAAACGACGTGGATCTTCCATGGTAAGGCCAAGCTTGAAGACTGGCCATGGTGCCGCTCGCCGCCGATTCTGGTTGGCGATGTCGGGGTTTGTTATGGCGCTTGTGCTGCTGCCCTTTTCCTACAAAGTCGAACGTCGCCTGGAGACAGTGGTTCACATCAAGGGCGGAGAATCCGAAAAAGTTGACCTGGAACTGGCGCAGCGTTTCCAGTCTCCGTACGCCCACC
>Ga0209415_10013393_pt1 | contig 13527 bp, 10 predicted proteins | sample PeaSoiSIISIP2007_FD_187696 | JGI IMG/M metagenome (GOLD analysis project Ga0209415, IMG submission 187696) | Peat soil microbial communities from Weissenstadt, Germany - SII-SIP-2007 (SPAdes) (version 2) | ecosystem: Environmental > Terrestrial > Soil > Wetlands > Peat | place: Germany... | reverse complement strand
GCAAGCTTCTCGAGGCCGAGGGCGCCGAAGCCGTGGTCGATCCACTTGATCACGATGATCAGGCTGGTGACGAAGCCCGCGATGATGATGATGCCGCCCAGGGCCAGGCCGTGCTCGAGGCGGAAACGCGCTCGCATCGCATCGAACCAGGCGTCCCGCTCGCCCATGAAGTAGGTGCCGAAGGCGTGCGCGCAGAGCCCGAGGGCCAGCACCTGGGTGCCGATGATCGTGAGCAGCGCCCCGCCGATCAGCGCGTGGATGTCCCAGCTTCGCCCAAAGACGTCGAGGTGCGCGAGCACCATGATCGACACCAGCGTGCCGAGCACGGCGAGCACCGCGCCCGGGATGATGAAGAGGTGGGTCGGGCTGTGCACGAGCAGGAAGCGCAGGTGGCGCCAGCCGTCGCGGAAGCTTGACAGCTTCGACTCGCCGCCGCGCGGGTGGTATTCGATGTCGACCTCACTGATCGCGAGCTTCTCCTTCGCCGCGCGAATGACCATCTCCGAGGCGAACTCCATGCCCGTCGTGCGCAGGTCGAGCGTGCCGAGGACGTCGCGGCGCAGCGCCCGCATGCCGCAGTGCGCATCGCGAACGCCGGTGCGGAAGAACAGGTTCAGCACGCCGGTCAGCAGCGGGTTGCCGACGTAGCGGTGAAGCCAGGGCATGGCGCCGGGCCTGATGTTGTCCATGCGGTTGCCCATCACCAGCTGCGCGCCGTCCTCGAGCTTGGCGACGAAGTTGGGGATCTCGTTGAAGTCGTAGGTCAGGTCGGCGTCGGCCATCACGATGTAGGTGCCGCGGGCCGCGGCGAACCCGGCCAGATAGGCGCTGCCGTAGCCGCGCCGGCGCTCCGAGATCACGTGCGCGCCGGCGCCGGCCGCCAGTTCGGCGCTGCGGTCCGTGGAGGCGTTGTCGACGACGATCACCTCGCCGGCCAGCTCGGCCGACCGCAGCGCCTCGATCGCGCTGCGCACGCAGCGCTCGACGTTCTCCTCCTCGTTGAGACAGGGAATGACGACCGACACGAGCGGCGCTGCCGGCTCGATTTCGACTTCCGGTATCTGCTCGAGGGTGCTCACGGTCGCCACGGTGCGTTCAACACCCGCTGCGCGCCGATGTAGCGGAGATGTCGGCCAGTCCAGTGTAAATCACGTCTGGGATGCTGTCGCACGCGTGCGCGTGTGCCTCGTCTACGACTGCCTCTTCCCCAACACCGTCGGCGGAGCCGAGCGCTGGTATCGAAACCTCGCCGAACGGCTCGCGGCGTCCGGGCACGACGTCACCTACCTGACGATGCGCCAGTGGTCGCGGGGCGAGGAGCCCGACATCCCCGGCGTGCGCGTGGTCGTCGTGGCGCCGCGGATGGCGCTGTACGTCCGCGGCCGCCGCCGGATCGCGCCGCCGCTCGCCTTCGGGACCGGCGTGCTCTGGCACCTGCTGCGCCACGGTGGCCGCTACGACGTCGTCCACACAGCCTCCTTCCCCTACTTCTCGCTGCTGGCCGCGGCGGCGGTGCGGCCACTCGGGCACTACGAGCTCGTCGCCGACTGGCATGAGGTGTGGTCGCGCGATTACTGGCGCGAATACCTCGGCAGCGCGGGCCGCTTCGGCGAGGCGGTGCAGCGGCGCTGCGCCCGCCTGCGCCAGCGCGCCTTCTGCTTCTCGCGGCTGCACGCCGCGCGCCTTCGCGAGCTGGGCCTGCACGGCGAGGTCACCATCCTCGAGGGCGAGTACGCGGGTCCGCTCGAGCCGGAGGTGCCCGTCGAGCCCGAGGAGTTGGTCGTCTTCGCCGGGCGGATGATCCCCGAGAAGCGCGCGCCGGCGGTCGTCGACGCGGTCGCGCTGGCGGCCCGACGGATCGCCGGGCTTCACGCCGTCCTATTCGGCGACGGCCCGGAGCGCAGCGAGGTGCTCACCCGGATCGCCGCCTTGGAGAGCGGCGAGCTCGTCCGCGCGCCCGGATTCGTCGAGGCGGCCGAGGTCCACGACGCTCTGCGGCGTGCGCTGTGCATGGTCCTGCCCTCGCGGCGCGAGGGCTACGGAATGATCGTGGTCGAGGCCGCGGCCTGCGGCACGCCGAGCATCCTCGTCCGCGAGCCCGACAACGCCGCCGTCGAGCTGATCGAGGACGGCATCAACGGCGTGATCGCAGCCAGCGCCGCGCCGGCGGACCTGGCCGCGGCGATCGTCCGCGTGCACGACGCCGGCGCGGCGCTGCGCGAGAGCACCCGCGACTGGTTCGCGCGCAGCGCGAACCGCCTGTCGCTCGAGCATTCGCTCGCCCAGGTGCTCGCGAGCTACGAGCCGTCGAGCCCCACACCGAGCAGCTCGCCGTAGAGCGCCGCCATCCGCTGTCGGAAGCGCTCGAGCGAGAAGTTCTCCTCGTAGCGGTGGCGCGCCGCCGCACCGAGGCGCTGGCGCTCCTGCCCGTCGGCCGCGAGACGCGCAAGCACGCCGGCCAGGGCCTCGACGTCGCCGACCGGCACGACCTCGCCGGCATCGCCGACCAGCTCTGGATTGCCCGGGCCGTCGGAGACGACGACGGCGAGGCCCGCGCGCATCGCTTCGAGCACCGCGATCGACTGCCCTTCGCGGCGTGAGGGCATGACGAGCAGATCGGCGGCGGCGAAGAGCGGTTGCGGATCCGCGTGGTAGCCCACCACGCGGACCGCCGGTCCTGCCAGCGCCCGCACCTGCGGCTCGAGCGGGCCGGCGCCCGCGACCAGCAGCACGAGCGGCGCGCCGCGGGCGGCAGCCGCCGTCGCCGCGGCAATCGCGCTCAGCGGATCCTTGCGGTCCTCGAGCTGGCCGATGAAGAGCGCCACCACCGTCTCGGGCTCGAGCTTCAGCTGCGCGCGCGCAAGGGTCCGCTCGATCGCCCCGGCGGCGAGCGGCGCGGTGTTTGGAATCACGACCAATCGCGCGGCAAGCGCCGCGGGCAGGAACTCGGCGAGCTCCTGCCGCTCGAGTTCCGAGGTGCAGATCGTGCGGCGGCTCGCCGCCACGGCGGCCCGCACGCCGCGCCGCGCCAGCCGCAGGCGTACGCCGCGCGCCCGCCGCAGGAAGTGCAGCCCGTGCGTCGTCACCAGCGACGGGCGCGCTCCGAGCAGCGGCAGCGACAGCATCGCCGCGACATCCCCGTGCACGTGAACGAGGTCGGCGGCTCGCACCGCCAGGGCGACCCTCGGCCAGCGCACGAGGATCGACGGGCCTGCGGCGAATGGCGAGCGCGAGGCGCTGAGCGCGAGGCGGCGCTGGTCGACCGGCAGCGACTCCAGCGCGTCGAGGTAGGTCTCGGCGCCGCCGCCACGGTGCGGGAGGATGTGGAGCACGGTCGGCCGCACGCGCCGCCCAGCCTAGCCGCTGCGATGGCGCCCGGGCAGGGCACACCCGGAGCGGGCAGACGACCCGCTCCCGCTGGCGCGCTCACTACGCTGCGCGGGAGCGATGGCACCCCGGGTCAGCGCCATCATCGGCGCATACAACAACGCCGCGACGCTGCAGCGAGCGATCGACTCGCTGCTCGCCCAGACCGTCGGCGACCTCGAGCTGATCGTCATCGACGACGGCTCCCGGGACGACTCGCCGGAGATTGCGCGCGCCGCCGCCGCCAGCGACCAGCGGGTGCGAGCTATCGCGCTCGGCGAGAACGTCGGCATCTCGCGCTCGCTGAACCGGGCGATCGGCGAGGCGCGCGCCGAGTTCGTCGCAATCCAGGACGCCGACGACTACTCCGAGCCAACGCGCCTCGAGCGAGAGTTGGCGATCCTCGAGCGCGAGCCGGACGTCGCGGTCGTCGGCTGCCGGATGCGCGAGGTCGACGAGCACGGACGCGAGCTCGCGCCGCGGACGCGATTTGCCAGCGGCGATGTGCGCGCGAGGCTGCTTCACTTCAACCCGATCCCCAACACCGCGGCCGCGATGCGGCGCGCGAGCGTGCTCGAGGTCGGAGGCTACGACCCGCGCTACCGCTACGCGATGGAACACGACCTGTGGCTTCGGCTCGCCGAGCGCTACCGGATCGTCGCGCTCGACGAGGTGCTCGCGACGCGCACGATGGGTGGAGCCAACGTCGCGGCGCGGGCGGAGCGGGCGCAGCTGGCGGAGACCATCCGCGCGCGTGCGAGCGCGCTCGCAAGGCGGCGGACGCTGCGGGGAGCGGGCGGCCTGGTGCTCCCCGCCGTCTCCCTTCTGACGCCATTGTCGATGAAGCGCGCGCTGCGGCGGGTGATCGGTCAGGCGCCGTGAGGGGGGCCTTGCCGGCCATCGTGACCGAGACGGCCCGGAAGGGTCCTGCGAGGTTGAAGGCCGCTCGCGGCGCCTGGGACTGACAGCCAGCGCAACGAACGGCACTTCCCCGCCTGCTCCGGCGTGGTGTCTACGCACGCCGCGCCGCCTGAGGCGACAGACCCTTCCGCTAGCCTTGGCCACCGATGCAGCTCGATGGCTCCCAGATCCTCGTGACCGGCGGTGGCGGTTTCGTCGGCGCTCCGACGGTTCGGGCGCTGCTGAAGGAGGGTGCCCAGGTCCGCGTTTTCGACGCGGTCGCCTCGGAGCGGCTCAGCGGTCTTCCCTGCGAAGTCGTGGTAGGTGACATCTCCGATGCCGAGGCCGTGGGCTCGGCGTGCGCCGGTATCGACGGCGTCCTGCATCTCGCGGTGCTGCCGCTCACAGCGGCGAACACCGAACACGAGGCGGCCTTCCAGACGAACGTCCGAGGCTCCTTCAACGTGTTCCGTGCAGCCGGTGATAACGCCGTCGAACGTGTCGTCTACTCCTCGGCGTCGTCGGCCTACGGACCGACGACGGCGGTGCCGATCCGCGAAGACCATCCGCTGCGGCCAAATGCCTTCTATCCCGCCACCAAGGCAGCGGCCGAGATGCTGCTGCGGGGACTCGCGGGTGCCTACGGGTACAGCTTCGCGATCCTGCGATACATGAACGTGTACGGGCCGGGACAGCGCGCCGGCGTCGTTCCGGCGGTGGCGGGGCGCCTGATCGCCGGCGAGCGGCCGGCGCTCAGCGGCGACGGCAGCCAGGGGTTCGACTTCGTGCACATCGAGGACTGCGCACGTGCGAACGTGCTGGCGCTGGCAGCCGAGGTCAGCGGCGAGGACTTCAACGTCGGCCACGGCACGAGCGCGTCGCTGAACGAGCTCGTGGCGATCGTCGGCGAGATCCTCGCCAACCCGCTCGAACCGACCTACGCCGGTGAAGTAGTCAGCTCACCGCCCCGCGTCGGCGACGTGACCAAACCACGCGAACTGCTCGGCTTCGAAGCACAGGTCGGCCTCGCCGACGGATTGCGGAGCGTCGTGGAGGAACTGCGCGCGAGCCGGAGCGGCTGAGCCCGGATGTGCGGCATCGCCGGAGCGTTGCATCACGACGGTTCGGCCGTGATGCCCGCTCGGCTCAGGGCCGCCGCCACGGCGATCGCCCATCGCGGCCCTGACGACGAGGGCTTCCACATCGACGGGTCAGCCGGACTGGCCCATCGACGACTGTCGATCATCGACCTCTCAGAGGCCGGCCGTGGACCGATGCCCAACGAAGATCAGACCGTCTGGCTCACCTACAACGGCGAGATCTACAACTACCGCGAGCTGCGGCGGCTGCTGGTCGCGCGCGGCCACGTATTCCGCTCGCGCACCGACAGCGAGGTGCTCGTCCACGGCTGGGAGGAATGGGGGCACGGCCTGCTGGAACGCCTGAACGGGATCTTCGCGTTCGCAATCTGGGATGCAGCCAAGCAGCGGCTGTTCCTGGCACGCGACCGCTTCGGCGCAAAGCCCCTCTATTACCAGTCGACCCCGGACCGAATCGTCTTTGGCTCCGAGTGCAAGGCGATCCTCGCCTACGAGCAGCGCTCGGCGACGATGTCGCTCCCGGCGCTTGTCGAATACATGACGTTTCAGAACTGCTTTGGTGCCGAGACGCTGTTCGAGGGTATCGAGATATTGCGGGCGGGCTCGTGGCTCGAAGTCGGGCGCGACGGTCACACAACGCGCGGCGTCTACTACGACCCGGTTCCGCAGCCCCGCGCCGTCGACGACGTCGATGCGCTTGTCGAGGAGCTCGCCGCGCTGCTTGACAACGCGGTGGAGCGCCAGCTGATGTCCGACGTGCCGGTCGGCGCCTACCTTTCGGGCGGCATCGATTCCGCGACGCTTGCGACGCTCGCCGCCAGGCGCGTCCCACACATCCACACCTTCACCGTCGGATTCGACCTCGCCGACGCATCCCCGCTCGAACTCGGTATGGACGAGCGCATGGACGCCGAGATCGTCGCCCGCGAGTCCGGCACCGAACATTACGAGGCGGTCCTTCACGCGGGCGACGTCGCGCGCGTGCTCCCGTCGCTCGTCTGGCACCTCGAGGATCTCCGCGCCGGAACCTGCTACCAGAACTACTACGTGTCACGTCTTGCTTCGCGGTTCGTCAAGGTCGTACTCGCAGGTACCGGAGGGGACGAGCTGTTCGCGGGCTACCCGTGGCGCTACGACCTGCTGAGCGCAATCGGCGCGGGCGGATCGTTCGACGACATCTATTACAACTACTGGTCACGGCTCGTGAAGGACGAAGCGAAGCCCGACCTGTTTACCGCCGACGCCTGGTCGAGCGCACGCGACGTCAACGTCCGGGAGCGCTTCGACCAGGTGACTGAGGGCCTGCCGTCGAGCGTCGCGCCGATCGACCGTGCCCTGTACTTCGAGCAGCGAACCTTTCTCCACGGCCTGCTCGTCGTCGACGACAAGCTGTCGATGGCCCACGGGCTCGAGGCACGCGTCCCGTTTCTCGACAACGATCTGGTGGATCTCGCCCAGCGCATCCCCGGGGCCGTCAAGAACTCTTCGCCGGAGGGAAAGCGGCTGCTGCGGGAAGCCTCGGCCTTCTTCCTCCCGGCGAAGCTGGTTGCCAAGCGCAAGCAGGGCTTCAGCCCGCCGGATCGCAGCTGGTACCAGGGTCGCAATCTGCGCTACATCCGAGAGGTCCTGCTCGACGCCTCAACCCTGTCGCGCGGGATCTTCAAGCCTGCGTTCAGCGAGCGCTGCATCCGCGAGCACGCCGAAGGGGTGGCCGACCATCGCCTGATGATCTGGTCGCTGCTGTCTGTTGAGTGGTGGCAGCGGCTGTTCGTCGATGGAAGCCCCGGCGGCGAGGCCATGCACCAATCCCAGCCGTCCGCGCACTCCTCCGCGGTGTAGCCACGCCCGCCGCGACCGGCAGCGACTACCGCGAGCGGCCGCCGCTGGCCACGGCGATCGTCTCGCTGGCGCGTCAGACCGTGGTCTACGGCCTCAGCGGCGTCGTCCTGCAGGTGGTGGGTGTGATCACGCTCCCGATCTTCACCCACACCTTCAGCACCTCCCAGTACGGCGTCATCGGGCTTGCCGTCGTCACAAGTTCGCTGGTGTACATCCTTGTCGACCTTGGCCTCGCCTCCGCTGCGCAACGCAGCTACTTCGACCGCACCGAGGACCAGCAGTTGGAGCGCCGCTCGGTGCTGCTCACGGCAACCCTGGCCGAGACCGCCACCGCGGGCGCCGTGGCAGCCGTGTTGATCGTCCTGCGCAACCAGATCTCGACGGTCCTCTTCGGCACGCCGCGATTCCACCTGCTGGTCGTCCTGATCGGCGCAAACCTCCCGTGCACGGCGCTGATGCTGCTCACGCGTGAGGCGATGCGCCTCACGTTTCGGCCGTGGCGCTACTTCTTCTCCGCGGTGATCGCCGGGCTTGGTGCAACCGCGACGAGCCTGGTGGCGGTGTACGTGCTGCATGCGGGCGTCGCGGGCATGCTGTGGGGGTTGCTCGCCGGGACGGCGGCCTCGGCGATCTTCGGGCTGGCGGCCTCTCGCGGAGCGATCGGAGGCCGCTGGTCGGGGCGCGAGCTGGGCGTGATGCTCCGCTTCGGCTTGCCGCTCGTGCCCGCCGCGTTCGCGCAGTGGGGGCTGACCTTCGCCGACCGCTTCATGCTCCGCGCGTTGAGCAACACGACGCAGGTCGGGCTCTACACCGTCGCCAACCAGATCGCCGGCGTGATGTTGTTCGTCGTCAACGCGTTCGCGCTCGCGTTCTCGCCCTACATCCTCTCCCTGTTCGCCGACGACCCCGAGTTCGAAAAGACAGCGCGAGCGCAGACGCTCGTCTATCTGACGATCGTCCTGACGACCGTCGCGGTCGCGCTCGGGGTGTTCTCGCGAGAGCTGGTCGCCCTGCTCGCGCAGAAGCCGTCGTATGCCGCCTCGTATGAGTCGATCGCCCTGCTCGCCGCGGGCAGCGTCGCCTTCGGCATCAACGCGGTGACGCTCGCGGGCATCAGCTACGTCCGCGCGACGCATTGGTTCGCGATCTACACCGGCATTGCGGTGACCGTCAACGTGGGCCTCAACTTCGCCGTGATCCCGCCGTTCGGGCAGGTTGGCGCCGGCGCCGCGCAGGCCGCGGCGCTGATCCTGCTCGCGGCGCTCTATTACCGGCGTGCCCAACGCCTCTACCCGACGCCGTTCGACGGCGCAAAGGTCTTGAAGACATGCGCCCTCGGGGCCGCCGGCGCGGCGTTCGGCTTCGTGCCGATCCACGGCCTCGGTCTCGCGGTCGCGCTGCACGCCCTGACCGTCGTCGTCTTCCTGCTGCTGCTGCGCCCGCTGGGAGTGATCGAGGCGCACGAGATCGACCACGCCCGCGTGCTGATTCGCAGAGCAGCGGCGTGGTTCGGAAGCGGCGCGGGCTGAGGCCGGCGCCAGCGCGCCAGCCGCCGGCGCCGTGTCGGCCGTGCGTCATTACGCGCGATCGGCTTCAAGCCACCGGGCCGGAGGGTGACGGAGCGCCCTGCAATACTGTGCGCCGCCCGCCATGGTTGCGAAACTGAACGTTCCGATCACACGCCCGCTGTTCGGGCCCGAGGAGGCGGCGGCCATCGCCATGCCACTCGAAACCGGGTGGATCGTTCAGGGCCCGCAGGTTGCGGAGTTCGAGCGGCTGTTCTGCGAGCTGAGCGGCTCACCGCATTCGCTCGCCACCACCTCGTGCACGACGGCGCTGCATCTCGCTCTGGCGGTGCTCGGAGTCGGAGCCGGTGATGAGGTCGTCGTCCCCGCGTTCACCTACGTGGCCTCGGCGAACGTAGTGGAACAGTCCGGGGCGCGGACGGTGTTCTGCGACATCGACCCCGCCACCTTCAACGTGGATCCTGCAAGCCTCGAACAGGCGATCACGCCGCGCACGAAGGCGATCATGCCGGTCCACCTGTTTGGCCTCGTGGCCGACATGCCCGCCGTCGGCGAGATCGCCCAGCGACACGGGCTTGCGGTCGTCGAAGACGCCGCGTGCGCGGTCGGCAGCACGTTGAACGGGCGCCACGCCGGCACGTTCGGAGATTTCGGCGCGTTCAGCTTCCACGCCCGCAAGCCGATCACGACCGGTGAGGGCGGCATGCTCACGGTCCGCGACGACGATCACGCGCTGCGAGCGAGCGCGCTGCGCTCCCACGGCGGGCTGGTTTCCGACCTCGAGCGACATCTCAAGGGCGCGTTCGCTCTGCCCGATCACGACGAGGTTGGCTTCAACTACCGCATGACCGACTTCCAGGGAGCACTCGGCGTCGTCCAGATGGGCCGGCTTGGCGCGGTGCTCGATGCGCGGCGGCGGCTCGCCGAGCGCTACGGCGAAGCGCTCGGCGACCTCGCCGGAGTCGCGACGCCGCTCGTGCCGCCCGGTGCCGTGCACACCTACCAGTCCTACGTGCTTCGAATCGACCCGGACGAGGCGGCGCTCGCGCGTGACGCCCTCGCGCTCGAGCTTCAAACGCGCGGGATCGCCACCCGGCAGGGGACTCACGCGGTGCATCTCCTCAGCTACTACAAGCGCACGTACTCGCTCAGCCCGGAGGATTTCCCCAACTCCTTCGACGCCGACGCCACCTCACTCAGCCTGCCGCTGTTCCCATCGATGTCCGAGGAAGAACACGACTACGTGATCAACAACATCCGCGAGCTTCTCGGGTGACCGAAGACTCGAGCGGGCCGGTCAGCCCAGGCCCGGACCTCGCGCGACTCTACGCGCTCGAGGATCGGCGCTCTCGAGAGCAATGGAACCGCAGCCTGCCCGTTGTGGAGGTCGCAACCGACCGCTGGCAGCGCGCCACCTCGCTCGGCTTCGGCGCCGGTACCAGCATCTATCACCTCAGCTACGTCTACGGTGATGTGTCGGTCGGCGAGAACACCTGGATCGGGCCGTACACGCTGCTCGACGGGAGTGGCGGCCTGCGCATCGGCAGCTATTGCTCGATCAGCGCGGGCGTGCATATCTACAGTCACAACACGGTCAAATGGGCTGTCAGTGCCGGCAATGCCCCTTACGAGCGCGACGCGACCGAGATCGGCGACTGCTGCTTCCTCGGACCGCATACCGTGGTCGCGATGGGCGTGACGATCGCTCCGCACTGTGTCGTCGGAGCGCACAGTTTCGTCAATCGTGACGTGCCAGCGTATTCGATAGTCGCGGGCACACCGGCCCGCGTCGTCGGCACGATCGAGCTCTTGGCAGACGGCACGCCCGAGTTTCACTACGACGGCGCGGACCCCGTCCCGTAGCGTCACCGCTTTCGCGCGATCACGGTGATGCCGGCCGGCTGAGTGATCTCGCGCTCGATCTCGAGCTTCCCCTCCTCGCACCAGCTCCGGACCTCCTCCGGTGACTGCCGGTGCGCGTTCGCGGGCGCGTACCAGTCGTAGTTGATGTGGTTCAGCTCCTCGAGATCCAAATGCGGGTCGTAGAACGCCTTCATCACGTGCCAGTAGAACAGCCGCTGGATGCTCGTCCGCCCGGCCGGTATGTCGAGCAGGTCGATGTCCTCCGGCACGTCGATCTCGACGTCGAGCTCGCCAAGCGCTCGGCCGAGCTTGCTCAGCGGCCTCAGAGCGTCCCACGCAGCGGCCGGCTCGAGCTCGCGCACGCGCGCACGCACGTAGTCGTCGGTGAACTCCCGGATGGGGCCCTTCTTGCGATACACGTAGAACAGGAACCGCCCGCCGGGACGCAGCAGCCGCGCGAGCTCGAGCAGCGCATCCCGCGTCGAATCGGTGTGGTGGAGGACGCCCTCGCTGAAGATCACATCCACCGTGCCTGCGGCGAAAGGCAGACGGCTCAGATCTGCTTGCAGGAATCCGGCCTCGAGGTCGTTCTCCCGAAACCGCTGGGCGGCGACGTCGACCGCGTCGGACACGTCGACGCCGAGATATCGCACACGCGAAAGAAGCGGGCCGAAGAGCGCAAGGGCCGAGAGCGCAGCGCCGCAGCCCGCATCGAGCAGCAGCGGAGCGCCGTCGTAGTCAGACCACCAACCGGCGGCTGCGACGTCGCCGTAGCGCTCGATCAGCCAGTCTCGCATGCGGCCGACCGAAGCCGGCGATTCGAAGGTGTCGCGCCGCGCCCACTTGAACCCGAAGGCATCGGCCGTCTGACGCTGACCCTCGGAGAGGAGCGCCGCCAAACGCAGGATCCCGCCCCGCATCTCGAAGCGCTGGGAACCGCAGTCGACTGAGCCGTTTTCCGCAGGAGTCTCGACGCCGAGATACTCGGCAAGCCAGCGTGGCGTGGAGGTCGCGGCCGACGCCTCCACAGTCAGGCGCTCACCGTCGCGCCAGGCTCCAGAACGGCAGCGACGGTGCGGCGAAGTCCCTCTCGTATGCCGATTTCGGGCGGCACGAGCACCGCCGACATTCGGTCGATCTCGGCGACGAAATCCTGCACACCTTCGCCCGCGGAGAATGTCGGCGCCTTGCCAACGAACGTGCCCACGATTTCGGCCATCTCGCGCAGGCTCACAACGTCCGGCCCGGCGACGTTGCAGGCGGCGACGCCGCTGCAATCGAGCGCCGCGAGCGTGGCGGCGACCGCGTCATCGACAAACACCGGGTTGACGCGAATCCCGTCCTCACTCGACAGGCTGACCGGCAGCTCGTTGAGCACGCGGTTGATGATGCCCGGAATGAACATCTCGCGCTGACCTGGACCGTAGATAAAGAAGTATCGGAGTATCGCGATGTCGAAGTAGTCACCAAAATGCGGGGCCGCATATTCGGCACCCATCTTGCACGTCGCGTAGAGGTTTGCCGGCAATAGTGCGTCCTCCTCGCGAAGGGGCTCGGAGCGTGGCGCGTAGACGGCGCCGGAGGACGCGAGCACGAACTTGCGCGCGCCCGCCCGCCGCGCGTAGTCGAACAGGCGTATCGCGGCACCCATGTTCAGATCGAAGATGTCGAGCGCCGCGTCGGGGAATTCTCTGTAGCGGCGCGACTGCGCGAGGTGGACGACGGCGTCGACACGCTCCGGGAGATCGGCGATCAGCGGCGCGGCAAGATCCTGGGCGATCCAGCGAACACCGTCAACCGCGGGGGGCGTCGCCGCCGGTCGGTGAACAGCCACCACCTCGTCGCGCGCCGCCAGTGGCTCGAGGATCGCGGCGCCGAGGAAGCCGGTTCCTCCTGTGAGCAGAATGGTCATGAGCGGGCGCCAGCTGCGCAGTTGCGGCGCGGCTGCGGAGGCGGATCCTACACGAGCCCTCTGACCGCAGTCGGAGCGGCGAGCCTGCGGCCGCGGTGTCCCGGCGGGGTCGTAGGATCGCGCTGTGTCCACGACCGTCTCGCCTCCCGCACCGCGGCGCACCGTTCGGCAGATGCTGGGCGTCGAAGGGCGGCGGTTCGTGCGCGGCGTCGTTGCGATACCGGGTCTGCCGCTCCTGGTCGTTGCAGCCCTACTGGCGCGGGGCGACACGTGGCGTCGACGACGCCAAGGAGCTCTGCCCCGCCTCGTCTGGGGCCCAACACCGATCATTTCGATCAAATATTGGTCGGCGGCGCTGAGCGCCAGGGGGTTCGTCAGCAAGACCTGTGTCTCGAGCCATTACTCGATCCATCAGCGTTCGGACTTCGACCACTACCACGACACGTTCCTGCCGAACGTGGTGGTCTTCGATCCGCTCAGGGCCTATGTCGTGTTTCTCTGGTCGATCGCCGTCGCCGACATCTACATGTCGTTCTTCGACGGCGGGTTTCTCCGCGGCACTGCCTTGCGCCGGCTCGAGCTGCCGCTGCTGCGCCTTGCGGGCAAGTCGATCATCGTCTCGCCCTATGGCGGCGACATTGCGGTTCCGGGCCACCTCGGCGTAGCCGAGCAACCGCTCTTGGCCGACTATCCGTCGATCGCCGTCAACGGAGCGCGCGTGCAACGGCGCGTGTTGGAATTCGCGCGCTGGGCCGACCTCATCGTCCGCAACCTCCAGTACGGGTTCCTCCCAAGATGGGACGTCGTCTGGCCAACGATGGTCGCGCTCGACACCGCCGAGTGGGCATCGCTTGAGCCGCTATCGGAGGCCGACGGCGAAACCGGCGAGGTTGTCGTCGTTCACGCCCCAAACCATCGCCACATCAAGGGCACGAACGAGCTGCTCGGCGCGATCGAACAACTCCAACGCGACGGACTGCGGGTGCGCTTGAACCTGCTCGAGGGCCGTCCCAACGAAGAG
>Ga0209415_10013392_pt1 | contig 13528 bp, 4 predicted proteins | sample PeaSoiSIISIP2007_FD_187696 | JGI IMG/M metagenome (GOLD analysis project Ga0209415, IMG submission 187696) | Peat soil microbial communities from Weissenstadt, Germany - SII-SIP-2007 (SPAdes) (version 2) | ecosystem: Environmental > Terrestrial > Soil > Wetlands > Peat | place: Germany... | reverse complement strand
CTTCCACCCACAGGGCGAGCAGGACCCGGCGCAACTGGCCCAGGCCGCTGCGGAACTCCACGTTCACCGGCATGGCCAGGTGGTCCTGCTCGCGCAGGTTGTCGTGCACCAGGCTGGCCAGCTGGCCCGGTCCGGCCTGGAGGAAGACGCGGAAGCCCGCCTCGTACATGGCCTGCACGGTGGCCCGGAACCGGACTGGCTCGACCAGGTGCCGGAAGAACAGCTCCTGCCGCCCGGCCGGGTCGGCTGGGACCGGCGCCGCGGTCGTGGCCGACCACAGCGGCCGGCGGGCCGATCGCGCCCCGGCCCGGCCGCCGATCTCCTCGCCGGCGACCTCGCGCAGCTGGCGGACGACCGGTTCCAAGTACCCGGTGTGGATCCCGGTGGTGAACGGCAGCGGCCGGCACAGCGTGTTCTGCTGGCTGAGATCGGCGATGAGCCGGTTCACCTGCCCGACCGGGCCGCACACCACCGACTGGGCCGGGGCGTTGTCCAGGGTCAGCACCACGCCGGGGTACCGGCCGAGCCGGGCCGAGAGGGCGGCCGCGCTGTCACCGATCACCGCGTGTAGCAGGTCCGTCCGTTCCAGCTGGGGGGCGGTCGCGAAGGCCGCCGCGTACTGCTGCAGCTTCTCCTCGTCCACCAGCCCGGCCGCGACGATCGCGGTCCACTCGCCGAGGCTGTGGCCGGCCAGCGCGTCCGGGATGATCCCGATCCGCTCCAGCGCCTCGTGCAGCAGCCAGCCCACCTGCACGACGGCGGCCAGGTGCCCGGCCATGCCCTCCGGGTGCAGGTCGGGGGCGGCCAGGCCGAACTGGGCGGTCAGGTCGTCCACCCGCGGGGCGAACTCGGCTTCGAGCCCGGGGAACAGGCAGGCGATCTGCCCGTGGCCGCCGGCCAGCAGCGGCCGCGGGCTGAACCAGACGTCCCGGCCGCCACGCCAGGGCCGGCCCGCCGCGGCGATCTTCCGGGCGATGCCCAGCCGGGCCGGGGTCGGGTCGGCGAGGCCGAGCCGGCACCCGTCCCCGTCACCGGGAACGGCCTGCGCGGCCCGGGCGGTGCCGTGCGCCCGGACGGCGTGGTCGTCGGCGTCCAGCAGCCGGCCCACGGCGGCCTGGTCCGGGCCGGCCAGCAGGACCACCTGGTCTGGCTCGGCGACCCGCGCGGCGGCGCGGGCGGGAGCCGGCCCCGGCGGCTCGGGGGATGGCCGGTGCCGCGGCCGGGTGGGGGCGGGAGCCTCCTCCAGGATCACGTGGGCGTTGATGCCGCCGAAGCCGAACGCGTTGACGGCGGCCCGCCGGGGGCCGTTCGCCGGCCAGGGCCGGGCGGTGCCGGTCGTCTCGAACCGGGTGCGGGCCAGTTCCGGCCGCGGGGTGTCGCAGTGCAGCGTGGGCAGCAGCATCCCGTGGTGCACGGCCAGCGCCGCCTTGACCAGCCCAGCGATCCCGGCCGCGGGCATCGCGTGCCCGATCATGGACTTGACCGAGCCCAGCACGGGCGCCGGGCCCGGGCCGGGCGGCCCGAAGACCTCGGCGACCGTGGCCAGCTCCGCCGCGTCACCGACCGGCGTGGCGGTGCCGTGCGCCTCCAGCAGCCCCAGCGAGCCCGGGATGGCCGGGTCCAGCCCCGCGGCCGCCCAGGCCCGCCGGATGGCGATCACCTGGCCGGCCGTCTCCGGGTTGACCAGGCTCGCGGCGCGCCCGTCGCTGGACGTGCCGCTGCCGCGAATCACCGCGTAGACGCGGTCCCCGGCGCGGACCGCGTCGGACAGCCGCTTGAGCACCACGATGCCCGTGCCCTCGCCGATCAGCAGGCCGTCGGCCGCCGCGTCGAAGGGGCGGATCTCGCCGCGGCGGGACAGGCCGCCGATCAGGTTGAAGATCGCCCAGAAGCCGATGTCGTGCACGTGGTGCACGCCGCCCGCCAGCACGGTGTCCAGCCGGCCGCTGGCCAGCTCGGCCAGGGCATGGTCCACCGCCAGCAGCGAGGACGCACACGCCCCGTCCATGTTGTAGGCCGGCCCGCGCAGGTTGAGCCGGTTGGCTATCCGGGAGGCCACCAGGTTGGGCACCAGGTTGATGACGCTCTCCCGGTGCAGCGGGCCGAAGCTCTCGTCGATCTTCTCCCGGACCCGCTCCAGGCGGTCCTCGCTGACCTCCGGGAGCAGTTCCCGCAGCGTTATCTTGAGCTGGTCCGGGGTCCGTACCCGCGAGTTGAACTTGATGTGGCTCAGCCCGCTGTAGCCGCCGCGGCCCAGGATGACGCCGACCCGGTCCAGGGACCCGAGCCGGTCCAGGCCGCCGGCGTCCTCGATGGCGTTACTGGCCACCCGCAGCGCGATGAGCTGCTCCGGTTCGGTACCGGAGACCGAGGCGGGCATGATGCCGTACTGCATGGGGTCGAACCAGGCGAAATCGTCCACGAACCCGCCGCGCTTGCAGTACAGCCGGTCCGGGCGCGGGTTGGGTGCCGGGTCGTAGTGCTCCGGATCCCAGCGCAGCGGCGGAGCGTCGGTGATGGCATCGACGGCGCCGGCCAGGTTGTGCCAGTACTGCTCCAGGGAGCCGGCGCCGGGCAGGATCACGTCCATGCCCACGATCGCGGCCGGCTCGGCCTGCACCGGGCTCATCGCGCCCGTCCCGGGACAGCCGGGGCGGTGGCGGGACAGCTAGACCGCACCGGGCACCGTCCCGGTGTAGAGGACCGCGGTGAGCTGGGGATCGCCCCAGGCCAGCTCCTGTAGCAGGCTGGCCGCGCCCTGCTCGGGGTCGATCATGCCGATCCCGCGCCGGCCGTACTCCCGGCCCAGTTCCCGGGTGACCATGCCCGGGTGGGCGCCAGCCGGCGCCCACGGCCCCCAGTGGACGGTGAGGCAGCGCCGCCCGGTGGCCGAGGCCCAGCCGGCCCCGATGATCTCGAGTGCATCGTTGGCGGCGGCGTAATCGGCCTGGCCTCGGCTGCCGAACGCGGCCGCGACGCTGCCGTACAGCACCACGAACCCGGGATCGCACTGCTGTTCCGCCAGGGCCTCCAGCACGATCTGGGCCCCGGCTACCTTGGTGCGGAACACCCGGGTGAACGACTCCGGGTTCTTGTCGGCGATCAGCCGGTCCTCGATGATCCCGGCCGCGTAGACCACGCCGTCGATGCGGCCGTGCTCCTGGCGGGCCAGCTTGAGCACCTGGCTGATGGCCTCCTCATCACCCGCGTCGGCGCAGTGGTAGCCCACCCGGGAGCCGAGCGCCTGGAGTTCCGCGATGGTGGCCTCAACCTCGCGGCGGGCGAGGATGTCCCGGGTGGCCCGCTCGATCTCGGCGGGCTTGCGCATGCCGCGGCGGGCCAGCGCCGCGCGCAGCGCGACCGCGTCCGGCGCCGCCGCGAGCTCGTCGTCGGGCGGCCCGGCCGCCAGCTGCGTCCGTCCGGCCAGTTCCAGGCGGCACCGGCTGGCCGCGGCCAGCTGGCGGGCGAAGACGGCGGTGATGCCGCGGGCGCCGCCGATCAGCACCACCACGGAGTCGCTGCTCAGGCCGAGGGCCTGGGCCTCCGCCGACCCGTCGGCGGCCGGGCCCGCGCCGCGCCGGGCCAGCGCGCTGAGCGGGACCGGGACCAGCTCGGTCCGCTGCCGGGCGCCCTGGGCGTAGCTGACCACCGGCTCGCTGTCGGTACTGAGCAGCTCGCCCAGCACCCGGGCGGCGAGGTCGCCGGCCGACGCCGCGGGGTCCAGCTGCACGTAGCGGACGCGGTGATCCGGGTACTCGGTGTGGATGGCCCGGAACAGCCCGCCCAGCCCGGCGGCGGCCGAACTGCCCGCCATGCCCGCGGCCAGCAGCCAGCGCGGCGACGCCGGCTCGTCCGCGCCGCCGGAGTCCGGGCCGTCCTTCCGCGCGCCGCCCGATAGCGCCATGCGGACCAGCGGGAACAGGGCGGGTGGCAGCGGGCCGGCGGGCGGGGCCAGGCCGTCGAGCAGGATCAGGCCGTCGGCGCTGCGGACGTCGTCCACCGCGACGACCTGCCGCGTGGTGGTGCGAGCCTCCGCGCCGCACTCGCGCAGCCGGGCGGCGAGCTGGTCAGTAACCTCGCCCGGCCCGGTGAGCAGGAACCGCCGGCCGGCCAGCGAGGCCCCCGCTTCCTCGGCTCGGGGCACGCTGGCCGCCTGGGGCAGCAGCCTTAACGGGGTCACCCCGGTCAGCGTGGCCTGCTCGGGGGACACCTCGGTCAGGGCGGCCTGCTCCGGAGCGGCGGTGGTGTCGATGGCCGTGGCGCCGTCACCGGTGGTGCTGCCGCCCGTGGCGCCGCCGTCGCCCGCGGCGTCCTGGCCGTCCTGGGCGTCCTGGGCGGCCACCTGGTGCAGCCACGCCACGATGGACCGCACGGTGCGCAGCTTCACCAGCTCCTCGAACCGGGCGGCGTCGGTGTCCGATTCGGCCGACATGCCGAGTGAGGCGGCCACCTCGCCGGCGATCTCCGCCCGCTTGATGGAGTCGATGCTCAGCTCGGCCTCGAGGTCCAGATCGGGCTCGATGAGGTCCACCGGGTACCCGGTCCGCTCACTGATCAGGGCGATCAGGGCATCCTGGTCGATACGGTCGGGCGCGGCCGGGGGAGCCGCCGGTGTGGCTGCCCCGGCAGGCCCGGCGGCCCCGGCCTGCGCCGCGCCGTTCTCGTCGGCCGGCCCAGCCGGCTCAGGAACCACCAGAACGGCCGGTCGGCTGGCAGTGCCGTTGGCCGGCACTGCGGCCGGGTCGGGCTGCCAGGTCAGCCGACCGCCGGGCGCACCGCCCAGGAAGGCCAGCATGACGTCGCGCTGGGCGGACACCACCTCACGGCTGGAGCGGAGGTAGTCGGCCAGCATGGATTCGAGGTCGGTCGGCTGGCCGGCGGGGGTATTGGCTGAGGGCACAGGGAACTCCTTGATCACTCGAGCGGGGGTGAGGCCACCGGGCGGGCAGTTGCCATTGCTGTCCCGGATCAGCTGGCCGTCCACCATCCAGCGCGGCCGGCCGTCCCGGGCCAGGCCCGCGGGATCGGCGTTGCTTCGGTCCTGGAACAGCCAGCTCAGGTCGAGCGGCACCCCGGCGCAGCCCAGCTCTCCGAGGGAGATCAGGAAACGGCGCAGCCCGTCCGAACCGGCCGGGTCGCACGCCACGGCGACGTAGGGGCGGTCGCCGAGCACGGCCCGGACCAGGCCGGTCAGCACGGTGCCCGGGCCGGCCTCGACGAACACCCGCGCACCCGCCGCGTACATCGCCTCGACCTGCTCGGCGAACCGCACCGGGGCGCTGATCTGGGCGGCCAGTTCCGCGCGGATGGCATCCGGGTCCGCCGGGTAGGGGGCGGCGGTCCGGTTGGACCACACCGGCAGCTGCGGCGCCCCGATCGGCCGGCCGGCCAGCACCTCGGCGAAGTGCTCGCTGGCCGCGGCCACGACCGGGCTGTGGAAGGCACAGGCCACCGGCAGCCGCCGGGCGGTCAGGCCGGCCTGACGCAACGCGGTCAGCGCCCGGTCCATCGCACCGGTGGGCCCCGAGATCACCACCTGGCCCGGGGCGTTGAGGTTGGCCAGGGTGACCTCGGCCGCGGCCCCGTGCGCCCGCAGCGCCTCGGAGATCTGGCCGGCGCTGCCGCTGACCGCCGCCATGGTGCCCGGGTCCTGGCCGGCGGCGGACAGCATCGCGGTGCCCCGGGCGTCACTGAGGTCCAGCAGCGTCACCGGGTCGAACGCGCCGGCCGTGCACAGCGCCACCAGTTCGCCGTAGCTGTGCCCGCCGGCCATGTCCGGGCGGACGCCGACCCGGCCGAGCAGGTGACTGACCGCGAGCCCGCACATGCCCAGCACCGGCTGCGCCGTCCTGGTGTCCCGGAGCAGCTCCGCCTGCTCCCGCTCCCGCTCCGGGGTGAAGGCCGCGGGCGGGAACAGGCGGCCGGCCCAGCGCTGCCCCAGCTGCAGGTACTGCCGCAGTTCAGGGAAGGCCACGAACAGCTCGCCCAGCGCGCCGGTGCGCTGGCTGCCCTGGCCGGGAAACAGGAAAGCCACGGCGGGCCGTTCCGGCGGGCTGTCCGGCGGCTGGATCAGCCCGGCCGCCGGGTCATGCTCGCCCGCCAGCGCGCGGCCCAGCAGCGCAGCCAGTTCGCCGGTGTCCCGGGCCACGACGGCCAGCCGGACCGGGCCGCCCGCCGCCTCAGCGGTCCGCGCGGAGTGCGCCGCCACGTCCCGCAGCCGCACCACGCCCGGCTCGGCCTCCGCCAGCAGCCCGGCGAGGTCTGCGGCGGCCCGGTGCGCCGCGGCCCGGTCCGGGCCGCGGAAGCAGAACAACTCGGCCGGCCATTCGCTCACCGCGTGCCGGGGCTCGGGGCTGGCTGCGTACCCGGCCAGCACGACGTGGAAGTTGGTGCCGCCAAAGCCGAACGCGGACAGGCCCGCGACCCGCTGGGCCGGCGGGGCCAGCCACGGCCGCGGCCGGGTCAGGAAGGTGAACGGGCTGCGCCCGGCGTCCCAGGCCTGGTTCGGCTGGACCAGGTTGCTGGTCGGCGGCTGCACCCCGTAGTAGACGGCCAGCACCGCCTTGATCAGGCCGGCCAGCCCGGCGGCGCACTTGGCGTGGCCGATCTGGGATTTCACCGAGCCGAGCACGCACCCGCCGGGCTGGGCCCCGGCGGCGGTGAACACGTCGGTGAGGCTCTCCAATTCCACCTGGTCGCCCAGGACCGTGCCGGTGCCGTGTGCCTCGACCAGGCTCACCTCGGCCGGTGACAGCCTGGCCTGGCGGTAGGCCCGGCGCATCGCCCGGACCTGCCCGTCCACCCGGGGTGCGGTGAGGCTGCGGGCCCGGCCGTCGCTGGCCGCCCCGACCCCCTTGATCACCGCGTAGACCCGGTCGCCGTCCCGGCGGGCGTCGGCCAGCCGCTTGAGCACGACGCAGCCGACCCCCTCGCCGAGGGCGGTGCCATCCGCCGCGCGGTCGAAGGTGGCCACCCGCCCGGTGGGGGACAGGGCGAACACCGAGCCGAACATGAGGAAGTCGCCGATGGCGTTGTGCAGGTCCACCGCCCCGCTCAGCATCAGGTCGGCGGCGCCGGTGCTCAGCTGCTTGCAGGCCACGTCCACCGCGGCGAGCGACGCCGCGCAGGCGGCGTCCACCGTGAAGTTCGCCCCGCCCAGGTCGAACCGGTTGGCGATGCGGCCGGCGATGACGTTGGGCAGGCTGCCCGGGAACGTGTCCTCGGTGAAGGTCGGCAGCTGCTCGTCGAACTGCGGGGGCAGCTCGCCCAGGTAAGCCGGCAGCAGGGCCCGCAGGGCCAGGGCGCCGCCGGTGTCGGAGCCGGGTTCCGCGGCGAACACCACCCCGGTGCGCGAGTGGTCCGCCCCGGGCGCGTCATAGGGGTAGCCGGAGTCCTGCAGGGCCGATTTGGCCGCTTCCAGGGCGAGCAGCTGGCTGGGATCGATGCTGCCCAGCGCCGCGGGCGGGATGCCGTAGCTGATCGGGTCGATGGGGACCGGCCGCAGGAAGCTGCCCCACTTGGAGATCGAGCGGCGGCCGGTCTGGCTGCCGGGCAGTTCCGTGGTGTAGTAGATGGCGGGGTCCCAGCGCTCCGCGGGCACTTCCCGGAACGCGTCCCGGCCGCTGAGGATGAGGCGCCAGAACGCATCCATGCCGGGGGAGTCGGCGAACATGCCCGCCATCCCCACCACCGCGATGTCCAGCGGCCCGGCCTCCGCGGGCGGCCCGGCCTCAACGGGGGCCGCCTCGCGGGTCAGCGCGTGCAGCTGGGCCAGCCGCTCGGCGCGGAAGCGGCTGGCGCCGGCCGTCACCTCGGCATGCAGGGCCGGGATGGTGGTCTCCGCATCACGCAGCACGGCCACCTGGCCGGCCATGTACAGGCCTTCCTCGGCCTGCGCCGCCTCGTCTAGCTCGGTCCCGTCGTGCTGCACCCCCTTGGTGGCGAGCCGCAGCCGACCGGTGTTGAGCAGTTCCAGCTCGACCCAGATATCCCGGCTCGGCGTGCCCGCCGCGGTGAGCTCCGCCCGCTGCCGGCTGAACTCACCGACGAAAGCGGTGTCCAGCGCCCGGGTGACGTGGCCGGGAGCGGTCTCCAGCAGGGCCGTCTCGCGTGCCTGCACCGCCATCCGCTGGAACAGCGGGAGGATCGCCCGGTGCTCGACGGCTTCCCTGGTGAACAGGTAGGAGGTGCCCATCAGCACGCCGACGCCGACGCCGCGGCGGCTCAGCGGCGCGACGACGGCGGCGGCCATGGCCGCGGACCTGGCGTCGTGAATCCCGCCGGCCAGCAGCAGCTGCAGCTGGCCGGCGGCCTCGGGCAGGTCGGCCAGGAATTCCTCGATGACCGCCAGCTGTGCCTCCCAGAGCGGGAAGCTGGCCCGGGGGCCGATGTGGCCGCCGCATTCGGCGCCCTCGAACACGAACCGGCGGGCGCCGGAGCGCAGGAACTGCCGGAGCAGCCCGGGTGACGGCACGTGCAGGAAGGTGGCGATGCCGGCCTGTTCGAGTTCCTTGGCCTGTGCGGGCCGTCCGCCGGCCACGATGGCCCAGCTCGGCTTGACCTCCAGGATGGCCTGGAGCTGCGCGGCCCGCAGGTCCTCGGGCGCGAAGCCGAGCACGCCCACGCCCCACCGCTGCCCGCCCAGGGTGGCCGCCGCGTCCTGCAGCATCTGCCGGGACCGCTCGCCGTCGGCTAGGGCCAGCGCGATGAACGGCATGGCCCCGTCGGCGGCGACCGCCGCGGCGAAGCCGGCCCGGTCGCTGACCCTGGTCATCGGGCCCTGGGCGACCGGGATCCGGACGCCGAGGCTCGTGGCGAGTGGCGAGCCGGGTGCCAGCGGATGCGGGGCCGGGCCGGCGCCGATGATGTCCAGGATCGCCGCGCGCACCCCGCGGACGGCCACGGCCGTTCCCGCCCACCTGCCCGCGAAGGCGGCCGCCAGGTAGCCGTCCTGGCCCACCGGCAGCAGCGCCGGGTTCTCGTCCCGCGGCCCGGCGATCCTGACGGGCCGGCCGGCCACCCGGATGCCGCGCTGCCCGGCCGACAGCACGGTCTCCGAGCCATCGATCCGGCGGAGCACCCGGGCCACATCGCCGGGCAGGTCTGACTCGGGCATCAGCGCCAGCTGGGTGTCCAAGACGACTCCTGCCGCGCCGCCCAGGACGCAGGCACCCGCGGTGCGCGGCCCGATGCCGCCTGCCGCCCAGACCGGGACGGTCACGTCGCGGTCGGCGACCAGCTGCTGCAGCAGGACGAACGTGCTGAGGTCACCGACGCGCCCGCCGGATTCCATGCCGCGGGCGATCACTCCGTGAGCCCCGCTGCCCACCGCCGCGCTGGCCTCGGCCTGGCTGGTCACCTCGACCAGGACGCGGGCCCAGGCGGCGGTGTCCGCCACATCCCACGGCCCGTCCGCGGCCAGCACCACCAGCCCGGGCTTCCCGCCGGCGCAGCGCCGCACGTCGTCGGGGCTGGCCTTGCAGCCGGCCGGGACGCGCACGCCGACCGGCGCAGCCGACCAGGAAGCCGCCTGGGCCAGCGCCCGCATCGGCCGCCAGCCGCCGTCGGCGAGGTCGAGGACCCCATGGCCGCCGCCGCGCCAGGCGGCCGCCGCGACGCGCGGGCTCGGCTCCAGCGTGCCAACGGGGCTGATCGCTATCACGAAGTCGCGCAAAGTTGATTCCGGCGCCATTAAAAAACCCCGCTCTGAATCGTCGCGTCACGAATGTAATCGAGACACGAGAAAAGACAGTATTAAAGACCGGGCAGGCTGCGTCGCATGGTCGGTCAGGTGATGCGCCGGTCGGTGCGTGGCCGCGCCATCATCGCCGCTACCTGCGTAAATGCCGACACCGGTCGGTCATGAGGAGGGAGTTCTCCCGGCCTTCGGCGTAACGTCAGCCCGCCGGGGGAACGTGGGCGTGCTCTCGGCTCATCAGCGAATGCCAACATTGCGCAGCCCAGGGTGTAATCAGATAATGATCTTTGCGCAACCACAAGATCGTCCCGCCGCTCCAGGAGAGATGAGTAGGAATTGGCTCGCTAAGCAATTCGAACACTAAACGTGGTTCATGTGGGTGTCAAGGGCCTGGTAAAGGTTAATCTGCAGTTATCACGATTGGTTGGCGGTGGGCGCCGCGAGTGTCACCTCCTGAATCCTATAAAACCTATCGGTAAAATATATTGTGAGTAAGTAATAGCACGCCCGGGGCCTTCGCGTTAAGCGCAGACTAATGGCCTGGCCATCCCGGATGGATGTATCAGCTCTCGGGAGGTTTCACGGATTCTGTCCCCATGCGGTTCACCGCCGCCCCCACTGCCGACCGCCCCCGGCCGCCAGTCGGACTCAGGTGCGGCGGCGCCGATCTGCCGGCCGGGGGCCGCTCAGCGGGGCCCGGCTGGCGGCGGCTGGCCGGGCAGGCCGTATGCAGGCCATATGACCTGGTTATCCGGGCTCCGGTCCGGCTCGCGCCAGCCGTCAGGAGTGCGGGCCAGGTGGCCCGGGCCGCTTCCCGCGTCAGCCGCCGGCCCGGGTGGCCGCCGGGCACGGACGGCCTTCTGCGGACTCGGCTTGACGCTCTCCATACCGTTTCTTGACAATTCATGAAAGCGTCATTTACATCGCTGTAATCAGGCGGACATCCGCTGTGGCTAATGGGTTCACGGGCATGTTATGGCCGTTGCCGGGGTTCACTCCCCGGAAGGCTGGAAGCTACGGCCGCGGGTGATGCCTGGAAAGGCTAATGCCAATACGCCCGGCGGCAGGACCAGGGTCCAGGGCTGGCGCCCCGGCCGTCCCGCGGGTGTCCCGGACGTAACGGCGGCAGGAATGGCGGGCGGCGAGGCGGGCCAGCGTGCCGGTGCGCCCGGCCGGGGGCCCGCTGTCAGCCGATCACGCGCCGGGTGAACGTCCTGGTGCCGACGTAGCCGACGACCGCGGCCCCGCCGATCAGCACCGGCAGGATGGCCCCGTAGGACAGGTGGCTGAGCTGGGGAGTGAGGGTGGCCCGCAGTCCTTCGGACATGTACACCATGGGGTTGGCCAGGACCGCGATCTGCAGCCAGTGGATGCGCTGCAGCGCGGACCACGGATAGTACACGCAGCCCAGCATGGTGGCGGGCAGCAGGGCCACGGTGAAGAGCATCTGCATCTTGCGGGGATCGAGCAGGGTGCCCAGCAGCAGCCCGAGGGAGGCGGCCAGCAGCGACGCGGCGACCAGGATCAGGATGAGCAGCGGCCAGCTGGTCACCTGCACATCCGGCGCCTGGCCGGGCGCGTGCACCAGGAGCACGATGGGGATCACGAGGACGCCGCTGAGCAGCGCCTGGGCCGCGCCGAACAGGATCTTTTCCACGGCGAGCAGCTGCACCGGCACCGGGGCCAGCGCGCGGTCTTCGATGCTCCGCTGCCAGGAGAACTCCATGACCAGCGGAAAGGTCACCGACAGCACTCCCTGGGACAGCACCATCGACGCCATCATCCCCGGCACCAGGATGGTCGAGAAGGTGAGCCCGAACCGGCTGGCGCCGAAGCGCAAGCCGCTCCCGATGCTGGGGATCACGTAGGTGAAGACGAAGACGAACAGCAGGGGCTGCACGACCGTGCGGCTGAACGTGCTGATCGCATTGCGGCGCAGCACCCGGCTATCCCGGGCCATCATGGCCGCGATCGTCCGGAGCGCGCTGGGCCGCGGCACCGGGGCCCCGGTGAGCAGGGCCGCCATGCCGCTCGGCGCGGGGCTGGTGCTGGGCGGGCTGGCTGTCCCGGCCATCGGCACGGTCATCCCGCCGCTGCCTGTCATTCCCGGTACTCCCGTCCGGTCAGGCTGAGGAAGGCGGTCTCCAGGCTCGGCCGCAGCATCGCCGCGTCCAGGACGGTGCGCCCGGCGCCGCTGCCCGCCGAGACCAGGCGGCCCAGGACCCCCTCCGGGTCACGCGTGTAGACCCGGACGCGGTCGTGTTCTGTCTCGACCCGGCCCACCCCGGCCAGGCCGGCCGTGGCCGCGAGTTCGGCGGGCACGGCGCCGTCGTAGCGGACCGTGATGACCGTGTCCGCGCCCGCGCCGTCGGTCAGCTCGGCCACGGTGCCCGCGGCGAGCAGGCGCCCCCGGTCCACCACGGCGACCCGGCCGCACAGGGCCTCGGCTTCCTCCAGGTAATGCGTGGTGAGCAGGATGGTCTGGCCCTCGGCGTGCAGGCCCCGGAGCAGGTCCCACAGGTTCACCCGGGTCTGCGGGTCCAGCCCCGCCGTCGGCTCATCGAGGAAGAGCACATCGGGCCGGTGCACCAGCGCCCTGGCGATCAGCAGCCGGCGGGCCTGGCCGCCGGACAGCGCGGTCGCCATCGCGCGGCGGCGGTCGCCGAGGCCGAAGGCGTCGATGAGCTGGGCGGCGCGGCGGCCCGCGTCGCGTGGCCCGAGGCCAAAGAACCGGCTGCGGAACTCCAGGTTCTCCGTCACCGTGAGCTGCATGTCCAGCGTGTTGTTCTGGGGCACGGTGCCGATCCGCCGCTTGACACCGACCGGGTCGGCGGTCACGTCGAGGCCGGCCACCCAGGCCCGCCCGCCGGTCGGCCGGACCATCGTGGTCAGCATCCCGATCGTGGTGGACTTGCCGGCCCCGTTCGGGCCGAGCAGGCCGAAGAACTCGCCGCGCCGGACGCTCAGGCTGATGCCGCGGACGGCGGGCACGTCGCCGCGTGGCGCATGGTAGGTCTTGCGCAGGTCCTCGGTCCGGATCGCGGCGGCCGGATCCGGGCCCGGCGTGGCAGCGGCCTGGGGGAGCGGCGTCATTTCCCGCGCTCATCCTGGACGGCCGCGGTGAACCGCGCGATGGTCTGCTCCAGGAACCTGCGGACGGCCGGCTCGTCGGCGGGGTCGAGGTAGCCGAAGGCTTCCTGCCATTTCGGCCCGACCTGCAGCAGCACCTCGGTGGCCTTGCGGCGGCCGGGGTCGGTCAGGTGCAGCCGCACCACCCGGCGGTCCCCGTCATCCCGCCGGCGTTCGACCAACCCGTCCCGCACCAGGGTGTCCACGACCGAGGTGATGGTGCCGGGTGCCCACAGGCCCTCGGCGGCGACCTCGCTGGGCTTCATCCCGTCCGTGGCCGCCAGCAGCCGCATCACGCCCAGCCCGGCGGGGGTGAGCCCGGTGCCGTGCGTGGCCGACCCCCAGAAGGCCCCGATCAGCCGGACCGCCCGGGTGACGAGCACGGGCACCGGCGTGTCCGGGTCGCCATACCCGGGCTGCGCGCCGCCATGCCCGGGCTGCGCGGCGCCGTTCCCGGGCTGCGCGGCGCCGTGAGCCCAGGGCTCCAGCCGTCTCGTTGCTGCCACTGCCCCAGCATCTCCCCGAAAGTAATTTGGTGTCAAATATTTTGAGGAAGAACGACTTCGGGGCCCCGGGTGCTGGCTCCGGTGACCGTCCCCGCCGTCCCGCCGCCCCACTCCGCCGTCCCGCCGGGCTGGGCCGACGCCGCGGGCGCGCCCGCGGCGGGCTGGGCCGGGGCGGACCGGGCCGCCGCCCTCAGCC
>Ga0209415_10013391_pt1 | contig 13528 bp, 11 predicted proteins | sample PeaSoiSIISIP2007_FD_187696 | JGI IMG/M metagenome (GOLD analysis project Ga0209415, IMG submission 187696) | Peat soil microbial communities from Weissenstadt, Germany - SII-SIP-2007 (SPAdes) (version 2) | ecosystem: Environmental > Terrestrial > Soil > Wetlands > Peat | place: Germany... | reverse complement strand
ATTGCCTGCATCGAGCGCCTCGCCATCACCAATTCTGGACCGCAACGCACGTGCGTTTCATTATGTTATAGGCTCTAAGAGCATCGAACATGGGGTAAGCGGAGCGCCAGTGCGGCCGCGTCACTTCTCTTTGCCAAGCTCCACTGCGCGCAATTGCGGTTGCTGCTCGGTAGCTTCAAGCTCGACGCGTTCGATCTTAGCGAAGCGCTCGCTGATTTTGCGGCTACTGACATGCACCTCGTCAACGTCATTCTTGGCCTGCTCGATATGCCGCGCAAGGTTGTCCATCCGCGACTGAAAGCGGGCGAAGTCGGCACCCAGCTTGCCCAGCTCGTCCTGGATAATGTGGATCTGCCTGCGGGTTTCGACGCTCCTGATAACGGACTGAGCAGTGGTCAGGATGGCCATGAGCGTGGTCGGAGATGTCATCCACACGCGTTTCCCCTGCGCATACTCGACAAGATCGCGATGGCGGGCGTGAATCTCCGCGAATACCGCTTCCGCCGGCAAAAACATCACTGCGCCATCACTGGTCTCGCCGGGAATGATGTACTTCGTTGCAATATCGTCGATGTGCTTGCGAATGCTGAGCTTGAACGCGGCAGCAGAAGTGCGGTCGGCGCCTTCGAGGAACATGCTTTCGTAATTCTCGAGCGGAAACTTGGAATCGATGGCCACCAGTCCCGTGGGTTCAGGCAGTTTGAGGACGCAATCGACGCGCACGCCGCGCGAGAACGTGTACTGAAATTCAAACGCCGTTTCGGGCAAGAGGTTGCGGACGATCTGCTCGAGTTGCACCTCGCCGAACGCGCCGCGCGAGCGCTTGTCGCCGAGCAGCTCCTGCAGGCTGACTACGCTGCCGGTCAGCGTCTCGATCTTCTTTTGCGCCTCGTCGATGGTCGCCAGGCGCGTCATCACGTTGATGAAGGTTTCGTTGGTCTTCTTGAAGCCTTCGTCGAGCCGCTCGTTGACCTTGCCGCTGATCTGCTCGAGACGCTCGTCGATTTTTTTGGTCAGCGCCTGTGTGGTTTCAGCCAGTTTTTCCAGCATCGCCTCGCGGCTCTGGCCCAGGTTCCCGGACAGTGTGAGCTGCAACGCGGTGAGCGCAGCGGTGAGGCGATCGCCCTGCTTGGTGAGCCCATCGTGCAGATCGACCAGCATCTGACGGTGGCGCTGTTCGGGGGCTTCGGATTGATGCGCCGACAGCCTTGCGACCCGCACGATCAGGACGATCAGTGCGCCTATCAGCAGCAGCGCAAGAACGATATAAACCGCTTCCAGCATGGCGCGAGTATAGCGCAGCTAATCCGCGTTTCGCAGCGACTGCAGCGGCGGCACGGCAAGCACGCGGCGCGTGCCGAGCATGCCGGCGAGCGCGATGCCGGCGGCACCGCAGACTACGCCGATCGGCCAGATCCACGGATTGCCGAGGTACGGCACGCTCAATACTTTGAGCGCCAACGCATAGCCAAGCGCGCTTGCGCCGGCCGCCGCGAGCAGTCCGGCCAGCCCTCCCATCAGCGCGAATTCCGCCAACTGGGTCGCCGCGATCTGCCGGCCGCTTGCGCCGAGCGTGCGCATCACCGCGGCCTCGTATTCGCGCTCGTCGCGCGTGCTCGCGATCGCCGCATAGAGCACCACCAGGCCGGCCGCCAGCGTGAACAGAAACACGAACTGCACCGCATTCGACACCTGGTCCATCATTTTCTGCACCTGCGCCATGATCTGCGCGACATCGATCATCACCAGGTTCGGAAAGTCGCGCACCAGCGCGTTGAGTGTCGACACCTGTCCCGGCGGCACGTAAAAGCTCGTGATGTACGACACCGGATAGCTCTGCAACAGTCCGGGCGGCGCGATCACGAAAAAATTGACTTTGAAGGAATCCCAGTCGACTTTGCGCAGGCTGGTAACGGTCGCCGCGAACTTGCTGCCCGCGACATCGTAAGTCAGCCGGTCGCCGAGCTTGATGCCCAATGTCACGGCTATGCCGTCCTCGACCGACAATTGTTCCGCGTGCGCATCGCTCGCTCCCCACCAATGGCCGGCGACGATCCGGTTATCCGGCGGCGGGCGCGCGGCCCACGACAGATTGAACTCGCGGTCGATCAGGCGCTTGGCGCGGTCCTCGGCGTAATCGGCGGACGACACCGTGCGGCCGTTGATCTCGACCAGGCGTCCGCGCACCATCGGAAACAGCTCGGGTTGCGCAATGCCGCGCGCGGCGAAGAACGCGTTCAGCGGCATGATCTGATCGGGCTGGATATTGATCACGAAACGATTCGGCGTATCGGGGCGCAGCGTTGCCTGCCAGCTATGCAGCAGATCGCCGCGAGTCAGCGTCAACGTCAGCAGCGCCATGATGCCAAGGCCGAGCGCTACCACCTGTAGCGTGTTGCCGAGCGCGTGCCGCCGCAGGTTGGCGACGCCGTAGCGCCAGCTGACGCTGCCCTCGCTGCGCAATTGCGACAACAGGCGTAATAACGCCATCACCAGTACTACCGACAGAGCGGCCGCGGCCAGAAAACCGCCTAGCACGTACAGCCCCAGCCGCAAATCGTGCGCTTTCCATAACACCAGCGCGCAAATTATCGCCAGTCCCAGCGCGTAGCCGATGGCGCCCAGCCCCTGCGGCACGCCGAGGTCGCGCCGCAGCACGCGCAGCGTCGAGACCTGCCCCAGACTGATCAGCGGCGGCAGCGCGAATCCGAGCAACAACAACACTCCCGCCGCGAGTCCATGCCAGGCCGGAACCAGGCTCGGCCACGGCAGCGGGACCGCGAGCAGGCTGCCGAGCCACGCTGCAAGCACCGTTTGCGCCGCAAAACCGATGGCACAACCGAGCACGCTGGCTAGCGCGCCCAGCAGCACAAAGTGCAGCAGATACAAACGCACGATGATGCTCTGACGCGCGCCGAGGCACCGCATCACCGCGCAGCCGTCGAGATGGCGCAGCAGAAAGCGCCGCGCCGCCAGTGCAATAGCGACCGCCGACAGCACTACGCTCACCAGCGCCGCGAGGCCGAGAAATCTTTCGGCACGCTCGAGCGCGGAGCGTATCTCGGGCCGTGCGTCGCGGATGCCTTCGATGCTTTGCCCTGCACCAATGCGCCGCTCCGCCCACACGCGGTACGCATCGACCGCTGCATTGTCGCCGGCCACGTACAGGCGATAACGCACGCGGCTGCCGGTCTGGATCAGACCGGTCGCCGCGATGTCGGCTTCGCTCATCAGCAGCCGCGGCAGACTGTTGATAAAGCCGATCGCGCTGTCCGGCTCCTGCGTCACCACCGCGGCGACGCGCAACCGCAACCGGCCGACGACCACTGGATCGCCGGGCTTGAGATTGAGCCGCGTCAGTGCACGGTCGTCGACCCATGCCGTTCCCGCCGTCGGCACGTCGCGTGCAATGCGCTCCGCGCCGAACAATTGATCGGCAATGCGCATCTCGCCGCGCAGCGGATATCCTGCACTCACCGCCTTGACGTCGCTGAGCTGGCTGTCCTCGCCATGCGTCACCATGCTCGGAAAACGCAGCGAGCGCGTCACCGCAAGGCCGCGGTTGCGCGCTTCGTCCGCGAATTCACCGGTGAACGGATGATCGGAAACGATGGTAAGGTCGGCACCCAGCAGCTGATTGGATTGCTGCATCAGCGCAAGCTGCACGCGGTCGGTGAAGAACCCGACCGTGGTCAGGCTGCCGACCGCGATCACAATCGCCGCGATCAGCAGCGTCAACTCGCCGGCGCGCCCGTCGCGCCGCAGCAGCCGGAAAGCGAGCCCTGTCTCCTGCCGCAACGTCATCATCGCGAGGTCATTTTAAAAACAATCTGGAACCGCCGATGAACGCAGATAAACGCGGATAAAATCATAATCAGCAAATGCAATGAACGGGGTTAACTGGAATTGCAAGTCTCTTAAATGAGCCGGCCCAATCACGTAAATCCCGTCCAATCCCTGGTGGTCTCTTGGTCTTTGATCGGCGTCAATCGGCGGTTAATTGCTGTTTTGCAATCTGCCGGCGGCGAGCCGCAGCAATCGCCCGCAGCGCAGCGAGATCGCTTCGTCGTGGGTGACGAGCACCAACGTCGTCTGCCGTTCGCGATTCAGCTCGAACATGAGATCGACGATCTGCGCGCCGGTCACGGCATCGAGATTGCCGGTCGGCTCGTCCGCTAGCAGCAGCTTGGGCTCGCGCACGAAGGCGCGGGCAATCGCAACGCGCTGCTGCTCGCCGCCCGATAATTGCTTGGGGTAATGGTTGCTACGCTCGGCCAATCCGACGCGCACGAGCATAGCGCGCGCCTTGCCATGCGCATCGGCGATCCCCGCGAGTTCGAGCGGCAGCATCACGTTTTCGAGCGCGGTGAACGCCGGCAGCAGTTGAAACGATTGGAACACGAAACCGACCAGCCGCGCGCGCAACGCTGCGCGCCCGTCTTCGTCCAGCCTGAACAAGTCGGCGCCGTTTATGCTGACGCTGCCGGCGCTCGGCGTGTCGAGCCCGGCGAGCAGCCCCAGCAGCGTCGATTTGCCGGAACCCGAGGCGCCGAGAATCGCCACGGCCTCGCCGCGCGACACGTCGAAGCTGACGTCGCTCAGGATGACGAGGCGCGTGCCGCCGGCGTCGACTTGCTTGGTCAGACCGATTGCCCGCACAATGGGCGCGCCCGAATTTTCAGACATGCTGCGAATTGTCCTTTTCGTCGTGCTGTTGAGCGCCGCCGTTGCAGCGCACGCCGCGGCGACGATTCTCGTGTTCGGCGACAGCCTGTCCTCGGGTTACGGATTGCCGCAGGGCGCGGGCTGGGTCGACCTGCTGCAGCATCGCCTGGAACGTGGAACTTACGATTATAAAGTGATCAACGCCAGTCTTACCGGCGAAACCACTACCGGCGGCAAACAACGCCTGAGCGGCGCCCTGACACAGTATCAACCCGAAATCGTCATCCTCGAGCTCGGCGGCAATGATGGCTTGCGCGGCACCAGGATCGAGACCATCCGCACCAATCTGTCGACGCTGATTGCAGCGTGCCGCAAGCACGGAGCCAAAGTGCTGCTCGCCGGCATGCAACTGCCGCCCAACTACGGCAGAGATTACGTGGGAAAGTTCCGGCAGATGTACAACGCCGTAGCCCGGTCTCAGCGCGTGCCGCTGGTGCCGTTTTTGCTCGAAGGATTCGCCGGTGACCCCGGCGCGTTCCAAGCCGATGGCTATCATCCGAACGTTACCGCCCAACCGCGCATGCTCGACAATGTCTGGAAACAGTTGCGGCCAATGCTGGGCGGCAATCGCAACCCCTGACGCGGCAAATACGCTGCTTCAGTTGACGCTGATGCCGGCCGGCCCCGCCGTCAGCAAGCCAATCTCACGCGCATGCTTGAAGCCCTGCTGTTTGAATATCTCCAGCACGCGTGGCGCGATGCCGCGCTCGCATGCAACGAGCAGCCCGCCGCTTGTTTGCGGATCGCACAATAGTTTCTTCTGCCATTCCGGCATCGCCGGCGGCAGCGTGATGTGTTTCTTCACACTCTCCCAGTTGCGGTCGGACGCGCCGGTCGCATAGCCGTCCCTGGCAAGGTGCAGCGCCGCCGACAACACCGGTACTGCGTCGAAATCGATGGTGGCGCTCAATTTCGAGCCGCGGCAGATTTCGAGCAAGTGCCCGAGCAGGCCGAAACCGGTAACGTCGGTCAGCGCGTGCACGCCGGGTATTTCGGCAAGCGCGATGCCCGGGATGTTTAGCTGCGTCGTCGACTCGAGCATCTGCTGATAGGCCTTGTCGCGCAACTCGCCCTTCTTCAGCGCTGCGCTCATGACGCCGACGCCAAGCGCCTTGCCGAGTATCAGCGCGTCGCCGGCGTGCGCCCGGTCGTTGCGTTTCACGCGGTCAGGATGCACCAGGCCGAGCGCAACCAGTCCGTAGATCGGTTCCGGGTTGTCCATCGAATGGCCGCCGGCGATCGGTATGCCGATCGCATCACAGACCGACTGACCGCCGGCGAGGATGCGCTGCATCGCTTCTACCGGCAGCTTGCCGATCGGCATGCCGACAAGCGCCAGTGCGAGGAACGGCTTCGCGCCCATCGCATATACGTCGGAAATCGCATTGGTCGCGGCGATGCGGCCGAAATCGAACGGATCGTCGACGATCGGCAGGAAGAAATCGGTGGTCGCGACGACCGCCTGCTCATCGTTGATGCGATAGACCGCGGCATCGTCGCCCGACTCGGCGCCGACCAACAGGTTCGGATACGCCTTCGCAAGCGGCGACTGCGCAAGCAATTCCTCCAGCAACGCTGGCGGTAGTTTGCAGCCTCATCCGCCGCCGTGTGAGAATGCCGTGAGCCTGATTTTTTGCGTGTCAACCGGTTTGTTCATCGGGGTTCGCAGTTGCATACACGTGAGCTGGTTACCGTAGCACAACTCGCCAAATTTGACGAGATAATCGACGTGCGCTCCGAATCGGAGTTCGCCGAGGATCACATCCCCGGGGCGATCAACTGTCCAGTGCTCAACGACGAGGAGCGTGCGCACGTCGGCATCATCTACAAGCAGGTGTCGGCATTCGACGCCAAGAAAATAGGCGCCGCGCTAATCGGCCGCAACATCGCTCGTCACATCGACGCCACGTTCATGCAGCGCCCGCGCGATTGGCGCCCGCTCGTCTATTGCTGGCGCGGCGGCAATCGCAGCGGCGCGCTGGCCGAAGTGCTCGGCCAGATCGGCTGGCGCACCGGGCGACTCGACGGTGGTTACAAGGCTTACCGCCGCGCGGTGATCGCCGATCTCGACGAGCTGCCGCAGCGATTCGGCTGGCGCGTCGTATGCGGGCTCACGGGCTCAGGCAAAAGCCGTTTGCTGCGCGCGCTCTCGCAGCGCGACGCGCAAGTGCTCGACCTCGAAGCGCTCGCTTCCCATCGCGGCTCGGTGCTCGGCAATCTGCCGGGCGCGCCGCAGCCGTCGCAAAAAATGTTCGAGAGCCTGGTCTGGGCCAAGCTGCGCAAGTTCGACCGCGCGCAGCCGGTATTCGCCGAATCCGAAAGCAAAAAAATCGGCAACGTGCGCGTCCCCGAAGCCTTGATTGCGGCGATGTGGAACGGCGAATGCGTACGCCTCGAGGCAACGATGGAGCTTCGCATCAAGCTGCTGAAACAGGAATACCGGCATTTCGTTGCCGATCCCGCGTTGCTGGCGGCACAACTCGACTGCCTCGTTGCGCTTTATGGGCAGAAGCGGATCGGCGCATGGAAAGCGCTTGCGGCGGCCCGCGATGGCGATACGCTCGTGCGCGAGCTGCTCGAAATCCACTACGATCCCGCGTATACCCGCTCGACGCTCAAGCACTACCCGCGCCTTGCGCACGCGCTCGAGTTGCGCGCCGAGACTGCCACCGATGGCTGCTATGCGGAGCTCGCCGCACGCTGTCTCATGCGCTCTTAGTCTTCGCCCCTCTCACCTTTCTCTGCACGGCCCATACCTCGCTCCCCATTCCTCCCGGATGTTATAATTCCATCCCATTTGAGCAGTTCTCCCGCCCCGACAATGCCGACTGCAGCCGTTTCCGCGCCACGCGGATTGTGGCTGATGCTGCTGGTCGCGATCATCATCTGGTGCGGCAATCTCGAATACCGCAAGCTCGCCTTGAGCGATGAAGGGCGCTACTCGGAAATTCCGCGCTACATGGCGCAAAGCGGCGACTGGCTCACCCCGCGTCTGAACGGCATCAAGTATTTCGAGAAGCCGCCGCTGCAATACTGGGCGACCGCCGCCGCGTACGAGGCGTTCGGCGAACATAACTGGACGGCCCGCCTGTGGCCGGCATTGACCGGCTTCCTCGGCGTGCTGCTGATGTTTTATGCCGGAGCGCGGCTTTACGGCGCCGACGCCGGCCTCTACGCCGCACTCGTGCTCGGCAGCAGTTTTCTCTACACGGCCATCGCCCATATCAACACGCTCGACATGGGGCTCACGTTCTTTCTCGGTCTTGGGCTCGCCGGAATCCTCCTTGCGCTCGATCCGCGCGCCGACGCGAAAACCAGCCGGCTATGGATGCATATCGCAGCGGCCGGCTGCGCGCTCGCCGTGCTGAGCAAAGGCCTGATCGGCGTCGTATTGCCGGGCGCGGTGATCGTGCTCTATATGCTGGTCAGGCGCGATTTCAAGTTGTGGCGCAAACTGCATGTGGCGAGCGGCGGGCTGCTGTTTCTCGCGATCTGCGCGCCCTGGTTTATCGCGGTGTCGATCGCCAATCCAGAATTCCCGTGGTTTTTCTTCGTCCACGAGCACTTTCAGCGCTACGCGACGACCGTCCATCAACGCTACCAGGCGTGGTATTACTTCATCCCGATACTGCTGGTCGGGATACTGCCGTGGCTGATGACCTTGTTTGACGCTCTGATGAACGCACTCAAGCGCAGCTATACCGCGGAATTCGATCCAACGCTGTTCCTGCTGTTGTGGGCGGGATTCATTTTCGTGTTTTTTTCGCTGTCCGACTCCAAGCTGCCTTCTTACATACTGCCGATATTTCCCGCGCTCGCGCTCCTGATAGCGGCGCGACTGACGACAATCAGCGGGCGCGCGTTCGCGTGGCACCTCGCGCCGGTGGCGGTACTCGCTCTAATCGGCTTGCTCGCAGTGCCATACACGGTGAAGCTCGCTTCCCCTTCAATACCGGCCGAGCTGTATCAGAATCAAGTGCCATGGCTCTATGCCGGGGCAGGCACGTTACTCGCCGGCAGCGTTGCGGCCATGTTTTGCGGCTGGCGTGGGCACGTCAGTCATGCCGTCGTGGTTTGCGCGTTCACGGGGCTTGCTGCAACCCAACTCCTCGTGACCAGCGAAGACAGCCTGTCGCCGGCGCACTCGACCTATCATCTGGTGCAGAAGCTCAAGCCATACCTCAGGCCCGGTGTGCCGTTTTACAGCGTCGGCAGCTACGAGCAGACGCTGCCGTTTTACATCCAGCGCACCGTGACCCTCGTCGACTACCAGGACGAGATGGCGTTCGGCCTCAAGCAGGAGCCGCAGCTGTGGGTGCCCGATCTCGCCGGTTTCGAGCGCCTGTGGCGCAGCCACGATTACGCGCTGGCCGTGATGGGCCCGGAGATGTTCGAGCAATTGCGCGAGGCGCAACTGCCAATGCAGGAAATCGCGCGCGATACCGAGCGTGTATTCGTGCGCACCCCGCCGCGGCCAAACCAGGGAGGTCGAAAACCATGAACGCCATCAGCTTTTCGCTGCTCATGACCGGTGTGTTGCTGAACGCCGGCGCACAATTGCTGCTCAAGGCCGGCACCAACTCGGTAGGGCTGTTCGAATTCAGCCGCGACAACATCGTCCCGGTCGGGTTGAAGCTCGCCACCGAGCCGCACATCGCCGGCGGTCTCGGCTGCTATGTGATCAGCGTGGTGGTATGGATCATGGCGTTATCGCGGGTCGAAGTCAGCATCGCGTATCCGATGCTGTCGATCGGCTATGTGGTCAATGCGCTCGCCGCGTGGTACTTGTTCGGCGAAGCGGTGACGCTGACGCGCCTCACCGGCATCGGCGTCATCATTATCGGCGTTTACATGGTGGCGCGCTCTTGAGCACGACCGCCTTTTTACCCTTCGCCCGGCCCACGCTCGACGAAGCCACCATCCAGGGCGTGGCCGATGTGCTGCGCTCGGGATGGATCGCGAGCGGACCGCAGGTGGCCGCCTTCGAGCGCGCGTTGTCCGAATATTTCGGCGGCCGTCCGGTGCGCACGCTGACCTCCGCTACCGCGGCGATCGAGGTCGCGCTGCAAATCTGCGGCATCGGCCCCGGCGCCGAAGTGATCACCTCGGCGCAGAGCTTCTTCACCGCGCCCAACATGATCGTCAAGGTCGGCGCGAAGCCGGTGTTCGTCGACTGCGATCTGCACACGCGCAACATCGATCTCGATCAGGCCGAGACCGCGATCACGGCGGCTACCCGCGCGATACTGCCGACGCATTTCGCGGGGTTGCCGGTCGACATGGACGAACTTTACGGGTTGGCGCAAAAACACCATTTGCGCGTGATCGAGGATGCCGCGCTCGCGATCGGCTCGAGCTGGCGTGGCCGCAAAATCGGCGCTTTCGGCGATCTCATCGCTTTCAGCTTTCATCCCAACAAGAACATGACCGCAATCGAAGGCGGCGCGCTCGCGCTCAACACCGAATCCGAAGCGAAACTCGCCGAAAAGCTGCGGTTTCACGGCATCTCGCGTCTTCCCGACGGCACGCGCGATGTCGACGTCGTGGCGGGTAAGTTCAACCTGCCCGACGTGAACGCCCGCGTCGGCCTGGGACAGCTCGCGCGCCTCGACGAGTTCATTGCCGCGCGCCGCGCGTTGGCCGATCACTATTTCAGCCATTTCAAAACCGAGCCCGAATGCGTGCTGCCTGCACGCGCCCATCCCGGCGACGAAGCGGGTCACAGCTGGAACATGTTCGCGGTGCTGCTGCCGCTCGCGCGCATGACCATCACGCGCAAGCAATTCATCGACGCCATGCAGGCGCGCGGCATCGGCATCGGCATTTCCTACGAAGCGCTGCACCTGTCGACGCTCGCCCGCCGCTTCGGTTACCATGAGGGAGATTTTCCGAATGCCGAGCGCATTGCGCGCGAAACCGTCACTTTGCCTCTGTTCCCGACCATGACGACCGCCGATGTCGAACGCGTGTGCGCGGCAGCCGCCGAAATCATTTTGCAAGGCGCAAAATGAACTCCTTGCTGCTATCCGTCATCATCCCTGTCTACAACGAAGAACCGGCGTTGCCGCTGTTGTTCGCCCGCCTTTATCCCGCGCTCGACAAGCTGGGCATCGGCTACGAAGTGCTGTTCGTCAACGACGGCAGCACCGACCGCTCGGCGGCGCTGCTGCGCGAACAGTTCGAGCGCCGCCCCGAAGTCACGCGCGTGATCCTGTTCAGCGGCAATTTCGGCCAGCACATGGCGATCATGGCCGGGTTCGAGCACTGCCGCGGCAGCCGCGTCGTCACGCTCGATGCCGATCTGCAGAATCCGCCCGAGGAAATCGGCAGCCTGCTGGCGGCAATGGACCGCGGCCACGATTACGTCGGCTCCGTGCGCCGGGAGCGCCAGGACACGGCGTTCCGCCGACTCGCCTCGCGCGCCATGAACTGGATGCGCGAGCGCATCACCAAAATCCGCATGACCGACCAGGGTTGCATGCTGCGCGCCTATGACCGGCGCATCGTCGATGCGATCACGAGCAGCCGCGAGATCAACACCTTCATTCCGGCGCTCGCCTACACCTATGCGGGCAATCCGACCGAAATCGAGGTCGCCCACGAAGAGCGCGCCGCGGGTATATCGAAGTATTCGCTCTACAGTCTGCTCCGTCTGAACTTCGATCTCGTGACCGGGTTCTCGATCGTGCCGTTGCAAGTATTCTCCCTGCTCGGCATGTTCGTCGCCGTCGTGTCCGTGCTGGTTTACATCGGGGTCATCATCCAGCGCTGGATAGCCGCGGGGAGCCTCGCCGACGGCCTGCTCGCGCTCTGGGACCGCGACATCCTGCAGTTTTTCCTGATCGGCATAGTCCTGTTCGGGCTGGGTTTGCTCGGCGAGTACGTCGGACGCATCTACCAGCAGGTGCGCAGCCGGCCGCGCTATCTGATCCAGGCGGTACTTGAAAAAAACAATGATGAGCGATGAATGCAGAATGATGCATGGTAGACCGGACTACATCCGCTGGACTCGATCGACGCTGCCCGTGGATCGCGTTGCGTTTCTCACTCATCACTCATCACTCATCACTCATCACTGCCTTTCATGACCCGTGCGGTTGTTTTTGCCTATCACAACGTCGGTGTCCGCTGCCTCCCGGTACTGCTGGCCCATCGTGTGGATGTATCCCTGGTTGTCACGCATAACGACAACCCGGCCGAAACAATCTGGTTCGACAGTGTCGCCAGGCTTGCCGCCGGGCAGCGCCTGCCAACCATCACGCCCGACGACCCCAACACCCCCGACATCGTCGACCGTATTCGCGCGTTGCAGCCCGATTTTCTGTTTTCGTTTTATTACCGGCACATGCTGAAGCCGCCGCTGCTCGCGATTGCCGGGCACGGCGCGCTCAACATGCACGGCTCGCTGCTGCCGAAATACCGCGGCCGCGTGCCGGTGAACTGGGCGGTGATCAATGGCGAAACCGAAACCGGCGCCACCCTGCATTACATGACCGCCAAGCCCGATGCGGGCGACATCGTCGATCAGCAGGCAGTGCCGATATTGCCCGACGATACCGCGCTTGATGTGTTTCACAAGGTCACAGCAGCTGCCGAAACCGTGTTGAATCGCAGCCTGCCGGCGCTGCTTGCCGGCAACGCGCCGCGCCGGGCGCAGGATCTGTCCCAAGGCAGTTACTTTGGCGGGCGCAAACCCGCGGATGGGCGCATCGACTGGCGTCTGCCCGCGGCGCAAATTCACAATCTCGTGCGCGGCGTCGCGCCGCCCTATCCCGGGGCATTTACCGAGCTGGGCGGCAAAACGCTCAGGATACTGCGCACACAGGTCGAGCCCGAACGGATGGCGCGGAGCGGCCCACCGGGCATCTACGCTTGCCAAGGCGCCTGTTTCGCGGTCTGCGCCGACAGCGGGGTGTTGCGCCTGCTGGAGATGGAATACGGAGGCAAGGCTTTCACTGCGCAAGACTTTCTGGCACGCTTCGGCACTAATCCTATTGGGCTGACACCGCAATGAAAAAAATCCTGATCCTCGGCGTCAACGGCTTCATCGGCCATCACCTGTCGCAGCGCATCATCAAGACCACCGGCTGGGAGGTCTACGGCATGGACATGCAGACCGAACGCGTGTCCGGCCTGCTCAAGCACCCGCGCTTTCATTTCTTCGAGGGCGACATCACGATCAACAGGGAATGGATCGAATACCACATCCGCAAATGCGACACCGTGCTGCCGCTGGTTGCGATCGCCACGCCCGCCGCTTACGTCAAAGAGCCGCTGCGCGTGTTCGAGCTCGACTTCGAGGCCAACCTGCCGATCGTGCGCTCGTGCGTCAAATACGGCAAGCGCATCCTGTTCCCCTCGACCTCCGAAGTCTACGGCATGTGCCGCGACGGTGAATTCGATCCCGACACCTCCGAATTGATCCTCGGCCCGATCGCGAAGCAGCGCTGGATCTATTCGTGCAGCAAGCAGCTGATGGACCGCGTCATCTGGGCATACGGTGCCGAGGGCAAGCTCGATTTCACTCTCTTCCGGCCGTTCAACTGGATCGGAGCGGGACTGGACAATATCCACACCCCGAAGGAAGGCAGCTCGCGCGTTATCACCCAGTTCCTCGGGCACATCGTGCGCGGCGAAAACATCAAGCTCGTCGATGGCGGCACCCAGAAACGCGCCTTCACCTACGTCAGCGACGGCATCGATGCCTTGATGAAAATCATCGACAATCCCGCCGGGATTGCGAGCGTCAAAATCTACAACATCGGCAACCCCAGGAACAACTATTCGGTGAAGGACCTCGAGC
>Ga0209415_10013389_pt1 | contig 13530 bp, 13 predicted proteins | sample PeaSoiSIISIP2007_FD_187696 | JGI IMG/M metagenome (GOLD analysis project Ga0209415, IMG submission 187696) | Peat soil microbial communities from Weissenstadt, Germany - SII-SIP-2007 (SPAdes) (version 2) | ecosystem: Environmental > Terrestrial > Soil > Wetlands > Peat | place: Germany... | reverse complement strand
TGGCACCCCAGCCCATCAGCACGGCGCCGGCCCAGTCGCAGAGCTCGGCGAGCAGCGTCGACCCGCCGCCGAGGCCGCCGCCCGCGACCACGCTGTGCAGCCAACCGAGGAACCCATCCAACTCGGGGATGAGCACGGCCACCACGAGGGCGGACAGGATCAGCCCGTACGACGCCGGCCACTGGATGTTCTGCCGGTTCTTGAGCCACACCGCCAGGAGCAACTCCGACGACGCCAGCAGCGTCAACCCCGCGAAGACCCCGCCGCCGAAGAGGGACCCGAAGAGGAACTGTCCCCCGATCACGGCGAGGAGCGCCCCGCCGACCATGAACTGCTCGGCCACGGAGAACGACCGGAACATGCCCTCCATGGCCGCCGCCGCCGCACTGGCCGCCTGACCCGCCGCGGCGCTCGCCTGGCTGGCCGCCGCGCCGGCTGACTCACCCGGACGGGCCGGGGGTGGGGTCTGGGGCGTAGGCGGCGTCTGATCGGGCGCGCCGCCGCTGCCGCCGAGATCGGGACCGGACATCGCTTTCCTCCATGCCGCTCACGTGCTCAGACTGGGTCGCGGTGACCCCTTGGCGCGGCCACGATAGCGAGCCCGGGTCTCCAGCGGAAGGGGTTCCCGCCGTCTTTCGTCAGGCGGGCTGGTTGTCGATCTGGGCCCGCTGCAGGCGCCCGCTGTAGTCGACGTAGATGGACTTCCACTCGGTGAACGTGTCCAGCGCGGCGTGGCCGGCCTCCCGGTGGCCGTTGCCGGTGCCCTTTGTGCCGCCGAACGGCAGGTGGGTCTCCGCCCCGATCGTGCCGGCGTTGAGGTAGACGAGGCCCGCCTGGAGGTCGTGCATGGCGCGAAAGGCCCGGTTCACGTCCCGCGTGTAGATGGCCGCGCTGAGGCCGTACGGGGTCTGGTTGCACGCGGTCACGGCGGCCTCGTAGTCCGGCACCCGGATGATCGAGAGGAGCGGCCCGAAGACCTCCTCCTGGCCCAGGCGGCTCATGGGCTGCACGTGATCGACGATGGTCGGCCGGTAGTAGTGGCCGTGCTCCAGGCGCTCGTCCCCCTCGGGCCGGGAGCCACCGGTGACCAGCCGTTGATCGTTGCGGCCGGCCAGCGCCGCATAGCTGCCGACCTTGTCCACGGCCGGCCCGTTGATGAGGGGGCCCACATCGGTCGCCGGATCCAGGCCCGGTCCCAGGCGCAGCCCGGCGGCGCGTTCGGCGAGGCGGTCGACGAGGGCGTCGGCGACGGCGTCCTCCACGATGACCCTCGAGCAGGCGGTGCAGCGCTGGCCGCTCGTCCCGAAGGCACTCCAGGTGATGCCGTCAACGGCCAGGTCCAGGTCCGCGTCGGCCAGCACGATGATGCCGTTCTTGCCGCCCAGCTCCAGCGAGAGCCGCTTCAGTCGTCGCGCGGCCAGCGCGGCGATGCGGCGGCCGGTGTCGCCGTGGCCGGTGAAACTGAGGACCGGCACATCCGGGCTCTCGACCAGCGGTTCGCCCGCCTCCGCCCCCGAGCCGGTCACGAGGTTGACGACCCCCGCCGGCAGCCCTGCCTCGGCGAGGAGCTCCACGAACAGCACCGCGCAGTGGGGCGTGTCGCTGGCCGGCTTCCACACCACCGTGTTGCCGGCCACCAGGGCCGGCATCATCTTCCACGCCGGGATGGCGATGGGGAAGTTCCACGGCGTGATGAGGCCGGCCACGCCGATCGGCTCGCGGATGCTCATGGCCCACTTGTCGGGCAGCTCGCTGGGCACGGTGTCGCCGAAGAGGCGCCGCCCCTCCCCCGCCATGAGATAGGCGATGTCGATCGCCTCCTGGACGTCGCCGCGGGCCTCCGCCAGCACCTTGCCCATCTCCGCCGTGAGCGCCCTCGCGAGGCGCTCCTTGTGCTGGGCCAGCAGGGACGCGAAGCCGTACAGCAGCTCCCCCCGGCGCGGGGCGGGCGTCCGTCGCCAGCCCGGGAACGCCGACTCCGCGGCCCGCACGGCCTCGGCCACGTCGGCCGCGTCCGACGCGGCGAAGCGCCCGATGACGTGGCGCGCATCCGCCGGATCGTGGGACGTGAACGTGCGACCGGTGTGGCTGGGCCGCCACGCGCCGTCGATGAAGTCGCCGAAGGTGGGAGGCGTGCCACGCAGATCAGGCATCGCCAGGTCCCAGGAGGTGCTCCAGGCCGCGCAACCGGAACAGCGGCAGCAGCGCGATGGCCAGCATCAGCAGCGTGGCCGCGAGCAGGCCGTCGATGCCGCGCACGGTGGCGGCCACCCCGCCCACGAGGCTGCCCACGATCTGGCCGATAGCCAGGAAGACGCTGTAGAGGCCCATGATCGCGCCGCGATCGTCAGGGAAACGGCCGGAGATGTCGGCCAGCAGGCCGAGCGCTGCGGGGGTGGCCCCGGCAAGGACGAAGAGGCCTGCCGCGGCCACGGCTGCGGCAGAGATCGGCACGACCAGGGGCACGTCCTCGCTGTGATTGATGACCAGGCAGCTGGCGACGACGACCGCGCCCCCGATCACGCCGTACAGGATGATCGTGCTGCGCCGCAGGTTCTTGAACCGGCCGCCCCAGTAGAACAGGCCGGCGCCGAAGATGATCATGATGACGATCGCCGCGACCGTGATCTGGGTGGCGTCGAAGCCACGGTGCAGGAGCTGGTTGGGGAAGTGGTCGTTGCGCCGCGCGAACTGGAAGATCGACTGGCTGAACCACAGCCCGATGGCGGCGTTCACGGCGATCCAGGTCGGCGCCAGGAGCAGCACCTCGGCGTTGCCCAGCAGGTGGCCGTAGCGTCGCCAACCGCCGTCGTGGGGCGCGGTGCGGACCACGTCCGCGCGAGGGTCGGACACGCCCAGGCGAAAGACGAGGAGGGAGATCACGTAGACGACCGCGTTGAGGAAGAACGCGGTGGTGCCCATCGCCTCGAAGAGCTTGGGCGCGACGACGAAGCCCGCCCCCAGGCCTCCCAGGGTGGCCGTCTCGAAAAGGGCCGCGGAGCGGCCGCGCAGATCCTCGTTGCCGGCCGTTGCGGCGGCCACGTAGCCCAGGATCGAGGGCACGCTGGCGGCGGTCGACGTGCCCTCCAGGGCCCGTGTGGCGGTCAGGACGGGCACGAGCAGCGGCGCGGCGGCGGTCACTACGAAGCGGCTGAGGCCGGTCACCACGGCCGCGGCGAACCCGAAGACCGGCCCGGCCTGCATGACGCGGTGGTGCCCGATGCGGTCGGAAAGGACACCGAAGGGCGTGGCCAGCACCAGCTCGGAGAGGTAGAAGCCGGCCGACATGAAGCCCACGACCAGCGAGTCGATCTGCACCCCGCCCAGATCGGCGAGGTGGGCGAGGTAGAACCCGAGCAGCGCGCCGGTCAGGCCGGTACTGAAGCGCAGCGTGAACGTGCCAGCGAAACACGCCGCCAGCGAGCGGCTCATGTCGTCAGCCGACCCTCAAGGCCGTGCCCAGGGCCAGGCCGGCCCCGATGACGGCGACGAGCGCGATGACGGCTGCCGACTGGAGGAACGGCGAGAGGCCTGGGTTGCGAGCAGCCGTCTGACCCGGCCGGCGGAAGGCGCCGCCCATGGTCTGCACCCCGCGCGGGACGATGACGAGGCCCAGCCAGATCCCGGCCAGCAGGCCGCCGATGTGGGCGAAGATGTCGATGCCCACGCCCCCGGCGTCGAGACCCACGTCGAGCACGAGGTTGATGATCACCAGGATGGCGATCTGCTGGGCCAGGCCGCGCGCCTGCGGCACCATCGGCCGGTAGAACCAGAGCGTCGTGCCAAGGACCCCGAACAGGCCGAAGATCGCGCCACTCGCCCCGACCGCATCCTCATTCGGCAAGAGGATGTAGCTCAGGACGCTCGCGGCGGCGGCCGTTACGAGGTACATCACCATCCACAGGCCGTGGCCGTAGATCCGCTCGACCATGGGGCCCACGATCAGCAGCGCATACATGTTGAAGCCCAGGTGGATCAGGCCCTCGTGGACCAGCACGACCGTCAGCAGCCGCCACAGCTCGCCCTGCGCCACGGCCGCCTTGTCCAGGTCCAGCGCCTGGGTGAAGGGGTCCGCCGGGAAGTTCATGGCGATCTGGGCCAGGCCGATGCCCACGGTGACGGCGATGACCACGTAGGTCACCCAGGGCGTGAAGTCGGTGCCCCGCGCGCGGCTGAAGTAGCCACGGGCGCGGCTCGTATCGCCGCTCTCCTTGTACAGCCAGCCCAGGCGGGAGCTGATCTCCGCCCGCTGATCCGCGGGTGCCCGGCGCTCCGCCTCGCGGTAGGCGTCGATGGCGGGACGCATGGCGCCGGCGCGGACGAGGGCCGCGGCCTGCTGCTTCCACGCCAGCCAGCTGAAGGCGTTCTCGGGGGCCTGCGTGGCGGCCTGCCAGGTCGCCTGCGCGCCGGCTTCGTCGTCGAGGCGATAGCGCGCGTCGGCGAGCCCCAGGAGGGCGGCGGTGTGGATATCGGGATCGGCGTGGCCGACGAGGCGCTGGTACGAACGCGCCGCCTCCGCGTACTCGCCCGACGCGGCGAGCACGTCCGCCTCGCGCATCAGGTTCATGGCCGCGGCACGATCCAGCGGCCCCGGCACGCGGGGGTCGCTGCCGGGTGAGGTCGACGCTCCTGCCACTGGGCAAAGAGTCTAGCCGCCCGTCGAACGTGGCAAGCTAGACGCGGCCCACGGGGGGTGCCAGGAGGTATGAGCATGGATGACGTACAGCTCCTCGGGCGGATCAACGAGCTGGCGGAGGAAGAGGAGCGCCTGTACGGCGCGGCCGGCGACGGGGGCGGTCTGAGCCCGGCCGAGGTCAACCGCCTGGAGACGATCAAGGTGGCGCTGGACCAGTGCTACGACCTGCTCCGCCAGCGACAGGCGCGCCGTGCGGCCGGGCTGCCGGACGACGCGGCGAAGCTCCGACCGCCGGTCATCGTGGAGGGCTACGAGCAGTAGCGTTGCCCCGGGTGCGCCCCGCAGCGCGTCAACGCTTGGGCGTGGGCGATGCCTTCCGTTTGGCGGACGGTGAAGGCGACGGAGGGGGCCCGCTCGGGGACGCCGATGCGGACGGGCTCGTGGTGGTCGCGGTCGCCGTGGCGGTCACGGAGGTGGTGGGCGTGGCGAACGTGACGTCGCCGATCGCGCCGGCGACCTGCCCCATGGCCCACAGCGCGACGACCACGGCCACGACCACCACCGCCAGGCCGATCGATCGCCACACCCAGGCTCGCGGGTCCATCTCGCGCCGGCTGCCCCCGTACGCGGCACGCTGCCGCCTAGGCCCACCTTAGCGCACTCGGGGCACGATTCCCACCACGGCGCCGCCTTTCTACAGCGGCAGGCCGGCCTCGAGGTGGGCGAGCGCCGCGTCGAAGGATGCGAGGTAGTCCTGGTCGGAGCCGGCCGTCAACCAGGCACCCAGGCCCACGCCCATCACCGCCGCGACCAGGTTGCGAACGGCGAAATCGTCGGGCGATCGACCCACGCGCCGGGCGAGCGCCTCCGCGAAGGGCTCCATGCCGACCACGAACTCGTCGAGCATGCGCCGTCGCAGTTCGGGGACGGCCAGCAGCAGACCTGCCCGCTCACGTTGCTGGGAGACCCACGTGCCGGCCGATTCGCCGAGGGCCGCCCGCATCGCCGCGCGCATCGCCTGGATGGGGCCGGCATCGGCCGGCTGGGCCAGGAACGCGTCGATCAGGACCGGATCGAAGGCGTCGTAGAGGACGACGTCCTCCTTCGTCGGGAAGTAGCGGAAGAAGGTGCTGGGCGAAACCTCGGCCGCCTCGGCGATCTGCTCGACCGACGTCTCGTCGTAGCCGTGCTCCCGGAACAGCCGGAGGGCATGCTCCTGGATGGCCGCGCGCGTCCTGGCCTTCTTGCGTTCGCGCAGGCCGCTGCGCGGTGGGTCGATGACGGTCGTCACGTCACCATCGTACGACCGCCCGCGGCGGCCATGTCAGTCACCCGCCGCCACGGGCTGGCGGTCCCCCTTCTGCCGGCCAGCGTCCGGCGCCCGCGCCGCCATGACCCGGCCGGGCAGGAACATGACGGTCAGCACGACACCGACGACGGCGATGCCGGCGGCGACGCGGATGGCGTCGTCCATCCCGGCCACGAACGCGGTCCGCACCGCCGCGAGCAGCTCGGGTGAACCCAGCTGCTGCGCGACGGCAAGGCCGCCGAAGACGCTGGCGTCGGCGGCCGCGGCGGCCTGGGCGGGCAGGGCGGCCAGGTGCAGCTGTCCCTGGTACGTGCCGTTGAGCACGCTCCCCAGGATCGACGCGCCGAACGCGGGGCCGAGCTTCACGACCGTCTGGAGCAGAGCCGATCCGACCCCGCTCCGCTCGGCCGACAACTCGACCAGGGCGGCCGAGGCGGCCGTGGCGAAGCAGATGCCCCCACCCGCCCCGACCACGAACGTCCAGAGGGCGATGAAGCCGTCGCCGCTGGTCGCGGTCATGCTCGCGCCGAGAAGCATGCCCACGACCGTGATCGCGAACCCGGCCGCGACCGTCAGCTTCGCTCCCGCGCGAGCGGCCAGCCGATCGGCGGGCACGGCGCCCATGACGAGACCGGCGATGATCGGCAGCAGGCGCAGACCGGCGCCCTGGGCGTCGAGGCCCGCGATCGCCTGGAGGTACTGCGGCAGCGCGAACAGGGCGCCGAAGAGCCCGAGGCCGCCGAACGCCGTGAGGATGACCCCCCACGTGAAGCTGCGCGAGGCGAACAGCCCGAGGTCGATGAGCGGCTGGGCTCCGGGCCGCGCCGTCAGGCGGCGCTCCCAGGCGAAGAAGACGGCCAGCAGGCCCAGGCCGGCCAGGGCCGGCACGAGCGCGTCGCCGCTGCTCCACCCGTGCTCGCCTGCCTGCACGATGCCGTACATGAGGGTCACGAGGCCGCCGCTCGACAGGAGCACGCCCGCCATGTCCACGCCGGGGGCCTGGGGCGCACGCGACTCCGGCACGAGCCTGATGACCGCCACCAGGGCGAGCAGGACGACCGGCACGTTCATCAGGAAGATCCAGCCCCACCAGGCGTTGGACAGGATCCACCCGCCCAGGATCGGCCCGAGCGGCAGCGCCACGAAGTTGGCGGCGCCCCAGATGCCGACGGCGCGGGGTCGCTCGGCCTCGGCGAACAGGACCGTGACCAGCGACAGGGCCATGACGATCAGGGCGGCGCCGGCCAGGCCGACCACCACCCGCGCCACGATGAACCAGGCCGGTGAAGGCGCCACCGCGCAGGCGATCGAGCCGGCTCCGAAGACGGCCAGGGCCACGACAGCCACCTTGCGGCGGCCGAAGCGGTCGCCCAGCAGCCCGGCCGGCAGCATGCCCGCCGCGAGCGCCAGCGTGTAGGCCGTGATGAACCACTGCAGCTCGGACTCGGATGCCTTCAGGGCCCCGGCGAGCGTCGGTAGCGCGAGGTTGAGGACGGTCGCATCAAGGCTGATGGCGAGGATCGCCAGGCTCATCGCACCGAGCGCCCACCAGCGCCGGGTTCCCGCTCCGCTCATGGCCGTGACCTCCGAGAGGCGCACCGTCGCGCCGGCCCTTTCCAACAGCGCCAGTCTCTCTCATTAGAGAGTCACTGTCAAGAGCATGTCACAGACATATGGGTTCCAGCTCCACATAGGCGGAGAACGGCGGGCAACCCCCGAATGCGATCAGGTAGGCGAGGGTTGGCGACCGGATCGGGGCGACCTGAGGTGCCCCGCGATGCGACATGGTCAAACGTGACTGGGGGTCACGTTAGAGCCGGCTGGCGAGCCTCACAGCGCCCGGGGTCGGCCCCCAGGGCCGCCGAACGGCGGTTCGCACGCTCAGGCCGGGCGTGCCGCGACGACCGGAGGGGTCCGGGACGGACGGAGTCTGACTCTACCGTGCCGCGGAATCATGACTGATTATGTCGGTCCGGCCGCCGGCCCGGAACATGCCGAGCTCGTGGACGCCGCACCAGCTGGATCACCGACTTGCAGGTCTGCGCATGGCGCGTACCCTTGCGTCGCGCGACTCGGCGCCCCAGGGTGAGCCCAGGAAGGATGGCGGACGGATGGGCGACGTTATCAACCAGCTTCTGAACGTGCCTCACGACATCTTTGCCTGGATGTACGACCTGGTGCCGGGCGGCTTCGGCCTGCTGATCATCCCCATCGTCGCCCTCGGTATCGTGACCCTGTTCGCCGTGCGGAGCCGCTAGGGGCGGACTCAGCGCATCGCGGCGGCTGCACGGCGCCGCGGCGGACGCACGGCCCCGGCGCCGCGGCCTACACCACGTCGCGGCGGATCGTCAGCGAGGCGATGACGGCGAAGAAGAGGGCGATCACCGCGAGCACGGCCAGGTCGAGCTGCAACGCCCCGACCGACAGGTCCGCCCCGCGGATGAACACCTGGCGCAGACCGTCGATGGCATACGTGAGCGGCAGGAACGGGGCCAGCGGCTGGATGATCCCCGGCAGGCTGCTGACGGGGAACAGCACGCCCGACAGGAGGAACTGGGGCGCCAGGACAAGGGGGATGAACTGGATGATCTGGAGCTCGGTGCGGGCGAAGGTCGAGAGGAAGATACCCAGGCTGACGGCCCCCAGCGCGAGCAGCAGGACGACGAGGAACGCCATCAGCGGGCTGCCGGCGATGGCCACCCCGAGGCCGACCGAGAAGGCGGGCATGGGGCCGATGGCCGGGATCCGCACGCTTCCCAGCACCCACGTCATCAGCAGGGCCACCTGGACGGTCGCGAAGAGGCCGAAGCCCAGGGTGTAGCCGGCCACGATCTCGCCGCGCCGGACCGGCGTGGCCATCAGCCGCTCCAGCGTCCCACCGGTGCGCTCCCGCAGGAAGCTGACACCGGTCAGCAGGTAGACGAAGAAGTAGGCGAAGAAGCCCACGATCGCCGGGGCGAAGTTCGTGATCTGGTCGGTGGTCGGGGTGCCGTACACGGTCGCGTGCGTGATCGCCGGGATGGTCGTTCCGGCGGCCGACGTGAGCGCCGCCAGCAGGCCCTTCTGGACGACCGCGAGCTGGGCCGCTTCGCCCGATGGATCCAGGCCGTCGGTGATTAGCGTGATCGTCCGCGAGCCCGAAGCGAGCAGGTCGGTCGGCAGGACGATGGCCACGGAAGCCGTCCCGTCGGCGATGGAAGCCCGTGCGGTCGTCTCATCGGGGGCCTCCGTGACCGTCGCGCCCCCGTCGCGCAGGCCGCCCTCGATCTCGCCCACCAGCGGGGTCGGCGCGCCCGCCGCTCCCACGATCACGGCATGGACGACCGGCGCGCTCCCGTCGCGCAGGATGAAGGTGACGAGCCCGGTCAGGATGATCGGGGCGATGAAGAGCAGGGCCAGCGACGGGCGGTCGCGGCGGATCTCCTCCACCACGCGGCGGACCAGCGCCTGGACGCGGCGCGCGTTCACGGCGTCGCCACCGTGCCGGCGAAGCTGAGGAAGGCCTGCTCCAGGTCCTGCGTCCCGGCGCGTTGGCGGAGCTCGCCGCCACTGCCCCGGGCGATGACCTGGCCCGCCCGGACGAAGAGGAGCTCGTCGCAACGGTCGGCCTCGTCCATGACGTGACTGGAGACGACGATCGTCGCGCCGGCCTCGGCGAGGCGGCGGAAATGGGCCCAGAACTCGACCCGCAGCAAGGGGTCGATGCCCACCGTCGGTTCGTCCAGGAACAGGACGCCCGGCCGATGGACCAGGGCACAGGCCAGCGAGAGCCGTCGGCGCTGCCCGCCCGACAGGGTGCTGGCGATCGTTCGCTGGCGGTCGGACAGGTCCACGATCCTAAGCACGTCGAGGATCGCGGCCTGGTCACGGATGCCGTATGTCGCGGCGAAGAAGCGAACGTTCTCGGCCACCGTCAGGGCCGTGTAGATGCCGTCGCTCTGGGTCATGTAGCCGATGCGTGACAGGATGGCCCGGTCGGGCATGATGGCCCCCAGGACCTCCGCATGACCGGCGGTCGGGCGCGTCATGCCAGTCAGGAGCCGGATGAGGGTCGTCTTCCCGGACCCGTTCGGGCCCAGCAGGCCGAAGATGCGGCCCGGGACCAGGTCGAAGCTGATGTCGGCGACGGCCCGGATCGGACCGAAGGTCTTGACCAATCCCCTAGCCCGGATGGAGGGCTCCACGGTCGAGGGCGAGGCGGTCACGCGGGCCATCGTAGACCGTCGGGCCTGCGTTTCGAGCGGACGTGACCACGGGCACCGTGCTTCGGGCGCATCGGCCCTAGCCGCGCCACGCGATCGGACGGGACGATCGCCACGGTCTGGAGAGCGGCGGCGAACGCGATGCCCCAGGCCCCCACGCGAGGCCTTCGATGACAGCAACCCACGTGCCCTCGACGAAGGAGGCCGACCTGGCCGGGCCCGGCATCGGTGACTACGACGAGCTGGCCAGGATCCTGCCCACCGACTACCACTCGCTCCTCTCCCCTAAGGAGACCCAGCAGGCCATCTGGGCGGTCAAGGGCTACATCGAGGAGCACCTCTGTCGGGAGCTGAACCTCACCATGGTCCAGGTCCCACTGATCGTCGATGTCGAGTCGGGCGTCAACGACATGCTCGACCGCGACGGGTCGCGGACTCCCATCCGCTTCCACATCTCGAACGATCAGGAGCGCCATCCCATCGACGCGGAGATCGTCCAGGCGGCGACCAAGTGGAAGCGCGTCGCCCTCAACGAGTTCGGGATAGGCGTCGGCGAAGGGCTGTGCACGGACATGCGCGCCGTTCGCAAGGATTACTTCCTGGACCACGACCACAGCGTTTACGTGGACCAGTGGGACTGGGAGAAGGTCATCACCGAGGCCGACCGCGACCTAGACACCATGAAGGACGTCGTGCGGGCCATCTGGCGCGTCCTGCGCGGCGCGGAGGCACACGTCCACGAGCGCTTCCCCCAGCTGCACGACGATCGCTACCCGGACCTGCCGGAGGAGATCACGTTCCTGCACGCGGAGGACCTCCTGGCACGCTACCCGGACCTGCCACGCAAGCAGCGCGAGACGCGCATCCTCCAGGAGATCCCGGCCGTCTTCATCATCGGCATCGGCTGGACGCTTGCCGATGGCTACCCGCACGAGATGCGGGCCGCCGATTACGACGACTGGGTCACCCCTACGACGTCAGCCGACGGGCGGCCCATGCACGGCCTCAACGGCGACATCCTCGTCTGGAACCCTGTCACGCGCCGCCGCCACGAGCTGACGTCGATGGGCATCCGGGTGAACGCGGAGACCCTGCGCCAGCAGCTGGCGCTGACCGGCCAGCTCGACTGGCTCAAGCTGCCGTACCACCGCGGCATCGTGGACGGCACCCTGCCCCTGACCATCGGGGGCGGCATCGGCCAGTCGCGGACGCAGATGCTGCTGCTCAAGAAGGCCCACCTGGGCGAGGTGAGCGTCAGCGTCTGGCCGCAGGTCCTCAAGGACCTGGGGCACGCCCGCAATATCCACGTCATCGAGTAGCCCAGGTCGCTCCAGGCGTGGCGGGCTCGCGGCAGCGCGCGCCCGGCGACGCCGTCAGAGGGCGCTTCAGATGGCTCCCAGGTAGGCATCCTCGTGGTGGAGCGCCTGGTCGAGCCCCATCTCCTCCTGGCCGGGTGCCACGTGGACGGGGGTCACCCGGTCGATGAGCCAGAGCATGCCGAAGGTGAACCCGAAGGCCCACGCCGACGAGAGGAGGACCGCCGCCAGCTCCTTGACGAAGAAGGTCACGTCGCCTGACAACAGGCCGTTCGCGCCGTGGGGGTTGAACGCCGTCGTGGCGAAGACGCCGAGCAACACGATGCCCAGGAAGCCGCCGACCCCGTGCACACCCCACACGTCGAGCGCGTCATCCCAGTGGAGGCGGTTCTTGAGGGCCACGGCGCCGTAGCAGACCACGCCTGACACCGCCCCGATCAGGGCCGCCGCCGCTGGTGACACGAAGCCGGCCGCGGGGGTGACGGTGGCGAGCCCCGCCACAGCGCCGGTCAGCAGGCCCAGGAAGCTGGGTCGCTTCTCGAAGCGCCAGGCCGTGAAGAGCCAGGCGATGGCGGCGAATGACGCCGCTACATCGGTGTTCAGGAAGGCCACCGCCGTGGTGGCGTCCACCCGCAGCTCGCTGCCGGCGTTGAAGCCGTACCAGCCGAACCACAGCAGGCCCGTTCCCAGCGCGACGAGCGGGATGCTGTGCGGACCGCGATCCGCCACGTGCCGGCGGCCGACATACAGGACGGAAGCCAGCGCCGCCAGCCCGGCGATGTTGTGCACGACGATGCCACCCGCGAAGTCAAGCACGCCCCATTGCTGGAGGACACCGCCGCCCCACACCATGTGCACGAAGGGGAAGTACACGAACAGCAACCAGGCCGTGAGGAACAGCATGTAGGCCTTGAAGCTGACCCGGTTGGCGAACGCGCCCGTGATCAGGGCGGGGGTGATGATGGCGAACATCATCTGGTAGGCGATGAAAACGAACTCGGGGATCGACGGGTTCTGTGGCGCCGGGCTGGTCAGGGCGACGCCATTCAGGAACGCCTTGTCCAGGTTGCCGATGACCCCGCCGGGCCCGCCGGAGAAACACAGCGAATAGCCCACGGCGAACCAGATGACGGTCGTCCAGCCCATGGAGACGAAGCTCTGGATCATGATCGCGAGGACGTTCTTGCGGCCGACCAGTCCCCCGTAGAAGAACGCCAGCCCGGGCGTCATCAGCATCACCAGGCTGGTGCAGACGAGCATGAAGCCGGTATTCCCGGTGTCGAGCCCAGGCATGGCCTACCCCGTGACGGAGCTGTACGCGCGACTTGTACACCATCCGGCGCGCAGGGGTCCGGGCAGGAGGTGGCGCGCCCGGCGGGTGTTCCAGATCAAGGAGTTCGCCGTTGAAGACTAACCTCGGGGCTTGTCCTTCCCAAGATACTCCGCGTCCGTGACGCCGGGGCCGAACTCGCTCTCCGGTCCTTCCGCCGGGGCTTCCCAGATGGCCAGGTGCGTCATGAACCGGTCGGGGGCGGCGCCGTGCCAGTGCCACTCGCCCGGTGGCGTATAGATCGTGTCGCCCGGGTGGATCTCCACGATCTCGCCGCCGCGCGCCTGGATCCGTCCGAGTCCGTCGGTCACGTGGAGGGTCTGCCCGAGCGCGTGCGCGTGCCAGGCGTTGCGAGCCCCCGGCGCGAAGCGGACGACGTTGACGCGAAGCCGCGACGGCGCCTCGCCGCGCACGATGACGTCGAACCAGGCATCGCCCGTGAACCGCTCAGCGGGCGCTTTGACGGTGGGCTGACGTGGCAACTTCTGCATGGTTGCTTCCTCAAGTGGATCGGTTGGCTGTCAGATGATGCCGGTCATTCCCCGGGCGGGAAGTCGGTGGAGGCGGCGAGCGCGGCCTGCGCCTCGAAGCCCGCGATCCGGGTCCTGAGCGTGCCGATCGTGCCCTCGAGCGCCTGCGAGCCAAGCACCAGGCGTAGTGGCGCGGGATCCACATCGACGCTCTCGATGATGCGAGCCGCCATCCGCGCGGGGTCGCCGGGCGCCAGGCCGTTCCCC
>Ga0209415_10013387_pt1 | contig 13530 bp, 7 predicted proteins | sample PeaSoiSIISIP2007_FD_187696 | JGI IMG/M metagenome (GOLD analysis project Ga0209415, IMG submission 187696) | Peat soil microbial communities from Weissenstadt, Germany - SII-SIP-2007 (SPAdes) (version 2) | ecosystem: Environmental > Terrestrial > Soil > Wetlands > Peat | place: Germany... | reverse complement strand
GCGCCCGCCTTCCGCGCGCGGGCGCAGAGCTCGGCGGCCGGGTTGATCGTGCCGAGCGTGTTGGAGACGTGCGTGAACGCGAAGACCTTGACCTCGGGCGTCAGGAGGCGGTCGAGGACCGAGAGGTCGAGTAGGCCCTCGTCGCCCGTGACGGGCAGGTACCTCAGGGTCGCGCCCGTCCGACGGGCGACCAGCTGCCAGGGCACCAGGTTGCTGTGGTGCTCCATCTCGGTTAGCAGGATGACGTCTGCCTTGCCCAGGTTCGCGCCCCCCCAGCTGGCGGCGACCAGGTTTATCGACTCCGTCGTGCCGCGCGTGAAGATGATCTCCTCGGGCGCCGCGGCGTTGACGAACGTCGCCACCCGCGCGCGGGCACCCTCGTAATCGTCCGTGGCGCGCATCGAAAGCGCATGGAGGCCCCGGTGGACGTTGGAATTGTCCTTCTCGTAGAACCGGTCCAGCGCCCTCATCACGGCCCTCGGCTTCTGGGTCGTCGCCGCGTTGTCGAGGTAGACGAGCGGATGCCCGTTCACCTGCTGATTCAGCGTCGGGAACTCGTCGCGGATGCGGTCCCAGGTGGAGGCCATCGCGCTCAATCCGTGTGGCTCTCCGTCGTCGCCGGCGCAGGGTCGCCGCTCAGGGCGTTCAGGGCCGCGTGCCACGAAAGCGTGGCGCACTTGATGCGCGCGGGAAACGCGTGCACGCCCGCAAACGCTCCGAGATCGCTGATCTCCTCCGGCTCCTTTCCCGTGGTGACGATCTCATGGAACTGCTCGTAGAGCCTTGCGGCCTCGTCGGCCTTCTTGCCCTTGAGCTGGACCGTCATGAGCGACGCGCTCGCCATCGATATCGCGCATCCCGAACCCTCGAAGGAGATGTCGGCTATCCGGTCGCCGTCCAGCCGGAGGTAGACGTCGCACTGGTCCCCGCACGACGGGTTATCCCCGTGCGCCGAGCGGTTGGCGGTCGGGATCCTGCCCCGGTTCCGGGGCCGGCGGTTGTGGTCGAGAATGACCTGCTGGTACAGATCGGAGAGGTCCGACGACATGGTGGAAAGACACAGGTATCCGGACCCCACTGCGCGTCAAGGACGGCCGCGGCAAAGCCGCCGGTCCCCTACATGCGGCTGACCTCGAGGCTCTCGCTCACCGCATCCAGCAACTGGCGCACGTTGAAAGGCTTTGTGAGCGAGCGGTCAATTCCGAGGCGGGTGAGCGCGGTCATGTCCGAGGACGTGAAGCGCCCGCTCAGCATCAGTATGCGGCCCGGGAACTCCCGCTCGCGCAGGCGCGCCACGATGTCGACGCCGTTCAATCCGGGCAGGTTGACGTCGATGATGAGCAGATCGTAGGCGCCGAGGTTGTCCGCAAGGTGCTTCCACGCCTCCGAGCCGTCCAGAAGGTGGCGGACCTGGTGGCCGCCGCGCCTCAGGATCTCGACGACCGTCGCGGCGACCAGCGCCTCGTCCTCGACCAGAAGCACGCGGGCAGGCTTGACCGGCTCAATGGCGAGGGCCGGCGGCTTGGGTTCCTCGGCCGTGGGCCAGATGGGAAGGAAGACGTGGAACGCGCTCCCCGCTCCCAGGGTCGACTCGACTTCCAGGCGCCCGCCGGCGTCGGTCACCAGGTGCCATGCTGTCGCGAGTCCCAGGCCCGTTCCCTTGCCCGCGGCCTTGGTCGTGAAGAACGGCTCGAAGATGCGCTCGATGATATCGGGCGGCATTCCAAGGCCGTTGTCCCGGACGGTGAGACGCTGCCAGCCGAGGAGCGCCTTTCCGCCGTGGCCCCGAGGCATATCGAACGCCGCCGGCGGCAGCTGCTCCGCCTCGACGGTTATCTTTGGCGTCCATTCCGCCGGATTGCGACCCGCCAGCCTCTCGAGCAGCGCGTCGCGGGCGTTGAGGAGCAGGTTGAGGAGGACCTGGTTCAGGTCCGTCGCGTTCAGGTGCAGCGGGAGCAGGTCCGGCGGGATCGAGGTCTCCCAGGAGATCCGCCGGTCGATCGTGTTCTTTAGCAGCTCAAAGCAGCCCCTGGCGATGGCTTCCAGGCGGACGGCCTCCGCCTTGTGTTCGACCTTGCGCCCGAAGGTGAGCAGGCGGCGCGTGAGCTCGGCGGTCCGCTGCACGGCCTGCGCGATCACCTCGATGTCCTGCTGCAGGGCTGCGTCGTCGGGCCGCGACAGCTGGATGTCTCCCGCCTTGAGCATGACCGGGGTCAGGAGGTTGTTGAACTCGTGCGCGATCCCGCCCACCAGCTCGCCGACCGCGCGCAGCCTTCTCGACTGGGCGACCTCGGCGTCCTGCTGCCTGCGCTTCGTGATGTCCTCGACGAGGACGCAGATCCTCGCGGTTGCGGGGCTCTCGGGCGATGCCAGGGGAATCGCGTTCACCTCGAGAATCCGCCTGCCGATCTTGAGCGAGGTTTCGCTCGTGAAGACATGCCCGTCCGCCATGGGGTGGGCGATGGCCTCGCGCAGGTGCCGGCGGATGTCCTCGGACACCGGAAGGGCATCGAGAGGCTGTCCCGTTGCCTCGGCGGCATCGACGAAGTAAAGGGCGCAGGCCTGCCTGTTCATCGACAGGATGCGCGCACCCGGCGCCCCGGTTTCGATGACGGTCATCGCCATCGGTATGTTGTCGTAGAGCGCCTGCAGGAGCGTCTGCTGGTCGGCGAGCGCCGAGGCCTGCAGCGAGATAGCCTTTCGCAGCTTCCTCTGGCGGAAATAGCCCCACAGGGCCACGATGAAGCCGATCTCCAGCGCGATGGACGCGGCGAGCTTGAGCTCGTCGACGCTCAGGATGTACGAGCCGAATTGCCCGAAGTTCTTGCGGTAGATCCGGTCGTACTCCCCGGTGCGCTGGATGATCGCGATGCCCTCGTTGAGGCGCGCCAGCAGCTCCCCGTCCCCGGGGTGGACGGCGAAGGCCTGCTGGATGTCGTATCCGTCAAAGGGCCTTCCGAGCATCTTGATGTTGCTCAGGTGCAGCCTGCGCGCCACGGACAGCTCCGTGAGTTGCGACAGGAAGCCGCCGTCGACCTCGCCCGTCGATATCCTCTGAAGGAGCTCCTCCTGGGTCTGGACCGAGACGACGCGCGCCCTGACGTTGTTGTCGCGAAGGAGCCGCTCGCCGAGGCCGGTCGTCCCGATCACCCCGAACTGCAGGCCGGTCAGGTCCCTCAGGCTGGCGATTTGGCTGTCGGAGCGCACGTACACGCAGCCCTGGAGGCTTAGGAAGGGCGTGGTGAACTCCGCGTACGCCTGGCGCGCCGGAGTGATCCCATGGTATTGGAGGAGGTCGAACTCACCGCGTTGAAACCGTCCGACGATCTCGTCGGTCGGCGCCGGTGTCCGCTCGATCCGGAGGTTCACCGCCTTGGCAACGGCATCCAGCACGTCGGTCGTGAACCCCTCGATATGGCCCTCCGAATCGACGTATGAATAGGGATAGGCGTCCGTGAACACGCCGGCGGAGAGCGGTTCGCGCTTGGAAAGCGCCGCCCGCGGCGGCGCGGTCTCCGGCGCAGGCGCCGCGGGCGCGGGCGCCAGGAGGCCGAGGAAGACGCAGGCGATCGTGGCCGTAGCGCCGCCGGGCTGCCTGCGCAGCGAGGGGGAGGTCTCTGCTCGTTTCACCGGTTCCACGAGGGTCCTCCACGAGCCGTGCGGCGCCGCGTCCCGGCGCCGGGGGCCGCTTGGCCCCAGGGAACCATTCCAGGCGTTGGAGGTGACGGCAAGCCGCGCGGGAGAGACCGCATCGGGGCCGATGCCATTGCGGTCGCGTGCCCTGACCCCCGGCAACCGGCGGCGGATTGCGGCCCGTCAGAACTCAACCCGCCGAAGCGCCGGAAAGAAGATGACATTGAGTCCCTTACGACTGGGCAAATCGCGCGGATCGGACAATCCGAATCGCCGTCCGCCCCGGAAAATGACGCGTCGCGACCGCGGCCGGCGCCCCGGCAAGCCGCCCGCGCCTCCTCTTTCTCCGCCGGCGGATCCTCATTGGAGTCAGCCGTGGCGCCCCTTGAACGTGAGCTCCGCGACCCCGCTCTTGTCGAGGCCGCCAAGGCCCAGGCTGACCAGCCTCTCGAATTGCAGCTTGGTCGCCGCGGAGAGCGGCAGGTGAAGTCCGGCCTCGCACCCGAGCACCCAGGCGATGGCGCTGTCCTTGGCGGCGTGCGAGGCGGAGAAATAACAATCGTGGGCCCGGTTCTGCATGTCCTCCCCGTCGGTCTTTAGCACCTGAGACTGGGCGCCGGTCTGCGCAAAGACCTCGCGCAGCATGTCGAGGTCGAGGCCCAGGGCGGCGCCGAGCCCGAGTCCTTCCGCGAGAGCCGCGGTGTTCGCGTTCATCACCATGTTGACGAGAGCCTTCACCTGCGCCGCCCGTCCCGCCCGTCCCACGAAGCGAAGGGCGGTGCTGAGCCCCTCGAGGATGGGCTTCACGCGCTCATAGCACTTCCGTTCGCCGCCGCACATGAGGTAGAGCGTGCCCTGGCGCGCCTGCGGAATCGATGACGCCATGCAGGCCTCGAGCGCCATGGCGCCCCGCTTCTTCGACCGGCGCCCGACCTCGACGTGCGTCTTCGGGGTGATCGTCGCGCAGTTGACGAAGACCTTCCCCTTCGCGCGAACGAGAAGGGAGTCCCCTTGCTCAGCGAAGACGCTCAGCTGGGCGGCGTCGTCAGTGACGACGGTGAAGACCACGTCGGAAGCGGCGGTCACGGCGGCGAGCGTGCGCGCGTGCCTCGCGCCAAGCTCGCGGGCCACCGCCGCGGCAGCGGGCGCGTATGCATCGTGCACCGCGGCAATTCGGTAGCCACAGTCGCCCAGCCGTCGCGCCATGTTCGCCCCCATCCGCCCGACACCGACAAATCCGATTTTTTCCTTCATGGGAGTCAATTTGATGTTCGCCGGCGCCCTTTCAAACCACAATCATGCGGAGGTTGCTTGCGGGCAACACCCTTGTAGGGGCAGGCTCCCTCCATTCCCATGATCCCAGCACGGTTTATTCCATCCGCGGGAGTAGCGGATTCAGGCTCGTCGATTGTCGTGGTGGGCAGGCGTGAAACCCATGTCGCTGCTGCCTCTTCCCGGATTTGTAAACCCGATGCCTGACGAGACAGACGGCCATCGGGACTTTGGCGTCCTTTACCACGCAACGCTCGCCCCCCTTCGGCGATACCTCACCCGTCTCCTTGGAAACGCCAGCGAGGCGCAGGACGTGGCCCACGACGCCTACTTGCGGGTGTTTCCCGCGATGGCCAGGCAGCCCCCGAATCGGCCCGCGGCGCTGCTTTACACGGCCGCCCGGCGCCTTGCCATCAACCGGCTGAAGCGCCGCAGCATCTCTCCCATCGCGCGCGAAGCTTTCAGGCCCGAATCGGCGGCCTCGTCCGCGCCGGGCGTCGCGCAGCAGGTGATGGCCCGCCAGGAGCTGGGAATACTTGAGGAGGCGATTGCGCAACTGCCTGAAGGATGCCGGGTTGTGCTTCTTCTGCGAAAGATCGAACAGCTTTCGCACCGCGAGATCGCCAACCGTCTCGGCATCGCCGTCAGCACCGTCGAAAAACAGCATGCGCGCGCCTTGCGGTTGCTCCGCACCGCCATGGAAAGGAAGCTAGACCCATGAACCCGTCCCAACATGTCCCCGGTACGGACGCCGAGGACCAGGCGGCCCTCTGGGCCGCCCGGCTCGAGGGCTCCACGCTCAACGCCGCCGACCGCGCCGCGCTCGAGGCCTGGCTCGGCGAGGATGTCTCCCACCGCGCAAGGCTTTCGCAATACTGCCAGTTCTCCGCCGACCTTGACCGCCTCCTGCCGACGCTTGTGGCTTCGGGTGCCATTGCCGTTCCCCAGGGAACGCCGGTTCGCCGGGCGTGGAACCCCTGGATGGTCGCAACCGCCGGGTTGCTTGCAGCGGCTGCCGCGGCGGCCGCGGTCTGGCTGGTCCATCCAAGGGCGCGGCTGGACACCCTTGCGACCTCCGTCGCCCAGCGCCGGGAGTTCACGCTTGCCGACGGTTCCCGCGTCGAGCTCAACGCCAACACCAGCATGGTCATTGAAAACGGAAGCGCGGAACGCCGGGTGCGTCTCGCCGACGGCGAGGCCTATTTCATCGTGAGCAAGGACAGGACCCGGCCGTTCATCGTGGAGACTCCGGCGGGGTCCGTGCGCGTGACCGGGACCATCTTCAACGTCCGCACCGAGGCGGCCACGGAGCTCGACGTTACGGTCGTCGAGGGCTCGGTGCAGGTGCGCCCGGGCGGAATGAGCGCCGCCCAGCCGCCGGGCACCCTAAGCCTCGGCGCCGGCGACAACCTCTGCGCGGACAGGCAGGGTGTGTCCATCAGGGCGCTGACCGCCGAGGCCCTCGACGGCGCGCTCGCCTGGAGGCACGGCCAGATGGTGTTTAATGGAACGCTGCTCGGCGAGGCCCTTGCCCGCTACTCCCGCTACCATGGGCGCCAGATCACGGCGACCGCGGGCGCAGCGCGCCTGCGGCTGGGCGGGCGGTACAGCCTCGACGACCTCGACGGATTCTTCGGCCAGCTCGAACTGTCGCAGCCGGTGCGCGTGACTGCCGAACCGAGCGGTTCGGTTCGCGTGAGCCTGCGCACCGAACACGCTCGTTGATCAGCCGAATCTCTTCACTCACCCGCACAGTCACCGCAATCATCCGTTGCTTGCTCCTGGGAATCGGTAGCGGGATTTCCGCGGCGCTTCTCGCAGGTCCGGTGGAATTCAACCTTCCGGCCCAGCCGGCCGACGGGGCGCTGATGGCTTTCTGCAGCCAGGCGAAGGTCGAGATGCTCTTCTCGTACGACGAGTTGCACAAGGTGACTTCCGCCGAGGTCGTCGGCCGCATGGAGCCGGAGGAGGCGCTTCTGCGCCTCCTGACGGGCACCGGATTCGAGGCGCGGCGCAACGGCCGGGGCAGGTACGTGGTGACGCCGGTCGCGCAGCCGAAGGGCTCGATCAGGGGCCGGCTGCTGTCCCCGGCGGGAACACCCGCGACGGGCATCCACGTCGTGATTTCCTCGCTGCGCGTCGCGGCGACGACAGATGAGACCGGCGCGTTCGAGTTCGCCGCGGTGCCACCCGGCACGTACCAGCTCTTCGCTGCCGGAACGGGCCTCCAGACTCTGCAGATCGACGACGTGCTCGTGACCGCCAATCGCGTCCTGACCCTCGACGCGCTCACCATGCAGACGGCCAGCGACCCGTCGAGGCTCGAACCCTATGTTGTCGAGGGCAAGCTGGCGCGGTCGTGGTTCCTGGACGACACCGGGGCGCCGGTGGCGCCCCGCGTGGCCATTGGAGACATCGACCAGCCCCGCTCGGAGAACGACGCCATGGACTACCTGATCTTCACCCGGGACCAGATCGCCCGAAGCGGGGTGACAAACCTGAACGAGTTTCTTCGGACCGAGCTTCTGCAGAGCGACGCAACGACGCTTCCGCCGGACCAGAATGGAAGCGTCAACAGTTTCGTCTCGGCCAGCAGCAACCTCAACCTGGGCGGTTTCACGCCCGATCAGGACGCGACGATCGTGCTCGTCGACGGCCGGCGCCTCCCCGAGATCGTGACGGCCCTCCCGGGGGACCTCAAGACCCCGGTCGCGCCCCAACCCGACGTTAACGTAATCCCCATCAACATGATCGAACGCGTGGAGGTGCTGCCGGTCTCCGCGTCGGCCATCTACAGCGGCAGTCCCGTCGGCGGCGTGATCAACATCGTCCTTCGCCCGGACGTCAATACGACGGAACTGACCACCACGTACACCAACGCGCTCGGGAGGTTTAACGCGCCGCAGTCGACGACGTCGCTGCTCCACGGAGAAACCATGCTCGGCGGCAAGCTCCACGTGCGGCTAAACGCGACGTTCACGCAGGTGACGCCGCCGACGGAGTCGAATCTGGGCTATATCCGGGCAAACCTCCTCTCGCACCCGGAGCCGGAGGACGAGCTTTACCGCGCGACGCCGAATGTAAGCAGCGCCAATTTCTCGCCTCTCTTTGGGCCGGGCACTTCCTCCGTCACGTCGGTGGCGCCGGGCGCCGACGGCTCGGGCGCCCTCGCGGCGTTTGCCGGCCGCCAGGGGCTTCAAAGCCTGAACCTGTACCAACCGCCCGGCGGCGGCCTGGCGGACACGCCCAACAGCCTCGACTACCCCTATGGACGGAAGGAGCAGAGCATCTCGTTGTTTGGATCTGCGATCTACGATGTGCTCCCCTGGCTCCAGGTGGGCCTCGACGCCGCGGCCGGCCGGACGGTGAACAACACCGGCTACAGTGTGTTTGCCGGGAATCTCGTCCTTCCCGCGAGTTCGCCGTTCAATCCCTTTGGCCAGGCCGTGAATGTGACGTTGAACGAGACCGCGCCGCGCCTCGGCGAGGACTACGACGAGGCGCACGTCGACTATTACTCGGCGGTGCTTGGCCTGCTGCTGAGGCTGCCGGACAGCTGGCAGGCCTCGCTGGACGCCCAGTACGGCTTAAGCATCACCCGCTACCGAGGCCTGGAAGGCGTGGACGATACCCGCTGGCAGCAGCTGGTCGACCAGGGCGCCTACAATCCGCTGCGCGACACGCAGGCCTACGGCCCCCCGCAGCAGTTCTACGACCAGGCGCTGATCTACTACGGCGCCGAGGGACGTTTTGTCACCTTGGGAGACTACGACACGTTTGACTCCTCGCTTCGGATCATCAACCCGTCCCTGCGCCTGCCGACCGGCAGCGCCAGCGTCATCTTTGGAGGCGACTACCGGCTCGCCCGCCTCGCGAACTACGTGGACGAGCTGAGCTACGGGGACGGCTCGCTGGTGGCGCCTCCGAACAAGTGGGTCGGGCGCTCGCTCCAGCGGATCAGCGCCTTCGGCGAGCTCCAGGCGCCGCTCGTGCAGCCCAAATGGCTCCCCAAGTGGGTGAAGGGGGTCGAGACCGACCTGGCGGCCCGCTACACCGCCTCGGACATCGCGTATGAGGCCAACCTCGCCCCCACGGGAGCGCTGAAGGTGGACTTTGCCGGAGGGCTCTCGCTTCGCGCCACGTACGCCACCTCGAATCGGTTCCCCCCGCCGGTCTTCAGCACCCTGGTGGTGACCTCGACAAACACGGGCGTGGGGGGGGAGGTGGTCCCGACAAAGGTATTCGATCCGCTCCTCCAGCAGTACGAGCTCGTCCAGGTGAGCAGCGCGATCAACACCAACCTGGTCCCGGAGGCGGCCGTCACGCAGACGACGGGATTCATCTTTCAGCGCGGCCATTTGCATCGTTTCCGAGTGTCGGTGGACTTCGTGGACACGGTGACATCGGGCGAGGAGAGTTACCTGGATGCGCAGGGCGTCGTGGACCTGGGGAGTCTCTTCCCCTCCAGGATCATTCGCGCGGCGCCGGCGCCAGGCGAGAGCGTCGGCCCCATCACCTCGGTGCTCGCGGGCACCTTCAATACCGCATGGCGGCACTCGGAGAACTGGAACACGTCGCTCGACTACGGGTGGACGCAGTGCCTGGGCGGAACGCTCGAGGCGTACTGCCGGTGGGTCTACTACCAGAGCTACAAGTTGCAGGAGCTCCCCAATTCCCCAGTGGTGGACGAACTGCGCGAACCGGACGGATCGACACCGGGCCTGCTGAGGCAGCGCATGAATTTCGGCGCCGGCTGGTCGAAACGCGCCCTAGGGTTAGGCTTGGACGGCCACTACTTCAATTCGCGAATCCTGCCGCAAACCGAGTGGTCCAGCCAGGGCGGCGACCGGGTCGACCCCTATTGGCAGTTCGACGGGTACGTGCAGGGCGACCTCGGCCGATGGCTGCCGTGGACAAGCACCCACTACAGCCTGCGCGGCCAACTGCGCGTCGACAATCTCTTCGGCGCGGGCCCGCCCAAGTACGCGGACGACCCCACGGGAGCGGGAGTGCAGTCGTACGGCGACTGGCGCGGCCGGGTCTATTCCCTCACGGTGACGTTCACGTTTTGACCGGGCTTGCGGCCGTATCGGGTAGCGGGTTTGCCGTGTCCGGCTGTCGTATCAGTAGGCCGCCGCAGGCGCCGCTGACCGGCAGGCGGAAACCTTCCAACCCTCTCGTTCGTCTATTATCCATGTCCGCTATCCAGTCCCCCGAAACGCCGCCCGGAGACCCGGTGCGGGACCGGCTCTCGGGGGCCCCGGGGGCCGCCCGGCATGGGCGGATGCAACTTTCTGGATACGCCATCCGAACAATACGCCGCTGCGGTGGTCCATGACTGCACCAGCCCTATGAGACAAGCGACCGACCGCGATTTGGGCGCCGGGCATTCCATCCCGGAGCCCGCCAGAGCCTTCACGCCCGAGGATGAGGCGCAACTGCGCGATGCCCTCAAGCGCTGCTCGCCCTCCACCTGCGAGGCCGCGCGCGAATTCCGGAGAACCGGCAGCGCCGACCACCTGCCCGCGATCGTCAACGGCCTGATCGAACACTACGTCGAGCCCGACATGAGGGCCAAGCTCTCGCGCGCCGACGACGGCCTCAGGCTGGTGGAGGACTTGGCCATCGACTCGCTCACCTTGTTGGAGATCGTGTACCTCGCTGAGGACGTGCTCCAGATCTCGATCGACAACGAGGAGCTGCGCCCTTTCCGGACCGTGGGCGACATCAAGCAGTTCCTCGCGGCCAAGATGCAGCGCGTGTATCCGCAGAGTCTGAACCTGCCGTCGGGAACCCCGGGGTAGGGGGTCGCGCCAGTCCGGTTTGCCCGCCGGGGCGGACCGGCGGGCCACCGGCGCGCGCCGCCGCCTCATAGCGCTTTGTGGGTCCACTTGGGGGAGCAGGCGGGCCCTGCGGCGCGCCCGCGTCCGCGCCCGTGGGCTGGAGTCGCCTCCGCACGCGCCGGGGATGTGGATTTCCACTGACAATGCGCCGCAGGAAAGGCAATTATGGCTCTGATCTGATTGTTCTCCAGCGCGATCCGATGAAATGCCGGTTGCTACCGCCATTGCTCGCCCTCGGCCTTGTCGCCGCAGGGGGTGCCGGCAGCGTCTGGGCGGATGAGCCGCGGGTAATCGTGTTCGGCACGGGCCACCGGATCATCGCCAAGGGCGAGCCGGTGACGGAGCTGGACCAGGACGCGTATTCGCAGGATCTCATCGCCATCGTGGCCAAGGCGGCGGGGTTGAAGGCCCGGATCGTGGAGAAGGACTCCTTGAACGAACTCCTCGTGGCCCTGGCGAGCGGCGAGATCGACGTGGTGCCGATGATGGCGCGCGTTCCCGAGCGCTCGGGCTCGATGCTCTTCTCCGTGCCGCATGTCCGCGGGGCGCTGGTCGCTGTGACAAGGTCCGACGAGGCGCAGCTGGCCTCGATCGCGGACCTGAACGGCAAGCCCATCGCGCTGGCGGCGGATACGCTGCAATACACCTACGCCAAGAAGAGGGGCTGGCTGGGAAACGCGTTGGTTCTGAACTCGGGAAACAGCGGAATGGAGCTGGAGGCGGTCGCGGACGGAACGGCCGACGTCGCCATCCTGAACGAGTTCTCCGCAATCAGCCTGATCGACCGCCTCGGCCTCAGGAAACGACTGAGGATCGCAATGACGCTGCCCGAGTCCCTGACCGAGTTCTGCATGGCGGTGCGGCCAACTGACGGCGAGTTGCTCGCCCAGTTGAACGAGGGCCTCTTCATCGCGGGGCAGCGCGGCGACCTGCAGCGAAACTATGAGAAGTGGTTTCACGCCTTTGAGACATCGGGGCTGCTTCAGGAGTACGTCAGGAAATGGCTCCTTCTCGGCACCGGGTCGGTGGTGATTATCGCGCTGCTCAGCTGGGGGCGTGTTCGCTACAGCCTGCGCAATGCCCGGCGGCGAACGGAGGAGATTGCGCGGATGGTCGAGGCGCGCACGGGCGAGCTGGCGGCGGCGAACCGGCAGCTGCGCCATTCCGAGGAGAAGTTCTCGAAGGCGTTCCGGGCGAGCCCCGATGCCATCACGATCAGCCAGAATTCGGACGGGACCTTCATCGACGTCAACGAGGGCTTCACCCGGATCTTCGGGTATGACCGCACGGAGGTCCTGGGGCGCACCGCTGCCGCCCTCGACCTCTGGAATTCGTCCAGGGATCGCCAAAGGGTGCTGGAAAGGCTGCGGAACGACGGCCGGGTGCAAAACGTCTCCCTCCTTCTTCGCAGGAAGGGCGGAGGGATGCGCACGTGCTCGGTCTCGATGGAGCTGATAAAGATCGGCGACACCGACTGCACGGTGGCCGTCGTGCGGGATATCACGGAGAGCGAGCGCGCCGCCGCGGCCCTTCGCGAGAGCGAGGCGCGCTTCCGCACGCTGGTCGAGTCGGCGCCCGAGGCGATCATCGTGTTCGACTCCGACACGCGGCAGGTCACCGACGCGAACGAGAATGCGCTGCGGATGTTCGAGGCGTCGCGCGAAGAGCTGCTGGCGGTCGACGTCGACCGGCTCTCGCCCGCGCTGCAGTCCGACGGGAGGGCCTCGGCCAAGGCCGTCCGCGAGTTGATTCGGCGCACGCTGGCCGGCGAAACCCCTGCGGCGGAGTGGATGGCGCAGAGCCTGCGCGGCCGGCCGATCTCGGTCGAGCTGCGGCTCGTCCGTTTGCCCGCGGCCGGACGCAACCTGCTGCGCGGCTCCCTCACTGACATCAGCGACCGCAAGCGCCTCGAGGAGCAGCTGGGCCAGGCCCAGCGCATGGAGTCGATCGGGCAGCTTGCCGGCGGCATCGCCCATGATTTCAACAATATCCTCACGGTCATCCAGGGCAACGCCTCGCTCCTTCTCGCCGACGAGAATTTCCCCCGGGACTACAACGATCCCGTCCAGCAGATCGCCCAGAGCAGCACCTTTGCCGCCGGCCTCACGCGCCAGCTGCTCGTTTTCAGCCGCAAGCAGATGATCCAACGCACGGCCCTCGACGTCAACGCGGTGATCCAGCATACGTCGCGGCTCCTGCGCAGGGTGATAGGCGAGGACATCGCCTTCGAGGTGCAGCCGGCCGCCGACCTCCCGCCAATCTTTGCGGACAACGGCATGATCGAGCAGGTGCTCCTCAACCTCGTCGTCAACTCGCGCGACGCGATGCCTCGCGGCGGCCGCCTCACCATCATGACGGGCCTGGTCGAGCGCGACGAGGCGTACCGCCGGCGGGTCCCGCAGGCCCTCGGCGGCCGATTCGTGTGCATCACCGTGGCCGACACCGGCTCCGGCATCTCGGCGGATATCATGCCGCGGATCTTCGATCCGTTCTTCACAACCAAGGAGGTCGGAAAGGGGACCGGACTCGGCCTTGCCACGGTCTACGGCATCGTCCAGCAGCACCAGGGGTGGATCGAGCTGGATTCCAGCGTCGGCGTGGGCACGGAGTTTCGGGTTCACTTCCCCTGCATCGCGGACACGGCCGCCGTCCCGGCCCAATCCGGCGCCGATGAGTCGCGCGAGGCGCGCGCCGAGACGATCCTCGTCGTGGAGGACGAGGCCCTGGTGCGCCTGACCAGCTGCACCATCCTCCAGCGCGGCGGCTACAACGTGCTCGAGGC
>Ga0209415_10013386_pt1 | contig 13531 bp, 10 predicted proteins | sample PeaSoiSIISIP2007_FD_187696 | JGI IMG/M metagenome (GOLD analysis project Ga0209415, IMG submission 187696) | Peat soil microbial communities from Weissenstadt, Germany - SII-SIP-2007 (SPAdes) (version 2) | ecosystem: Environmental > Terrestrial > Soil > Wetlands > Peat | place: Germany... | reverse complement strand
GCCGCCTCACCCCCGCCGCGCCACCGCCCACCTCGCCTGCGCCGAGCCCAACAGCCCCTGCGGCAGGAAGATGATGAACACCACCAGCAGCGTGCCATACACCACGTTGTCCCACCCCAGCGCCGCCGTGCCGAACGAAATCCGCAGCGTCTCCGCCAGCACGATGGTAATAACCGCCCCCACCGTCGGCCCCAGCAGCACGTAAATCCCGCCGACCACAACCGCGAACACCATCTGCAACGACACCGAAATCCCGCTCACGGTGTCGGGCGAGATGAACATCTGGTACTGGCAGTAGATCGCCCCGGCGAATGCTGTCATCGCCGCGCTCAGCACGGTGATCTTCAACTTCTCCACAGTCACGTGCACGCCGGCGGCACCGGCGGCGTCCTCGTCCTCGGCGATTGCCTCCAGTGCGTAGCGCAGCATGCTGCGATCGACCCGCCAGCGGATCAGCAGCCCCACCGCCCAGATCCCCAGCGCTACCAGATACCAGGTCTGCTTGCCGGTGGACTGCAGCGCGTAGATCGAGTTGCCGCCGTGAAAGCTCTCCGGCGTGTAGCCCAGCGAGCCGCCGGTGGTGTCGCGCGTCGCCGTTATCACCTGCAGTACGATCGCGCTCAGCGCCAGCGTCACCAGCGCGAAATAATGCCCGGTGATGCGGAAGCGAGAGCAGGGGTAGGCGATCGCCAATGCCACGGCCACGGCGGCGACCATTGCCACGGGAATGCCCAGCCACGGCGTAACGTGGAAATAGTTCCACAGCAGCGCGTTCACATAGGCGCCGATGCCGAAGAAACCGCCATGCCCGAGCGACACCAGCCCGAACCGCCCCATCACCGACCATGACGTATAGACGAACGACCAAATCAGGATAAGCACCATGATGTGCAGCGGGTACGGCGCCTGATAGACGAACGGCAGCGCGACCAGCACCGCGCCCGCGATCACCCAGGGTGCCCAGCCTTTCATAGGCGCCGCGCCAACAGGCCGCGCGGGCGAACGAACATCATCACCACGAAGAACACGAACGCGAAGACGTAGCCCCATTCAAGGTCCAGGTACAACCCGCCGACCGAGATGATCTCGGCGAACACGAACGACGCCACGAACCCGCCGACCATGTTGCCCAGCCCGCCGAGCACGCAGATCATGAAAGTGATCGGCCCGAAGGTGAGGCCGATGAACGGCTGCACGTCGTATTGCAGCACCAGCAGGCAGGCAGCGAGCCCGGCCAGCGCGCCGCCAATCGTCGAGGTAACAAGATAGATACGGCGGCTGTCCACGCCCATCAGCGGCATGATCTGGCGGTCCTGCGCGATGGCGCGGATCGCGGTGCCGATATAGGTCCGGCTCAAGAACAGATAGATCGCCACCATGCCGGTCAGTGCGGCGCCGAAAGCGAGCAGACGCGCGTAGCTGATGAACATGTCGTGGACCTCCAGCACCGGCAGCCGGACGCCCAGGTTGCGGAAGTCGATGCCGAACATCACGGTGGCGGCGCTTTGCAGGAAGAACAGCACGCCGCCGGTCGCGAGCAATTGGTTGATCGGCGCCTTGCCGAGCACCGGCTCGATCACCAGCAGATGCAGCAGCAGGCCCAGCGCGCCGACGCCGGCGATGCACAGCACCGCCGCCACCGGGTACGGCACATGATAGACCGAGAACAGGTAATACATGCCGTACATGCCCAGCATGACCAGCTCGGCGTAGCAGATCCACACCACGTCGATGACGCCGAAGATCAGGTTCAGCCCGAGCGCCAGTAGTGCCAGCACGCCGCCGAGCAATACGCCGTTGATCAGCGCCTCCAGCAGGTAGATGTCGAAGATGTCGGGCATGACGGCATCAAACTCCGAGATAGGATGCGCGGATGGTTTCGCTTTGCAGCAGCTCCGCGGCGGTGCCGCTGGCGCGAATGCTGCCGGCCTCCAGCAGGTAGGCGCGGTCCACCACGCGCAGCACCTGATGGACGTTTTGCTCCACGATCAGCACGGTCAGGCCGCTGGCGCGAATGCGTTCCACCAGCGCGAACACCTGCTGCACGATCACCGGCGCCAGTCCGGCCGAGGGTTCGTCGAGCAATAACAGCCGAGGCTCCGACATCAGCGCGCGGCCGATAGCGCACATCTGTTGCTCACCCCCGGACATGGTGCCGGCGAGCTGGCGACGGCGTTCGGAAAGGCGCGGGAACAGGTCGTAGACGAACGCCAGGCGCGCGGTGAAATTTGCGCGGGCGGCGGGGATGAAGGCGCCCATGCGCAAATTCTCTTCCACCGTCATGCGTGGGAACAGCCGGCGGTTCTCCGGCACGTGCGCGATGCCCAGCGCGAGGACGCGGTGCGCCGGCGTGGCCCGCAGGTCGTTGCCTTGCATGCTGATGGCGCCGTTGCTCGGGCGGATCAGTCCGGAGATCACCCGCATCAGCGTGGTCTTGCCGGCGCCGTTAGGACCGATGACACCAACCGCCTCGCCGGCGTTCACCTGCAGCGAGACGCCGAACAACGCCTGGAAGCTGCCATAGCCCGCATCAACGGAGGTCAGGGAGAGCATGGCGGTCATGAAGAGGGAGTCTTACGCCCGCCCATCACGCCCCCACCCGCGCCGCCGTCATCGCCTGCACCGCCACCGCGTCGGTGCCGAGATAAACTTCGATCACCCGCGGATCTCCCGACACTTCGCTTGGAAGCCCCTCGGCGATCTTCACCCCGTGGTCCAGCACCATCACCCGGTCCACCACGCGCATCAGCACGCCCATGATATGCTCGACCCAGATGATGGTAATCCCCAATTCCCCCCGAATCCGCCGCAGCATCTCCGCCGCCTGCTCCATTTCGGATTCGTCAAGACCGCCCAGGCTCTCGTCCGCAAGCAGCAGTTTCGGCCCCGTCGCCAGCGCCTTCGCCAGTTCCAGCTTCTTCAACCCGGCCGCGCCCAGCCCGTCCACCGACGCATGCCGATCCTCCGGCAGCCCCACCAGCCGCAGCGCATTCTCAGCCGCCTCGAACGCGCGGGCGCGCGAATGCCGGCCCTGGCCATAGAATCCCGCCAGCGCCACGTTCTCGAAGATCGACAGCCGATGGAACGGCCGAGGAATCTGAAACGTCCGCCCAATACCCGAATTGATGATCCGGTGCGGCGGCGCGCCGCCGATTTCGCGCCCCTGAAAGAGGATCGAGCCCGCGGTCGGCGCCAGAGTGCCCGACAGCATGTTGAAGATGGTGCTCTTGCCCGAGCCGTTCGGGCCGATCAGGCCGAGGATCTCGCCCTGATCGACCCGGAACGACACGTCCGACACGGCGGTGAAGCCGCCGAACCGCTTGCTCAGTCCGGCGACTTCCAGCATCGGTCGGCGATCAAGGCGCCGCGTAGGGCGACGACGCCGGCAGTTTCAGCACCGGCTCGCGCTGCTGCTGCGACTTCGGCCACACCACGTAGCTCTTGTCGTCGATATACTGGATCACCACCGGGAAGGCGCGGTCGTTCTGCCCGGACATCGCCGCGTCCGGACCTTCGAACTTGACGCCGAAGCCCAGCATGGTGGCGCCATCCGGCAGGTCGGTATCGAGCGCCGCCTGGCGCAGATCGTCGGCGGTGATGCCGCCGTATTTGGTGATCGCCCGCGGCAGCACGTCGTACAAGAAGGTGTAAGTGTTGGACGCCGCCATGCCGAGGTGCGGCGACTTGATGACCGTGTCCGGCTTCAGCTTCATGTAGGCGTCGCCGACCATCTGGATCAGCGGCGGCAGCTCCGGTTTCAGCGCCTTAGGGTTTGTCTCCCAGATCGAGATCGGATCGACGTCGAAGAAGTAGTTGGCATCGGTACCGAAGGACGCCTTGATCTTGGTGTAGTCGGTGTAGCCGGCGCCGTGGCCGACCAGTGCATCGAAGCGCAGGCCAAGCTCGCGCGCCTGGCGCAGGAACAGGCTGATATCCGGGTTGTAGCCGGTGTGCAGGATCACGTCCGGCCGCGCACGCTTCAGTTTCGTCACCAGCGACGACAGGTCGGGGGCGGAGGCCGAATAGCCTTCGTTCAGCACCACCTGCATCCCCGCCTGCTTGGCACCCATGGCATTGCCCTTGGCCACGTCGGTGCCATAGGGGCCGTCCTCATGGATGATCGCAACGCGCAGGTCCTTGGGATCCTTGCCAAGCTGCGGTTGGGAGTAAGCAGCAAGCATCGCGGTCGAGGCCAGGCCCCATTGCGTTCCGTAGGGCTGCGGCCGGAATACGTATTTCAAATGGCGATCGGCCAGCACCGGTGAGGCGATGCATGTGGTGATCCACATGAACTTCTTGAATTCCTCGATGCGCGCCGCCGCCGGCACGCATTCCGCCGAGGAATAGAACCCCAGCAGCATGTCCACCTTCTCCTGCTCTATCAGGCGGACCGCCTCGTTGATCGCGACGTCGGGCTTGCTCTGCGCGTCGGCATACACCGCATTTACCTTGTAGCCGTCGATGCCGCCATGCGCGTTGAACCAGTCGATCATGATCTTGGCGCCGTCGTAATGCAGCTCCGATCCACCGCCGGCGAACGGGCCAGTGAGATCATAAATCACGCCGATCTTGATTGTCTTCTCCTGCGCCCCGGCGGTCGAGCCGACCGCCAGCAGCAGCGCCAATAACAACAGCCCACACAGATGGCGGGCAGATCTGCACCCGAGCATTGGAACCCCCCTGATGGTTCGCCTTCTTGCACCATCAGTTTACGCAGGCGGCATGACCCGACGCAAGCGACCGGTCCGGTTGACCAGCGCCCGGCTTCATCCCTATTCCGTGCCATGCCAGCGGCCCCAGATGCCGTTGCCGCGCCAGCAGCCGCTTGGGGAAAGGGTCGACGTGATGCGCTTGCGCCTGCCGGCGTGCCTGCTTGCCGCCCTGATCGGGCTGAGCCTCGACCCCACCTCGGCGCAGATGCCCGGCGGACCGCCGCCCGCGGTCGGCGTGGTGCGGGCGCAGATGCGGCCGATCACCGAAACCTCGGAATTCGTCGGCCGCATCCAGGCGGTCGAGCGCGTCGCCCTGGTCGCCCGCGTCACCGCGTTCCTGGAACAACGGCTGTTCACCGAAGGCGCCGAGGTGAACAAGGGCGATTTGCTCTATGTGCTGGAGCAACCGCCATTCCAGGCCGACCTCGCGGCCAGGCAGGCCACGGTGCAGCAGTTGCAGGCACAGTTGACGAACGCGACCATCGCCTACAACCGCGCGGCGTCGCTGCTGCGGACGCCCGCCGGCCAGCAATCCGTCGTGGACGACGCGCGCGCCGTCATGCTGGCCGACGCCGCACAGGTGCAGAACGCCGAGGCGCTGGTGCTCCAGTCGCAGATCAACCTGGACTACACGCAGATCCACGCGCCGATCAGCGGCAAAATCGGCCGCACCTCGCTCACCGTCGGCAACGTCGTTTCGCCCGGTTCGGGCGTGCTGGCGACGATCGTCAGCCAGGACCCGATGTATGTCGTGTTTCCGATCGCGGTTCGCACCGCGCTGGAACTGCGCGAGCGCGACGCGAGCAAGGGTGGCCTCAACGCGGTGGTCATCAAGATCCGCCTGCCCGACGGCCGCATGTACGGCCAGACCGGCAAGCTGAACTTCTTCGACAACATCGTTTCGTCCAGCACTGATACGCTCATCCTGCGCGGCAGCATTCCCAACCCGCTGCTAAACGAGGGCAGGATCAGCGAAGAGCCGATCCGCGAATTGGTGGACGGGGAGTTCGTCAGCGTCGTCCTGGAAGGCGTGCATCCGATCGAATTGCTCACAGTGCCGCGTGCCGCGGTGCTGTCCGATCAGCGCGGCGACTACGTCTACACGGTGGATGCGCAGAACAAGGTGCGGCAGACGCGCATCCAGCTTGGCCAGTCCACCCCGACCGTTGCCTCGGTGCTCAGCGGACTGACCGAGGGCGCGATGGTGATCACTGACGGCGTGCAGAAGGTGCATCCCGACCAGGTGGTCTCGCCTGGCCCGGCGAGCCCGCCGGTTGCCGCCAATCCCGCCATGCTGCAAGGCGCCACCGCACCGCCCAATACGGCACCCGCCAGCACACCGACCAGCACCACGGGCACAAGCGCCACCGGCCAATGATCTCCTCCGTCTTCATCGACCGGCCGCGGCTGGCGATCGTCATCGCCGTCGTCATCACCATCGCCGGCGCGCTGGCGATGCTGCGCATTCCGGTCGCGCAACTGCCCGACATCGTGCCGCCGCAGGTCAACGTCACCGCCAGCTATCCCGGCGCGTCGGCCAATGTTGTGGAAAGCGCCGTCGCCCAGCCGATCGAGGCGCAGGTGGTCGGCGTCGACAAGATGATCTACATGAAGTCGACCAGCGGCAACGACGGCAGCTACACGCTGACCGTCAGCTTCGACCTCAGTTCCAATCCGGACATCGACACGGTCAACGTCAACAACCGGGTGCAGACCGCGCTGTCGCAACTGCCGGCCGAGGTGCAGCTCGAGGGCCTTACGGTCGCCAAGCGCTCCACCTCGATCCTGGAATTCCTCGCGCTATACAGTGACGATCCGAAGATGGACCCGCTGTTCATCAGCAACTACGTGCTGATCAACGTGCTGGATCAGTTGGCGCGCACCCCTGGCGTCGGCCAGGCCAACCTGTTCTCCAAGTTGAACTACTCGATGCGCGTGTGGTTCGACATCAACCGGCTGACCGCGCTCAGCCTGACGCCCGGCGACATCGTCGCGGCGATCCAGCAGCAGAACGTGGTGGCGCCGATCGGCCGCATCGGCGCGCGGCCGATCGGCAATGACCAGCAGTTCCAGTTCAATTTGCAGACGCAGGGCCGGCTGGTCACGCCCCAGCAATTCGGCGCCATCGTGATCCGGGCCAACCCCGACGGTTCGGTGCTGCGGCTGCGCGATGTCGCGCGTATCGAGCTTGGCGCGCAGAACATGGACAGCGAGACGCACCTGAACGGCCGACCGGGCGTGCCGATCGGCATCTATCTCTCGCCCGGCGCCAACGCGGTGGATACGTCTGCGGCCGTTACCAAAACGCTGGCGGGGTTGGAGAAGCGCTTCCCGCCGGGCCTGCATGCCGAGATCATCTACGACTCCACCGCGTTCGTGCGCGATACCAGGACCGAAGTGACCCACACCCTGGGCTTCGCCTTCCTCCTGGTGGTGGCCGTCGTCTACCTGTTCCTCGGCAATGTCCGCGCCACCATCATTCCCACCGTCGCCGTTCCGGTCAGCCTGATCGGCACCTTCGCCGCCTTGCTCGCGCTCGGCTACACCGAGAACACCGTGTCGCTGCTTGCCATGGTGCTCGCGGTCGGGATCGTCGTCGATGACGCGATCGTCGTGGTGGAGAACGTCGAACGCGTCATGGGTGAGGAACCGGACCTGTCGCCGGCCGAGGCCACGCGCAAGGCCATGCGCCAGATCACCGGTCCGATCATTGCCATCTCCCTTGTCCTGCTCTCGGTGTTCGTGCCGGTGGGATTCATTCCGGGCCTGTCAGGCACGCTGTTCCGCCAGTTCGCCGTGACGATCAGTTGCGCCATGGTGATTTCGGCGATCAACGCGCTGACGCTGTCGCCCGCGTTGTGCGCGGTGTTCCTGCGCCATCACGGGCAGCGGCGCGGCGTGCTGGGCCTGGTGCTGCGCGGCATCGACAACGTGCGCGACGGCTACGCCTGGTTGGTGCAGCGCCTGGTGCGGGTCGCCGCGGTGTCCCTGCTGGCGATCGCGTTGTTCGCGGTCGGCATCTACGGCGCCGCGCGCACCACGCCGACCGGCTTCCTGCCGGAGGAGGACCAGGGCGCGTTCTTCGTCGCCATTCAACTGCCGGATGCCGCGTCGGTGTCGCGCACCGCCGCGGTGACGACGCGGGTAGAGCAAATCCTGAAGGGCATGCCGCAAATCGGGGCCACGCTGTCGATCATCGGGTTCTCCCTGCTCGACGGCGGCGTGTCGGAGCCGAATTCCGCCTTCATAGTGGCGCAACTGAGGCCGTACGCCGATCGCGCCGGCGCGGCCGCTTCGGTGCAGGGACTGGTGGGCCGCACCTTCAGTGCCGTGCAGCAGATCCGGTCCGCGGTGATATTTCCGTTCAACCTGCCGCCGATCATCGGCCTGGGGACGAGCGGCGGGTTCGAATACCAACTCGAGGCGCTGCAAGGACAGGATCCGTCGGACAACGGCGCGGTGATGCGCGGGCTGCTCGCCGCCGCCAACCAGGATCCCCGGCTGGCCCGCGTGTTCTCCACCTTCACCGCTACCAACCCGTCGCTGTATCTCGACATCGACCGCGACAAGGCGCAGGCGCTGGGCCTCTCGATCAGCGACGTGTTCACCGCGCTGAGCGCCACGCTCGGCGGTGTCTATGTCAACAACTTCAACCTTTATGGCCGCACCTGGCAGGTCAACATCGAGGGCGAACCGGTTGACCGCGGCGACATCCCGGCGATCTGGCGGATTTATGTACGCAACAAGATTGGCGACATGGTGCCGCTGCGTTCGATTGCGAGTTTGCGGATCATTACTGGCCCGCAGGTGGTGACGCGCTACAATAACTATCGCGCGATCACCATCGACGGCGGCCCGGCGCCCGGCGTGTCCTCCGGCACCGCGCTGGCGGCAATGCAGCAGGTGTCGGAGCAGACGCTGCCGCCGGGCTACGCGTTCGAGTGGACCGGCACGGCGTACCAGGAGCAGCTTGCGGCGGGACAGACGGGTTTGATCCTGAGCCTGTCGGTGCTGTTCGCCTATCTGTTCCTGGTCGGCCTGTATGAAAGCTGGACGATTCCACTGCCGGTACTGTTTTCCGTGGTGGTAGGCGTGCTCGGCGCCTATGCCGGCATCCGTATCGCCAGGCTGTCGGTCGATCTCTATGCGCAGATCGGCCTGGTAGTGCTGATCGCGCTGGCGGCGAAAAACGGCATCCTGATCGTTGAGTTCGCCAAGGAGCAGCGTGAGGCCGGATTGCCGATCGGGGAGGCTGCGGTGCTGGGTTCGCGCATGCGGTTCCGCGCGGTGATGATGACGTCGATGGCATTCATCCTCGGGCTGGTGCCGCTGGTGTGGGCCACCGGCGCGGCGCAGTTGAGTCGTCGCGGCGTTGGCACCGCGGTGTTCGCCGGCATGATCGTGGCGAGTTCGATCGGGATATTCATGATCCCGATGCTGTACGTCACGTTCCAGTCGATGCGGGAGCGGGTGAAGGCGCGGTTTCACCGGCACCCGCACGCGGCGGACCAGGCTGACGGGCACGATGACTGAGGGGGCGGCGGCGCCCGGCCACCGCCACGGGAGCGGAACCTGCGACCACTTTCGTTACCGGCTGATCACGCCGCGGGCGGAATATGCAAATGGTCCTCGATGCGCCGCACCCGGCGATCGAGTTCGCTGATCAGATTGCCATGGCCGAGCACCGAAGCATGGTACTCCGTCACTGCTTGCCGCAGACTGGCCTGGCCGTGCGCGAGGTCGTCGAGCTTGCGATCGTGAGCATGCAGCAAGAGCGTGTGCTCGTTCAGGACCACGCGCTGCTCGTTCACGTTGCGCGACAGAGTGTTGATGGCCACGCTCTGCTCATTCAGCTTGTCGCGGTGCTCGTCCAGGGAGTGCGAGTGTTCGTTCAGAGTGCGAGTATGCTCGTTGAGTATCCGAGTATGATCGGTGATTATCCGAGTGTGCTCATTGAGTATCCGAGTATGATCGGTGATTATCCGGGTGTGCTCGTTGAGTATCCGGGTATGATCGGTGAGTATCCGAGTAAGATCGTTCAGGATGACCGTGTGACCGTTCACGGTCTCGGCCACCTGCAGCAGCAGTTGGTAAACCGCCCCGATATCCACGCCGTTGCCGCCGCCGCTCATCAGCCGGTCCACTCCTTCGCGCGCATCCTGCCGCCCTGCCAACTATCCAGCAATCACATTACGATCCTCTTTACGTCGGCCCCAGCAGCGCCAGCGTATGGCGCGCGATGACGATCTCCTCGTCGGTCGGAATCACGTAGGCGGGCCGCAACGAATCCGGCCGCGTCAAGCGCGGGCCAGCGGCCTGGTTCGCCGCTTCATCCGGCACGAATCCCAGCCACCCCAGCCGACGCAGCACGCGCCCACGGATCTCGGGGCTACGCTCGCCGATGCCGGCGGTGAACACCATGCCGTCGATGCCGCCCATGCTCGCCGCCAGCGTGCCGGCCATTTGTACGACGTGATACACGAAATACTCCACCGCCAGCTTCGCCAGCGGCACCTCGCTCGCCAGCAGTGTGCGCATGTCGTTGGACACGCCGGACAATCCCAGCAATCCACATTCCTCGTAGAGGAAGTGCTCCACCCGATCGACGGTCCAGCCCTTCTCCTGTTGCAGCCACAGGATGACGCCGGCATCCAGCGAGCCGGTACGCGTGGCCATCGGCAGCCCATCCAACGCGGTGAACCCCATCGAGGAATCGACGCTGCGTCCACCAGCCAGCGCACACATCGACGCACCCGCACCGAGATGCGCCACCACCACCCGCCCCAACGCGATCTCCGGCGCTTGCGCCGTCAGCGCGCCGGCGATGTACTCGTATGACAATCCATGAAAGCCGTAGCGCCGCACGCCTTCCTGATACAGCGCATCGGGGATGGCCCAGCGATCGGCCACCGCGGGATGGCTGCGATGAAACGCGGTGTCGAAGCACGCCACCTGCATCACCCCGGGAAACCGCGCGCCGAGCGCGCGCAGCACCGCCACCGCCGGCGGGTTGTGCAATGGCGCCAGCGGATTGAGCGCCTCGATCCGCGCCAGCGTGGCCGCGTCCACCACCACCGGCGCGGTCATATCCGGCCCGCCATGCACCACGCGATGGCCGAATGCGACGAGGCCCTGGCGCGCCAGCGGCCCGTCGGGGACCGCCGCCAGCGCATCCAGCGCGGTGGCATGGTCCGGCGCGTCGAGTGCCGCCTCGTGCGGCGGCTTGCCGTCCGCCGACGTCACCCACAACCGGCCCTTGCCGCCGATGCCCTCCACCTCGCCCACCTGAAGCTGACGCAATTCTCCCCCGATGCCATAGACGCGGAATTTCAAGCTGGACGAGCCGGCATTCAGTACGCACAGGCGATGATTTGTTCCGTTGGCACTCATGACCTCTTGGCCTTTCATCTGCAGCGCAGGCATGCTCCGATCACACCACGACGCGCCCCGGAGAGACAGGACCATGACGATGACAAAGTTCGGCCTCGCCCAACCGGTCCGCCGCGTGGAGGACCCTCGCCTGCTGGTCGGCGGGGGCCGCTACATGGACGACATCATTCTGCCCGGCTTGCTGCACGGCATCGTGCTGCGCAGTCCGCACGCCGCGGCGCGGATTGCCCGGATCGATACCGCGGCGGCAGCATCGCTCGACGGGGTTAAGGCAATCTATACGGCGGCCGATCTGCGCGCCGACGGCATCGCGCCGCTGCCCTGCGCCGCGCCAGTGCAAAACCGCGACGGCTCGGCTCAGGCGACGCCGCCACACCCGGTGCTGGCGGACGGCATGGTGCGCCATGTCGGCGATCCGGTAGCGTTCATCGTCGCGGACACCGTCACGGGCGCGCGCGACGCGGCGGAACAGATCGCGGTGGATTACGAAATCCTGCCGCCGGTCACCGACACGGCCAAGTCGATCGACAAGGGCGCTCCATTGGTCTGGCCGGAGGTCGCACACAACATCGTGTTCGACTGGGAAATCGGCGACAAGGTGGCGACCGAGGCGCAGTTCGCCAAGGCCGCGCATGTCACCAAGCTGACGGTGGTGAACAACCGCATCGTGGTGGCGTCGATGGAAACCCGAGCCGCGATGGCGGACTACGATGCGGCCACCGGGCGCTGGACGCTGTATGCCAACACCCAGGGCGGCTGGATCGTGAAGAGCCTGATCGGCCCGGTGTTCAACACCGATCCGGAGAAGTTCCGCGTCATAACCCCCGATGTCGGCGGCGGGTTCGGCATGAAGCTGTTCCTGTATGCCGAGCATGTGCTGACCTGCTACGCCGCGCGCAAGCTGGGGCGGCCGGTGAAGTGGGTTTCCGAACGCAGCGAGGCGTTCCTGGCCGACACGCAGGGCCGCGACAACGTCACGCTGGGCGAACTGGCGATCGACGCGGAGGGAAAATTCCTGGCGTTGCGAACTCGCAACATCTCCAGCATGGGCGCGTATCTTTCCAACTTCGCGCCATTCATCCCGACATTTGCCGGCACCAGCGTGCTGTCCAGCATCTATGGCTTCCGGGCGATCTACGCCCATGTGCTGGGCGTATTCACCAACACCGTGCCGGTGGACGCGTATCGCGGCGCCGGCCGGCCGGAAGCCAACTATCTGGTCGAGCGTCTGGTGGACGCCGCGGCGCGCGAGTTGCAGATCGACCGCGCCGAATTGCGCCGGCGCAACATGGTGCCGACGAGCGCGATGCCGCACACCACGCCGGTCGGCAAGTCATACGACAGCGGCGACTTCCGCAAGGTGTTCGACATTGCGCTGGACAAGGTGGACTATGCCGGCTTCGCCGCGCGGCGCACGGACGCGGCGAAACGCGGCAAGCGGCGCGGTATCGGTTTCGCCTACTACCTCGAAGCCACCGGGGGCGATCCGACCGAACGCGCGGAAATCCGTTTCGCCGACGACGGATTCGTCGATGTCTATGTCGGCACGCAATCCACTGGCCAGGGCCACGAGACCGCCTATGTGCAGCTCACCGCCACGCGGTTGGGCATCGACGGGGAAAAGATCCGCATCCGCCAGGGCGACACCGATACGATTCCGGTGGGCGGCGGCACCGGCGGCGCTCGCAGCCTGTATTCCGAGGGCCAGGCGATCCTGGTCACCACCGATACGGTGATCGCCAAGGGCAAGCAGGCGGCCGGCGAAATGCTGGAGGCCGCGCCCGCCGATATCGCTTTTGCCGAGGGGCGGTTTTCGATCGTCGGCACCGATCGCGGCGTCGATATTCTCACCCTGGCAGCGACGCAGCGGCAGAAGGCCGCCGCAGGCGAACACGCCACCTTGCTGGATAGCGCCGAGGTCGCGAACATCGATTTCCATACCTTCCCCAACGGCTGCCACCTGGCCGAGGTGGAAGTAGACCCCGAGACCGGCGTTGTCAGGGTGGTGCGCTACGCCGTGTTCGACGATTTCGGCAAGGCAGTGAATCCGCTGATCGTGCACGGCCAGGTGCAGGGCGGCGTGGCGCAGGGCACCGGCCAGGCGCTGTTCGAACGCACCGCCTACGATGCCACATCGGGCCAGCTCCTGTCGGGCAGTTTCATGGACTACGCCGTGCCGCGCGCCGACGACCTGCCGGAGATTGATGTCCAGCTGGTGGAGATTCCCTGCACCACCAATCCGCTCGGCGTGAAGGGCGCGGGTGAGGCGGGCGCGGTCGGCAGTCCGCCGGCGGTGATCAATGCGGTCCTCGATGCGCTGGGCGACGACGGGGTGACGCATATTGACATGCCCGCCACGCCGGAGACGGTTTGGAAGGCGATGGGGCTTACCCGTACGGCGTAGTCGTCCCTCTTTCGCCCCCCCCCCC
>Ga0209415_10013385_pt1 | contig 13531 bp, 9 predicted proteins | sample PeaSoiSIISIP2007_FD_187696 | JGI IMG/M metagenome (GOLD analysis project Ga0209415, IMG submission 187696) | Peat soil microbial communities from Weissenstadt, Germany - SII-SIP-2007 (SPAdes) (version 2) | ecosystem: Environmental > Terrestrial > Soil > Wetlands > Peat | place: Germany... | reverse complement strand
AGAACCCAACTGGTCGCTTTTCAGAAAGCCGCGTAAAACGATGACTTTTACAGTTTCTCGTCAAGAGCCGAAAAAGATAACCTGCCTCCACCTTTTGGTGGAGGCACACATCGGATAGTTTCAGTAGCCTTAAGATTCCCCAGGAACGGAGCGCACACGGTGCGTGAACTTTGGTATGAAATGAAGCGGGCGCATCGCGAGCGGAAACAGCCGCTATGCGTAACTGTCAAGTCTTTATTGCTCGAGGGTGGCCGCCCAAAAATTATTGGCGCGGCGCTGACGATAGTCCTGACCGCTGCGATGTTGTTGCCTCTTTGCGGCTTTGCTCCCGATGCGGCGCAGGCACCGAGCGCGGATGTGATTGTGACGGCCACGCCGACGTATGACTCATTGGCGGAGTTACGCGGAGCAGAGCGATTCCCGCAAGGCGCGCAGTTGCTGCGAATTCATGCAGGCAAGCCAGAACCACTGGTTAGTGGATTTGTTGCGACCGCTGACGCAAACGTCTCCTTCGATGCAAAATCGGTACTGTTCGCAGGTAAGAAAACTGCGAGTGATCCTTGGCAGATTTGGGAACTGACTCTGGCCGATAACTCACTGCGCAGGTTGGTCGCGGGTTCGAGCGATGCCATTCGACCTTTCTATCTGCCGGCCGGCCGCCTAGTTTATGCGCAGCATACAGAGCATGGGTTTCAACTAACTTCAGCCGGTAAAGACTCTCCAAATGCTCTTGCTCCCTTGGAGAATGCTGTGGGCGCGACACTGCTTCCTCTTGCTTATCTGCCCTCAAGCACAATTCCGATCAACGTGCTTGCGGATGGACGGATTCTGTTTGAAGCAGGTTATCCGCTGGGAACTGGAGATACACCAGAGTTATTTCTGGTGTATTCGGATGGCAGCGGCGTCGAGTCTTATCGCTGCGATCACGGTAGTGCGCGCTGGGGTGGCAAGCAGTTAGAGTCCGGCGATGTGATTTTCACACATGGAAAGACTCTTGCGCGTTTTACCTCGCCATTGGCAACGGAGGCTTCAGTCAATGCGCCGCGCGCCCAGTATGCAGGTGCAATTGCAGAGACAGACAAAAATATTTGGCTAGTGAGTGCGCGGGCTGCGGAGGATACTCACTATGCGCTGAAGCTCTGGAAGCCCGGAACCGCGGTATTGCAAACATATCTTTCAGTCAATGGCGAGAATCTGGTCGATCCGGTTGTGGTGGCACCGCGCACCCGCCCGAAGCATCACCCGTCCGGGCTGCATGACTGGAGTTATGCAAATATTCTTGCGCTGGATGCGCGGCTGTCCCGCGAAGGCGATCTTCGCGTGACTCCCGCATCGGTACGGTTGGAGACGATGGACGCCAATGGAAACGTAACGGTGACTGGAATGGCCCCTGTTGAAGCCGATGGATCATTTTTTGTCAAGACGCCGGCAGACAGACCCATCCGATTTGCATTACTCGATGAAAAGGGCGCTGTGCTTCGACAGGAACATGGCTGGTTTTGGATTCGGCGTGGTGAACAGCGCATCTGTGTCGGCTGCCACGTTGGACCGGAACGAGCCTCGGAAAACCGCGTACCTGCCGTGCTGATGCGTACTACCATTCCGTTTGATCTGACCGGCGCAAGTGTGAAGCCCGGTACGCCGGGAGGAAAATAAGAATGAGAAATCGCTTCATTGTTTCCTGTACAGTCTTATTTCTTGCTGTAACGCCAGCATTTCTTTCGGCGCAGACGGCCAAGCCTGTGACTGTCGCGCCAGCCGCATCTACAGTGCCGCAGGTTCCTGCCGCACCACAGGTGCCCAAAATTCGTTTTGAAGATGCGAGCGAAAAAGATGGCATCGATTTCACGCATAGCTTTGGATCGAGACAGTTAGGATCGTTGCTGGAAGGAACCGGCGCTGGGTGCGTCTGGTTTGACTACAATCATTCCGGTAGGCCCTCTCTTTATGTGTTGAATGGAAGGCCGCTCGATGACTCGATGCATCCTTATCCATTGAAGGTGAAGCCATCCACGCCGCCGCACAACCATCTTTATCGCAATGACGGGAACGGGCATTTTACCGATGTTACGGAGCAGTCAGGGCTTGATCCGGATATGTATGGAATGGCTGTCACCGCAGCTGACTACGATAACGATGGAAATGTTGATTTACTGGTGACAGGGTATGGAAAGACAATTCTCTATCACAACGATGGTAACGGGCATTTCAGAGATGTGACGGCGAAGGCCGGCATCAAGGTGGATGGGTGGGCGATCAGTTCCACCTGGTTGGATTACGACAAGGATGGATGCGTCGATCTGTTTGTTGGCCGCTATGTGAAGTTCGACCCGAAATACCGCGCATATTATGCGGCGGATAACTACCCTGGACCGCTGGACTACGAGGGCGAGACCAACAAGTTATTCCATAACAATTGTGACGGAACTTTTACCGATGTGACGGAAAAATCTGGCATCGGCGCTTTTGTGGGTCGCACTATGGGCGTGACAGCGGGCGATTTCGATAACGATGGCTGGGACGATATTTATGTCGCCAATGATCGTACGGAGAACTTCCTCTTTCATAACAAGCATGACGGAACCTTTGAAGAGGTAGCCAACGAAACAGGCACGGCATTCGGACAGAATGGCGAATCGACCTCGTCGATGGGGCCGGTGTTTACCGATCTGGAAGGGCGCGGATTGCTGGATTTATGGGTAACCGACGGTCACTATAACCGGTTGTTGCATAACACTGGGAAGACGGGGTTTGAGGACATAGGCGCGGAGACCGGAGTTTCTCAGGTCAATGCCCAATATGTAAGTTGGGGTACCGGAGTTTATGACTTCGACAACGACGGTCTACTGGATATTCTGATCTTTCATGGCGGTCTGATTCACCTGATTCCGCAGGAGCACACGCTGTTTCGCGGCATTGGCGACGGACACTTTGCGGATATTTCGCGCGATGCGGGAGCGGTGCTGAGCGAGCGCACAACGGCGCGTGGAGCCTGTTTTGCCGACTACGACAATGATGGCAAGGTCGATGCGTTTGTAGTGAATCTGGGCGGCAAGGGGGCACTGGTCCATAATATCTCGACGAATACCGGGCACTGGATTGCGATCAAGCTCAAGGGGATGAAGAGTAACCGCGATGGAATCGGCGCGCGGATCGAAATCGTTGCGGGTGACAAGCGGCATACAGCGGAACGCGTGGCGGCGTCCGGCTATCTTTCGCAGGACGATGATCGGGTGCATTTCGGGTTGGGCGCGGCGACCACGGTGGATAAGCTGATTGTTCATTGGCCCAGCGGGCGCGAGCAGGTTCTGGAGAAACTTACTGTGGATCAAGTGCTTACCGTGGAGGAACCCAAGTGAGAAGAGCGTTGCAAATGCGGGTAGCGCTTGGGTTTGTCGCGGCGATTGCAGCGGTCATCGTCACTGCATCGTGGAACCACGGACCGGTGCGCGCGGCCGATGGGCCAGATGCAAATACGACAGAGAATTATGCATCGCCTTTGGAAGTGTTGCTTTCACCCGATGGAGCGCGGCTCTATGTGCTTTGTCAGCAGAGCGAAGAGATACGGGTTTTGAATGCGGCGAATTATGCGGTGATCAAGAAAATTGCAGTGGGGCGTGTGCCGCGTGGATTTTCGCTATCGCCGGACGGTAAGCGGATCATTGTCACTAACTCATGGGACGATACGATCTCGGTCATCGATACTGGCAAGCTAGCAGTGATTGCCACGTGGGCGGTAGGCGCGGAGCCTTCCAGTGTGGTGGAAGATCGTGCGGGCAAACGGTTGTTTGTGGCGAATCGCGTGAGCAATGACGTTGCAGTTCTGGATGCGGAGACAGGAGCAGAAGAGAAGCGGTTATTGGCTGGGCGTGGAGTGAGTTATCTGGCGATTTCTCCGGACGGTGGCAGGATTTATGCGACACATATCTATCCCAACCCGCCGGCAGTTAGGACAGGACTGGAGAATCGCACCGCGCCGGAGTCGGAAATTACCGTGATTGATGCGGCGCGCGCAGTGGTTACGGAGAGGATTCCGCTGCATTCGATTGCCGGAGTCTTTCATCTGGCGTTCTCGAATGATGGGCGATTGGGCGTGGCCGCTCAGTACCATCCTAAGAATCTGGTGCCGTTGGCGCACTTGGAGCATGGCGGAGCATTTGCTTATACGCTGACTGTGTTTGGCGCGGATGTGGGCGGTACGGTTGAAGTGCCGCTGGATGAGTTGGAGCGTTATGCGGCGATGCCGTTTGGCGTGGCCATCTCGCCGGATAAGTCGCGAATTTATGTGACTTGCGGTGGTTCGGAGATGGTGACAGTTATCGATGTACCGCGAATGCTGCGTTTTGTTCGTAACCATCCAGGACCACTGGTACACGATCTCTCCGTCAGTTCGAATTATGTGATTGCGCGTATTGCGGTAGGGCATAATCCGCGTGGAGTGGCCTTATCGCGCGACGGTTCCAAGTTATTCGTGGCCAATCGGCTGGACGATACGATCAGCGTGATCGATACGCGCATGAATCGCGTGGCGAAGACGATCAAACTGGATGGGCCAGCCGGAATTTCAGTTACACGGTTGGGTGAGCAGACGTTTTATACGGCGCGGTATTCGTTTCAGGGGCAGATCGGCTGCGCCAGTTGCCACATTGACTCCACATTGGACGGAGTGACTTGGGATCTGGAGCCGGATGGTTTTGGTCGGGATATTGTGGATAACCGCATTCTGGAAGATATCAAGGATACCGAGCCGTATAAGTGGAATGGTGGCAATCCGGATATTCCGACGGAGTGCGGACCGCGAACGGAGAAATACTTCTGGCGCTCAGAGACGTATGACAATCTGACTCTTGCGGACCTAGCGGTTTATATTCGCAACCTACCTCCGCGGCCCAATCGCTGGCGGCAGGCAGATGGGGAATTGTCTCCGGCACAAGAGCGCGGCAAGGTTATCTTCGAGCGCGATGTGGATAAGTTCAAGAAGCCCATTGCGGAATACAATCGTTGCTCGTATTGCCATAGCGGGCCGAAGGGAACCAGTCAGAAATCCTTCGATGTGGGTACGCGCAAACTTACAGATAACTCCGGCCTGTTGGATACGCCGCAGTTGACGAATATAGCGCTGACCGCACCCTATCTGCATGATGGGTCTGCGCAGACGCTGGAAGAGATATGGACTGTCTTCAATCCAGATGACAAGCATGGACGCACGAACGATTTGACCAAGGATGAACTCAACGACTTGATCGAGTATTTGAGGACGCGATGAAAAATCTCACTTGTTTCACGTTATTCGTAGCCGCAATCTTCATGGCAGTTACGGCCACGGCAGCGACGCCGGAGATGCCGCAGTTTCGCTTTGAGAATTTTACGACGGCTAACGGGCTGCCAGACAATCACGTTTATTCCGTGCTGGTGGATGGGGATCGCATCTGGGCTGGGACGGACAATGGGCTGGCGGTCTATGAGAATCACGCGTGGAAGAGTTATACGACCAAGGATGGGTTGGCGCATCGTGCGATTCTCACATTGGCGCTGGACAAGCGCACCGGCGACGTGTGGGCGGGGACGATGGGCGGCTTGAGTCGCATCTCCGGAGGGCGCATTGACAGTTATACGCAGTTGAATTCCGGGCTGAGTAACGATGTGGTATACGGCGTTGCTGTGGAAGGTGAAAACGTATGGGTGGCCACGGCGGCCGGTGGTTGCAAGCTGAATATTCGTACCGGGCAGTGGGCGCTTTACAACGAGCGCAATACTCCGATGAATGAGATATGGGTTTATTCGGTTTCAGCAACGCCGAGCAAGGTTTATTACGGGGTGTGGGGCAGCGGCGTACTGGAGTACGACCAGAAGACCGGGCGTTGGGATAAGTACGACGATCCAGACGGCGAGAATGAGATGGTTCTGTTCAAGGATCAAGGGCTGATTCACGAAATTGTGACATCGGTAAGCTATGTGGACAATATTCTTTGGGCGGCTACTTATTTTGGCGACAGCCGCTACGACGGGCGCTACTGGCATAACTTCTTGACCAAAGACAGCGGGTTACCATCCAATTTTACAAACTGCGTGAAGGGCGTGGATGCACAGCGCGCCTGGTTTGGTACAGACAAGGGACTGGCATTTTATGACGGTGTGAACTGGGCGGTTTATCGGTCTTCTGTTACGGACGGAAAGCCGGAGATGACAGTGCGTGACGCGGAGGGAAAGATCACTCCAGTTACAGTAACCACAGCACCAGCCCACAATTATGTGCTGGGGATTGATTTTCAAGGCAACGATATATGGGTTGCCACAGCCAAAGGTTTAAGCCACGGAATTCGACAATAGGATTCAGGGACAAGAAGGAGACAAGGTTATGAACGGATTTGCTGAGATACTGGAAACCATCGCGCATGCGCCCATCAAGCGGCGTGCGGTCACTAATCACGGCGTGCTGAACGAGGCATTTCACTACGAGAAGCCGAGTTCGTTTTCACGCGGTATTCGCATTGATTTGAACGGCATTTCGGTGCTGATCATCTCCGGTACGGCTTCGATCGATGAGAATGGCGTGAGCGTACACATTGGCGATTTCGGCGCGCAGTTGAAGCGGACCTTTGAGAATATCACTGGGCTTCTGGCCAGCGAGGGCGCGACCTGGAAGGATATCGTCAAGACCAGTTGCTATCTGCGTGACATTGATCGCGACTACGACGAATTCAACAAGATCCGCACGGCATTCTACAAGGAACAGGGGCTTGATCCGGTGCCCGCATCGATCGGGATTCAGGCGCATCTTTGTCGCCCGGAGTTACTGGTCGAGATTGAGGCATTGGCTATCTTCCGCAGCGAAAAGTCGGGCGACGACAAGGAGTAGTTCGATGCTCAAGGGATGGTGTTTGGCGGCTGCCTGCATAACAGCTTCGGTAGCTGTGGCGCAGGCGGGGCCGCAGTATTCGGATTCTTCGACGATAGCCAGTCAGAATGCGGCTCCGGTGAAAGTTACAGGCACTGGGACCTGCTCCTGCGGCGCGCATCCGTCGGGACCGGCGCGGGATCGCGTGGTTACGCCATACGCGGGTGAACCGGGCGATCTAAGTCCTTACTCGAAGTTTGCTGCGCCGTATGACTTGAATTACACCCATCCCAATATTTATTCCGGCGCGGGCCGGGATATTCCTGAGCCCAAGGATCTGACCGAGGTGCGCATTGGCTTTTTGGGGCCTATCGAACATAATCCAGAGTCGGTTTTTGGGCTGCGTATGCTGCATGGCGCGCAGTTGGCCGTGGAAGAGGCCAATGCGCACGGTGGCTACGGTGGCAAGCCTTTCAAACTGATGCTGCATAACGATTACGATAACTGGCAGGCGAAGACAGTCTACGGCGATGATCGTCCGACGGACCCGACGATTTGGGGATCGGCATCGAACGAGACGGTGAAGATGGTCTACGACGATCAGGATTGGGCGATCTTTGGCTCGATCAGTTCCGAGACGACGCACATCATGCTGCGCGTGGCGCTACGCGCGGAGATACCGATTGTAAATTCGGCATCGACCGATCCGACCATTCCTGAGACGTATATTCCGTGGTATTTTACGGATCTTCAGGATGATCGCGTGCAGAGTTTGACGCTGGCCCGGCGCATCTATACGGAACTGGGAATGAAGCGCGTGGCGCTGTTGAGAGTGAACAATCGCTACGGGCGCTTTGGGGTTCCGAAGTTTCGCGATGCGTCGCGCAGGCTTGGGCATCCGGTGGTGATTGAGCAGAAGTATCTTCCCGGAGATACGGATTTTTCCAAGCAGTTGAAGGTAATTCGTTCGTCGCGAGTGGATGCGGTGGTGCTGTGGACCGATGAGGCGCAGGCGGCTCTGATCCTGAAGCAGATGCGCGCGGCGGGAATGACGCAGAAGGTTTTTGGCGCATATCGTACGCTGGGACCGACGCTGCTGAAGGAGGCGGGCGATGCGGCGGAGGGATTCGAGGCGGTCTTCCCGTACGATCCGACGCGCAACGATCCGCGCTGGGTGGAGTTCAACAAGCGCTTTGAGGCGCGCTTCCAGGAAAAGCCGGAGCAGTTTGCCTCGCTGGCTTACGATGCGATGAATGCGCTGCTGGATTCGATTTGCAAGGCGGGACTGAATCGCGCGCGTATCCATGACGCGCTGGCCAACATTGAGGAGTACGACGGCGTGACCGGGCATATGGTCTTCGATCCGAACCAGAAGAACGTTGCGCCGCTGTACATGGGGACCGTGCATAACGGGACGATCAGTTACCGCGTGGCCACGATGGATAAGCCACCTGTGCCACCTGCAGTGGGGGCCGCTTCTTCGATCACGCCGCCAGTTCAATTGGGGCCTGCGACTTCCAACCTGCAATTTTCTGCCGCGCAAGCGGCCCCCGCCGCACCGCAGGTGCTGCCGTACGCGAGGGTGGGGGAGGATGGGGTGGAGTATGCGGGGCCGCATCAGGCGGACGTACCCAAGGGGGCGATCAGCGTAGTGCTGTTTGGACCGAAGGCGGGGCAGATTGCGGCGTCGGCAGAGGTGGCAGCCGAGTTGGCGACGGAGGCGGGCAAAGGGCGCGCGTGGAAGCTGGTTCCTGTGGAGAGCGATCAGAATTGGGGCGCGGCTTCGACACAACTGGTTCATGCTCTGTTCGACCAGCGGGCGCTGGCGATTCTGGCACTGGATCGCAACGCGGCGCATCTGGCCGAACAGTTAGCGCTGAAGAGCTTTGTGCCGGTGGTGGCGTTGAGCAGCGACAAGACGCTGACCTCGACCAATATTCCGTGGATCTTCCGGCTGCCCGCAGAGACGACGCCGACCGCAGCGCTGCGGCTATTGGAGACCGCGGCTCACCAGAGTGGACCCAACTCGGAGCGGCTGCGCGACGTGCTGGCTTCCGGACAGTCGCTCTCCGGGGTTGCCTTCCTACCCACGGGCGAACCGCGCCAGCAATAACATGAGATTGCCTGGGGGGCCTCTTGATGACGAGGCCGCCGACGGTTACCATAGTTCTGTATCTAGAAACGCAGCCAAGCACTTGAGGCGGCTGGGATGCAATTTTTCAGTGATTGGCTCAGGGTGGCGATAGCTTTCCATCATTCCAATAGTGATTGTGCCAAGTAACTTCTCTGTAACACTTCAGATAGGGACTGAGCTGTCAGGTGTAAGCGCATACTTGCGCGTGAATATTGACAAACAGCGCCACGCGTCGTCAGTACGCGACAAAATACGTCAATGTTGCGAGTTATCGAACGCCAAGTTGTGGCATAATTGGACAGGATACGATGGCAATCACTCACAGTAGATGAGTTCAGGCATTCTGCGGGTTTAGTTTATCGACTCGTGAAAAAGTTTACATTTTCCCATTGCGCAAAGCGGACCTGATTCCCTTGCTCGATGGTTTCCGTCCAGCCGTCAATAAGGTAATGTAAGGTTGGTTCCCTGGGCCTGTCTCCTTGAAAGGTTGGATGCATTCATGGCGAAAGTTCGTCTGGATTCCTGGAAGGCAATTGCCGAATATCTGGAGCGCAGCGCGCGCACCGTGCAACGCTGGCACGCGTACCACGGACTGCCGGTGCATCATTTTGGCGGCAGCAAGGGGTCAGTCTTCGCGTATGCGGAGGACATTGACCGCTGGCTGGTGAGCTTGGCCGAGGAGACGCGGATCGCCGCAACCGGTGAGGACGAGTTGGTGGCAGCGCGCAAGGCGCGTTCGCAGGCGTTGGTGGCCAGTGCCGATGAGATGTGGGAGACGCGCTCGGAGCGGAACCTGCACATGATTGCCGGGTTTTATCGCGAGGCCATCGACGAGCATCCCGGCAATGCCGCGGCGTTCACCGGGTTGGCCAACACCATGATTTTTGCCGCACTGCACAACATCATTGACCCGTCGTCGGCGTTTCCACGCGCGCAGGAGGCACTGCGCCGCATGCCACAACTGGATGCGGAGCATATTGACGCCAAGTGCGCGGCGGCGTGGCTGAATCTGGTGGTGGAGCGGAAGTGGCGGCAGGCGCGCGCGGGCTTTGCGGAGGTGCTGGTGAAGCGTCCGCGCTCGTCGTTCGCGCTTTCCGGTATGGCGCTGGTCTGTGTGACCGAGGACAGGTTGCAAGAGGCCACGCGGTACGCGCGAGAGGCGTGGATGCAGAACACGCTGGCCTGCTCGTTGGCGGCGCTGTCGTGCTGGACGAGCTATCTGACGGCAGACTTCGAACAGGCGTTGGAGTTGGCCGGGGAGGTGCGTACCAGCGGCGGTTGCGGTGGCACGGTGCTGGTCATCGAAGCGCTGACGTTGATCGAGAGCGGACCGGCGGCGCGCCACATCGGCCGGGTGGAGGAGATTGCCTCTGATCTGCCGCAGAACCTCACCTTGCAAGGCGCGTTGGGCTATGCCTGCGCAATTGCAGGACGCCGCGCCAAGGCCGTCGAGATATTGCAGATGCTGGAGCAGTTGAGCGAGCAGAAGAAGCGCAATCACGGCTATGCGCTGGCATTGGTGTTGCTGGGGTTGGAGCGGCGACAGGAGGCGATTGGCTGGCTTGAAGCCGCGTATGAGGAAGGCGCGATGTGGAGTCTGGGCTTCCGCAGCGATCCGATTCTGCGTCCGCTGCGTGGAGAACCGCGCTTCGAACTGCTGTGGCGCAAGATCGGAGCCTCGGTGGGAAGCGGCATCCAGGCGGTGCCGTCGGTTGAATATATAGCCTACGGGGCGGCTCGGTAACAAAAACAAGGGCCGATCCGGAATGGGATCGGCCCTTGTTTTTGTCTGATGTTCAAAACTCGGCTTAACTGATTACTGACTACTGTTCATTGACAACTGTTCTCAGATTTCCCAGCGCAGCAGCGCCGCGCCTACCGAGAAGCCAGCGCCCACGGCGGCTAACAGTACCAGATCGCCTTTTTTCAGCTTGCCTTCTTCGACGGCGGTTTCCATGGCCAGCGGAATGGTTCCGGCCGAGGTATTGCCGTATTTTTCGATATTGATGATGACCCGCTCGGGGTCCATGCCGAGGCGGTCGGCGGTCGCGGTGATGATGCGCTTGTTGGCCTGATGGGGAATGAAGCAGCCCAGGTCGGCACCGGTGACGCCGTTGCGCTCCAGAAGTTTGGTGGTCGCCTCGGCCATCTTGCGCACCGCGAACTTATAGACCGCGGGGCCATCTTGGTAGATATAGTGCATTTTGTTATCAACGGTCTCGTGGCTGGAGGGGTTGAGGCTGCCGCCGCCCTTCAGGTTCAGGGCCACGCCGCCCGATCCGTCCACCTCATGCACGTAGTCGATGAAGCCAATCTCGCCTTCTTCCGCAGGCTCAATCAGCACCGCGCCGCCGCCGTCGCCAAAGAGTACGCAGGTGGTGCGGTCGGTGTAGTCGGTCATGCGGGTATTGGCGTCCGCGCCGCAGACCAGCACCTTCTTGTGCGCTCCGCTCTCGACCAGTTTCACGCCCGCCTGCAAGGCGAAGACGAATCCCGAGCAGCCGGCGGAGACGTCAAAGCCCCATGCGCCCTTTGCGCCCAGCTTGTCCTGCACCAGGCAGGCGGTGGCGGGGAACATCATATCCGGGGTGACGGTGCCGACGACAATGACTTCGATTTCACTGGCGGCGATGCCACGGATGGCAAGGCACTTTTTGGCTGCCTCGACGCACATATCACTGGTGCCCAGACCCTTGGCGAGCACGTGCCGCTCGCGGATGCCGGTGCGGCTTACGATCCACTCATCGTTGGTATCGACTATCTTTTCGAGGTCTTGATTGGTGAGAACCTGCGGGGGAACGTAGGTGCCAAGTGCCGTGATTTTCGCGCGGCAGCCCACAATGGGGCGAACGGTCAGGGTCAATGCAATTCTCCTTGAAGTTGGGCAACTCTTCGCGGAAACGGCGTTGGCTTTCCGCAAATGTGCCCGCTGCACGAAAAAGCGCCGGGTATCCTACTGCGCCCGTACTAGCCCGTTACCGTTGCTTCCTTCCGGACCTGGCGGGATTGGCGGGATTACGTCGCGTAGGACCCGGCACTCATTGATTTTAACACTAGGAGGCAGGGGAATGCTTGGTCGCGCTTTCCACAGAATCAAAACCAATCAGCTCCAGTGTTCTTGTTGCCATCGGCCTATTTTCCTGGAGTCGCTGTTGCGCTGGTCGGCGTCAGCAAGCCGCTGTCGTGCATCCAGTCAGCCAGTTGCTGAGGCCAATGCATGACGGTGAGCAGGTTGGGGCGCTCGTCCATATTGAAGGCGTGCTTGCCTTGCGCGAGGAAGACGGCCTCGGTGCGCACTCCTGCGGCGCGCAGCTTCTCGAAGATGCCCAGGGTCACTTTGTCGCAGCCGTACTCGTCGTCGTTGGCGGCGATCAGGAACGAGGGCGGTGCATCAGAGGGGATCGTCTCTGGCACGTTGCCGCCGGGAAAGACCAAAATCTGAAAGTCGGGTTTGCCGTTGAGGCGATCAATGGGATCGGCTGCGGCGGGATCGCCGTTGCCCGGCGCATAGGCCACCATCGTGATGAGCGCGCCGCCCGCGGAGAATCCCATCATGCCGATGCGATGGGGATCAATCTCCCATTCCGACGCGTGGCCGCGGACCAGCCGCATGGCGCGATAGGCGTCCTGGCGCACATGGTCCATCGAGTAGGGCGAATCCTTTTCGCCGGGCAGACGATACTTCAGCACGAAGGCGGCCACGCCGATGCTGTTCAGGAACTTTGCCGCCTTTACGCCTTCGTTCTCATAGACCAGTTCGCGGAAACCGCCGCCGGGAGCGACCACGACTGCTGTGCCATTCGCCTTGTCGGCCGGCGGCAGAAAGACGGTAATGGTTGGGTTGTTGATGTTGCGCACCCAATAATCCCGCGCTTCTTCGGGGAGATCCTTGCGGCTTTCAAATCCCGGCGCGCCGTTGGGCCAGAGAGGAACGATTTGAGGCGCAGGCTGAGCGACGGTGGCGCAGAGGGCGAAGAGGGCAAAGAGGGCAAAAAGGGCTTTCATGCGGCGATCCTCAGGAGTGCAAAAGTAGCTTTCCGAATGGGAAAGTTTCACTGGGATGGAATCATACAATTTTTGGCGGATGGCGCGCATTGGATGGTTTGTGGGGAGTTGCGGGGAGGAAAGATTGGTAGAGCGAGCCTCTTGCGAAATCCATAGAAAATGACCTCGTTGAGCGTATTGAGGCCCGCGAAATTGGCAAAAAAAGGCGTTTTTGAGGTCAAAAACGCCTTTTTTGGGCTAAAAAATGGCCAAAAATGGGCCTTTCTGTTTACTGATCAGTAACTATGTAATATTTACAAATGGTTGATTCCTTGCGTTTTACAGGATTTCTCAGGGGGTAAAATGCGATTTCCACAGGGGGAGGGGGTGGGGGTACGCGATTCTGACCATTCAAATTCAGGTCGGATGAGCCCCAGCAGAGAGTATTTCCTCTTCTGCTATTGTGCGCGTTGCCTGGGTAATATTGTGCAGGACGCTGGAGCCTCTTGCAAAATTCAATTGTGGGGGCAAGAAGCGTCAGGGCACGACTTCAGTCGTGCCGAAAGATCAGCAAA
>Ga0209415_10013383_pt1 | contig 13532 bp, 14 predicted proteins | sample PeaSoiSIISIP2007_FD_187696 | JGI IMG/M metagenome (GOLD analysis project Ga0209415, IMG submission 187696) | Peat soil microbial communities from Weissenstadt, Germany - SII-SIP-2007 (SPAdes) (version 2) | ecosystem: Environmental > Terrestrial > Soil > Wetlands > Peat | place: Germany... | reverse complement strand
GGGCATGGCGGGTTCCGCCCTGCGTGCGGGTATCCCCACTGTCGTGTGGAATCGCGACCCCGAGGCGACTCGCGCCTTCGCCGACCGTGGCGCCGAGGTCGCATCCACAGCGGCCGACGCCGTCCGAGCTGTTGACGTCGCCATCACCATGGTCACCGACGCCAGGGCCGTCATGTCGATTGCCGCCGATCTCGGCATGTTGGAGGCCTTGCCACGGGGTGCTGTGTGGGCACAGATGAGCACGATCGGCATCGAGGCGACCGAGGCGATGGCGTCGCTGGTTGGCGAGCGGCGGGCGGACGTCTCGTTTCTGGACGCTCCGGTATCGGGCAGCAAGGTACCTGCTGAACAGGGGAATCTCACGATCTTCGCCTCCGGGCCTGAGAAGGTACGCCCCAAGGTGGAGCCGATTTTCGCAGCGATCGGGGAACGCACGATGTGGCTCGGGCCGGTGGGGACAGGTTCACGGATGAAGCTCGTGAACAACACATTGCTCGCCTTCGGCGCTGAGGGGGTGGCGAACTCGCTCGCGCTGGCACATCGGCTGGGACTCAACACGAGCCGTGTCCTCGAAGCTTTCGAAGGTGGCCCACTCCTCTCGCCGTGGGAGGCCGGAAAGATCCGGCGTATCGAGGCCCGGGACTATACCCCGGAGTTTCCTCTCAGGCTCGCTCTCAAGGACGTACGCCTCGCCTTGGACCAGGGCGGCCCGGAACGCTTCGCGGTCCTCGCAGCACTAGCTCGGGAGTGGCAGCAGATCGTCGAGGACGGCTTCGGCGACGAGGACGTCACGGTCGTAGCTCGAGCCCTTGGGGCCTGAAAGCTCGAAGATGGCGTCGAGGACTCCCTGGCGCCAGTGAATGTAACCGAGGCGCATTCTCAAGTGGCCGGTGAAGCGTCGTTGTTGTCGTTGTTAAGCGCTCGTCGCTCGCGTAGTTGGCTCTGTGCGTCGCCCAGACCCGCGGTCACGGGCCCGGGCATTCAGTGTGGGCAACGTTCCCTCGGGACCGAAAGAAGGTCGTGACCGACAGCGTCGGCCCACCGAGCGGGGTCGGCAACGGGACAGGAGCAGCGAAAGTAGCGGCCCACGGAAGTCACCAGCGATCCGGTGGCAAATAAACCCAGTTTCTTGAGAAGAGCAGTCCGCAGTCGACCGCATTCAACTGCCGTTTCTACTCGGCTCATGGACTGTCAGCTTGTGGAGTGGCCGCGATATCCAGGTGCTCATATGTGGCATTCGATCCCAGCTCGACGAGTTCTGCCACGGACACTGGTCCTGGCCGAGTAGCATTGGGCGTCAGTACCTCGAAGTTGTAGCCCAATCTTTCCAGGAGCTGGAGGGGTGCCTCCGGCTCTATGCCAGAGACCGCCGCGATGCTGGGCGCGGAAAACTCAAAGAAGAGATAGGGCCGGAAGCGACCGAGTACGCGCCTCGAGCCTTCGAGTGCGAGACCCTCGGCCCCTTCTACGTCGATCTTGATTGCTTTGATACCAGAGGTGTCGGAGAGCACGCGATCGAGCGTGTCTGCTGCGACGAGCTCAGAGGTCTCGAGCGCTCCCGCGTCGCCATCGAAAGGTGCGACCTGCCCGTTGCCACCAGAGCTGCTGTAGAGGAGCAAACCGGGCCGGTCGGCCACTGCGATCGGATGGACCTCCACGTTCGACGCTCCGTTTGCGTACAGGTTTAGGTGCAGGAGCGAGACGTTCTCAGCACCAGGCTCGAAGGCGATAACTCGCCCGGTCGGGCCAACCGCGCGGCTCGCGACCAGCGAAAAATACCCGTAGGACGCCCCCACATCGACAAACGTGTCGCCAGAGCACAGGACTTCTCGTAGGCGCCGCGTCACGTGCGGCTCGTACTCCCGCCCGGACCGCAGAGCACGCCCAACCCCTGAGGAGTCGCTTCTCCGGACAACCAGGTGCAGACCATCGCGCATCGAGACTTCTTCTAAGCTGCCCGCTCGCTCGAGCGCGAGGCTTCGGAATCGAGACTTGAACTCGACCGATGTCAGGAAGTCGCGTACGAGATCGTCCACGGCGATGCCCTGGCGCTGGACCCGCGCGGCATATGAGTCCCAGCCGTGCTGGTCGGGTTGGCGCCCGAGGAGGAGCCGGTAGCAGCCGCGAAGATCGGCAGTTGTGGCTCTCGACGGATCGAGCTTCGCCTTGCACCAATTGAGTAGCCGCCGCGCGAGCCGCCGAGCCCGATCAGGAACCCGACGGCGGAGGCCGAGGTCTATCCGGGGGTTCGCGGATCCCTCGAGGTTCGACATCGCTGGAGCCCGTCCATGTCATGCTGTGGCCTCGAAGCACCGGGCTGATCCTGCCATTCATGCTCTCGATACCGTTCCGCCGAGTGCTCGAGGAGGCGAACATCGCCTCTTGGAATGCTATGCGACACCGCCTGACGGAGCAGCGGAGGCCTCCCCGACCCACTGCCTCGCGAAACGATCGGTCGCTCGCGTCGGCTCCGCGAGGAGGCGGTGACTGGTCCTGGTGGACGGGAGGTCACCGACTCAGCAACATCTCGTCCAGTTCTGTGAGGAGACTCGAGCAGACGCTCGCCGAGCCCCGCCGTCGGCCAGTCGATCACCGTCTCGATCACCGTTGCTTCGGTCTCGGAGGGCGTCGGCACTCCCACGGGCACCGTGTCGGTGAGCGACCGTGGCTCGCAAGCTTGTGACATCACGTTGTCCTCGGCGGGCACCGGCTCGTGTGCCATCACCGAGGTCTCACCTGGCCGGTACCTGTTCACGGCCAGCTACGGCGGGGACGGCATCTTCTCGGCGTCGGTCACGCCAGCGCCGACGGCCGTCAGCGAACGACGAGCACTGGGCACGTCACAGCGCACGGGAATGCGAAGAGCTACGGCTCGCTCGCTCCGGGGTTGACCGCCGTCGGTATTGCGACCGCAAAGGCTGGTACCGGCTACTGGATCGCGGAGCCGGACGGCGCGGTCGTCGCCTTCGGCAGTGCCAAAAGCTCCGCTCGATGGCGCACAAGCACCCAAACGCACCGATCGTCGGCATCGTCGCCTCGCCCAACGGGCTCGGCTACTGGCTTGTGGGCGGTGACGGCGGCGTGTTCTCCTTCGGGGCGGCCCACTTCTACGGCTCGGCTGGTGGCTCTTACCTCATGAGCCCGGTCGTCGCCACGCCGGTCCGCCCTGGCGGTGCGGCCTACTGCCTCGTGCCAAGCCGACGGCCACGTCCTCACCTTCGGCGCGGTCAAGGACGTGGGGTCGGTCCGGGCTGGTTCGAGCGACGACGCCGTCGGCATCGCTTCGGCCGGCCCCACGGGCTACTGGGTGCTGCGGGCGAGCGGAATGGTCTCGGCCTTCGGCGGGGCGAAGTCCCTCGGGTCGGAGCACTCGCCGTCGCCGGCGGTCGCCATCGTGGCGAGCGCCGACGGCGCCGGGTACTGGATCATCTGCGCGAACAGCACGATGCACCCGTTCGGGGACGCAGTCACCAACTCCCCTACGGGCGCCCAGCCAGGTGCGACCGTCGGAGCCGCGGGCCTGTAGCCGCCCGAGCTCGCAGCCGGCCACGGTCACCTTTCTCTGGTTATCTGCTCACCTTCAGCGCCAGGTGTCACTGGGAGTGCCGGGACGCGGACGCGTGCGCAGCCTGCGCCGGGGCGGAAGCCGGAGTGCAGGCTTCACCAATGTGCTCGCCGTCCTCTGATGGTCCTCTTGCGCGATGTGAGTCGAATCCGCCTCGTGCTCTGTCTCACACTTTTGGGGGTCAAACCCGAGATGCACGCCTCGAGCAACGCCCGCCCGACTCCACGGCCCTGCGCCGTCGGGAGGATCGCCAGCATGTGGATCCACGCCTCGCCCTCCTCCAGCAGCTCGGCCCAGGGCGACGAGGCGTCGGGGACGAACGTCACGCAGCCGACGAGATCGCCGTCGACGGCAACGAGGACCTCGGCTTCCACCGACTGGCGCCCCACGTCCGCCAGCTCAGCTGCATAGTCGGACGACAGATGGGCGCCGGGCAGCGCCCGGTACGCGGCCACGACCAGCCGTCCCGGCGCTCTGGTACTCCTCGGCTCGAACCTGGCGAACCTCCGCCGACGCGACGCTACGCGCATGCCGTCCGGCTGCGGCCGGACCTCAGGGATCGCTTCTCCAGGGGTGTCACCTACTACTCGGAGATGAAGCCAATCACGTGGCGCATGTGGGCCGCAGACATCGCGGATCGACGGGTGGGGAGGGACTACCGCCGCCAAGCCGGCCGCCAGTGAGACCACCAGGCGCCAGAACGATGCGCTCATGCTCGTTCAAGCCGATCGATCCCGAACCTTCGCGAACTCCTTCGGCAGCTACATGCGGGCGGGAGCACCCGTAGGAGTGAGACCGGTCAGCTTTCGATCTCCGGCGTCTCGTCGCCGCTGGCCGCCTCGGGGCGTTGCTTCTTGAGCTTCTTCATGGGCTTGCGCTTAACGGTCACGCCGCCCATCATCGCGAAGCCGGTAACCCGCAGGAGCGGGGCTCCAGGCACGCCGGACCCGCTCGCGTTGTGGTCGAATCCCCCCATGAACCCGATGCCGGCGACATCGACTTCGATATCCTCCGGGACGACGATGTTGACGCCGCCCATCAGGGCGTACGCCCGTATCTTGACGTTGCGCTCGCTGAATCTCGCTTCCCGCAGATCCAGGTCCACGCCACCCATGAATGCCACTGCCGTGTAGACAGGCGGGACGACCCACGGTCCTCTACGCCGCGTACCGCTCATGATCGCGACACACACCCTGCGTCTGGGTGTGCCACCGATGCGTTCGGCAGGAAACGCACCCGAGCCACTCATCGCCAGCGCCGCCGCACCTTGCACGGGAAGGTCATCGGTGATCACCGCTAGCTCGGCGTAGGTCTTGGCCGCATAGCTCGCCTCCAGTCGGGCGTCCAGCTCGTCGAGGGTGATCCGCCCCTGCCCGGCTGCTTCGCGAAGCATCTCGGCGACCTGTTCACGTTCGGCGTCGGAGACTCGCAACAAGTGCCGGTCGTCGGGCACGGGGAGCTCGCTCATCACTCCGACCTTAGAGCGTGTCCACTGGGCGCGACTTCCGTAAATCGCGCCGTCGGTTGTCACCAGGAGCACCACACGGTCTCGCCGGCCACCTGGGCGAAAGCCAACGGACACCGGATCGTGGACACCTGTGTGAACGAGGCGTCTGCGGTTCACTCGATGCCGCCGACCGTCACTGGCCTAGCCTGCACCCTCCAGGCCACGACAAGCGCCGCCGGTGGCTACAACGCTCAGGCCCGCTGGTGGAATGACGAGACGCATGCCGCCACGGTGCTCCGCTCGGAGCGGCTCTCGTTCGATGCAGCTGCCGAGTCAAGGCTGGCCCCGCGATACCTGGTGGGAGGAGGTGCCCGCCGGTCCTATCAGCCACAGGACCGAGGCGCGTAGCCACCGTGGCTGATTCACAGGTCAATCCACACTTTACGCCCCCAACGCCGTAGGCGGCTTTCATAGGAGGCCCCGCTTCGCTCCCGCGATCGCTGCCGTGCCATTGCCCCACCTGAGGATGCTCTCACGCGAATACAGACACTCCGGAGCCCTCATGGCTCGGAAAATCGAGGGTTGTCTAGATGACTAGGCGCGCCGAAGTAAAGGTCGTGCACGTCGCGCCGACTCGCCTCCCGCGGCTGCTCAGGGTCGTGGTCATCGCGTTCGCGCCCTATGAGCCTCGGCCTTTGCTCGGAGCCGTCGGGCTGTTCCGTGGGATCGCGATCCAGCTTGCCTATCGCTGGCCGACCGGGCAGATACTCGCGGATCGCTGCGACAGAGCCGTCCTGCTGTGGTCTGTGGAGTTCCGCGCCGACTGGCGCAGGTCGCTTCGCCGGGAGCTGTTCGGCGTGCTGGCGGCGACGTCAGTCGGGATCGCGCTCTGGATCGTGAGCAGCTCGATCTTGTTGGTGCCGCTCGGCATGGCGTTGTGGACGGCCGGGATGACCGCGAGCAGGGTCGGTGACGTCGAGTTTTCCGTGGCTGGAACGCGCTTGTTCATGACCTTGTGGCGTGCTTTCCGCGCCTACCTGAACGACGAAGCGCTGATGTCACGACTGCCGTCGCCTTCCACCACGAGGTGGCGCATCGACTACCTGGCTGCAGTACCCGCCAAGAGTGGACACGGCCGACGGTTGCTCGGCGAATTCCTTGACTACGCCGACAAACACGGCGCGGAGGTCGTCCTCAACTGCGACAGTCGGAACCTGTCTTTCTACCGCCATCACGGATTCCACCAGGTCGGCGTCGACTGCCCGGGCGGCCAGCGCCTCATGGTTCGCACAGCACGAAGCGTCCGAGGTCCGACGCGCGCCGAGCGCGACCTCGGTCATCAGGCTCGAACGCGTCGGGTCCTGTTGGGACGTACAGGCGCTAGAGACCTAACCCGATCGGCAGCTCCGGCCCCCGAACATCAGGCAACCTTCGAACCCGGCCTACTCACAGGCGAATCCCACCCTCGGGCACTCCCCGAGCCACCCGGCAGGAGGCCTCGGACCGGCGCACGAGATGAGGTACCGAATGACGTTGTCGACATGGCATCCTCGATACCGCTGCGTTATCATTCCGCCTCGCCGGAACTGCTGTCCCTCGCTAAGAGGCACTTCCGCGAACCATCCCCGGTCGACCTCGGTCTCGGGGATGGTTCGCGTCCGGTGGACCGTTACTCCCCGTAGGTTGCACCGGCACCCTCAATCCGGTCATCGCAGGCAGCCTCGTGACAAAACATTGCTCCACGGGCATGTTGGGGAGATGACCAAGCTCGGTAAGCCGAGCCGCGAGACAGCCTTGTCGCTGAGTCGTCGCTTCAGGGGCCCGGCACCAGTGAACCTTCAGTTGACAGCTCACGGCTCGACTGTTAGGGAGTCGTTCAAATGCGTCAAGAGCATTCGCGGGTGGGTTGCGTGAAAATCACTCTGCATCAGCAGTTGAGGAGGTCGGCCACCTGCCAAGTAGGGGGAGACCACCATGAAGCTGCTCGGTCATGTGTCGGGGCAATCATCGGGCAAGGATTGCCAGCGGGGCTTGATGGACGGAGGTAGAAGGACTCCCCTCGAAGTCTCACTCCGCATCGGTGGACCGAGGCGCGCTGCGGCGTGGAAACGGCGATCGGTGAGGGTCTTCGCCTCGGCGCTGGCAGCGATGCTGGCTGCAACGATGACAGGGCTGGTCCTCCGAGCAGCGCCAGCCGATGCCGGTGGCATCGTCAAGGTGTCGTTTACCAAGACCGGCGAAACTCCTTTCAGGGTGCCCGCCGGGGTGACCAACGTGTATGTCGTCGCCGACGGTGCACCGGGCCAGGCAGGCGACGCCACCGTCGGTGGCGCCGGCACCACGGTGACAGCGGACCTCCCGGTCACTCCCGGTGCCACCTTGTATGTCGAGGTCGGCGCGGGCGGGGGCGGGGGCGGCTTCACCGACGGAGGCGCGGGCGGGGGCGGGTCCGATGTCCGTACCTGTTCGGTGAGCGCCAACAACTGCGGAGGCCTCGGGACGATCGAGGATCCCCGCCTGTTAGTCGCCGGGGGCGGAGGCGGGGGCGGAGGCCTCGGTGCTGGCGGCGGCGCTGGCGGCGCTGGTGGTTCCGGGAGCAGCGCTTCCTGTAACCCCGGCGGCTCGGGCAGTGGTACCGGCGGTGGGGGCGGCGCCGGCACCTGCACCAGTGGCGGCAGCGGCGGCCAACAAGGCGGCGCCGGCGGCGCCGGGTATGGCGGCGCCGGCGGCGACTTCGGCTCCGGCGGGGGCGGCGGGGGCTACTACGGCGGTGGGGGCGGTGGGGGTGACGACTTCTCCACTGGTGGTGGTGGCGGGTCGAGCTTCGCGGAGGCTGCTGCCTCCAACGTGTCCATGACCCTAAACAACTCCGCAGCTGCTTCGGTGACGATCAGCTACTCGTCCACGGTTCCTGAGGCACCCACCGGCGTCGTGGCCACCGCGGGCAACGGTCAGGCCACCGTGTCTTGGAAGGCACCCTCCAACGGCGGGGACCAGATTTTCGACTATACGGTGACGTCCGACCCGAGCGGCTTTACGACCGTCGTCAACGCACCAGCCACATCGGCAAGGCTGACGGGGTTGATGAACGGGGTCACCTACGTCTTTACCGTGGTGGCGAGGAACGACGTCGGCTACGGTCCCGCCTCGTACCCGTCGAATCCGGTCACGCCGGTCAGGATCATCCCAGTTCCGACCATCACAAAGATCGCGCCCGATTCCGGAAAGGTCGGGACCACGGTGACCATCACCGGCACCAATCTGTCCGGGGCGACGAAGGTCAGCTTCAATGGCGAGGCCGCCGTCATCATCAAAGACACGGCCACCGAGATCACCACCAAAGTGCCGACCGGCGCCAAGACCGGCGACATCCAAGTGACCACACCAGGGGGAAAAGCGACCAGCGCGCGCTTCACAGTGACCTGACGGGCTGGTTCACGGCGATCGTCCGACGGCCCTGACGCCGCCGGGCAGTAAAGGCAGCCGTCGACGAGCACTGCCCCGCCGGAGTTGGCCTGACGGCCGAGGTCTTGGTCCTTGTAGTCCATGTAGTCCATGACGAGCGAGTAACCGATCGCCCGCACCGGCAGGTGGAAGTGCTCGGGAGCGACCTGGGTGTAGCCGCGGTCGGCGCCCAAGAACCCGAGCCTGTAGCCGCGAGCAGCGGGCGAAGCGAGTACGCGATGATCGCCCGGCTCGCGAGGTTCGGGGCGCAGCTAGTCTTCAGCTGCCGACGCGCCCGGAGAAGGGCGCTCTGACGGGGGGTGAGTCGATGGATGCTGTGCCCAGTCATCCCCGAGCCGGTCGCTTGCGCATCATCGTCGGTGCTGCGACTGTCGTTGCAGGGACCGCACTGCTAGGCACCGGAGTCTCTGACGCAGGCTCGCTTCCTGCAAGCGCCTCGTCCTCCACTCAGCTCTACGTGTCCGCGGGCGGGGAGTCCGGAGGACCGTGTTCAAAGTCGCACCCGTGCAACTCGGTGGGCAGGGCCGTCGTCGTCGCGAACCACGTTGCCTACACCTTCACGCCGGTGACGATCAATGTTGGGAAGGGAAGCTTCGTCACGCATCTCAACTTTCCCGACCAGCCGTACCCCGAGCCGATGTTGACGATCGCAGGGTCCTCTCCTTCCGCAACGACCCTCACCGCCAGCGGCTCCGGCTCGGTGTTGCTCGTTTACGCCGACGCTCCCAAGATCACGATGCAGGACCTCACGATCTCGGGCGGCATAGGAACGACCAACAACGGTGGCGGCGCGGTGCATGACGGTGGCAACATCATGAACTTCGTCGACGTGACCTTCTCCCACAACAAGTCCTCGGTGGAACCGTTTGTCGGCGGAGCCGTGGACGACGATGGCGGCGCGATGACCGTCACCCGGTCCACCTTCGTCGACAACACAGTTGCTGCGGGGACTTTCGGTGGGGGCGCCATCGCCGAGTAGGGAGGCACACTCACCATCACCGACTCGTTGTTCATCGGAAACACCGTCGTGGGTACCGGCTCGGGAGGCGCCGTCTACGTCAATGACGGCCATCTCAGCATCGCCGACTCGACGATCACGGGGAACTCCGCGACCGGAACGGCCACCGGAGGGGCGATCGGTCTCGACCAGAGCGCCAGCACGACCATCGTCGGATCGACGATCAACGTCAACAAGGCGGGCGGGCCCGGCGGGCTGGTGGGTGGCACAGGCGGGAGCACGATCTTCTTCGGCGGCGACATCCTTGTCGCGAACGTCGGTGCGGCGGGCTCAGAGTGCTCGGGCGGTGGAGACAAGGACCTCGGTTACAACGTGATTGACGAGTCGACCTGCTCCATGGGAGGCAGGACCAAGGTTGCGAGCACGGCCGCCGTCGGCCTGCTGGCGCTCGCCTCGAACGGTGGGGCCACCCGGACGGAGCGGATCAAGAAGTCGAGCGCGGCTCACGACGTTGCCCCAGTCACGGCCAAGATGGCAGGCAGGATCTTCTGTGAAGGCGAGGACCAGCGGGGCGTGCCCCGCAAGCAAGGCCCAGCCGCCAAGTGCGACGCGGGTGCCTATCAGTTCGCACCGCCGGTGATCACCGGGATCTCCCCGGACAAGGGAGCTCCGGGAACGGCCGTCACCATCCGCGGGTACGGATTCGATTTTCTCTCGCTGGGCTTTGGAAGCGCGGCGCCGAGGTTCGCGGTCAGTGGTGACGTCAAGATCAGCACCGTCGTGCCGAGCCTGGGCGCGGGCAAGGTCACCGTCAGGCTCTCCAATCCTGACGGTCATGCGTCCATTGGGTTCAGCGTGCTCGCGCAGACCGCCTGCACGCGCACTGAACGCCTATTGGCTGGAGCCTTGGCAAGGTGCTGATCCACATCCAAGGCTCAGACCCTGCCCGGTTGTGCCTGCGCGCTTACCGACCTCAAGGGACGTCCCTTGTGCGCCGCCGTGCGACCTCCGCTGATTGAATGGTCCGCTACGGCGATGCCCGCGCCGCTCTAATGCCGTGTTGGCCAACGTTCGCCCGCTTCGGACGCCGTCGCGCATCGGGTGAGCCGGGGCACCCGACGGATGGAGAAGAATCAAGGACCATTGGCTAGCTCCAGGAGCACATCTGCGTGACACGGCACGTCGAGGGAGCACCAACACGCGAGATCCTTCCCAGCCAGGTGCTTGCGAACGTCCGCACTTGTGAACGCAAGCTCGCCTCGCTGGAGCGCGTCGGAGTAGAGCGCGATGCATTCCGCGCGGTCACCGTCGCGTCCCAGGTGAAATGGATTGCCCCATCGCGATGGTCGCGCGACCACCACAGCGCCCTCCGGCTTTCTCCACCCCTTTGTCCGTCGAAGCTGGATCCGTTTCGGCACTTCTCTATTGTCACCCCGCAGCCGACGTCCAGGGTCGGCCGGCCAGGTGGCGGGCCGTGCGAACGGGATTGGCGAAATCGGCGACGCTACGGGCGAGCCGGTCAACCCTCGCCACAACCAGAACGGCCGCGTCCCGAGCTCGAGCTGGGACAAGGCGTTCGCAAGTGCTGGCCGGTTGAGCGTCTTGGCCGAGAGCCCGGCATCCTCGAGCACAGCCACGAGCTGCAACCCACGACGACCGCACTCGGCTGCGATCGTGGCACGCTGGGTAGCAAGCCCGGCACCTGATTCGACCTGGCCGTCGGTGCTGACACGCTTCCCGCCGCCACGAGTAACCGCGCACGAGAGAAGGGATATGAGAGAGTTTCTCGTGTCTCGCCCGTCGATGTTCGAGTTCGCCGGCGGCGAGCCGGCTTTCTTTGTTCTTGCCGCTGCACACCACGAGCGGTGCCTGCAGGACCCGGTGTTGAATCACCCGTTCTCGCATCCAGGGCATCCCCAGCACGTTGAGCGACTAGGGAGCTACTGGGCTGAGGTCTTCGGCGGGCCGCCCCGCTACTCCCAATCATGTGGCGGCCATTCCGCGATGCTCCACATCCATGCCGAACAGGGTGCGGACGACGACCTGGGGGATCGATTCGTCGAATGCTTCGTGCGGGCAGCGGATGACGCAGGCCTTCCCGGCGACCCCGAGTTCCGCCACAGCCTGCGCTCGTACATGGAGTGGGCAGTCCGAGACGTGCTCACGTACTCGCCGCGGGGTTCGACGGTGCCGGCGGGCATGGCAGTTCCTCGATGGTCCTGGGGTGGCCTCGAGACGTAGTTGCTCGATCGTCACCGCGAGGGTCGCCATCTTCCCTGATCATCCGCGTCAGTAGCGCTGGCTGATCAGCAAGACGAGTGCCATGGCGAGCAAACCAGTCAGTTACATGTAGACGGCGCCATCATCGTGACAACGCCCACCGCCAGCGAACGAATGCACCTTTCTCACCTTGTCGGCTCCGGCAACCCTGACCTTTAGCAGTATCACTGAGGGTGACAGCCTGCACGCACAAAGCGTTCTCCTGCCTCCAGGGACTGTGAATCCCGCGCTTGACGCACCCAGCGTCGTTCTCGACGCTGGGCCCTGTGCTCGTCATCTCGGCGCTTGTACGCGTACGTAACCGAAGGATCGGGAAGGCGGCCGACAGGTGACGAGGACCTTGACCGCCGAGCAGGTCGATCCGCTGCGACCCTTCCTGGCCGGGGTCCGCAGAAGCTGCATGAGCTCCCGCACAAGCTCGAGGCCGCCTCGATCGAGCTCATAGAACAGGCCGAGGCGATGACGCTTGGGAGAAAGCTGGCGCTGGGGAACCGACGGGCTAGAGCGCCGCTCGGCCGCCTCGGGTATCTGCTCAGCGCGGCAGCGCCCTCATGCCGGAGGTTCGGAACCCTCGATGTACTCCAGTGCCCAGCGCGCCGCTGCCTCTGCGACGCGTTCCTCGGCCTCGCGGAGTTTGTGGACAAATGGTCCTCGTGGGTCTTCGATGACGCGATCGACGACGGCCTGGTACTCGGTCGAGGCCTCGCGAAGTGCTTGCTGTGCGGCCCGTGCCTTCTCGGAAAGGATCACCATGATCCGGTAAAGATAGGCCGCGGCTCGGCCCTGTGGAAGTTAGGGCGCCGTGAGCCTCCCCTGGATCCCCCCGATCGAGCTCCACCCAGACAGGAACTCGGTCGCGAGCCGAAACCCGGAAGGGGCGATCAAGCCGCACGCGCCCGGCTCGTCGAGGTCGTTACCGGATCTCACGTTGCTATCGAGCATGCCGCGGACCACAACGCTCCATGCGGCACCCTCGAAGTTGAAGAGATCGCCGGTCTCGAGAGCTACAACCTGGTCGGGGATGACCTGGACGTCTGCGCTGAGCAGCGGCCACAAGCTCAGATCCTCCTCGTGCAGCTCGATCGCGACCGGCAGGATAGTGGGCAAGGCGCGCGCCGTGGTAGCGAGGCGCCCATAGCGCGCCGTCCTGAGGAGCTCGATGCATTGCCCGCGATCGAGCGCGATCCACGCTCTGTCTCCGGTCATCGTCCCATTGTCGATGGGTGTGACCTGCCTCTCCAGAGTCCTTTGGCTCAATTTGAACGCCTGTTGATCCCTGGCCGGTGCCTCCCAGTCGAACCTCGGCCTGAAGCCGAGCGAGTCGGATAACTCTTCGATCACGCCTCTCACCCACGCCGGGCTTTCCCTTTCCTTCACTCGAGATTGAGCTTGACGCCAACAAACAGCGTGCCGTCGCTGAAAAGCGGCTGACTGCGGCCTCGCCTCCAACCAGCTTCCGCTCCACCTATTGTCAAAGGCTCCACTGATTGTCAGAGGGGGTTAGCCAATGAGGCCAGGTCCGTCCTCGGTGGAAGGAGCGGTCGCAAGTCGCGAACCCGTCCGCTTCCTGGTGTTCTCCGGGTCCCTGCGATCTGGCTCGCTGAACTCGGTGCTCGCCCGGCTCGCCGCACGCATGATCGCGGCCCATGGAGGTGAGGTCGACGAAGCGACGATGGCCGACTTCGACGCTCCCTCGTATGACCAGGACCTGCAAGCCGAAGGCTTCCCCCCGGGCGCCGTGGAATTCCGCCGTCGTCTCGAGGCCGTTGACGCCCTGGTGATCGCCCGGGCCCACGAGGCGTTCGGGCCGGCGGGTG
>Ga0209415_10013382_pt1 | contig 13533 bp, 14 predicted proteins | sample PeaSoiSIISIP2007_FD_187696 | JGI IMG/M metagenome (GOLD analysis project Ga0209415, IMG submission 187696) | Peat soil microbial communities from Weissenstadt, Germany - SII-SIP-2007 (SPAdes) (version 2) | ecosystem: Environmental > Terrestrial > Soil > Wetlands > Peat | place: Germany... | reverse complement strand
GATTTCCGGCGAGCGCTGCAATCCGCATCCGCACGTGTTTTCCGATCGCGTGCTGCGCCCGGGCGATCCCGTCTACTACGACATTCTTCACTCCTACATGGGATACCGCACCTGCTACTACCGCTGCTTCACCGTTGGCTATGCGTCGCATGCCATGGTGGACGCGTACAAGCGCTGCCGTGATTATCTCGACGCCGCGATTGAGCTGGTTCGCCCCGGCCGAACGACCGCAGAGATTGCCGCCGTCTGGCCGAAGGCGGAAGAGTTCGGCTTTCCCAATGAAGAAGCCTGCTTTGCGCTGCAATATGGCCACGGAATTGGCCTCGCGATCTGGGAAAAGCCGGTGATCAGCCGTCTGGTCTCGCTCGACCATCCGGTCGAGATCAAACCCGGCATGGTGTTCGCGCTCGAAACCTTCTGGCCTTCGACCGACGGCTGGAGCGCGGCGCGCATTGAAGAAGAAATCGTGGTCACTCCGACCGGACACGAAGTCATCTCCCGATTCCCGGCGGAAGAATTGCTGGTCGCGGGCGCGCACTATTTCACGGTGAACGGCCCGCTGCCGACGACTCGCGAGAGTGAAGCTCCGCCCAGTGAGCGCGTCCTCGAAAAGATCGAGGCCAGCGCCAAAACCGAGCGGGTTGGAGTTTCGAGCTGAGGGCCATGGTTTCGCCTTCCCCGATAAAACACTATGGCCTTCAGCGTTGTCATGCCCGCTCTTGAGATGGCGCAGGAAACCGGCAAGGTCCTCGCCTGGCGCAAGCGGGAAGGCGACCGCGTCTCGAAAGGCGAGCCGCTGCTCGAAATCGAAACCGACAAAGCTGTGGTGGAAGTGGAGGCGCCTGCCGACGGCATTCTCGCCGGGATCAAAGCGATTGAAGGAGCCGAGGTTCCTGTCGGCCGGACTATCGCCTGGATCATCGCGCCGGGTGAAGCGCTTCCCACCGAGAGCGAACCATCCGTGCCGGCGGCGCGAGCGGGATCGCATGTAAGAACGGACGCGTCGTCCACTGCCGCGCCTGCGATTGCGGTTTCCGAACCGGCTTTAAGCGTGAAGATTTCTCCCAAGGCGCGCCGGCTGGCCAGGGAACTCGGCGTGGAGATTGCAACGGTTCGCGGATCGGGTCCGGGGGGAGAGATTCTCGCGTCCGATATTCAAGCTGCCAGTGCTGCATCGGCCGCCTCACCCGTGGCGGATCACAAATCAGGCACTCTCGAGGTGCCCTCATCCCTGGGCCGCATCATGGCAGAGCGTACTACGCAGGCCTGGGCCACCGTCCCCCACTTTTTCGTCAGCCGCGATATAGACGCCACCGCGCTGAACGCATACCGCGGGCGCGTGGTTGCCGAAATCGAGAGCAAGCATAAGATTCGCATCACGCACACCGATCTGCTGGTGGCTCTGGGTGCCCGCGTTCTGCTGAAACACCCGCGGCTCAATGCCAGCTGGACCGCTGAAGGCATCCGCCTGCACGACCACGTCAACATGGGCGTTGCCATTGCTGTCAGTGATGGAGTCGTGGCCGCGGTGATTCCCAATGCTCACGCCGCGGGCCTGGCTGAAATCGCCTCGCGCCGCCGCGACATCGCCGAGCGCGCTCGCGCCAACAAGCTGCGCCCCGCCGACATCGCCGACGCCACGTTCACCATCAGCAATCTGGGCATGTACCACGTGGACCAGTTCAGCGCGATCATCACGCCTCCGCAGGCCGCGATCCTCGCCGTCGGCGCCATCTCAGACCGCGTGGTTGCTGTGGACGGCAAACCCGCCGTCCGCCCCATGATGACCCTGACCATCTCCTGCGACCACCGCGTCGCCGACGGCGCCCGCGCCGCCACTTTCCTGAATGATCTGGCTGCGGCCCTGTGCGAACCGGAGAAGGTCTTCTCTTAGCGTTCCTGTGAGGGTCAAAGATCTCGGTCGGTCGGCAGGCGGCGCTGAAGCGCCGCGCCGCCTCGGGGGCCGGAGCTCCTGACTGATCGTGCAGAGCTGATCGCAGAGCTGTAAAGCCTGCCCTGAGCGAAGTCGAACGGCGCTGCGCAACGGCCTCCGGAGTCTCCGTAGCCCAGCAGGCGCTTATCCGGATGCTCTTTCCCGGGTTTGCGGTTACAATTTCCTTCGGCATCCTGCCCTCGGGAATCTTTTTCTGGCCTCTCAGAATCCGATCTATGCCGCGGTGGTGGGTGTGGGCGTTTTCGGACGCAACCACGCCCGGGTTTACAAAGAACTCGAACAGCAGGGCGCGGGCGTTCACCTGCTGGGCGTGGTGGACCCTGACACCAATCGCGCTGACGCCGTGGCCGGCGAGTTCGGCTGCAAGGCCTTCGGTTCGGTACACCAGTTGCTGACCACGCACAGCGAGGTGCAGGCCGCTTCGGTTGCCGTGCCCACCGTGCATCACTTCGAGGTCGCCCGTGATCTGCTGAACGCCGGAGTGGATGTGCTGATCGAAAAGCCGGTGGCGGCCACGCTGGCCGAGGCCGACGAACTTGCTGCGCTGGCCGCCCGACACAAACGGATCGCCCAGGCCGGGCATCTGGAGCGCTTCAATCCTGCGGTGCAGGCCACGCTGCCGCTGCTTACCCAACCGATGTTCTTTGAAGTGCACCGGCTGAGCGTGTTCACGCCGCGGTCGCTCGATGTGGACGTGGTGCTCGACCTGATGATTCATGATCTCGACATTGTGCTGGCGTTCACCAACTCGGCGGTCAAGGAAGTTCGCGCCGTGGGTCTGCCGATTCTTTCCGGGAAGGTGGATATTGCGAATGTGCGCCTGGAGTTCGAATCCGGGTGCATTGCGAATTTCACCGCCAGCCGGGTTTCCACCGAACGTGTGCGCAAGCTGCGCTTCTTCCAGCCGAAGCAGTACATTTCCCTCGATTATGGACGGCAGGAAGTGCTGGTCTTCACTGTCGGGCAGGATGGAACGCAGGGCGCGCCGTCGGTCAATCCGCAGATCGGCGTGGTCAAGCCGCCGGTAGCTTCCGAAGAGCCGCTGCATGCCGAGATCAAGTCGTTTGTGCGCGCCGTGCGGGAACGGTCTACGCCGGTGGTGCCGCTGGAGCATGGCCGCCGCGCGCTGGCGCTGGCGTTCGACATTGTTGCCGCCATTCGCGACCACAGCAAGAAGGTGGATCTCGCCCGCATCGCCAAGGCCTGAGCCGCGCCGTATAACACTTCCGTTTACATATGTTTACACACCAAAGTCATGGCACATCTGCGGTTGAGCAGAAGCGGCGGAAAGATGCGAAAATGAATCAATATTGGCTGTAGCGCGCCACGCGGCTTGCATCCGTCGAAGAAGTACAAATGCAACGCCGCCCGGGGATTCCGGTTCTAACGGCAGGCGCAGACAGCCAAGACCAGCTCATGCCCATCACGCAAATCCCATTTAAGGACCCGGCGCCCCCCACGGAGAAGCAGCAACCGGAGCAGCTGGGTCTGTACGAGGCGCGGGGCTGGGAGCAAGCTTACCGGGATCTCGATGCGCACGTACCACATCTGCTGATCCAGTTGCAGGATGATCTGGCGCGCTCCCGGCGCCGGGAAGCGGCCTGGATCTCCGTCGTCGTCCACCTGGTGATTTTCATTCTGCTGTGGAAGCTGGACGTGATTCAGAAATTTATCCCCTGGCACTCGGTGGTGGTGGTGCCGATGAACTCGGTCAAGGATAAAGACGTAACCTTCCTGGCCCTGCCGCCCGACACGCAGAAAGTGCCGCGCAAACCGAACACTGCAGTTTCCTCCGATAAAGACCGCATCGCGATGACGCGGCATCCGGAACTCGATCTCAAGGAACTGCACAAAATCCTGACGCCGCCTCCGGGGGCGCCGGGGATGAGCGCTCCGCGCGCGCCCGAAGCACCACCGGCCACGGCGCAAAACACGCCGCCTGCGCAGCAGCCGCAGCAGGGCCAGCAGTCGGAGCAGCGGCCGCAATTCCAGAGCAATCAGACATCTCAGTTGCAGGCGCCCGCCAGCCCGAAAAACGAATTCGCCAAGTACGCCGGCGGCATGAGCGCCGGTTCGGCCATTCAGGACGCCATGAAAGGCGCTGCCGCCAATCGCGGCCAGGGTGGGCAGGAAGGCGACTTCGGATTGGGCACGGGCACGCGCGGCCGCCAGATGGGCGCTCTCGAGATTCTGAGCGACACCAAGGGTGTGGACTTCGGCCCGTACCTGCAGCGCATCCTCGAAGACGTCCGCGAGAACTGGTACCGCGTGATTCCCGAATCCGCCGAAATGAAGAAAGGCAAACTGGCCATCGAGTTCGCCATCACCAAAGACGGCAACGTCGCCGACATGCGCCTGGTCACCACCTCCGGCGATGTTGCACTCGATCGCGCCGCCTGGGGAGGCATCACTGCGTCGAATCCCTTCCCTCCATTGCCTCCGAATTTCACCGGACAATATTTGGCGCTGCGCTTTCGCTTCTACTACAACCCTGACAAAGCGGATTTGGAATAGGCGCCCGTTTTGGCTTGGGAATCTTTTCGGAAGGATTGCCATACAACGGAGGGAAGATTTTCGTGCGCGCACCCTCAGCGGCTGAAGCCGAAACCCTTTGCGACACATGACGGCACGGCTGAAAGCCGTGCCCTTCCCGTTCTTGCCCTCGCTGTACAGCAAATCGAGGAAATGCATTAGGATGCCCTTAAACCCAGAGTCCTGAGAGAGGACGATGCCAGTCCCAAAGATGCCAGTCCTGTTCGTCGGCCACGGTTCGCCGATGAACGCCATAGAAGACAATGCCTTCACCAAGACTCTCGGCCGGCTGAGCGCGCGCCTGCCGAGGCCGAAAGCTGTGTGCGTGGTCTCGGCGCATTGGGTGACCGAGGGCTCCAACGTGGTCGCCTCGGCGCACCCACGCACCATTCACGATTTCTACGGATTTCCTCAGCCGCTTTACGAAGTGCAGTATCCCGCGCCGGGCGCGCCCGCCGAAGCGGAGAAGCTCGCCGCCAATCCGGAGATTGCGCCCGACGATACCTGGGGACTCGATCACGGCGCCTGGAGCGTGCTGCGGCATCTTTATCCCAAGGCAGACGTGCCTGCCTTTCAGCTGAGCCTCGACCAGCGGCGCAGTTTCAGGGAGCATCTCGAACTGGGGCGCGAAATCCAGTCTCTGCGCGAACGCGGAGTCCTGATTCTGGGCAGCGGCAACCTGGTGCACAACCTTGGCCGGATTGACTGGAACAATCCACTGGGCGCATATGACTGGGCGGTCGAATTCGACGCCAGGGTCAAGAGCGCAGTCAATGCCCATGATGCGAACGCGCTGGCGGAACCGCAGAAGTGGGGAGACGCGCTGTTAGCCACGGCGCATCCCACGGTCGAGCATTATCTTCCGCTGCTCTACTGCATGGGCGCGACGGACGAGCGCGACGAAGTGTCGTATCCCTACGAAGGCTTCGACTTCGGCAGCATTTCAATGCGGATGATTCGGTTTGGGGCTACCGGGGACACTGCGGGAAATTGAAGGTGCCCGGTGCCGTCCCTGTCGGGACTCGGGTTTGTCCCACTGCTTTCCCAGCGCTTACGCGCTGGGCTAGTGAATGCCGTCGCTAGCGCGACTGAAGCCCCGTCCCGAAGCAGTTTATGAAATAGGTTCTAGGCTTTCTTGAGGATGGCGATTTGGCCGGCGTGGTAGAGCTCGTGCTGCGCCATGCCGTGCAGCATGTGGTAGAAGTCGTAACGCTTGCCGGGGACGCGGTCGCGCAGGCGCGACTCGGGCAGAGCCGCGACGGTTTTGACCAGCGCGTCGTGGGTACGTTTTGCGTTGGCGACGGCTTTCCGCCACGCTGCCTTGGTAGGCTTGGGAGCGGGCGGAAAATTTGCCGTGCCGGTCGGTTGACACCTCTCTCCTCGCAACCGCCGCGAGGCCACGTGGTCCCAGACGCCGATATGCAGCACCAATTCCCAAATGCTATGAACTTTCGGTAAGGGCCTGGCCGCCGCTGTGGAGGCATCCACGTCTTTCAGCAGTTCGAGCAGGGCAGGGCCGTGCCATGCGCTGCCATCAAAGGCGCGGCGGAGTAATTCGGCGATGCGGGCGGCTTCTACTGACAGATTTTTTGCGCGCATGATGCAGTCACCTCAGTTTCCTTCCGCCACCAGGGCGATTCCCATCGTGTTGGCGGCGTCAATCACTTTCTCCCCATCCAGCAGCAGGCACTTTCCCGCATCCACGGCGAGACAGGTCGCGCCGGCGGCGTGCATCACTTCGATGGTCTTCACGCCGACGACCGGGACATCGAAGCGCATGTCCTGATCCGGCTTGGCGATCTTCACCACGGTCAGGGCGCGGCTGAGCGTGGAAGAGCCGCTGTCGAAAGACCGCATGATCTGCCCGGCGCGCTCGATGGTCGCGTCGGTGCCTTCCATGGCTTCGACGGCGACACAGGCCGCCTCGGCGATGACCACGGTCTGCCCAATATCGTGCTCCGCGAGCCTTGCGGCCACGGCGCGACCGTAGGCAATGCTCTGGCGCTCCTGCTCGGTGGGTTCGCGTCTGGTCAGTACTCCGGGCTTTACCAGCAGCGGCTCGAGCAGCCAGGTGGATTTCTCGAGTGTGATGCCTTCGTCGGCGAGAACTTTGGCCACCGCGCCGAGCAGCGAATCGGTGTTGCGGGTGGTCAGCGAGAGCAGAAGCTTGGCCAGGCGCCAGTCGGGGCGGATGCTCGAAAAAATCTGCTTGTGCTTGACTTGCCCGGCCATCACTGCGCGGCGCACGCCTTCGCGCTGGAAAGTCTCAATCAGCTTCGACAGTTCGCCCAGCGAAAGCCAGTGCACGGAAGCTGCGCCGCGCGATTCGATTTCCGGAAAAGCTTCTTCCTGAATGGCCGCGACCACCACTTCATAACCCAAAGCGCGCGCCGCATCGAGCACGAGGAACGGGAACTTGCCGTTGCCGGCGATGAGGCCGAGTCTTTCGTTCGGGGAATGCATGGGCTTAAAGCGCCAAGAAATCGTCGCGGAGCCAGTCTAGCATTTGGCGATCAGCACCAGGCGATCGGCATCCGGCGAGTTCCGTTTACTGTCCGAGTCCAAATACTCCGACTCCGGCCCTGGTTCCGACGTAAACTTTTCCGTTAATCACGGTCGGCGTGATGAACTTGTTGCCGTTGCCGAAGTGATCGCGTCCACCCGAGGCCTGGTTGCTGTTGTAGAGTTCTGTCGCCAGATTTTCGGCGTCGTAGGCATGCAACACGGCCGGGCTGGTGTTTTCTGCCGCCCAGAGAATTGCATCACTTGTGCCATTGGCGGAAATGCTCGGAGTCGCTCCCGGATACGGGAAGCGGTTGCCGGTCTGGGATGAGGCACTGCCGAGGAACTGGGCATTGGTAATAGCGAATGCCTTGATGTGATCTCCAACCGCTCCGTAGTAAACGGTATTGTTGAAAAATGCCGGCATGGAGTACACGCCGCCGCCGGCCAGAGCATTTTGGATTTCCTGATACAGGTTGTTTGAACCCGGGCTGAACTTTCCCATGGCGTCGCGATCCACTACATAGATGTTGGCGTCTTTCCCGGCGCCAACCGCTAAATGACGAATCTGACCCGAGCTGTCCGCCAGATCGGGCAGCAGCAATGCGCCCCCGGAGCCCAGGTCGTTGTCGTTTGAGTTTTCTGCCAACTCATTGAGCATTTCGAAGTAGTCGGCGACAACCAGCTGCTTGCCGGCGGTTGCAACTTTCAAGAAGGCATTGCCGAAGTCGCTCTGGTTAGGCAATCCCGGCGCATTGAGGGTGGAATCGAAAGTGCCATTGGCGACGAGCGCGAAGATGTTTCCATTGGCGTCGGATGCCGGCCCAGCACCGCTCATCCAGAAGGCTCCCTCGCTGCCGTTCGGGGTGACATTCAGAACGGTGAGTTGGGCGAGCGTGCTCTGGTCGTAGCCGATCAGCCAGCCGCTGTAAGGCCGGTGGTCGCAGTGCGAGCCCCAGCTGGTGTAGATCACGCCATTGAGCAAAAGCAAGCCCGGCCGTTCCAGTTGCTGTCCCGGATCGAAGATGACGTTCCCGCCGGAGCTGTTATCTCCAGTGCCGGGATAGGAAGCCTGAATCTCCTTCGGACCGCCGAACTCTTCGGCGCCGGTGGTGACGTCGAGCGCGTGCAGGCGGTGGTGGTACTGGCCGGCGCCATCCTTCGACATGCCGACAACGTAGATCGTACCGTGCGCGCCCGCGTTCGCATCCATCACGGGAGTGGAAGTAATTCCGATTTCCGGGGTGACCTGATCGCAGCCCCGGTCGTCGCTGGGCGTTTCGCCCGAAGCCAAAATCGAGACCTGCCATAGCCTGGTCCCGGTGTCGGCGTCGAAGCCATACACGCTCCCGTGTTCGGTCGCCACAAAAAGCAGGTTGTGCGTGCCGCCCGAAACGGTCAGGTTGGGCAGGTAGAGCGGCTGCGCGTCCACTTTGCCGTCGGTCGGGAGGACGAACAACATGCCAAAGCCGGATGAGTTCACATTGGCGTGGGTGAGGGTGGTCTCTGTGAGATTCTGTCCGGTTCGGGCATTGTCGTTGTGATAAGTGGCTACGCTGCTGGTGGTCTGCGGAGGCGGCAGTGGATTGCCGATCCCTCGTCCGATGGTGATGCTGCTGCTGCAACTGAGCAAATAGAATCCGAGCGCCGTGAGCAGCAGAAAGGCTCCGGCAACCTCGACGTGTCTTTTGCATGAGCAGCGCGCCGGTACGGCTTGGGCATCAGGAGGCTGTTCGTACGTGTTCCGCACCTTCGGGGATAGCATGAACGGAGAGGTCAACCGGGCGACGCAGAGCCAGTCTAGCACTCAGTTGCTGCGGTGGGCCGCGGCCATCACCTGGTAGAAAACCGGCTTCAGAGACTCGTCGCCCCGGAAGGCCCCGGTCAGGCGCAAATTGGAGTTCATGCAGGATGCCATGACTTTTCCGTCATCCGAGATCCAGTCGAGTTCGAGGCACTCGGTCCCGGGATCATTCTGCACCGTTCTGAGGTCGGCATCCGGCGACGTGCGTTGCAGATTTTTCCCGGCGGTATTTAGCCACACCTTTTCGGGTAGCTTGGTCACTTCAACGATGAATCCGGCGCGGGCTGATCCGCAGAAGATGGTGTAGCAGGGTTTCGAGACGGTCAGCTTTCCCGAACGGTCTGAGAACGTCCAGCCCTTGGGGATGGTGAGCGCCGCGCCTCCAAATTGGATGTCGCGCGACTGCAGGGCGCCAATTCCCAGCCTCAGAGTGGGACTCAGAATGACCAGGAGAAACAGCAGCCACAGCACCGCCAGAATTTTTACTTGCTTTGCCATGCCTGAGTTTCGCTCCTGAAATCAGCCGAAACAACTGTTCTGTTAGAGCCGACGCCTTACTTGATTACTCCCCGCTCCGCGCCTTCAATGAAGCGAATCAGCATGTCCACATCTTCGCCACGATCGGTTTCTGACTTCAGCTTATCGAGGGCCTGCGAGGTGTTCATCTTCGAGGCCAGCAGAATCTTGTACGCGTGGTGAATTCTGCCGATGCGTTCTTTGGAAAAGCCGCGGCGTTCGAGGCCGACTTTGTTCATGCCGTAGGCATGGGTGTCGCGGGCGGCCGAGGTCATCGAGAAGGGCAAAACATCCTGCGTGATGGTGGTGCCGCCGCCGATATAAGAATGCGCGCCGATGCGCACGAACTGATGTACCGGGCAGAGCGCTCCGACCACGGCCCATTCTTCGACAGTGACATGTCCGCCGAGAGTGGCGCCGTTGACCAGCATGGCGTGGTCCCCGATGACGCAATCGTGGCCGATGTGGGTGTAGGCCATGATGAGCAGGTGGCTGCCGAGTCTGGTGAGGCCTCCGCCTTTCACCGTGCCGCGGGTGATGGTGACGCACTCGCGGATTTCGTTGTGATCGCCGATTTCGAGGCGGGTGGGTTCGCCTTTGTACGACACATCCTGCGGGGCCATGCCGATGGCCGCAAACGGGAAGATTCCGTTGTCGGCGCCGATCTTGGTGGGGCCTTCAATCGAGACGTGCGAGACCAGGTGGCAGCCTTCGCCGAGTTCGACTGCGGCGCCGATCACGCAGTACGGGCCGATCTTGCACGAGGCCGGAACCTGGGCGCGCGGATCAATGACGGCGGTGGGATGGATGTTCATCGGGCGGCGTTTTGCAGATCGTAGGCACAAGTGGCGCTGCGGGCAAAGTGCATAGGTCCTTCGCTTCGCTCAGGATGACAGCTTTTGGGATGACAACTATCCCGCTTCGTTGCCATTGCTGCCGTTGGAACCGCGGCCGCGGGCGGCGTCCACCAGCTGGCAGGAGACGACTGCCTCGGCGACCCGTTTGTCGCCTACGTAGGCGTAGCCCTGCATTTTGGCGGCGGTCATGCCCGGCACCGAGCGCCAGCCGGTGACTTCCACTTCAAGCCGCAACTGGTCGCCGGGGCTGACCGGTTTGCGGAATTTTGCGCGGTCAATTCCGGTGAAAACCATGACTTTGTCGCTGCGGTCTTCGACTTCGGTGAGCAGCAACGCGCCTCCGGCCTGCGCAATGGCCTCGACGATCAGCACGCCGGGCATGATGGGCAGGCCGGGAAAATGCCCGTTGAAAAACGGCTCGTTGATGGTGACGTTCTTGATGGCGACGATGCGTTTCTTCCGCTGCAGCTCGAGCACGCGGTCAATCAGCAAGAACGGATAGCGGTGCGGCAGAATCTTCAGGATGTCGTGAATGTCGAGTGCGGTCTTCGGCGTTTCTGGCGAAGAGTCCGGCACGGTGGAAGAGCTCTCAGTCATAAATTCGTCCCAAGCGGCTTGAAGATTATACTGTACGGCTTGCGGCGGGAGGGGTGCACGAGCTGCCTCCGGCCGAAGAGCAACCAAAGGGAATTGCGAGGATTGATGCCTGCGGTCAAGAAACTACGTTCCAAGAGTACGCCCGACAACCCATGGCGCGAGCGATTGCCCTACTTCGAAGGCAAGCAGGATGCACTGGCGCAGACGATCCGCGAGTGGGTTGCGGTTGAGTCTCCCAGCGACCACAAGGCGGCGGCCGACCGCATGGGAGGGGTGCTGGCTCAGCAGTTCGAGCAGTTGGGCGGGCGGGTGCGCATCCACCCAGCGGACGAGTTCGGCAACCATGTGCAAATTGATTTTGCCGGACGCGACGATGCCAGGCCCGTGCTGCTGCTGGGACACTTCGATACGGTCTACCCGCTGGGCACGCTGGCGGCGATGCCGTGCCGAGTGAACGATGGGCGGATGTATGGTCCGGGCGTGCTCGACATGAAGTCGGGCGTCGCACTGATGTGGTATGCGATCGAGGCACTGCGGGCCTGGCACGGGGACTTGCCGCGGCCGGTCACGGTGTTTCTGGTTTCGGATGAAGAAGTGGGCAGCAGTTCTTCGCGCAACATCACCGAGGCGCTGGCCCGGAAATCAGCCGGAGTGCTCGTGCTCGAACCGGCGGCGGGAGCACGAGGGGCAGTCAAGACCGCTCGCAAAGGAGTGGGTGATTACACGTTGACGGTCACCGGCGTGGCGGCGCATGCGGGGCTTGATCCGGGCAAGGGACACAGCGCCATTCTGGAAATCGCGCGTCAGATAGCGGCAATTTCGAAACTGAACGACTTGCGGCAGGGGGTATCGGTCAATCCGGGCGTGATCCGGGGCGGAACCCGTACCAACGTAGTCGCCGCCGAAGCCACGGTTGAAATTGATGTGCGCATTCAGAAAGCCAGTCAAGCCGCTGGGCTCGACCGCAAGCTCCATGCCTTGAGACCGTTCGACAAGCGCTGCCAGCTCAGCCTGGAAGGGGGAGTGAACCGCATGCCGATGGAGCGGACGGCCGGCGTCGCCGCGCTCTACAAACTTGCGAAGACGATCGCGCTCCGGATTGACTGGAAGATCGAAGAAGCAGCGGTGGGCGGCGGTTCGGACGGAAATTTTACCGCCAACCTCGGCATTCCCACGCTCGACGGCCTCGGCGGTGTGGGGCAGGGCGCGCATGCGGCGCACGAGCACATCGTGATTTCCGAACTGCCGCGGCGGGCACTGCTGCTGGCCGCGATGATGGAGAGCATCTGAGTGTTGAGCAATGAGCAATGAGCATTGCGCAATGAGCATTGAGCTCGGGACATCCGCATGCTGAAGTTCATGGTTGTTCTTTACCGTCGGCCGGAAATGACCCCAGCGGAGTTTCGGCAGCATCTGGAACAAGTCCACGGGCCTTTAGCCAGGAAACTGCCGGGATTGAGACGGTATTTACAGAATTACCCGCTGGCGGACGCCAAGCGGAAATCGCCCGGGTGGGACGCGATCGTCGAGCTCTACTTTGACAGCCGTGAGGCCATGGAAGCAGCCTGGAAGAGTCCGGAGGGCGCAGCCTCGGACGCCGACCTGCCGCTGTTTGCCGATTTGACGCGAACCACCTGGTCGGCGGTGGAGGAGATCACGGCGTTGCTGTAAACACAAGGAAGTAATCCACGTGGTCCGGCTTCACAAAGTCGTACCGATCGAGCAGTTTGTAGCCGGCCTGCCTGGCCTCCCGAATCACAACCTCGCTGTTCACGCCGTGATCCTCGCCGTTGCCGTTGCGATCAATGATGCCGACGCGAGCGCCGGGGACAAGAGCGGCGCGCAGGTTCCGCATTAGAGTTACCGGCTGGGCGACTTCGTGATAAGTCTTGAGCAACAGCACGGCGTTGAGCGAGGCGGGCGGCAGGTGCGGGTCGTCGGGCGTACTGAGGATAGTCTTCACATTCTGCAACTGCTCTTTTTGCGCGCGCTCGCCGATGTGGCGGATGGCTTCGGGGTTGATATCCACGGCATAGACGACGCCGGTCGCACCCACCTGATGGGCGGCACGGACGGTGAACCATCCGGAACCGGCGCCTACATCGGCCACTGATTTCCCGGGCGCAATGCCGAGAATGTCCATGACCCGGTTGATCTGGAGGCGTTCCGCTCTGCCGGGCGATTCGAAGACAGAAAGATCGCCGGTGTAAGGATCACTAGTCTTTCGCTGTTCAGAGCGCTGTTCGCCGCTTTGTATCCAGGTGACCGGGGCGCTCTGGAGAAAAAGCAGGAGCGTAATGAGGGAAACGCAAATTCGACGCATGGGGAAGGCCTTGTCGAAGATCACATCCAGAATAGACTTAGTTCTGGAGACTTGGTAAGCAGGAATCCGGCAATCGCCAGGTTTTGACTCACCGACGGGAGTGGCCTAGAATTCAGCTGGTTGCTTCTCCTGCTGGTCGTGCGACTTCGCGGGACTCCGACGGAGGAATCATGGGCGAGTTTTCGATCTGGCACTGGCTGCTGGTCATTGCCATCGCCCTGCTTCTGTTCGGGCCGTCGAAGTTGGGTTCGCTGGGCAAAGGTTTGGGCGAAGGCATCCGCAACTTCAAGGCGGGCATGAGAGAGGGAGAAGAGAAGAAAGAAGAAAAACCGGAAGAGAAGAAATCCTAGCCGATCGTTGAATCTCCTCGCCTCCACAGCGTATTTCCAGCCTCCCGCAGCATGCGGCACACCAGAGCCACCGGCAGTCCCACCACGTTGCTGTAGTC